>JAANMW010000317.1_pt1 | contig 55242 bp, 42 predicted proteins | sample 7279671 | NCBI WGS metagenome assembly JAANMW01 (sample SAMN14094541, study PRJNA606508) | bioreactor metagenome | isolation source: A lab-scale SPAN reactor treating ammonium-rich wastewater day 247 | place: Ireland: Galway | collected 2017-09-19 | reverse complement strand
GATCCAGACCGCGTAGTGGGCCAGGTCCGGGTCGTGGTCGTCGCCGAGGAGCAGGGCGCGGAGCTGGGGCAGCGCCGGCTCGCCGATGTCGGCCAGCAGTTGCGCCGCTTCGTTGCGGGTCGGTTTCCATGGGTCGGCCAGTCGGCCGATCAGGTCGCGGATGGTGGCGTCGTCCATCGGTCGGGCACCCCGGCGATCCGTATCATGCGCGACGGTGGTCATTCAGGCAAGCCGGGAGCGGAGAAGGAGTCCGGCGGGGAGCGGCCAAACCGGCGGCAGACTTCGTCGGGACGTGAAAGGGCTGAGCATGGGCGAGACGGTCAACTTCGCGGTGATTGGGGTCGGCGTGCCAGGTCAGAACCTCGGCGGGCACAGCGTCTACAACGGCATCGGTGACGTGCACGGGCACTTCGTCACGGACACCGAAGGCGCGCGGCTGGTCGCCTGCTGCGACCTGAACGAGGCCAACGGCAAGGCTTACGCCGCCAAGTACGGCTGCGAGTTCCACCAGGACTACGACGCCATGCTGCGGCGCGACGACATCCACGCGGTCAGCATCTGCACGCCGTCGGGGCTGCACGGGGACCATGCCACGCGGGCTATTCGGGCCGGCAAGCACGTGATCGTCGAAAAGCCGCTGGAGGTGACCACCGCCAAGGTGGACGCGATTCTCGAGGAGATCGACCGGGCCGGGGTGCGCGCGGTGGTGGTCTTCCCGACGCGCTACTACAAGGGCTTCGTGGCGGTCAAGGAGGCGCTCGACGCCGGGCGGTTCGGCACGCCGGCGGTGATCCACGCCCTCTGCCGCCGCTACCGCGACGACATCTACTACCGCGGCTGGCGCGGCACCTGGGCCATGGACGGCGGCGGCGCGTGCATGAACCAGGGCATCCACATGATTGACGCGCTGCTCTATCTCATGGACGACGTGGAGACGGTGCAGGCGCGGTTCGACACCCTCGGCCACAACCGCGAGCTGTGCGAGGTGGAGGACACGGCGGTGGCCATCCTCCGCTTCAAGCGAGGCACGCTGGGCATGATCGAGTGCACCACCTGCGCCTACAACGACCACGGCGACAAGATCGAGCTGCACGGGATGAAGGGCAGCGTGCTGCTCTCGGGCGGCGGGCCGGTGGCCTGGGACATGCGCGACGAGCCCGACTTCAAGTTCGCTCCGGAGGACTTCAAGGAGACCGTCCACGAGGAGTTCCACGGCCACCGGCTGCTGTACGGCGAGGCGGTGCCGTACTTCCGCGACGGAACGCCGTGCCGGTGCGAGATCAAGACCGGCCGCCGGGCGGTGGCGCTGATCAACGCCATCTACGACTCGGCCCGCAACGGCGGCGCCGAGGTCCGGCCGGCGTTGTAGGCGGTCAGTACCGGGTCAGCTCCCCACCCTCGCCCAGCCCCAGGCCGGAGGCGGTGGAGCGGGCCGTCCCGAGCATGAAGGCCAGGTCGCTGCTGGAGGCCAGGAAGCGCCAGCCCTCGGCGACCTGGCGGTGGACGTGGTCGAGCCCGCCGCAGTGCATGCCGGGCGCCACGCCGTGCCGGTCGCAGGCCTCGCGGATGGCGGTCATCGCCTGCTGGAAGGTCGGATTGTCCGACTCCATGATGGGCGGGTTGATGCCCATCGACATGCTCAGATCGTTGGGCCCGACGAAGACCGCGTCGACGCCCTCGACCGAGACGATCTCGTCGACCTGCTCGACCGCCTGGACGTGCTCGATCTGTAGGACGATCAGAATCTCGTCGTTGGCTTGCTGGTAGTAGTCGGCGCCGGTGGTGTTCCAGCTCAGCGCGTGCTGCCAGCCGCCGGTGCTACGCCGGCCGCGCGGCTCGTGGCGGCACCAGTCGACCGCCCGCTGGGCCTCGGCCCGATCCATGACCATCGGCACCACCACGCCCCAGGCCCCGTTGTCCAGCGCCTGCTTGAACCACACCCCGTCGTTCCACGGGACCCGGACCAGCGGCACCCCACCGGCGTCGCGCACGGCCATCATCATCAGCGTGGCGGTGTCGATGGAGATGGGCCCGTGCTCCATATCGACCGTGTACCAGTCGAACCCAGTCCGGGCGACGGCGCGGGCGGTGAACGGCGAGGGGATGGCCAGCCAGGTGCCGATGCTCACGCCGCCGTCGCGGAGCTTCTGCTTGATGGGGTTCGCGCGCATGAGGCGCCGCCTTTCCAAGACTCAGGTCAGACGCGGGTGCTCGTGGTGGATGTCGAAGACCGAGCCGGTGACCAGCTCGCTCTCGTCGCTGACCAGGTAGGTCACCACGTAGGCGATGTCGCGGGGGGCCAGGAGCCGGCCAAAGGGATTGGCCCGGGCGGCCTGATCCATGACCGTCGGGTCGGTGCCCAGGGAGGCCAGCAGCCGGCGCTCGCCCGGAGTATCGACCCAACCGGGATTGACGATGTTGACCCGGATCCGGTCGTCGATATACTCGACCGCCATCTGCCGCATCAACATCAACATCGCCCCGCGGCTGGCGCAGTAGGCGGCCATGTTCCGTTTCGGCAGCACGGTGTGGGCCGAGCCGATGTGGACGATGCTCCCGCCGCCCGACTGCTGCATCGCGGGGACGGCCGCCTTGGACAGCAGGAAGGCCGCGGTGGCGTTGGTGGCCATGACCTGGTTCCAGGTCTCGAGGCTGGTGTTGACCACCGTCCCGCGGGTGCTCAACCCGGCGTTGTGGACCAGCGCGTCGAGCCGCTGGTAGCGCTCGAGGGTGTGGTCGACGATGCCGGCGCACTGCTCCGGAACGGTCACGTCGAGCGGGCAGAAGACGGCCTCGCCGCCGTCGGCGGCGATGTCCGCCACCACCTGACGGCCCAACTCCTCGCGCCGCCCGGTAACAACCACCCGGGCGCCTTCGCCGGCCAGGTGGCGGGCGATTCCCTCTCCGATGCCGGAGGTCGATCCGGTGACGATGCAGACCTTCCCCACGGCGCGACCCGGCATCTGGACCTCCGTCAGCCCGACGTCACTCGTCGTCCTCGAACAGGTCGAAGGCATCGCTGGCCTCGCGCATCTCCTCGAACGAGAGCGCCGGCCGCCCCTCTCCGGCCCAGAACAGGATGGTGTTGCAGTTCTCGCACTGCTGGACCCGCCGGCCGAAGTGCAATTGCCGCAGCATGTAGCTGGTGAGCTGGGTGTGGCAGGCGTCGCAGACGTCGGCGGTGACCTTGACCACGCCGGGGTCGCCGCGGCGGAGGCGGATCCGCTCGTAGCGCTGGAGCAGATCGCCGGCCACCTGCGCGGCCTGAGCGTTGCGCGCCTCCATCAACGTGGCCAACTCGGCGTCGATGTCCTTGACCTCTTCGGCGAACTTGGCCTGTAGCTCGGCCAGCTCCGATTCCAACTCGGAGACCGTCCGCTGCTCGTCTTCCACCTGGCCCTCCAACGGCTCGATCCGGTTCTCGTAGTCGAGCAACTCGATCTCGATCTGGTCGAGTCGGTTGGCGGTCGCCTGAAGGTCCAACTGCAGCGCCTCGGCCTCGTGCTGGGTGGGATTCTCCTGCCACAGCCGGTGCTGATTCTTCTCCCGCCGCTCGCTCAGGCTATCCCGCTCCAGGCGGCGGTCGATCTTCCGGCCGCGCAGCTCGTGGAGCTGGTGATCGACCTGCGCCAGGCGCGTCCGGGCGCGGTCCAGTTCGGCCTGCTTCCCCGACCCGTCGTCGAGCTCGTTGCGCAGCCCCAACAGCTCGGCCACGCGGAGGTCGACCTGCTGCAGATCGTGCAGTTTCGGCAGCTCCTCGATCAGCGCCGTCTCGTCCATCTCGTGCGTTTTCATCCAGATGCACTCCGCGCCCGTGACCTGCCACGGGCGCCGCTATCGAGCGAACGGCTCGCCGTCCACTTCGGACTCGTCCACCGGCAACGCTGGCAGCCGCGCCCGCAGCCAGGCCGCGGTGCGCGGGACGACGAACCGCTCGGTGGCCCAATGGCCGGGGTCCACCAGTCCGAGCCTCAGCCGCCCGGCCAACAGGGCGTCGTGATGCTTCACGTCGCCGGTCACGAACACGTCCGCGCCGGCCGCCGCCGCCGCCGGCAGGTAGCCGGCGCCGCTGCCGCCGACCAGGGCGACCCGCCGCACCAGCCGGTCCGGAGCGCCGACCCAACGCAGGTGCAGCGCGCCGGTCACCTCGCCTACCCGCCGCGCGAAGCCGGCCAGCGGCTCCGGCTCGCGCAGGTCGGCCAGCCGGCCCATCCCGAACTCCGTCTCGTTCAGCAGCGGGTACAGGTCGTAGGCCACTTCCTGGTACGGATGGGCCAGCACCATCGCCGTCACCACCGCCGCCGCGCGCTCGCGCGGGACCAGCATTTCGAGCCGAATCTCGTCCACCTGCTCCAGCCGGCCGACCTCGCCGACCGTCGGGCTGGCCCCGGCCAGCGGCCGGAAGGTGCCCTGCCCCGCCAGCCGGAACCCGCACTCGGCATAGTCGCCGATCCGCCCGGCGCCGGCGGCGGCCATGGCCGCGGCCACCTGGTCGACCGCCTCGGCCGGGGTGAACACCGCCAGCTTGGCGTAGCCTTCGCTCCGCGTCCGCAAGACGCCGGTGGTCACCAGACCCAGTGCCTCGGCCAGAAAATCGCTGGTGCCCGGCCGCGCGTTGTCGAGCGCCGTGTGCGTCGCCACCAGGCTCAGCCCGGCCCGCACCGCCCGGTGGACCACCGCCGCGGCGGGGTCGCTCGCGGTCACTCGCGCCAGCGGCCGGAAGATGGGGGGATGGAACGCGATCACCGTCTGCGCGCCGCGCGCCGTGGCCTCGTCCAAGACGGCCTCGGTCACGTCGTAGGCGACCAGCACCCGTTCGCAACGCTCCGCCGGGTCGCCGACCAGCAAGCCCACGTTGTCCCAGCTCTCGGCCAGATGCCGTGGCGCGAACTCGTCCAGAGCGGCCACGATCTCACCGACGCCGGTCATCCCGCCTCCATGCCTGGCAAGCAGGCATTATAGGCGCCCTTCCCGCCCCGGTCAATCCCGCGAAGGGCTCCGTCCCCATTTAGATGGCGATGCGGTGGTAGCGCTTCTTGCCGGAGCGGAGGAGGAGTTGTTGGTCGCGAAGGTGGGGGGCGAGGGGGGCTTCGCCGTCGGTCACGCGCTCGTCGTTGAGGTAGGCACCGCCTTGGTCGATCAGCCGGCGGGCCTCGCCGCGGGACTTGCACAGACCCGTGTCGACGAAGGCGTCGAGAATGGTCATCTGGTCCACCGCCGCCGCGGTCAGGGCGGTGGTCGGCATGGCTTCGCGGTCGCCGCCGGACTCGCCGAACAGCGCCTGGGCCGCGTCGCCCGCCTCGTCCGCGGCGGCGGCGCCATGGACCAGGGCAGTCAGCTCACGGGCCAGCACCCGCTTGGCCTCCCGCAACGCCGCCCCGCCCTCGGCGCACAGCTCGGCGATGCGTGACAGCGGGAGGAAGGTCAGCAGTTTGAGCAGCGTCTCGACGTCCCGGTCGTCGACGTTGACGAAGTACTGGAGGAACTCATAGGGCGAGGTCCGCTCGGCGTCCAGCCAGACGGCACCGCTTTCGGTCTTGCCCATCTTCCGACCCGAGGCGGTGGTCAGCAGCGGGGTGCACAGGACGTGGACCTCGGCGCCCTCGACCCGCCGGATAAGATCCATGCCGGCCAGGCAGTTGGCCCACTGGTCAGAGCCGGCGCCCTGGAGGGTGCAGCCGTACTCGCGGTAGAGGTGCAGAAAGTCGTAGGCCTGGAGGAGCTGGTAGTTGAACTCCAGGAAGGACAGGTGCTCTTCGGCGTCGAGCCGGGTGCGGTAGATCTCGGCGGTGAGCATCTGGTTGACGCTGAAGTGCCGGCCGATGTCGCGCAGGAAGTCGATGTAGTTGAGCTCGCACAGCCAGTCGGCGTTGTTGACCACCAGGGCGCGGTCCTGGTCGAAGTCGAGGAAGCGCATCAACTGCCGCTTCTGCGAGAGCAGATTGGCGTCGATGTCGGCGCGGGTGAGCATCGGCCGCGATTCGGTCTTGCCGCTCGGGTCGCCGACCAGGCCGGTGCCCCCGCCACAAAGGACGATGGGCCGGTGGCCGCAGCGCTGGAGGTGGGCCAACTGCATGATCGGCACCAGGTGGCCGGCGGTCAGGCTGCTGTTGCTGGGGTCGAACCCGGTATAGCAGGTAAGCGGCGCCGCGAGCGCGGCGCGGAGCGCTTGCTGGTCGCTGACCTGGTAGACGAAACCCCTCTCCGACAGCACCTCGAAGGCGTTCATCCGACCGCTCCCGACCCGCTTCCCGGGCCGTATGGCGCCGGCATGATACCGGCGCCCCGGCGGATGGTCAAGGCGCGAACAGCGGCCGGCCCATCCACTCTGAAGGCGCTGCGCAGGCGAGCAGAGCGGCGATGGTCGGCGCGAGGTCGAGGAGCGAGGAGTCGCCGATGGCCCGACCGGCAGGGATCCCCGGGCCGGCCGCGATCAGCGGGACGGTCATGTCCTCCGGGCAGTCGGTGCCGTGGGTCCGGTCGTGGCCACCGTGATCGCTGGTCACGATGACGGTGGCCTCGGCGCCGTCGAGCGCGGCCAGCACCCGGCCGATCGCGCGATCGGCGGTGGTCACCGCCGCCAGGTACGGCGCCGACATCCAGCCGTGGTCGTGCCCGGCGACGTCGACGCAGCCGAGGTAGACGAAGATCAGTCCGGGCGGCTCGCGGCGCAGGTGCGCGGCGGCCAGCTCGGCCACCTCCAGGTCGCCGGCCGGCTGGTGGCAGTTGCGCAGGAAGCCCAAGCTGCCCGCGGCGCCGGGTCGCCACAAATCGCGGAGCTGCTCCCAGTTGAAGAACGCGGCAGTGCTCAGCCCGGCCGCCGCGGCCACGTCCATCAAGCCGGCGATCGGCCGGACCTGCGGGGTCCAGACGTTGGTGGTGATGCCGTGCCGCTCCGGTGGCACGCTGTGGAACATCGACATGTGACAGGGCAACGTCACCGACGGCATCACCGAGCGCACCGCGTCGGTGCCTGCCCCCCGCTCGCGCAGACGGTCCAGAGCCGGCGTCGCGGCTTGCTCCAGGCCGTCCGGGCGCAACCCGTCGATGCTGATCAGGACTACCGGTCCCGGCACCCTCATCGCCGCTCCTCCGCCGTCGCCCGGCGGGGCGGGCCCTGGTGGCGCCCGACAGCGCGACGGCGCCGAGCCGTTCGCCGCGCGACTGCCGGAGCCCTGTCGGACTTGACGAATCGGTGCCGATCCGGTAGTCTGAGCGCCTGTTTCGCTCTTCCCGGGTAGCTCAATGGCAGAGCGGGTGGCTGTTAACCACTAGGTTGGCGGTTCGAGTCCGTCCCCGGGAGTCTCCTCCCTCTCCGTCGGGTCCCCGACCCGGCGATTCGCGGCCCCAAGCCGCCTGCCCGATCCGCTCCGGAACGCGCTTCCCAAGCGATCTCGAAAATTGTGGAGAAAAAGGTGTTGACATCCATATCGAGATCGGTCACAATCCGCGGCGGTGGCCGGCAATCGCCGGCGGGACGTCGCCCGAGGAGGCGTGGTGTCAGTCCGGACCGAGAGCACAATGGTCGGCATCGGGGACCGGCAGAGGCCGGTCGGCGCGGCCGACGCGCCGCTGCTCAAGCTGGTTCCGCCCTGCCTCACCGACGGCTTCCGCCGCCGGATCACCTACCTGCGCGTCAGCCTGACCGATCGCTGCAACCTGCGCTGCCGGTACTGTCTGCCGGCGCACGGCGTCAGGTGGCGGCCGCGGGACGAGATCCTCTCGCTGGAGGAGATCGTCCGCGTGGCCTCCGTGGCCCGCGAGCTGGGGGTGCGCAAGCTGAGGTTGACCGGCGGCGAGCCGCTGGTCCGTGAAGGCTGCGTCGAGCTGGTCTCCGCCCTGTCCCGCCTCGGGTTCGAAGAGCTCTGTCTGACCTCCAACGGACTGCTCTTCGGCCCGCTGGCCGGGGACCTGAAGCGGGCCGGGCTGGACCGGGTCAACCTCAGCCTCGACACCCTCGATCCCGCCAGGTACCACGCCGTGACCCGCGGCGGCGACCTCGCGCGGGTGCTGGACGCGGTCGACCAGGCGCTGGCCTGGGACCTGCGACCGAGTCTCAACGTGGTGGTCATGCGCGGGCTCAACGACTCCGAGCTGCCTGCGTTCGTCGAGCTGGCTCACCGCCGGCCGCTGACGGTGCGGTTCATCGAGCTGATGCCGTTCGGCTCGGGCGAGACGGGCGACTGCGAGGTCCGCGACGCCGAGGCGGTGACGGTGGAGGAGATGCTGGCGGTGACCGGTCTGTCGCTCGACGCCGCGCAGCCGGCGGCCGGCCCGGCACCGGGTCCGGCGCTCTTCCCGCCGCTGCCGGGCGCGGCCGGCCGGGTCGGCTTCATCGCCGCCATGCACGACTGCATCTGCGCCTCGTGCAACCGCGTCCGCCTGACCGCCGACGGCCGCCTCAAGCCTTGTCTGCTGGGCGACCGGGAGGTGCCCCTCCGCGACGCCGCCCGCCGCGCCGACCAGACCGCGCTCCGCGCCGCCTTCGAGCAGCTCATGACCATCAAGCCCGAACACGGTCTCCGCCACCTCCGCCGCCCCGAGCCCATGGCCGCCGTGGGAGGTTGACCATGAACAGCGCCGCTCTCACCAACGCCAACCAGTCCGGCGACGACCCGTCGCGCCGTGACCGCCGGCCCGACCGTCCCTGCCGGTCCCTCTTCGCCGCTGAATTGACTATCTGGGTCAAAAAGATGAGATTGCCCGTCGCGGCGCTGCTGTGCGCCCTCCCCGCCTTCGCCCAGACGCCGGCCGACGACTTCCGGCAGAACTGCTCGAACTGCCACACCATCGGCGGCGGGCGGCTGACCGGCCCGGACCTGAAGGGCGTCACCACGCGGCAGGACTCCGGTTGGCTGACCCGCTTCGTGATGAACCCCAAGGCGGTGATCGACGGTGGCGACGCCTACGCCCGCAAGCTGGTGGACGAGGCCGGCGGGGCGGTCATGCCGACCATCCAGGGCATGACGCCCGAGCGCGCCGCGGCGCTGCTGGCGCTGATCGAGACGGAATCGGCGGTCGACCAGTCGCAGTTCATGGGCCTGCGCATCTCCGACCAGCCGTTGACGCCGCAGGACGTGGCCCGGGGCCGGGACCTGTTCACCGGCCGGGCGACGCTCAAGAACGGCGGCCCGGCCTGTGTCTCGTGCCACGGCCTGCACGGCCTGCCCGGCCTGGGCGGCGGGCGGCTGGGCCCGGACCTGACCCGAGTCTACGAACGGATCGACGGCCGCGAGGCGCTGGCCGCCTGGCTGGCCTCGCCGCCGACCCAGACGATGAAGCCGCTGTTCGCCCAGCGGTCGCTGCAGCCCGACGAGATTCTGCCGCTGCTGGGCTTCATCGAAGCGGCCGCCAAACAAGGCGGCGAGGCCGGGTTCACCGGCCGGGTCAACTTCCTGATCGGCGGCCTGGCCGGCGTGGTGCTGGTGCTGCTGGGCTTCGAATCCGTGTGGAGGAACCGCTTCCGCGCCGTGCGCCGGCCGTTGGTGCAGAGCGGACGAGGAGATCGCTGATCATGCTCAAGCGAGGCAAGAACGCCATCGGCTGGATCCAGGACGAGCTCAACCCCAAGGCCCGGAGCTGGGAAGACTTCTACCGCAACCGGTGGCAGCACGACAAGATCGTGCGCAGCACCCACGGGGTCAACTGCACCGGCGGCTGCACCTGGAACATCCACGTCAAGAACGGGATCGTCACCTGGGAGATGCAGGGCCTGGACTACCCCACCCTGGAAGCCGGCCTGCCGCCCTACGAGCCGCGCGGCTGCCAGCGCGGGATCTCCTTCTCCTGGTACCTCTACAGCCCGTTGCGGGTGAAGTACCCCTACGCGCGCGGCGTGCTGCTCGACCTCTGGCGGGCCGCCCGGGCCGAGCACGACGACCCGGTCGCGGCCTGGTCCGCCCTGGTCAACGACCCGACCGCCCGGAAGCGCTGGCAGGAGGCCCGCGGCAAGGGCGGCTTCCGGCGCAGCGACTGGGCCACGGTGACCGAGTTGATCGCCGCCTCGGCGGTGCACACCATCAAGGCCCACGGACCCGACCGGATCGCCGGCTTCTCGCCCATTCCGGCCATGTCGATGATCTCGTATGCCTCGGGCGCGCGGCTGATGCAGCTCCTGGGCGGCGTCTCGTTGTCGTTCTACGACTGGTACTGCGATCTGCCCTCGGCCTCGCCCGAGACCTGGGGCGAGCAGACCGACGTGGCCGAATCGGCGGACTGGTTCAACGCCAAGCTGCTGGCGGTGATGGGCTCCAACCTGAACATGACCCGCACTCCGGACTGCCATTTCGCCGCCGAGGCGCGGCACAACGGCTCGAAGATGTGGGTCTTCTCGCCCGACTTCAGCCAGGTCTCCAAGTACGCCGACGAGTGGGTCGCCATCAACGCCGGCCAGGACGGCGCGTGGTGGATGGCGGTCAACCACGTGCTGCTCAACGAGTGCTTCCACGAGCGCTGGGTCGAGCCGTTCGCCGAGTACCTGGGCCGCTACACCGACGCGCCGTTCCTGGTCGAGCTGGAGCCGCGTGGCGAGGGCTGCCGGCCCGGCCAGCTACTCCGCGCCGGCCGGCTGGAGAGGTACGCCGGCGAGGAGCACGGTGAGTGGAAGTTCCTGATGTGGGACTTGGCCGACGACCGGCCGAAGATGCCCATGGGCAGCGTCGGCAACCGCTGGGGTAGCGCGCCGGGCAAGTGGAACCTCAAGCTTCAAGACGGTTTGGACGGCTCACCCATCGCGCCGGCGCTGACCTTCGTTAACGAGGCGGACGAGGTAGTGCTGGCCGAGCTCGACGACTTCGCCGCGGGCGGGACCGTTCGGCGCGGGGTGCCGGCGCGGCGGGTGACCCTGGCCGACGGCAGCGAAGTCCTGGTGGCGACCTGCTTCGATCTGTTGATGGCCCAGTACGGCGTCGGCCGCGGGCTGGCCGGCGACTACCCGGCCGACTACGACGACGAGCACGCCCCGTACACGCCGGCCTGGGCGGAGAAGTACACCGGCATGGGCCGCGAGACGCTGATCCGGTTTGCCCGGGAGTGGGCGCGGACGGCGGAAGCGACCGGCGGCCGGTGCACCATCATCATCGGCGCCGGGATCAACCACTGGTACCACGCCAATCTGATGTACCGGGCCGGGATCCACGCGTTGATGCTGTGCGGCTGCGTCGGCGTCAACGGCGGCGGGCTGGCGCACTATGTCGGTCAGGAGAAGCTGGCCCCGGCCGAGTCCTGGTCGGCCATTGCCTTCGCCCGTGACTGGTATCCCACCGCCCGGCTCCAGAACGCGCCGAGCTGGCACTATGTCCACAGCGACCAATGGCGCTACGAGCGGCCGTTCACCGACTACCACACCGTGCCGGGCGACCAGCCGGAAGGTTCCCTGGCCGGCGGCCACACCATCGACCTCCAGGCCCGCGCGGTGCGCAACGGCTGGCTGCCGTTCTACCCGCAGTTCGACCGCAACCCGGTGGAGCTGGTCAAGGAGGCCGAGGCCGCCGGGTGCGCGAGCGACGAGGAGGTGGTCGCCTGGCTGGTCGACCGGCTGAAGACCCGCGAGATCAACTTCGCGGTGGACGACCCCGACGCCGAATCGAGCTGGCCGCGGCTGTGGTTCATCTGGCGCGGCAACGCCATCATGTCCAGCGCCAAGGGCCACGAGTACTTCCTCAAGCACTACCTGGGCACGCACACCAACACCATCGCCGAGGACCTGGCGGGAGAGCACGTGCGCGAGGTGGCCTGGCACGAGCACGCGCCGCAGGGGAAGATGGACCTGATTGTCGACCTCAACTTCCGGATGGACACCTCGGCGTTGTACTCAGACATCGTCCTTCCGGCGGCGACCTGGTACGAAAAGGCGGACCTCAACAGCACCGACCTGCACAGCTTCATCCACCCGCTCAGCCCGGCGGTCCCGCCGTGCTGGGAATCGCGCAGCGACTGGCAGATCTTCCGGACCATCGCCGAGCGGTTCAGCGAGCTGGCCGAGCGCCATTTCCCCGAGCCGGTCAAGGACCTGGTGGCGACCGCCCTGGCCCACGACACGGCGGCCGAGATCGCCCAGCCGGAGTTGGCCGACTGGCGGACCGGCGAGGTCGAGGCGGTGCCGGGCAAGACCATGCCCGGGATGAAGGTGGTCACCCGCAACTACCGCGACGTCCACCGCCAGTACACCTCCTTCGGCCCGCTCCCGGCGGCCAACGGCCTCGGCGCGCACGGCACGCACTACACCATCGCCGAGGAGCACGAGGCGGCGCTGAACGAGTTGCCGTCGGTCGAGTGGAACGGCGAGCGGTACCTCTCCCTGGCCGACGATCCCGACGTGTGCAACGTCATCCTGCGTTTCGCCACCGTGACCAACGGCGAGCTGGCGTACCAGTCGTACCGCAACCTGGAAGCCAAGACCGGCCTGTCGCTGACCCACCTGGCGGAGAAGAACCGCGGGGTGCGGTGCAGCTACACCGATCTGCAGGCGCAGCCCAGGCGGTTCGTCAACAGCCCGATGTGGTCCGGCCTGATCGACAACGGCCGGGCCTACTCGCCCTTCACCTACAACGTCGAGGCGCTGGTGCCGTGGCGGACGCTCACCGGCCGGCAGCACTTCTATCTCGACCACCCGCTCTACCTCCAGTTCGGCGAGCACCTGCCGACGCACAAGCCGAAGCCGCTGCCGACGCAGTACGCCGACCTGACCTTCAGTGAGGCGGTCGGAACGACGCTGACGCTGAACTACCTCACGCCGCACGGCAAGTGGCACATCCACTCGACCTACGGCGACACCGAGCGGATGTTGACCCTATCCCGCGGCGGCGAGCCGCTGTGGCTCAGCGAGGCCGACGCGGCGGCGCTGGGGATCGCCGATAACGAGTGGGTCGAGGTCCACAACGACCACGGGGTGGTGGTCACCAGGGCCGCGGTCAGCGCCCGGATCCCGGCCGGCATCTGCATCCAGTACCACTCGCCGGAGCGGACCTACTCGGTGCCCAAGTCGCCGCTGCGCGGGAACCGCCGGGCGGGCGGGCACAACAGCCTCAACCGGACCCGGCTCAAGCCGAACCTGATGGCCGGCGGCTACGGCCAGTTCACCTACCACTTCAACTACTGGGGCCCCACCGGCTGCAACCGCGACACCCACGTGATGGTGCGCAAGCTGCCGGCGCTGCGGTGGTGAGGAGAGCCGTCATGGATGTGCGCTCACAGATCTCGATGGTCTTCCACCTGGACAAGTGCATCGGCTGCCACACCTGCTCGATCGCCTGCAAGAACGTCTGGACCGACCGCCAGGGCGCCGAGTACATGTGGTGGAACAACGTCGAGACCAAGCCGGGCACCGGGTACCCCACGAAGTGGGAGGACCAGGACCGCTACAGCGGCGGGTGGGAACTGCGGGGAGACGAGCTGCGGCTCCGCTCGACCGACCGCAAGCGGATCATCACCAACATCTTCCACAACCCGCACATGCCCAGCATGGACGACTACTACGAGCCCTGGACCTACAACTACGAGAATCTGTTCAACGCGCCTCAGGGGCCCGACCAGCCGGTGGCCCGGCCGATCTCCAAGATCACCGGCGAGCCGATCGAGTTGGAGGCCGGCCCGAACTGGGACGACGACCTGGGCGGCTCGCCGATCTACGCCGCCAACGACCCCAACTTCGCCGGGTTGACCGAGGAGCAGAAGCAGCAGCTCTTCGCCGTCGAGCAGTTGGTCTTCTTCTACTTCCCGCGCATCTGCAACCACTGCCTCAACCCGGCCTGCGTCGCCGCCTGTCCTTCGGGAGCGTTGTACAAGCGCGGCGAGGACGGGATCGTGCTGGTCGACCAGAACCGCTGTCGGGCCTGGCGGTCGTGCATCGCCGCCTGCCCCTACAAGAAGGTCTTCTACAACTGGTTCACCGGCAAGTCCGAGAAGTGCATCTTGTGCTTCCCGCGGATCGAGACCGGGCAAGCGCCGGCCTGCTTCCACTCCTGCGTCGGCCGGATCCGCTACCTGGGCGTCCTGCTGTACGACGCCGAACGGCTGGAGGAAGCGGCCAAACGGCCGCAGGACGAGCTGATCGAGGCCCAGCGGGAGCTGATCCTCGACCCGCGCGACCCCGAGGTGATCGAGGCGGCGCTGCGCAACGGGCTGCACCAGTCGGTGATCGAGTCGGCCCAGAAGTCGCCGGTCTACCGCTTCGTGAAGGAGTGGAAGCTGGCCCTCCCGCCGCACATCGAGTACCGCACCATGCCGATGCTGTTCTACGTGCCACCCATGTCGCCGGTCCTGGCGCAGCGGACCAACGGCACGCTGGACCACGCCTCCGAGGACCTGTTCTGCGACATCGAGCAGGCCCGCGTGCCGCTCAAGTTCCTGGCCAATCTGCTGGGCGGCGGGCACGAGGGCAAGCTGCGCTACGCGCTGCGGAAGCAGAAGGCGGTGCGCTGGTACCGGCGCGCCGTGACCGTGGGCGATGTCGATCCGCAGACCGTCGCGCGGATGCTGCAGGAGGCCGACACCACGCCGGACGAGGCCGAGGCCATCTACCGTCTGACCGCCCTGTGTACCTTCCAGGACCGTTTCGTGATTCCGCCATCCCACCGCGAGGAGGCCATCGAGATGTTGACCGATCCGCAGGAGCAGCAGCGTGAGACCGGGTTCGGGTTCCTGTCCGGACCGAGGAGGGGGCTGTGATGGGCGCCGTTGACGCACTGGGCCCGGTGCTGAGCTATCCGGCCGCCGACTACCTCGCGCTGGTCGAGGCGGCCCGGGCCGCGCTGCTGGCCGAACACCCCGCCGAGGCCGACGTCCTGGCCGCGTTCCGGGTCGAGGCCGGCGCGCTCTCGGCAGGAGAGCGGGAAGAGCTGTTCTGCCGAACCTTCGACCTCAACCCGGTGTGCGCCCTGGAGGTCGGCTGGCACCTCTACGGCGAGGACTACAAGCGCGGCGAGTTCCTCGCCCGGCTGCGGGCCGAGCTGGCCGCGCACGGCCTGGCCGAGGGGATCGAGCTGGCCGACCACCTGGTCCACCTCCTGCCGCTGCTGGAGCGCATGGCGCCGGACCGCGCGGAGGAGCTGGGCAGCCTGTTCGTGGTCCCGGCGGTGCGCCGCATGGCCGACGGGCTGGCGGCCTCCGACAACCCTTACCGCCATGTCCTGTCCGCGCTGCTGGATGTCCTGACCACCCGCTACCCGGCGGTCGAGGAGGTGGTGGCATGAACCCCGGCTGGCACTACCTCGATCCGCTGCTGTTCGGCGTGCTGCCCTTCCTGGCGCTGGGCCTGTTCTTCCTCGGCACCATCTGGCGGTACCGCACGCAGAGCTTCACCTACTCCAGCCTGTCGTCGCAGTTCCTGGAGAACCAGCAGCACTTCTGGGCGGTGGTGCCGTTCCATTACGGCATTCTGGTGGTCCTCACCGGCCACGTGATCGGGTTCCTGGTGCCCCGCGCGGTGCTGGCCTGGAACGGCCACCCGCTGCGGCTGTACATCCTGGAGATCACCGCCCTGGTGTTCGGCCTGATGAGCCTGATCGGCCTGCTGGCGGTGCTCCTCCGCCGCGGGTCGGACCGGAAGCTGAAGCGCGTCACCAGCCGGCTCGACTGGATCATCTACGCGCTGCTCGGCGTGCAGATCGCCAGCGGCGTGGGCCTGGCCATCTTCGTGCCCTGGGGCTCGTCCTGGTTCGCCGCCGCGGCCGCGCCGTACCTGTGGTCCATCGCCCGGCTGAACCCGGACACGAGCCTGGTGGCCGGACTGCCGTGGCTGGTCAAGCTGCACCTGCTCAACGCCTGGCTGGTGATCGGCCTGTTCCCATTCACCCGCCTGGTGCACATCCTGGTCATCCCGAACATGTACCTGTGGCGCAAGGTGCAGGTCGTCCGCTGGTGGCGGCCGGCGCCCGGCGCGCGCCGGCCGTACGGCCCATGAAGGGGGCTGCCATGCGTGAGGATCGTCGCGCCTATGTCGTCCTGGCGCTGAACACCATCGCCTTCACCGTCTGCTTCGCCTGCTGGATGATGAACGGCGTGCTGGTCACCTACCTGGTCGACAACGCGGTGTTCGAGTGGACCGAGGCGCAGATCGGCTGGCTGATCGGGATCCCGGTCCTGACCGGATCCATCACCCGGCTGCCGGTGGGCGTGTTGACCGACAAGTACGGCGGGCGACCGGTCTACACGATCGTCATGCTGCTCTCGGCGGTGCCGATGTTCCTGGTCGGCTGCTGCCACACCTACCCGCAGTTCCTGCTGGCCGGGCTGGGCTTCGGCCTGACCGGAGCCTCGTTCGCGGTGGGCATCGCCTACACTTCGGTCTGGTTCCGCCGCGAGCACCAGGGCACGGCGCTGGGCATCTTCGGCGCCGGCAACGCCGGGGCGGCGCTGACCAGCGTGTTCGCCCCGCGCATCCTGCGGGCGTTGACCGATCACGGCACCGAGTTGGAGCGGTGGCGGCTGCTGCCGCAGTACTACGCCGCGGCGCTGCTGGTCACGGCGGTTGTGTTCTGGCTGTTCACCCACGACAAGAAGGTCGACGATTCGCACGTAACCAGTCTGGCCGAGCGACTGGCGCCGTTGCGCCACGTGCGGGTGTGGCGCTTCGGGCTGTACTACTTCCTGGTCTTCGGCGGGTTCGTCGCACTGGCCCAGTGGCTGGTGCCGTACTACGTCAACGTCTACCGCATGTCGGTGGCCACCGCCGGGCTGATGGCGGCCACCTTCAGCTTCCCCTCCGGCGTGGTCCGGGCCTTCGGCGGCTGGCTGTCCGACCGCTGGGGCGCGCGGCGGGTGATGTACTGGGTCTTCGTCTCGACCCTCATCGCCTGCGCCCTGCTGGTGGTGCCGCGCATGGACATCCAGTCGCCGGGCAAGGGGATCATGGCCAAGGCCGGCGGGGTGGTGACAGCCGTCTCGGCCGAGGCCGTCACCGTCGGAGAACGGACCTACCCCCTGCAGCAGCGGCCGGCCGAGTGGTTGCCGGCGGACCAGCGCGATCGCTCGCTGTTGGTCTTCCCCACCGGCGTGTTCTGGCAGGAGCCGGCGGTCGAGGTCGGCCAGACGGTCAAGAAGAAGGAACTCCTGGCCCGCGGCGTGACCCACATCTTCTTCCAGGCCAACGTCTGGATCTTCAGCGGCCTGGTGTTCGTCGTCGGCTTCATGTGGGGCATCGGCAAGGCCGCGGTGTACAAGTACATTCCCGAGTACTTCCCCCGCGACGTGGGCGTGGTCGGCGGAATCGTCGGTGTGATCGGCGGTCTGGGCGGCTTCTGCGGACCCATCATCTTCGGCTATCTGCTCCAGAACACCGGGATCTGGACCACCTGCTGGATGTTCTACACGCTGGTCACGCTGGCCTCGCTGCTGTGGCTCCACCGCGTGGTGCAGCGGATGATGCACCGCGAGGCGCCGGAGCTGATGGAGCAGATGGAAGAGCGCCACGCGGCCCTCGCCGCGGGCGACTGAGGACACTGTCATGGCGGCTTGCCTGGACTACTGGGATCCCGAGGACGGGGAGCTGTGGGACGCCTCCGGCAAGGCGGTGGCCGCGCGCAATCTGTGGCTGTCCATCCCCTGCCTCCTGTGCGGCTTCGCGGTCTGGATGTACTGGTCCATCATCACCGTCCAGATGCAGGAGCTGGGGTATGTCTTCAGCCCGGATCCGGGCCGGAACAAGGAGCTGTTCTACACCCTGGCCTCCATCGCCGGGCTGGTCGGCGCCACGCTGCGCATCCCCAACTCGTTCTTCATCGCCCTGTCCGGCGGGCGGAACGTGATCGCCGCCACCACGGCGCTGCTGATCATCCCCGCCGCCGGGGTGGGGATCGCCTTGCGCGACCCGAACACCAGCTTCGCCACCTTCGCCGTGCTGGCGGCGCTGTCGGGGATCGGCGGCGGCGCCTTCGCCTCGTCGATGTCGAACATCAGCTTCTTCTACCCGAAGCGGATGCAGGGCCTGGCGCTGGGGCTGAACGCGGGGTTGGGCAATCTGGGCGTCAGCCTGATGCAGGTGCTCCTGCCGTGGGTGATGACCTTCGCCTTGTTCGGCGCGCTGGGTGGCGCCGGCCGGCCGCTGCCCGACGGCCGCTTGTCTTACATCCAGAACTGCGGCCTGGTCTGGGTGCCGGTGCTGGCGGTCTTGGCGGTGGCGGCCTGGCTGGGCATGAACAACCTGCCCGAACAGGAGGCCACGGTCGGCCCGCCGGCGGCGGCCATCGGCCGGATGCTGTGGCTCGAACTGCTCGGCTTCGCCGCCGGCGGGGTCGGTCTGTGGCTGCTGATCGGCGTCTTCGGCCAGCAGGACTGGGGCATGTGGGTGGTCCTGCCGGTGACCATCGTCCTGACCGTGGTGATGATGCGGCTGCTCTCGCCCAGGAGCGTTCAGGCCAACCTCAACCGGCAGTTCGGGATCTTCCGCGAGAAGCACAACTGGGTCATGACCTGGCTGTACACGATGACCTTCGGCTCGTTCATCGGCTACTCCAACGCGTTCCCGAAGCTGATCCAGGACGTGTTCGGGACGCTGGCGGACGGAAGCCCCAACCCGCACGCGCCCAGTCCCTTCGCCTACGCCTGGCTCGGGCCGCTGGTCGGGTCGCTGATCCGGCCGGTCGGCGGCTGGCTGTCGGACCGGCTGGGCGGCGCACGGGTGACGCACTGGGACACGGTGGTGATGATCGCCTCGGCGCTGGGCGTGGCGCAGACCATCAAACTGGCCGATTCGGCACCCCAGCCCGAGCGCTACTTCGTCCCGTTCCTGGTGCTGTTCCTGGTGCTGTTCATCACCACCGGCATCGGCAACGGGTCGACCTTCCGGATGATCCCCATCATCTTCGCCAAGGAGCAGGCCGGGCCGGTGCTGGGCTGGACCTCGGCGGTAGCCGCGTACGGGGCGTTCATCATCCCCAAGGTGTTCGGGGCGCAGATCAAGGCCGGCACGCCGTGGGTGGCGCTGTACGGCTTCGCCCTCTACTACCTCTCCTGTCTGGTGGTCAACTGGTGGTTCTACGCTCGGCCCAAGGCCGAGATCCGGTGCTGAGGCAGCCATGTCGAAGCGAGTCGTCAACCTGGTCCTGGTGGTCGGCGTGGTCTACGCCGGACTGGCACTGGCGCAGCAGGCGGCGCGGCTGCGGCCGATGGGCAACCGCGAGGGCTACGCGCCGGAGCAGCCCATCGCCTACTCGCACCGGCTCCACGCCGGCGAGTTGGGGATCGACTGCCAGTACTGCCACAACGCCGCCGACCGGAGCCGGTACGCCGGCATCCCGCCGGCCAGCACCTGCATGAACTGCCACCAGTCGGTCACCGCCACCCGAGCCGCGACGCGGGCCGAGGAGCAGGCCGCCGAAAAGGAGGGCCGCGCCCCGCGCCGGGTGGTTTCGCCCGAGCTGCGCAAGCTCTACGACGCGCTGGCGCTGGACGACCAGTTGCGGCCCGATTCGACCAAGCGGCCGCGGCCCATCACCTGGACGCGCGTGCACGAGCTGCCGGCGTTCGTCTACTTCAGCCACCAGGCGCATGTCCACGCCGGGGTCGACTGCCAGACCTGCCACGGGCCCATCCGCAGCATGGACCGGGTGCGCCAGGTCAAGAGCCTGTCCATGGGCTGGTGCGTCGCCTGCCACCGCGAGGTCAACGCCAAGGGTGTGAACGGCCAGCCGGTCCACGCCTCGACCGACTGCGCCACCTGCCACTACTGAGCCGGGAGCCCGCCATGTCCGAGCCCGAGCGGCCAGACCACCAGCGACCAGAGTTCGGCCCGCCGCCATCCCGCGACGAAGGCACCACGCGGCGCGACTTCCTCCGCGCGGCGGGCTTCGTCGTCGCCGGCGCGACGGTCAGCGGGTGCGCCACGCAGCGGGTCGAGCAGTCCCTGCCGTATGCCACCGCACCCGAGGGTCTGGTCCCGGGCCGGCCGGCCTGGTACGCCACCACCTGCGGCGGCTGCCCCGCCGGCTGCGGCATGACTGCCAAGTGCCTCGACGGGCGGCCGATCAAGCTGGAGGGCAACCCCGAGCAGCCCCTCTCGCGCGGCGGTCTGTGCGCCGTCGGGCAGGCGGCGGTGCTCGGCGTGTACGACTCCCGTCGGCTCAAGCGCCCGCGGGTCGACCGCGCCGAGACCACCTGGGCGGTGGTCGACCAGCGCCTGCGCGGCGAGTTGGCCGTGGCTCGGCACCGCCGGCAGCGGGTCCGAGTGCTGACCGGCTCCGGCCTCGGCCCCACCGATCGCGCCGCCCTGGCCCGCTTCGTCGACCACTACGACGCCCGGCATGTGGTCTGGGATTCCCTGTCGCTGTCGGCGGTTCGTGAAGCCCACAAACAGACTCACGGCCTGGCGCTGATGCCTGGGTACCGGTTCGAGCGAGCGGAGTTCATCCTCAGCCTCGAGGCCGATTTCCTGGGCACCTGGCTGTCGCCGGTGGAGTTCACCGCCGGCTGGCGCGCGGGACGCGACCTGGCCGCTCGGCCGCCGAGGATGTCGCGCCACGTGCAGCTCGAGGCGCGGATGTCGTTGACCGGGAGCAAGGCCGATGAGCGGCTGCGGCTGCTGCCGGGCGAGCAGGGCCTGCTGCTTTCGCACCTGGTGCAGCGATTGTCGGCCCGCGCCGGCCGCCCGCTGCCGGCGGCGCACCTGGCGCCCGCGCCCATCGCGCCCGCCCGCCTCGAACGCCTCGCCGACGAGCTCTGGGCGCATCGCGGCCACGCCCTGGTGGTCTGCGGCGCCGAGGACGTGCCGACGCAGGTGCTGGTCAACTTCCTCAACGACCTGCTCGAAAGCTACGGCGCGACCATCGACCTTCAAGCCGTCTCGCACCAGCGCGAGGGCGACGACGGCGCGCTGGCCGCCCTGTTCGACGAGCTGCGGGCCGGGCAGGTGGACCTGCTGCTCGTGGCCGGGTGCAATCCGGCCTACGACCTGCCCGGCGGCGACGCCGTCGGTCAGGCCAAACGGCTGGTCTGCCTGGCCGACCACCTCGACGAGACCGCCTCGCTGGCGCAGCTCGTCTGCCCGGCGGCGCACTTCCTGGAGACCTGGACCGACGGCGAGCCGGTCAACGGTCTGCTCACCCTGACCCAGCCGACGGTGCAGGGGCTGTCCGAAGGCCGGACGCTGGCCGAATGCCTGTCCGCCTGGATGGGCACGCCGCGCCAAGCGATGGACCTGGTCCGGGACTGCTGGCGGCGCGAGGTCCACCCGCGCGCCGGCCGGGCGTCGACGAAGACGGTGCCTGCGGCGAAAACGGTGTCTGACACCGTTTCTTCGGACGCGAAAACGGTGTCTGACACCGTTTCTCCTGACACCGTTTCTTCGGGCGGGGGATTCGAGTCGTTCTGGACCGAGTCGGTCCGGCGCGGGTTCGCTCGGGTCGCGCCGCGGCCGGTGGCGGCGCGGCCGTTCGACCGGAGCGCCGTGCGGCTGGTGAAGTCGGCGACCCCGCCGGCCGGCGGGGCGCTGGCGCTGGTGCTGCACCCGCAGGTCGGGCAGCTCGACGGCCGGCACGCGGAGAACCCGCTGCTCCAGGAGCTGCCCGACCCCATCACCAAGGTCACCTGGGACAACTGCGCCGCCATTTCGCCCGCCACGGCCCGGCGGTATGGCCTCGAGACCGGCGACGTGGTGCGGCTTACCACCCCGGCCGGGTCACTCGAGCTGCCGGCGCTGGTTCAGCCCGGTCAGCACGACCAGGCCGTGGCCGTGGCGCTGGGGTACGGCCGACTGGGCACCGAGCGGTTCGCCGGGATCGGCCCACGGTGGATCCACGCCCAACCCAGCGTCGGGCCGTCGGGCCGGGTAGGCGTCAACGCCGGCCCGCTGCGCGAGGGCGGGCGGACCTGGCGCAACGACGTCAGGCTGTCACGGACCGGCGAGCGGCGGCCGCTGGCACAGACCCAGACCTACGACCGGCTGGAAGTGCCAGCCCGCCTGGCGCCCGAGAGCGGTGCCCTCCGGCCGGTGGTCGAGTCGACCACGCTGGCCGCCTACACCGCCGAGCCGCACGCCGGGGCCCGGTCTCATGCCGAGGAGCCGCACGGCGAGCTGTGGCCGGCGGACCACGAGTTCCCGCGGCACCACTGGGCGATGGTGATCGATCTGTCCGCCTGCACCGGCTGCTCGGCCTGCGTGCTGGCGTGCAACGTGGAGAACAACGTTCCGGTGGTCGGCCGCGACGAAGTCGAACGGCGCCGGGACATGCACTGGCTGCGGATCGACCGCTACTACTCCGGCGATGAGGCCGACCCGGATGTGGCCCACCAGCCGATGCTCTGCCACCACTGCGACAACGCGCCGTGCGAGGTGGTCTGCCCCGTCCTGGCCACGGTCCACAGCGAGGAGGGGCTGAACCAGCAGGTCTACAACCGTTGCGTGGGCACCCGGTACTGCGCCAACAACTGCCCCTACAAGGTGCGCCGCTTCAACTGGTTCAACTACCGGCACGACAACGACGAGGAGCGCCTGGCGCTCAACCCCGACGTGACGGTCCGCTCCCGCGGGGTGATGGAGAAGTGCAGCTTCTGCGTCCAGCGGATCGAGGCGGCGAAGATCGAGGCGCGGCGCACCGGCCGGCCGCTGGCCGACGGCGACGTCAAGCCGGCCTGCCTGCAGAGCTGCCCGGCCGGCGCCATCCACTTCGGCGATCTCAACGACCCCGACAGCGCGGTCTCGAAGCTTCTCGCCGAGCCACGCGCCTACCGGCTGCTGACCGAGCTGAACATCAAGCCGTCGGTCAGCTATCTGCGGGTGGTCCGCCACCGCGACGAACAGGAGTCACGGCATGGCTGAGGTCGAGCCGGCCCTGGTGGCCGGCGACAAGTCCCTGCGCGAGGTCACCGACGACATCGCCCGGCCGCTGTCCGGCCGCCCGCCGCTGGGCTGGTGGCTGCTGCTGGCCATCTCCGGGTCGGCCCTGGCGGTCGGCTTCGCCGCCATCGGCTACGAGTTGGCCACCGGCATCGGCACCTGGGGTCTCAACAAGACCGTCGGCTGGGCCTTCGACATCACCAACTTCGTCTTCTGGGTCGGTATCGGCCACGCCGGCACGCTGATCTCGGCGGTCTTGTTCCTGTTCCGCCAGCCGTGGCGCAACTCGCTCAACCGGGCCGCCGAGGCGATGACCCTGTTCGCCGTCATGTGCGCCGGCCTGTTCCCGCTGATCCACATGGGCCGGCCGTGGCTGTTCTACTGGATGCTCCCCTACCCCAACGTCCGCGGCTCGCTGTGGATCAATTTCCGCTCACCCCTGGTCTGGGACTTCTTCGCCATCTCGACCTACTTCACCATCTCGGCGGTGTTCTGGTACGTCGGTCTGATCCCCGACCTGGCCACCCTGCGCGACCGCGCCGAGGCGGGCTGGAAACGCAAGCTGCTGGCCCTCGGGAGCTTCGGCTGGAACGGTTCGTACCGCACCTGGCACCGCTACGAGACGGTCTACCTGTTGCTGGCGGCGCTGGCCACGCCGCTGGTGGTCTCGGTCCACACCATCGTCTCGACCGACTTCGCCACCGCGGTCATCCCCGGCTGGCACACCACCATCTTCCCGCCGTACTTCGTCTGCGGCGCCATCTTCAGCGGCATGGCCATGGTCCTGGCGCTGATGATCCTGGTCCGCGGCCCGCTGGGGCTGCGGGATTACCTCACCCAGCGACACGTCGACCCGATGTGCAAGTTCATCCTGGGCACCAGCGGCATCGTCGGCCTGGCCTACGCCACCGAGTTCTTCATGGCCCAGTATTCCGGCAATCCGTACGAGCAGTTCGTGTTCCTCAACCGGGCCCTCGGCCCGCTGGGCTGGGCCTACTGGATCATGGTCTCGTGCAACGTGATCATCCCCCAGTTGCTGTGGTTCCGTCCGGTGCGGCACAACTACGCCGCGGTGTTCGTAATCTGCATCCTGGTCAACGTCGGGATGTGGTTCGAGCGGTTCGTGATCATCGTCTCCTCGCTCCATCGCGACTTCCTGCCGTCGAGCTGGGCGGCCTACCACCCGACCTCCATCGAGTTCCTCGAGCTGCTCGGCACGTTCGGTCTGTTCTTCACCTGCTTCCTGCTCTTCTGCCGGCTGATCCCGGTGATCGCCATCGCCGAGATCAAGACCGTCCTCCGGCCCGACGCCCACGATACGGGAGAAGCGGCATGAGCCGACGGTTCGTTTGTTGGTACGACGACGAGCACGACCTGACCCACGCGGTCCGCCGGGCGCGCGACGCGGGCTGGCGGATCGTCGATGTCCACACGCCCTGTCCGGTCCACGGCCTGGACCAGGCCATCGGCCTGCGGCCGTCGCGGCTGCCCTGGGCGTGCCTCCTCTTCGGCGCCTTCGGCGCGGTGGGCATGATGTGGCTGCAACACTGGACCAGCGCCGTGGACTGGCGGCTGAACGTGGGCGGGCGGCCGTGGAACTCGTCGCTGTCGTTCGCCTGCGTGGCGTTCGAGGTGATGGTCCTGTGCGCCGGGCTGGGCTCGGTGATGGTGCTGTTGGCGGTGGCGCGGCTGTATCCCGGCCGAGTCGCCTGGTCGCCCGGCCCGCGGGTCACCGACGACCGGTTCGCGCTGGTCATCGAGGAGACCGATCAGCCCTTGAGTGCCGACGCCGTGGCGGACCGGCTGGCGGGTTGCCGGCCGCTGTCGGTCGAGGAGGTGACGCCGTGAAGCAGTGGCGCGACAGTCTCGCTCTGGCGGCGATGCTGGCCCTGCTGCTGGCCGCGGTGTGGGGCGCCCGGCCCAGCGTCGAGCAGCCCGTTCCGGCCTTCCCGCTGTCGAACATGGCCGAGCCGCTGCCGGCGCGCTCGTACTCGCCGAGCCCGGTGTTCGCCGACGGCCGGACCATGCAGCCGCCGCCGGCCGGGACGGTCCCGGTCGACGCGCTGCGCGACGCGACGGCCAACCCCTACGCGGCCGACGCAGGCGCGGCGGCGCGCGGCGAGTGGGTCTTCCGCACGTACTGCGCGACCTGTCACGGCCCGACCGGGATGGGCGACGGGCCGGTCACGCGCCGCGGGGTGCCGGCGCCGACCTCGCTCAAGTCCGACCGGGTCCGCGCCCTGACCGACCGCGAGCTGTTCGAGCTGATCAGCGGCGGCCGGGGAAAGATGCCGCCCTACGCCCGGATGATCGCCGCCGAGGACCGCTGGAAGGCGGTCATCGAGGTCCGCAAGCTGTCTCGGGAGGATGCGCCGTGAGTGTCCCGTCACCACGCCGGCCCGGCGAGCGCGCCGCCCTGGCCGTCGGACTGCTCGCCCTCCTGGCCGGCGCCGGATTGGCCCCGGCGCGGACCTGGGGCGGCGTGTTGCTGTGGAGCTGGCTCGCCGTCGGCGTCGGGCTGGCCGGCGCGTTGACCATCGCCGTGCAGTACGCCCACCGCGCTCCAGGCGCGGTCGGTTTGCGCCGGTGCGGCGAGATCCTCACCGCCGCGCTGCCGCTCGGCGCGCTCGGCGTGCTGGCAGTCCTGCTGCTCCATCCCGGGCTGTTCCCCGGCTACCAGTTGGCCGGCGAGCACGCCGGGTTCAAGGCCTGGTGGCTGGGCCGCGGGTTCCATGTCACCCGGGCGGCCGGCATCCTGGTCGTCTGGCTGCTGGCGGCCCGGGCGCTGGTCAACGTCTCACGCGCCCGCGCGGCCGCCGACTCCCCGGCTCTGGCTGCCCGGCACGGACGCCTGGCCGCGGGGTTCTTCTACCTCTTCGCGATCACCCTCAGCATCGCCTCGGTCGACTGGCTGATGGCGCTTGAGCCGCACTGGTACAGCACCATCTTCGGACTCTACCAGTTCGCCGGGTTGGCCCTCTCCGGCACCGCCGTGGTGGTCCTGGTGCTGCTCCTCGGAGTGCCGGCCGACGATCCCGCCGCGGGCCTCGCGCGGCGGCACGACCTGGGCCAGCTCCTGATCGCCCTGGCCTGCCTGTGGCTGTACCTGTGGTTCAGCCAGTACCTGCTGATCTGGTACACCGGCCTGCCGGAGGAGACGGCGCACTACGTCCAACGGCTGTCCGGCGGGTGGTGGGGCTTGTTCTACCTCAACCTGTTCCTCAACGGCGTGGTGCCGTTCTTCGTGCTGCTCCCGCGCGAGGCCAAGCAGAGCGCCCCGGTGCTGGTCAAGGTGGCGGCGGTGGTGCTGGTCGGCCGGTGGCTCGACGCCAGCCTGATGATCGCGCCGGCGGTCGACCCCGCCGGGCCGGTGCTCCACCCGGTCGATCTCGGCTTGGCCGTCGGCGCGCTGGCCCTGCTCCGGCGCGCGCTGGCCCGCGCCGCGCGCCGCTGAGCGAAAACGGTGTCAGACACCGTTTCTCCCACCCGCGCGCCGGCGAGGCATCGGGGAAAACGGTGTCTGACACCGTTTCTCCGCAAGCCGCCAATGGCACCCGGACAGTAGCCCGGACCGCCGACTTAGCCCAGCCGACGGCAGAGCGGCCGGGCGGCTCCGTCGGCGGCCAGGAGATCCTGGAGACTGATGGCCCCCAGCCGCTCCCGCGTCGCGGCGACCACCTCGTCCAGCGAGCGGTGCAGGCTGCACAGGTGGCCTTCATGCTCCGGGATGCCGAGCGGGCAGGCGACGATCCGGTCCATCGGCTCGACCGCCTCGATCACCGCCAGAACGGACACCGCGCCCGGCGAGCCGGCCAGGGCGAACCCTCCCCCGGGGCCGCGCTGCCCGTCGGCGATGCCGGCCCGAATCAAGGCCTGCATGACCTTGGACAGGTAACTGGTCGGCACGCCGGTGAGCTCGGCAATCTCGACCCGGGTCAGGCGCCGATGCGGCACCATCGCCAGACAGGTCGCCGCCCGCAGCGCGTACTCGGTGGTCTGCGAAAACACCTGCCGCCGCCCTCACAGAACAGGATATACAGCTCTATAACTCCTAGTATGCGCCGGGGCAGGGCGGGCTGTCAAGAGCGGCGCGGACCGGCACCAACCGACACCGACGAGCACCGGCCCTGGATCACGGCGTCGTGGTCCGGGCCACACCCCTGTTCGTCGTTATCCGTGCTGCTCGGTGCTCATCTGCGGCTCGGCCAGGGCGCTCATCTCGTCGTCGGTCAGGGCGCGGTCGTAGATGGCCAGGCCGCCCAGGTCGCCGATGAAGTGGTTGCCCATCTCGCCGCTCCGGTGGACCTGGCCGACGGTGAAGTCGGCGCCGTCCGGCCCGCCGTCGTACAGGCCGCCGGGGTAGTGGTACGGATTGCGCCCCTCGCGGACATCGAGCACGCCGTTCAGGTAAGAGCGGGCGTACTCCCCGTCGTAGGTGAACCCGACGCACTGCCAGACGTCGAACGGCACCGGCGTGGCACCGATGCTGGCGTCCATGCAGTACGGGTACCCCGGCGTCGGCCCGCCGACGTTGCTGACGTGGCCACAGACCTGTTCGGCACTGTCCCAGATGCGCAGGTTGAGGAACAGACAGTACTGCCGCCGGCGGCCGGTCTCGTGCCACATCCCGGCCACCGCCTGGCAGGCGTTCGGATTGGGATGCCGCCCGCGCCGCACCCAGGCCACCACCGACACCTGCGCCTCCGGCCCGTGCAGGTTGAGCGCCCCACACTCGGCCCGCGGCAGGTGCAGCCAGGTCTCCAGCCCGAAGCGCGCCGCGTACGGCCCGAACACCCCACCCTCGACCCGCTCGACCGGCTGCTCGCCACCGTCGCGCAGCACCAAGCCAGACGCACCAGCGGCCACCTTCGGCGTCCCGGTCGGCTCCTGAAAGGTCCAGGCAGCAATCAAGCTCTCCGACACCGCCAGCATGGCGACGCTCCCTATTCTGGCATCCACCGACGGATACGGACGGTCACTACCGGACACCGATCCGTGCGCCTCTGGAGCTCAGACCGGCAGCCCCATCGCCTTGAGGTTGCGCAGGCTCAGCGCCAGCGCCTCGAAGGGATCGGTCGGCTCTATCTCGCAGCGGTCCTGCTCGACGATCACGAACTCGGCGTTGGCCGAGCGGGCAGCCTGGTTGATGGCTGGCCAGTTGAGGTTGCCCTCGCCCACCGGAGCGAACTTCTGGTCGCGGCCGATGACCGTCATGTCCTTGTAGTGCAGCAGCGGGCAGCGGCCCGAGACGTAGTCGATCCACTGCACCGGATCGCCGCCTCCGGCCTGAATCCAGTAGGTATCGATTTCGAAGCAGACGTCGTTGCTGGTCTCGTCGATCATCAGCTTCAGGCCGGCGATGGCGCCGTACCGCTGGAGTTCGTGGTTGTGGTTGTGGTAGCTGAAGCTCAGGTTGTAGGGCTTCAGCGCCGCCGCCGCCTGGTTGCAGATCCGGGCACGCTCGCGGTAGGCAGCCTCGGTCTGCTCGCCGGCCAGCCCACCCACGCCCACGTGCCGGCAGCCGTAGGTGTGGTGCTGATCGGCGACCTCGGCGGTCTTGGTCAGGATATCGTCGATGCCGACGTGGGTAGCGCAGATCTCGAGGCCTTCACCGTCGCAGATCCGGCGCAGCTCGGCGTGGTCGATGGGTCCGAGACCTGACGTCTGCACCGCTTGGTAGCCCATCTTGGCGACCCGCGCCAGGCTGGTGGCGATGTCGGCGGGTGTCTTCAAATAGTCGCGCAGCGTGTAGAGCTGCGCCGCGATCCGTGGCTCCGGCATGGTCGTCTCCGTTTCCGAGCGCCCCCTCGGCGTCAACGGCGTAGCATGGACCAGATCCAGGAGCGGGTCAAGCGGGCCGCGTCCGCGGGCATCGCCCGGGCGAAGGCCATTCTCGCGCAGTCGTCGCTATCGTCCCTTTCGTCCCCTTGGTCCCTGGCCGTTGGCCGATTGCCGTTGGCCGGCTGGCGGGGTATGCTTGGCCCCCGGAGGCGGTGATGGCGAGCGAGTCAGTCGCGGTGGGCGTCGAGGTCCGGCGGGGCGAAGGGGCGGAGTCGCTGCATCACGTCGATGTGGCCGTGGTCGAGTTGTCGTCGGACGGCCCGCGCCGGGTGGCCTGGTTCGGCGACCCGACCCGGCCGACCTGGCTCCGGAGCGCCTGGAAGCCGCTCCAGGCGGCGATCTCCTGGGAGTGCGGGCTGGCCGGCCTGGGATTCGTCCCCGGCTCGCGCGAGCTGGCCATCATGGCCGCCAGCCACGGCGCCACCGGGCCGCAGCTCGATGCCGTGCGGGCCGTCCTGGCCGCCACCGGATTGAGCGAAGCGGCCCTGCGCAACGGCACCCACGAGCCACTGTCCCAAGCCGGGCGCGAGTTGCTGGCGCGCGAGGGTGGCCGGCCGACCGCCGTGCACGGCAACTGCTCCGGCAAACACGCCGGGATGTTGGCCGCCTGCGTGGCGCGGGGCTGGCCGACCGACGACTACCTCGACCCCGGCCACCCGCTCCAGCAACGGGTCCACCACCGGCTGGCGGAGCTGATGGAGGTGCCGCTGGAAGCGGTCACCAGCGGCGGGGACGGTTGTGGCCTGCCGACCTGGTGCGCGCCGCTAGAGGCCACCGCGCTGGCCTTCGCCAAGCTGTCGCTCGACCCCGAGGCCGGCTCCCTGGGCGCCGTCGGCGCGGCCATGGCCGCCCACCCCGAGTTGCTCGGCGATCCCGACGGGTTCAACGTCGAGCTGATGCAGGCCTGTCCCGGGCTGCTGGCCAAGTCCGGCGCCGAAGGGGTCTACGGCTGCGCGCTGCCGGAGCGCCGCCTGGGGTTCGCTCTGAAAGTGCTCGACGGCAACCACCGCGCCGCGGCGCCGGCTTGCCTGGCAGTGCTCAGGCAACTCGGTCTCCTGCCCGATGGGGTCGCCGAGCGTCTGGCGCCGTTCGTCGAGCCGGTCGTCAACGATCTACTCGGCCGGCCGGCAGGCTGCCTGCGGGCCGTGCTCGAGTTGCGTTCGTGACCGGGATCACCGGGCAGGCGGTGGTCCTGGTGCTGGCCTCGGCCGGCATCCACACGGCCTGGAACCTGGAGCTGAAGCGAGCCGCCGACAAGCTGCCGGCGGCGGCCCTGATCGTCATCTGCGCCGCCGTGGCGGGCACTCCGCTGGCGCTCTGGCGGTGGAGTGTGGCCGGGGCGCCCGAGCCGCCGGCGTATCTCTTGGCCACCGCCACCAGCCTGCTCTGGCTGTTCTACTACGAATGGGTCGCCCACAGTTATGACCGGGGCGACCTGTCGGTGGCCTATCCGGTGACCCGCGGTGTGGCGCCCGTGGCGGCGCTGGCGCTCGGGCTGGCGATGGGCGAGCGGCCGACGCTCGCGGGCTTGCTGGGCGTGGCGCTGATCGTCGTCTCCGTGTGGCTCATCTCGCGGCCGGAGGATCGCGCGCGGCGGCCACGGAACGTCGGCACGGCGGCCTTCGTCGGCTTCGTCTCGGCGCTTTACAGCACCATCGACAAGGAAGGTGTGCGTCACTGCGACCCGTGGCTGTACGAGTGGCTGTGCCTCAGCCTGGCCGCGGTCTGGCTGACCTGGCGGGCCGTGGCGGTGCGCGGGCGGCGGGCCTGCGCGGAGGTCTGGCGGATCGACCGCTGGCGGCTCGCGGCGGCCGGCGTGGGCGACCTGACGTCCTACGGCCTGGTGCTCCTGGCGCTGACCCAGGCGCACGTCATGTATGTCGTGCCGCTGCGCGCCACGGCGGTCTTGTTGTCGGTCCTGGCCGGCGGCCTGGCGCTGGGCGAGTCGGCTCTCCGCCGGCGGCTGGGCGCCGGGATGGTGATGGTTGGCGGCATCGCCTTGGTGGCGATGGGAGGATGACGATGGCCTGGCAGGACGAGTTGGCGACGACCACCGGCGCCGCGCGGCGTGAGCTGGACGCGGTCGACGCGGCCCGGGAAGCGGCCTACCGGCTGCAACGCGAGGTCACCCGCGCGGCGGCGAGCACCATCCGGGCCGCGCACCGGAGCGAGCTGGCCGAAGCCGACCGGCTGCTGGCCGAGTGCATCGCGCTGACCGCCACCATGAACCGTGAATCCCGCGACCGCGGGGCGGTGTACTACGCCGGCTTTGTCATGGACGCGCAGAAGGAGTGCGCCGAGGCGGCCCTGGTGGTGGCCATCCTCGGGCAACGCGCCCTGCCCGACCCGACCAGCCTGGGTGTCGATCCGGCGCCGTGGCTGAACGGCCTGGCCGAGGCCGCCGGCGAACTGCGCCGCGCCACGCTCAACGCGCTGCAGCAGGACGATCACCCGACCGCGTCGCGGCTGGTGGAAGTGATGGACGCCATCTACGCCGAGCTCCAGGCCTGCGATTACCCCGACGCGGTCAGCTACGGCCTGAAGCGCCGCCTGGACATGGTCCGCGGCGTCCTCGAACGCACCCAGAGCGACCTCTTCCACGCCACCCGCGAATCCCGCCTCCAAGCCGCCATGGCCCGCCTCGAACACCACCTGGGCACCCCCTGAAAAACCGGGGACGCTCGACCTATTTCTCAAGACGCTGAGAAATAGGTCGAGCGTCCCCGGTTTTTCAGCGTCTTGAGAAATAGGTCGAGCGCCCCCCCTTTTTGGGGCCGTGACAGGAGCGGCTGGGGGTGGTAGACTGCTGGCGGTGGGTGACCCATGCTCGTGCCGGTGATGCAGCAGGAGTGGCAGCGGCGTCAGATGCAGCGCTCGGTGTGGGCGCTGCTCGGCGTGCTGGCGGTGGTGGCCGCCGGGGCCACGCCGACGCCGGCCACCGCGCCCGCCGAGGATTGCCGGACCATCGCCGCCATGGCCGCGCCGGCCGTAGGCGATATCGGCACCCAGCCACGAGCGAGCTCCGTCCGGGCGACCTCGTCGCCGCGGTATTGGCGGCAGCTCGAGCCGTTGACCGACGCCGGGGTACGGCTCCGGCTGACGCTCCACGCCGTCGAGCGGCCGGCCTGGCCGGCGCGGCTGCGCTACCTCCGGCAGTTCCTCCGCCCGCCCACTTCGTAGACCCGCGTTCCACTTCGCCCGCCTGGGCACGCGTCGTCTACGGAGTTGCACATGTCCGCCGAAACTCAGCCGCAGAAGAATGTCTGGCAACGGCTTTGGGCCGTGGTCGATCCCAACGAGCGCTATCTGCGCACCATCGGGCCGCTGGTCGAGCAGATCAATGCGCTGGAGCCCGAGTTCGAGACGCTCTCGCAACAGGACCTGCGCGACCGGCTGCGCAAGATCCGGGTCCGCGTGCAGGAAGCGCGCGAGGCCGTCGAGCGGGCCCAGGCCGAGCTCCCGCCGGCCGAAGATTCCGATACCCGCCGCCGCCGCGAGAAGGACCTCGTCGCCGCCGAGAAGGCGGTCCTGGACGAGCATCTGCCGGTGGTCTTCGCCGCGGTCCGGGAGGCCGCCAAACGGACCCTGTCGATGCGCCCCTTCGACGTCCAACTCCTGGGCGGGATCGTCCTCCACGAAGGGCGGATCGCGGAGATGAAGACCGGTGAGGGGAAGACCCTCACCGCCACCAGCCCCCTGGTGCTCAACGCCTTGGCCGGCCGCGGCGCGCACCTGATCACGGTCAACGACTATCTGGCCCGCCGCGATGCCGAGTGGATGGGCAAGATCTACCGCTACCTGGGCCTGACGGTCGGCGTGATTCAGCACGATCTCAGCCGCGAGGCGCGCCAACAGGCCTACGGCTACGACATCACCTACATCACCAACCACGAGATCGGGTTCGACTACCTGCGCGACAACTCGTCGGCCTGGCGGCCCGAGCACCTGGTCATCCGGGAGCTGAACTACGCCATCATCGACGAGGTCGACAGCATCCTGGTCGACGAGGCGCGGGTGCCGCTGATCATCTCGGCCAGCCGCGGCAAGCCGGTCGAGAAGTACCGCAAGGTGCAGGAGGTGGTGGCCCGGCTGGTCGAGGGCGAGCAGGATCTGGAGACCAAAGAGACCACCGGCGACTTCTACGTCGACGAGAAGGCCAAGAACGCCACCATCACCGAGGACGGGCAGCGCAAGGTCGAGGTCGCGCTGGGCATCGACAACCTCAACGACAGCGCCCACATCGAGGACATGCACCTGGTCAACGCCGCGCTGAAGGCCAACTTCTGCTACAAGCGCGACATCGACTACATCGTCGGCCCCGGCGACGGCGGGGTGCCCTCGGTGATCATCGTCGACAGCTTCACCGGCCGGCTGCAGCCCGGCCGGCGCTGGTCCGACGGCCTGCACCAGGCCATCGAGGCCAAGGAGCGCGTCCCGGTCCAGGACGAGCAGCAGACCATCGCCACGGTCACCTACCAGAACTTCTTCCTGATGTACAACCGCCTGTCGGGCATGACCGGCACGGCCAAGACCGAGGAAGGCGAGTTCGTCGGGATCTACGAGATGCCGGTGGCGGTGGTGCCCACCAACCGGCCACTGATCCGCACCGAGCACGCCGACGTGGTCTACAAGTCCGAGGAGTGGAAGCTGCGGGGGATCTGCTGCGAGATCGTCCAGTACTTCTGCCGGCGGCAGCCGGTGCTGGTGGGCACCCGGTCGGTGGAGATGTCCGAGCGCGTCTCGGCCCGGCTCAAGCCCGACAAGATCCGCGCCGCGCTGCAGATGCTGCTGTTGCAGTGGCATGTCATGGAGCACGAGAAGAAGCTCGACAAGGCCATGCTGCGGCAGCTTCGGGCGGCCAGCTCGGTACCGCTGGAGAGCCTCAAGCCGCGCGAGATCAACGACTTCCTGACCGGTCTGGGCCTCGACCCGCAGATCGATTCCGAGGCCAACGTCGGCCAGCTCTGCGAGATCCTGGAGGTCGCCGACGCCGGCCCGCTGCGCGACGTGCTGGTCCACGGCGTGCCCCACGAGGTGCTCAACGCCAGACACCACGAACGGGAGGCGCAGATCGTCTCGCAGGCCGGGCGGCTGGGGGCCATCACCATTGCCACCAACATGGCCGGCCGCGGCACCGACATCGTCCTGGGCGGCAACCCCGAGCCCGACGTCGAGGAGTTGCTGATCCGCCGCGGGGTGGACCCGAAGAGCCTCGAAGCGACCCTGTTCATCAACCAGGCGCTGAAGGGCGAGGCGGACCAGGCGCGCACTTTCGCCGAGGAGCAGGGCGGCCTGCCGGCGCCGGTCCTGCGCGAGATCAACGCCATCCGCGAGGCCTGGCGGGCCGAGCAGAAGGATGTCCTGGCCACCGGCGGGCTGCACATCCTGGGCACCGAGCGGCACGAGAGCCGGCGCATCGACAACCAGCTCCGCGGCCGCTCCGGCCGGCAGGGCGACCCCGGCGCGTCGCGCTTCTACATCTCCCTGGAAGACGAGCTGATGCGGTTGTTCGGCCCCGACCGGTGGGGCCTGTTGATGAACCAGTGGCCGGAGGAGCAGCCGGTTGAGGCCAAGCTCATCACCAAGGCCATGAACAATGCGCAGCGCAAGGTTGAGGGTCGGAACTTCGAGATGCGCAAGAACACGCTGCGCTACGACGACGTGATGAACGTCCAGCGCAAGCACATTTACGCCGAGCGGCGGCGCATCCTGGAAGGAGTCGACCTGCGCGCGACCGTGTCGCGGATGATGGCCGACCTGGTCGACGAGGCCATGGCCGCCCACGTGCCGCCCGAGAGCGATCCCGAGGACTGGGACCTGATCGATCTCTGGGACACCCTCAACCAGCGTTTCCCGCTCAAGGATCAACTGAGCTTCGACGACCTGCGCATCATGGACCGCGAGACGCTGGCCGAGCGGCTGCGTCAGGCCGCCGACCGCGCCTACGACGACAAGGAGAACGACTTCGTCCGGGCCGTGGTCGAGTTCGAGCTGCGCGCCAGCATCCACGAGACGCTGCAGCAGCTCGGCGACCGCAGCGCGGTGTGTCAGATCCTCAACCTGCTCTGGCCCCTGACCGACTACCTCCCCCACCGGGTCGAGAACGTCTCCGACGCCCGCGTCCCGGAGGCCCTGTTTCAGGTCGCCCGTGAGGCGCTGGAGGCCGGCCCGCGGGCGTTCATCACCGAGGTCGTGCGCGAGCGGCTGGCGCGTGATGTCGAGCGAGCCGGCGCGGCGATGGCCGGCGGCGTGCCCGCCGGCGAGGTGGCCGACGGCCTCGAGGCCGCCTGGCCGGTGGTGGTGGATCGCGCCCGGCTGTCCGACGGGGGCGCCGAGTGGCTGGCCCGGCTGCTGACCGGCGAGCTCGACGGCCGCGGCTGGTCGTTCGTAGGACAGGCCGTCCGGCGCCGGATGGCGACCACGGTCGAGACTTCCGTCCCGGCCCATTGCGATCTCCCGGCGCTGGTCGACCACCTCGACGCCCTCTGGCCACTGGGCTCCGGCCTTGAAGCGGAGACGCTCGAGGCGTTCAACTACGGCGTGATTGAGGACCGGCTGCACCGGTTGGTCGAGCAGGCGGTGGCCCAGGCCGGGCCGGCCTTCGTCGAGCAGGCCGCCGAGCACCGGCTGCGCAAGGCGGCCGAGACCGAAGACGTGGCCGGGGCGGTGGCGGCGGTGCTGCCGGTCGGCCGCCAGGCGGCCGAGGTGCCGAGCGCGCCCGAGGCGCTGCTCGACGCGCTGTTGGACGAGGCCGTCGACGGGGTGGTGCTCCAGGCCATCGAGGCGGCGGCCGTCGAGGCGGTGGTCGAGGCGCACCGGCAGGCAGCCGCGGCCGGCGGCGAGGAAGAGGAAGAGGAGGAGGTCGCCTACGGCGATCTCCAGCGGCTGGTGCAAAGGCTGAACGAGCAGTGGGCGTTCGGCGAGGCGATGGATCCATGGGCCCTGGAGCGCCTGCCGGCCGCCGAAGTGCGCGAGGAGATGGCCGACATCGCCCGGACCGCGGTCCGCACCCGGGGCCGGGCGTTCGTCACCGAGACCGCCGCGCTGCGGCGGCGGCTGGCGATCCACCAGGCGGTCCACGAGCACTACAGCCTGACCGGCCTGTGCGCGCGGCTGAACCGAGCTTTGGAGCTGCCGGGGGTGTTCGTCCCCGAGAGCTACGAGGACTGCGCCGACACGGTCGAGCTGCGCGAGCGGCTGCTGACCGACGCGCTGGACGCGCTGGTCGAGGAGCCGGAGCGGGCCGAGCCGGCGGCACAGCACGTTCGCGAGGCGGTCGACGAGGGTTACAGCCTGAAGCGGCTGTGCGACCGGCTGAACACCGACGCCGGCCCGAGCCGGAAGATCGAGCCGGCCGAGCTGGCAGCAATCGGGCCGGACGAGATCGAGGCGCATCTGACCGAGCTGCTGGCCGCCGAGGCGGCGGAGTACGAGGAACGGTTCGTCCTTGAGGCCGTCGGCCACCACGCCCGGATCACCGTCGATGAAGGGCTGGCGCGGTATTACGACGTGCGCGGCGTGTCCGCCGAGGTGTCGGCGCAGTGGCCGGTGCGGCCCGACGCGGTGCGGCCGTCGAAGCTGAAGGGCTGGGAGTACCGCGAGCTGGCCAAGCGCCTGACCGACCTCCTCGAGGAGGCCTGTCGCTGGGAGGAGTGGCGGTTCACCCGCCGGTTCGTCCTGCGGCTGCTGCAGGACGGCCTGGACGAAGCGGCGGCGCGGCACTGCCCCGCCGGGACCGGCCCGAACGCCTGGGATCTGCCGGCCCTGTGCGCCGAGTTGGGCGAGCGCTGGCCGCTGGACGAGACTCCCGAGCCCCGCGGCCTGCCCGAGTTCTCGCGGGATCTGTTGCTGGATGAGCTGATGGGCCGGGCGCGGCGCGCCTATGGCGAGCAGGAGCGCTCGTTCGTGCGCGAGACCGCCCGGCACCGGTTCGGGCAACATCTGGAGCAGTCCCGGCGTGAGCACTACTCGCTGCCGGCGGCGGCCGCCGCGGTGCAGGCGGTGTGGCCGCTGGGCGCCGCCCTCAGCCCGCACCGGCTGGCCGAGGTGCGCGACCAACTCGCCGGCGATCACGGCGAGGCGGCCGTGGCCGCGCTGGTCGAGCCGGTCCTGGGTGAGGCCGAGGCGGCCTTCCTGCGCGACACCGTCCGCCGCCGGATCGTCGACAGCGTCGACGACGTGCTGCTGCAGCACGTCAACGTCGGCCGGGTGATCGAGCAGTTGGTCGGCCGCTGGCCGATGCCTTCCGGCGAGCTGCAGGTTGGCGCGCTGCGCGCCCTGCCTCTCCGCGAGATGGTCGACCAGGTGCGGCAGGTGCTGCAAACCGCGACCGGCTCCCTCCGGCGCCGGCTGGTCTACCACAACCTCCGCAGCACAGCCGCCGAGCTGGCCGTCGAGAGTTGGCTGCCGGCCGACCGGCCGGAGGCGTGGCGGCCGCGGGCCCTGGCCGAGGCGCTCAACCAACGTCTCCCGGCCGGCGCCGGGGTCGACCCCGACCGGTTCGCCGCGGCGGTGGTCCAGGACGCCCTGTCCGAGCGGCTCGCCGCGGTCGCGCTCAGCGTCGGCCCCGGCGACCGAGAGGTCGTCCGCGACGTGGTCGCGGCCATGACCACCGCGATGATCGACGACCTGCTGGTGATCGAGCGCCGGCCGCAGGCCTTGTGCGACCGGCTGCGCGCCGTGTTCGCCGTCACCACCTTCGATGTCCAGGCGCTGCGCGGGCAGAACGTCAGCTTCGTCCGACAGGCGCTGCACGACACGGTGCTGGCCGAACTGGACCGCGATCCGGCCGGGTTCCTGGCCGGCTCCGCCCGGCTCCGCGCCGCGGCGGCGGTGGACCAGGCGCTGAATCGATACTGGCCGGAAGACCGCCAGCCGGGTCCGTGGGTGCTGGCCGAGGTGGTCGAGTCGCTGAACCATGCCTGGGAGCAGCCCGATCTGCTGCACCCGACGGACTACAAGGGCTTCGAGCGCGAGGTGCTGCGCGAGGCGCTGCTGGCCGCGGCGGGCGAGCTGACCGAGAGCCACCTGGTCGGCCTGCTGCTGCGCGACTGGGTCACCGCGGACCTGGCCCGGCGGGTGTCCGCCGCCGTGACCCGCGTCGGCGCGCCCGAGACCGGCTGGGACCTGACGGCCCTGGCCGCCGCGCTGGGCGATCTCTGGCCGAAGGGCACCCCGCCCGGCGCGGCGGAGCTGGCCGGGCTGCTGGACCTGGCGGCGGCCCGCTCGCGCCTGATGGCCATGGTCGAACTCCTCGAGGCGCCGACCGTCGAGCGGTATGACACCGAGGAGGTCCAGGCGTGGCTGGAGTCCCGTCTGGCGGCGGCGTTGTCGAGCCACTGCGGGGTGGCCGAGGCGGCCGCCGAGTTGGCCCGGCGGTGGCCGGTGACGGACCTGGACCCGGGCCGGCTGGGGGCCCTCACCCGGCGGCAGATGCGCGACAGCTTGATGGAAACCGTGAGCAACGCCGCCGAACAGGGCGGCGAGGCGTTCGTGCTGGCCGCCGCTCGGCTGCGGCTGGCCGCCGACGTCGAGGCCGTGGTCGCCGCCGCCGGCGACGCGGAGGCGTTGCGCCCGTTGGTCGAGCGCTGGCCGTGGCCGCTTGACATGGCCGGGCTGGCCGGCCTGTCGGCCGAACAGGTGCGCGCGCGGGTCGAGGCCGCCGCCGCGGCCCTGGACGACGGCGCGTTGCGCGCGACCTTCGGCCACGAGACAGTCCGCCGCCGGCTACGGCAGGCGGTCAGCGAGGCGCAGGCGGAGCACTGCAATCCCGAGATCGCCTCGGAGCGGTGGGACACGGCGGCGTTCGTGGCGGCGCTGGAGCGGGACTGGCCCATCGCCGGCCGGCTCGACGCCGAGGCGCTGGCGGGCATGGCCGCCGAGGCCCTGGCCGAGACGGCGCGCGAGGCGCTGAGCAGCGCCTTCGAGAGCGACCGCGACGGCTTCCTGGCGGCCACTACCCGGCGTCAGGTGGGCAACACCATCCGCGCCGCGCTGGCCGAGCACGCCAGCCTGGAGCGGCTCTGCCAAACCCTGGACGAGCAGTGGCCGCGCGAGGCGGCGTTCTCGCCGGAATCGCTGCTGGTTGGCCGCCAGGACGAATTGGCCGACGAGCTGGCCGAGCTGGTCGCGGCGGTGACCGGGCGCGAGCCCGGGGCGGTGGCGACGGAGGTCGACGCGTTCGTCGAGACCGCGCCGCCGGTGGACCACCTGCCGGCGCTGGTGGCGGCCATCGGCGCCCGGTGGCCCGAGTTGGCCGCGCTCTCGGCGGCCGAGTTGGACGAGCGGCTGGTGGGCCAGCATCTCCAGACGAGGCTGTGGGAGGAGTTCCACGGCGATCCGCGGGCGTTCGTCCGGGCGGCTGCGCTGGAAGACGTGCCCCGGCAGCTAGAGCGGCGGCTGATGCTCGAAGCCATCGACACCAACTGGTGCAACCACCTGGAGGCCATGGACTACCTCCGCGAGGGCATCAACCTGCGTGGGTACGGTCAGACCGACCCGTTCATCGCCTTCCGCAAGGATGGCCGGCAGATGTTCGAGAACATGCTCGGCCGGGTGACCGAGACGGTGGTGGCCGGGCTGTTCGAGACCACCGACCACGCCCTGGTCGAGATGCACGGTCAAGGCCGGCTGGGGCTGCGCATCGCGGTCGAGTTCCAGAACGTGCAGGAGTTGGCGGCCAAGGCCGAGGAGCTGACCGCCTCGCACGGCGGCGCCGCGCCACAGCAGCCGCGGCCGGAAGCCCGGCCGGCCGGCGGGGCGCGCCCGGCCGCCGCCGACGCGGCCACCGCCACCGCCAAGCCGGTGACGGTCGCGAGAGTCGGCCGCAACGACCCCTGCCCGTGCGGGAGCGGCAAGAAGTACAAGCACTGCTGCGGGAAGCGCTGAGGCAGAAACGGTGTCAGACACCGTTTCCGGGCAGAAACGGTGTCAGACACCGTTTCCGTGCGGGCGGTCTAGCTGTTGGTGTCGGCGGCCTCCGGGGCGCCTCGGTCGGTTTGCGCCCGGTGGCTGTCCCACCAGTCTCGCAGCGCCGCGCGAGCGTCGTCGGGAACCCAGTTGAGATCGGTCACGCGGGCGGTGATCTCGTGGTACCGCTGCTGCTCGGCGGCCAGGACCCGGCCCACGGCGGCGGCCACACGCTCCGACGGAAGATCGGCCAGCAGACTGGTGGTCGGCGCCACCAGGTCGTCGTGGCCGGCGGCCAGGGACTGGGCCAGGACCTTGACCAACGGCTCGACCGGCGCCACCGCCGAGTCGCGGGCCGCGCCCAGGACCACGGCCAGCACCCGGTCCGCCGAGCACAGCTTGCTCTCGCGCGCCAAGAGCAGGATGTCGGCCAAGTCGTACAAAGCCACCTGGGTGGCGAAGACCAGGCCGGCTTGCTCGGCTTCACGGCCGTAGTACTCCAACAGCCGCGCGATCTCGACCAGCCGCTCTTCGTTGGTCTCGGCGAAGTCCTCGGCCAGGCGCCGGTATTCCCAAGAACAGTAGTAGAACGCCCGCACCTGCCGCCCGGTGATGGTCATGCGGAGGAAGGTGTTGAGATAGCGCAGCGCCAGATCCACGACCAGGGCGTCGCCGTCCTTGTCGGCCCCGGCGGCGATCCGCCGGACGATTCGCGCGACCCGGATGCTGACCTCCGGCATGTCTTTCATGACCTGCTGCATCAGATCTTCGAGCGACCGCAGCAGGGCGAACTCGAACCAGGTCCGCTCTTCGCGCAGCAGGGCGATGGCGCGCTTGGGGGTGGTCAGCTTGGCCGCCGGATCACCCCAGAACCAACTCTCGGGCAGTCTTGGCTTCAGCTCGCGGTAGCGCGCCGCGATGCGGCCAATCTGATCCAGCACGGCGCCGGTCATGACCGCGTCGTGACGGCTCACCGCCCGGGCCGCGATCTCGGTGAACTGCTCGACCATGTCGCTGACGCGGGCCCGGGTCTGGTCCGAGTCGCGCTCGACGCTGGCCTCCAGGCAGGCCACCACCTCGCCGCTCATCTTGCCGACGATCACCCTCGGGGAGAGGAACCGGAACATGTACAGCACGAACGGGCCGGTGAGCGGGATGCAGGCCATGCCGAGGACGATGGCCCAGATGCAGAACACGTTCGGGACGAACGGCGTCTGCGGCACGTCGCGGATGACGTACAGCCCGAAATGCGTGAAGATCCCGGCCAGGGTCAGGAACAGGAAGAACAGGAGGTTGACCCGGTCGCGGACGAACAATTCGAGCAGCCGCGGCGTGTACAGGTTGGCGGTCAACGGCACGGCGATGCCGGTCACCGTCACCGTCAAGGCCAGGATGGTGATCACCGCCCGGGTAAGCTGCCGGAGGATGTTGGCCGCGGCCATGGGCCCGGGCTCCATCCAGAACTGCAGCGACGCCGGCCGCCCCTGGTACCGCGCCTCGACGTTGGTCATCACGATCATCAGCGCGGTAACCAGCAAGACCCCGCCGAAGTAGGCCAGGCCGGCCGCGGTGTACCTCGCACCCCTCGTCTCACGGGCTTCCATGTCGGCCCCCGATCCCAGACCCAGACTAGCATGGCACAAACGCCGCGCTAACGCAAACGCCACGCGAACCCGATGCGCGGAGGGCGGTGCGAGGGCAGCCACGGATAGGCCATATAGGGCATATGCGACCTATATATCCTGTATTCCCCGCGCGATGTGGCGGGCTCCGGTTTGGCTCAGAGTCGGCCTTCGAGCAGCGCCTGTTTGCGGTCGAGGTAGTGTTCGAAGTTGGCCCGCGAGATGTCCGGCGGGAAGGTGTGGTCGAGGTGCGGGACGAACCCGCCGTCCTCGACCAGCGGCGCGAGTCTGGCCAGTTCGCGATCGATGGCCTCGGGGCCGGCGGCGACGTTCCGTTTGTCCACCCCACCCCAGAGCACCAGGCCGCGGCCGTAGAGGCGGCGGAGGCGGACCGGGTCCATGCCCTGCGCGGCCTGCTCCAGCGGCCACAGCACGTCCACCCCGGCGTCCATCCAGAGCGGCAGCAGCGGCTCGCAGTTGCCGTCGGTGTCGAGCGCGATGTACCGCACGCCGTGCCGTTTCAGTTCGTCGATCAGCCGCCGCATCGGGGGCAGGATGAACCGTTCGAACAGGGCCGGGGAGAGCAGCGGAGCGGACTTGAAGGCGATGTCCTCGTTGAGCACGAAGTAGTCGAAGGTGATTTCCGCCCGAGCCCGGCGCGAGACCTCGATAACCATCTCGGCGGTGCTCTCCATCATCGCCTCGACCAGCTTCGGCTGCTCGAAGAAAGCGACCGACAGGTGCTCGGTGCCCATGAACTCGCGCGCGTTCCAGTACAGCCCGGCGCTGCAGTTGCGGCCGAGGACCAGGGGGCAATCACGCCGGCGCCAGGCGGCGACCCGCTCGTCCCAGTCGGCGGGGTACCGACCCGGGTCGGTGGGGTCGAGCCGCCGGCGCAGCTCGCGGAAGTCGTCCATGGTCTCGACGGGGAACTCGAGGTACTGGTCCATGGACATCCGCGACCCGCCGACGGCGCCGGCCTTGAGTGCCCGGGTGACGATGCCACGGGCGTTCCGGGCGACCACGTACTGGTCGTCTTCCTCGATCACCTGGTGCTCGAACGGCGGGCGGAGCTTGAAGTCCAGCGGGGCGAAAATGCGCGGGTCCATGCCCAGCGTCGGCAGCCCGGAAAACCAGTCGCCATCGACGCGCTCGGGCGGCAGACCCTCGTCCAGCCACCGCTGCCGCGCCTGCGGCCAGGCCCCCAACTCCCAACTCGGCGGCCGGTCGGCGGCGCCGTAGGTCATCATCGCGTCGAACCGCTGCAAGGGAGTCATGGGCTGCCCGCCGGTCGCCCGCGTGGTTCCGCACGATCGGCCGACATCCTCCCGAACTGGTCGGCGGGACCCGGTGTCAGGTGCCGTCGTAGTAGGGCGAGTTGCTCCAGTTGTTGTTGATCACCTCGGGCTTCATCCACTTGGTGTGGCCGTCGGTGAAGGCCAGGTTGACCCCGGAGTTGTGCCGGCCGTAGGGGCAGTTCTGGCCCCAGATGATGTTCGGGTCGACGGTGCCCGGCGGGTCGACGAAGTTGGCGCCCCAGTTGGCCAGGCCCTGGGAGGGCGAGTAGTACCAGCGCGAGCCGAAGGTGTCGTCGCCGAAGACGATCATGTCCGCCGGTCGCTGGATGGTCGCCAGCGCCTTCATGCTGGCGGCCAGGTTGTAGCCGTAGCCGAACCGGTTGACCAGGCTCGGGCAGTACATGATTTGGGCGTTCTTCGTGTACGGTTCGAGCAGCGACGGCTGTCCCGCCGCCGCGCCCCAGACGATCGCCCCGGCCGGCATCGGCGAGATGTTCGGCACGTAGCGCGGGAAGAAGATCTCGTCGTAGTCCGAGACATACTGCATCGCCGCCAGAGCCAACTGCTTGACGTTGGACAGGCAGCTCGACTGCCGCGCCTTCTCCCGGGCCTTGGCGAACACAGGGAACAGGATTGCCGCCAGAATCGCGATGATCGCGATCACGACCAACAGCTCGATCAGGGTAAACGCCTTGCGGTGTCTGTTCATCGGACCGCCTCCTGGTACCTACCATACACCAGTACGGCCCTTGACTTCAACCAGTTCGGACGGACCACGGCTACGGACCGGCGACGACCAGCCCATCCGCCTCGCGGCGCCGGGCCGCGACCGCTCGGCCGGCGGCGGGATCCGCGGCGGCGAAGAGCCACAGGTAGGGCACCGAGTCGGCCGACCAGCGCTGCCCGTTGGCCAGCTCGGCGTCGACCCGGAAGTAGCTGTCGGGGTGGAAGCCGCCGCCCGGGTCCTTCCAGAACTGCACCCGCCAGCCACCCTCTCCGCCCGCCGCGCCGAACGCGCCGCCCAGCTTGGCGTCGGTCCAGAACTGCGCCGGGAGGTAGTAGTTCGGGACGTCCGGCCCGCCGGAGCCATCATCCACCGGATCGCCGCCGATGGCCGGTCGGCAGAACCAGAAGGCGTCCTTCAGCGTCCACGGCCGCGGGTCCTGGCTGGCGACCCACAGCGGCCGGACCAGCGCCAGCCCGCCCCGCTTGAAGACCGCCGCCCGGACGGCCGCCCGGTAGCGCGCCGGGCCGGTGGGCGCCGCCGCCTGCACTCCGGCGGCGTCGACCGCGGTGATGGCCGTCCCTCCGCCGGCCCGCTCGACCACCGCCTCGACCAGTACCGCATCGGGCAGCTCGCGCGTCTTGAGCGACACCACTCGGTCGGTTTCCACCCACTGGTGGACCCCGCCGACGAGCTGGTGGACGGCGAACACCAGCCGGCCCAGCGCCAGGTCGCCGACCTTGATTGAATCGAACAGGCCGCCGTCACGTCCGGCGCAGGCCCAGGTCACCGTCTCGGCGCGCAGGTCGAGCGTCTCGACCTCCCGCCACGGCTGCTCCGGCGCCGGCAGCGTCGTCTGTTGGCCCGGCGCCAGGCTGACCAGCGCCGCGCGCGGCTCGGGCTGATCCACGACCGCCGGCAGGTCGGCCACGGACTGCGCCGAGGCATTGGCCACCGCGCCGGCCGGCAGCGCCGCGCCACCGATCAACCGCGTCGGCGTGCCGTCCCACTGCCGCAATTCAGCGGTCCAGGTGCCCGGCGGCGCCTTGACCACCCGCGACTGGCCGGGCGCCAGGACGATGGTCTCGATCCGCGGCGTGCCGCCGGCGGCCAGGCGCAGCAGGCCGCGCGAGGGGACCTGGTCCGGGTTGGTCACGCGCACGCCGCCGTCGGCCGCGACCATGGTCAGCGAGGCCGAGGCCAGGCTGCCGGCATGGCGTTGCTCCGCCGCCTGGTTGGTCTCGGTAGCCGCCTTGACCAAGACCTCGTAGGGCCGGTCGTTGACGTCGACCAAACCGTAGTTGCTGTCTTCCGGGAAGGTCGACGAAATGCCCTCAGCCGGCTCGTCGGCCCACATGAAGTAGTGGTAACCGACCATGAACGGCAGGTCGGCCAGGGCGTTGGCGAAGATCCGGTAGCAGGCCGCCTTCTGCTCCTGAGTGTCGACCCGCATCCCCGCCCCGTGGCGGCAGGGCAGGCCGCTGTCCAGGGCCGGGAAGCTCCACTCGGTGATGATCATCGGCTTGCCGACCACCGCGTACATGTCGCTCAACTGCCGTGGCACGCCGTGGACCTGCCCGCCCACGCCGGGCGCCCAGGCGCTCTGGAAGTCCACCCGCGGGTAGGTGTTGAAGGTGAACACGTCGTTGTACTTCCCGGCGGCGGCCAGCGCCGGCGCCGGCGCCCGGCCGGCGAACCGGCAGCCCATCACCAGGTGCTGGAACCCGGCCGCCTTCAGCGCCTTGGCCGGCACGCTGAAGTACCGCTCGGCGATCTCGGCCAGGAACCCGTCGCGCACCGCGTCCAACTCCGGCGAGGCTGGTGGCAACTTGACCGAGGTCAGAAACGCCCGCTCGTCGGCGTAGCCGGTCTTGAGCCTGGCATTGAGCGCGGGCAGACTGCCGTAGCGCTTCATCAGCCAGGCCCACAGCGCCTGTTTGCCGGGCTGCTCGGATCCGCGCCGGAAGACCTCATCGACCAGCGAGCCCTGCTTGCCGTACCACTCCAGCTCATTGTCCAGGAAGGTGCCGATGCACCACGGATCGTCCTTGCTTTCGGCGGCGATCCGCCGCGCCACGAAGGCGCAGAATGGCTCCCACTTGGGGCTGAACACGTCGGGGAACCCGGTCCAATGGATCGGCTCGCAGAGCCACTCGCGCCGGGCGAAGCCGGAACCGAAAGAGGCGAACAGGATGTGCGCCAGGCCGCGGTGGCGGACCGACGGGCTATGCCCGGCGGCGACGGTGTTGAAGCCCCACTCCTTGAGCCGCCCGGTGGCCGTTTCAGCCCACTTCTCCTCGCTGCCGTAGAGCGCCGCGACGTTGCGGCTGTAGGGCGCGTAGCCCAGCTTCTCGCACCAGTGGGCGCGGAAGTTGACGTGGTCGGTGCCCACGTCGAAGTAGGGCTTGCCCTCGGGGTCCAGCAGCCACCACCGGCCGTCGGCCTGGTGCGTGGCGAACACCCCGGTGCCCGTGGCCATCGCCTGCCCGTCTCGCGAGACCCACGGCGTGACGGCTCGCGGCGCGGGTTGGGGCTCATCAGCCGTCTGCCGCACCGTCACCTCGGCGTTGTCGAACCGGACCTTCAGCCCGCCGACACGGAGCCCCGGCCGGCCGGCGCGGACCGCCTTGGTCGGAACGTCGAGCCGGTGGCCGAACCGCGCCACCTCGTCGGGGCCGTCGAGGATCCGGCCGACGATGCTGGCCGGAGTCAGGGTCAACTCGATCCGGTAGGGGTGGTTGAGCCGCCAGTCGAACGAGTCGCCCTGGCGGGGCAGCGACGGCAGTCGGGTGCCCTCCTGCCCGGCCGCCAGCCAGGTCCCGTCGAGGCACTCCTGCAGCTCGGTGAAGTGCTTCCGGTTCTGCTTGTCCGGGGCCACGACCAGATTGCACGCCCAGTAGTTGCGGTCGTCCAGCCACAGCCCGAGCCCGGCCGTCAACCAGTCGCCCTTGAGCACTTCGAGCACCGTCAGGTCGGCCGCGAAGGTGAGGTCCGAGCCGAAGGCGGCGGCCCGCCACAGGCTGTAGCTCCCATCGCCTTGGTAGGCGCCGTCGGCCATGGTCCAGAACACGCCCTGCGGCTCCCAGGCGGGTGTCCCGTCGCTGCCGGCCGCGTACCCGGCGAAGTCGTCCCGGATGGCCTGGCCGAACGCCGCCGAGGTCAGGCACAAGAGCAACAGACCACGCATGGCAGCACTCCGATCGCCGGCCCACGGCCGCGTCAACGCCGACCCGGCGGTTCGCCGCGCGCGGCATCTTGCCTTCCGTCCCCGGTGCCCGTCAGCGGCAGCCTACTTCAGCTCGACCAGGTAGGAGACCACCTGCTTGATCTTGGCGTCCTGCATGGCGAACACATCGCAGAACACCGCGTTGAGCATCCCGCCGTCCCGCCGGTGAGACTGCACCATGCCCTCGGCCACCACCACGTCATCCTCCTCGGTGACGCGGGTGATGGTGATCAACGGGCTGCCGACGAACTGCTCGTTCTCAATCTCGTGATCGAAGGCGTCCTTCCCAACCAGGCGCGCCCAGCCGTGGATCACCCACTCCACGTCGTCGGTCAGGCAGTCCAGGACCTGGGCGTGATCGCTCCGCCGGAAACCATCCAGGTATCGGTCGACGGTCCGCGTGTTCGCCGTCATCGCCTCGCTCCACGGAGAACGGGGCCAGACGCCGCCGGCCCCCGCCTCAGGTGCAGCATGGTGCCGCCGGCGGGAGAGGGTGTCCCAGCGGTCTGGCTCAGGTCAATCCCAATCAGCGGCCAGTCGCCGGCGGGGGCCCCGCGTCAGCCTGTTGCGCGGCTCTATCCGCCAGGCGCTGGAGGACGGGATCCGCGTAGCGGTGTGCTCGCAGATACCGGACCAACTCGTCGTAGCTCATGTCCTCGATCTCGGCACTGAGCCGGTCGCGAGCCTGACGCATGTAGGCGACACAGTCGAACGACTTGCCGGAACCGTCACTCATCGCCTGGAACCTCCCGCGGAGTACGGATCTCCAGAAGTGGGTAGCCCATCTTCAGGTTGACAGCATTGTAGGCATGGATCCGCTTCAGGTTCACGATATGCCTGAAGTTCCAGCTCACGAGCACGTGGACCCGAGCGACCGTCGCGAGTGCGATGTGCAGAGCGTCCGCACGCATGGCCGCACCAATAGCACCGTCCGCGATGTAGGCCGCCGCGAGTTCCTCGGCCTCGGGCGAGAGGAGCAGCGACTCGGTGTGCTCAGCCGGCACCAGATCGAGGACGGCTCTCACCCGAGCCGGCGCAGCCTCGAGCTCGCGGACCGTGAGTTCGGACAAGACCAGTATCTGGTCTCCCCTGGCGAACGTCTCGACCAGCCGGCGTGAAGGCTCGCGGTACTCGTTGTCCTCACAACCGCCCAGTACCGAGGTGTCCACGTACACCCGCGTTCTCATGACCTCATTCTACCCGATGGCGGCCGTCGACGGGAATTGCTCGGCCCATCACCCATCGGGACCATCATCCGCCCTCATCCTGCCCATCCGTGACTGCGTTCGGCGTGGCCGGTGGTCGCGGCTCGGCCGCGGCCACTTTCTGCTCGGCCTCCGCCCGGGCGTGGAACTCCGGGAAGCGGGCGACGGCTTCGTCCAGTGCCCGGCGCGCGGCGGGGAGGTCGTCCATCGCGACCAGGGTGTGCACGCGGTTGTACCAGCCCAGGGCCAAGTCCGGGTTGATGTTCAGCCCGATCTCCGTCTCGCGCAGGGCGTCCGCGTAGCGGCCGAGGATGTGGTAGGCCGCGCCCAGATTGACGTGCGCCGAGCGGTGGCGCGGAGTGAGGCGCAGACAGGCCTCGTATTCGGGCACCGCCTCGGCGGCGCGGCCGGTCATGACGTAGGCGTTGCCCAGCACGTAATGCGCGTCCGGGAACTCCGGCAAGAGCTCGGTGGCCCGTCTGGCCAGCGGGACGGCTTCCGCGTTGCGGCCCGCGTTGTGCAGCGCCGAGGCCAGGTTCTTGTTGGCCATGGCGCTGTGCGGCGAGACCCGGTAGGCCGACTGGAACAGACTCATTTCGTCGCGCCAGTCGCGGTTGCGGACCACCGTGCGGGCGGTCAGGGCGACAGTCAGCGCCGCCGCCAGGACCAAGGCCCCGCGGGTCGGCCAACCTTCGTGCGGCGTCAGCGCCACGGCCGCCGGCGCGAGCACCGCCAGGGCCGGCAGGTAGAGCAGTCGCTCGGCCATGATGGTGCCGATGGGAAAGAGGATGTTGGCCGCCGGCGCGAGGACGATGGCCGAGGCGACCAGCACGAACGCCACCGCCGGCCGCCGCCGCGCCGCCACCACCGTGGCGACCAGATAGCCGGCCAGCACCACCAAGCCCATCAGCGCGTATGGGTCGAGCGGGGAATCGATGCGCGTGATGGCCTGAGGAGAGTAGTCCACCGACAGCTTCGCCGGCCAGAGCAGCAGGCCGAAATAGCGTGCGATCACCCACGCGCCGGTGTACAGCCGCGGCAGGAACGGCGCGCCGCCCAGCGGCGACGCCATGGGCGTGACGATGGTCGCCGTGGCCGAGCCGACGAAGGTCGTCCGGTGCCAGGCGAACAGTGCCAGCACCGCCAGGCACAGGGCGTACTCCCACCACCCGTCCCGAAGCGCGGCGACGAACTCCCGCCATCGACCACGGGCGGTGATCAGCGCGTCCCAGGCCAGCGCCAGACCGGGATAGACGAACCCGGTTTCCTTGGACATGGCGGCCAGGACGAAGGCCGCCACCGCCAGCAGCCGGCCCGGCAACCAGCCGTTCACACCCCGGGCGTGACCGAGCACCGCCAGCATCAGGAACAGCCCGGCCAGCAGTTCGGTCCGGCCGTTGACCCACGACACGGCTTCGACGTGAACCGGATGCACGACGAACAGCACCGCCGCCAGCAGCGCCGCCGCGGTGGTCAGCCCGGCCTCGACCAGGACCAGCCAGACCACCCACGCGGCCAGGCCGTGGAGCAGGTTGTTGAGCAGATGGTACCCAGCCGGATCGAGCGCGCCGAAGGAGTAGTTGACGGCGAAGCTGAAGGTGGTCAGCGGCCGGTAGTGGTGGGCCGCCTCGGCCGGCGGCCAGAACGACGGCGTGGTGAAGATCCGGCCGACCTGCCGGATGCCGTGGGCCGCTTCGTTTTGGACGATGGCCGGGTCATCGTCGTAGACGAACTGGTTGGGCAGGTTGTTGGCGAAGACCAGCAGCGACAGCACGACCAGCCCCACGGCCGGCCGCCAATCGACGAAGATGGGGCGGCGCGGCGCGCGCAGGCCCAGCTTGCGTCCGGCCCGCTTGACGTCCGCCGGGGTCATGCCCAGGTCGGCCGCCAGGTCATCGACGGACCGTTCGGCCCAGTGTCTGGTCAGGTGCCGCTGGTCCGCGCTGGTCAGCTTCCCACGCCTCATCGTCTCTCGCCGCGGCCTACTCCGCCGCTCCCTGGTCGCCGTAGACGGCTTCCAGATGCTCGGCGTGGTGCGCCCGGCCGGTCTCGCGCAGTCGCTTGAGGTAGCCGGCGTTCCGCTTCCGGTTGCGGGTGTGCAGCGGCCCGCCCTCGCGCATCACGTTCCACAACGGGTCGAACTGATGGCGCGAGACGGCCATCTGGTCCGCCACCCAGCCCTCCAGGATGGCCAGCCCGTGGTTGACCAGGTCGGGGCGGTCCGAGGTCCGGTCGACGGTCATGTGCGGGTCATCGACCACGTCGTGGAGCTGGACCGGCCGGAACGCCTTCCATCCGGCGTGGTAGGTGCGGATGAGCAGCCAACGGTCCCAGCGGACCGCGCGCTGGCAGGCCCAGGCGCATTGGCTGACCACCAGGCTGTCGCGCCGGCAGGTGGGGTCCGCGCCGTCGAGCTGGACCAGGGCGGCGTGTCCGTCCCAGGGCAACATCCCGTCCGGCAGGGCCGAGCTCCAGCCGCGCCCCGTTCCGGGCACGGCGCCGCCGAGCTTCTCGACCACCGCCGCGGCCAGATCCACGTTGTACAGCAGCCGGTCGTCGGCCCGCGGCGCGACGCCCGGCCAGTTGACGATCATCGGGATCCGGCTGGTGCAGTAGTCGGCGGTCTGATGGTCGCCGTAAACATTGTGCTCGCCGAGGTTCTCGCCATGATCGGCGCTGACGATGATGGCCGTCTCGTCCAACACTCCTTGGTCGGCGAGGACGTTGAGCAGCCGCCCGACGTGCTCGTCGGCGTAGCGTACGCCGCAGTCGTAGCCGTCGATCCAGCGCCGGTAGTCGTCGAGGGTGGCGATCTCGTCGGGCATCCGCGGAAACCGGCCGGTGCCCTGCAACGGGGGATCGTGCGCGCTGTGTGGGCCGTAGGAGGCGTACTGCTCGGCCAGCAGTTCGGCGGTCAGCCAGTCGTCCAGCGGCTCGCCCGCGAACGGATTGCCGAACGACTCCGGCGCTTGATACGGCGTGTGCGGGTCCCAGAAGTTGACGTGCAGGAACCAGTTCTCGCCGTTGGCGTTCTTCTCCAGCCAGTCTCGCGCCGCGGGGAAGATCTCGTCGGCGGTCTCGGTGCCGTTCTTGCCGGCGTTGTGCCACTCGCGGAAGCCGGCCAGGACGTGGAAGGCCGAGTGTCGCTGGGGGAACGGCGACACGCAGCACGGGTACAGCCCCTGCCGCGCGATCAGCGCCGGCCAGGCGGTGTTCCACAGGCTGCTCATGAACTCCCGCGGCCGACCGACCGGCAGCGGATCGGCGGCGGTCCCGCCGTGGTTGACCACGCCGGTATGGATCCCGAACCGGCCGGAGAACATGGCGGTCCGCGACGGCAGGCAGGGCGCGTCGGGGGTATAGCAGTTGGTGAACCGCACCGCCCCGGCCGCCACCCGGTCGATGTTCGGCGACGTGTCGCGGCAGTAGCCATAGCAGCCCAAATGATCCGGCCGCAACGAGTCAATGTCGAGGTACAGGACGCGCATCCTGCCGCTCCCTCAGGCCGCCGGTGTGTCCTTCTTCTCGTCCTTCTCGCCCGCCTGGAGCTTCTTGGCCTGCGCGCTGCTGCCGATGTACTGGGTGTCGTAAGCCTCCTGCGAGGACTCGAACGGACCTTCCTTGCGGCCGGTCCAGTTGGTCACCGTGTAATTGGGGTTGGTGATGCCCTTGGCTTCCTCCCGCCGGGCCACCCAGGCCTTCATCCGGGCCGTCAGGTGCTCGACCACTTCCGGCTCCTGGTCGGCCACGTTGTGCAGCTCCTGGGGATCGGTGACCAGGTTGTAGAGCTCCACCGGCGGCTTGAAGTGGAAGTCCGGCTCGAGCGCGCGGATCAGCTTCCATTCCGGCGTCCGCCAGCCCTCCTTGTGCATCCAGGTGCACTCCGACAGGTAGCACTCGCTGTAGTTGGCGGCCACCTCGCCGCGCCACATCGGCACCAGGCTGCGGCCGTCGAAAGCAATCCCGGGGTCCAGGTCCATGATCTCCATCAGGGTCGGGACCAGGTCCTGGTGCAGGCACAAGCCGGGCACGCGCCGGCCGGTGGGCGTCACGCCGGGGTAGCGCACGATCAGCGGCACGGTCAGGGTCGGCTCGTACAGGCCGTGGTGGTCGAAGTAGCAGTCGTGGTCCGCCAGCGTCTCGCCGTGATCGCCGTTGAGCGCGACCACCGTGTTGTCGCGCAGGCCCAGCTCATCGACGCGGGTGAAGATGCGCTGGATGCAGGCGTCCATGTAGGCCACCGCGCCGTCGTAGGCGGCGGTGACGTAGTCGATGTCGCGAATGCCCGGGGGCATCCAGCTCAGGTGGAAGTCGCAGAACGGCTTGAAGTCGCGGACCGGGCCCATGGTGTCGGGCAGGCTGGGATCGGCGCTGTCCCGGGCGTAGAACATGGTGTCGAACGGCGGCACCGGGAGGTACGGCGCGTGGGGATCCATGTGCCGGAGGAAGAGGAAGAACGGCTTGTCGGAGCCGGCCAACCGCTCCAACTCGGGGAGAGCCACCTCGTTCAGCTTCTCGGCCTTCGGGCTTGGACCCTCTTCCCAACTCCCCCAGGCGGGGTAGTTGAGGTAGCTGTCGAACCCGCGCGAGCTGGGATTGCCGGTGAATCCGACGCACACGGTCTCGTAGCCCTGGGCGCTGAGGATCTCGGCCAGGGTGCTGATCTTCTCGGTCAGCCCGCCGATGTGCCGGAGCGCGACCACCTCGGTCGAGAAGCAGTCCATGCCGGTCAACATCGAGGCATAGGCCGGGGTGGTGGGGATGTGCGGGCTGATCAGGTTCTCGAACAACACCCCGTCGGCGGCGAACCGATCGATGTGCGGCGTGGTCAGCCGAGGGTAGCCGTAGCAGCTCATGTGGTCCGAGCGCAGGCTGTCGATGCCGAGCAGAATGAGATTGGGTCGTCGTGTGGCCATGGTACGCGGTGGTCTCCAGTCGTCGGGCGACGGGATACGCCGCGGCCGGCGGCATACCTCCCGCAACGGCCAGGGACGGCGCTGCCGGGTCTTCACTGCCCACTGCCTACTGCCTCCTGCCTACTGCCTACTGCCCATCGCCTACGGGAAGATGCCGCGCAGGTCGGAGACTCGGCCGATCTGGTCCAGGGCGGCGCAGAAGGAGGCGGTGCGGAGGTCGCAGTGGTAGCGCTGGGCCGCGCGCTTGGTCTTGCGCGCCGCGTACTGCATGTGCCGCTGGAGCTCGACGTCGACCCGGTCGGGGTCCCATCGCTCGGCCTGGCGGTTCTGCTTCCACTCGAAGTAGCTGACGGTCACGCCGCCGCAGTTGCACAAGATGGCTGGGAGGATGGTCACGCCCTTCTTCAGCAGGTAGCGCTCGGCCTCCGGCACCGTCGGCGCGTTGGCCGCCTCGACCACCACCTTGCAGTCCAGCTTCTCGGCGCACTGCAAGGTGACCATCTGCTCCAACGCGGCGGGGATGAACAGGTCGACCGACTGCCGGTAGAACTCGTCCTCGGTGACCTTCTCGGCGCCGGCGAAGCCGGCCACGCCGCCGGTGGCGGTAACGTGGTCGGCCAGCGCCTCGGCGTCGATCCCGGTCTCCGCGGCGATGGCTCCGGTATGGTCCAGGACCGCCCTCAATTTCGCCCCGCGCTGGGCCAGCAGCCGTCCGGTCCAGGAGCCCACGTTGCCGTACCCGATCAGCGAGAAGGTCGCCTGGCCGAGGTGCAGCCCGAGGTCATCGACCAACTCGTCGAGCACGAACAAGAGGCCCTGCCCGGTGGCCTTCTCGCGACCGTGGGAGCCGCCGAAGTCGAGCGGCTTGCCGGTCACCACGCCGATCCCGCTATGCCGCCGGTGCGGCTCGGCCAGCATCATGTAGGTGTCCGCCATCCAGGCCATGACCTGCGCGTTGGTGCCCACGTCCGGGGCCGGGATGTCGTACTCCGGTGAGATGGTGTCGCCCAACGCGGAGATGAACCGCCGGCTGAGGCGCATCAGCTCGTCGGTCGACAGCTCGCGCGGGTTGACCTTCACGCCCCCCTTCGCTCCGCCGAAAGGCAGCCCGGCCAGGGCGCACTTCATGGTCATCAGCGCCGCCAGTGCCTTGACGTGATCGAGGTCGACCTCCTGATGGAAACGCATCCCGCCCTTGTACGGTCCGAGCAGGTTGTTGTGCTGGACGCGGTAGCCCTTGAACAGCCGGAACGAGCCATCGTCCAAGCGCACCGGGAAGTTGACCATGACCTCCTGCTTCGGCTCCGCCAGGACCAACTGTAGCCGGCGCGGCAGGTCGAGAATGCTGGCGGCGTGGAGGACCGAGGCGATGGTCTGGAAGTAGATGTTGTCGATGTCGACGGGCAGGTCCAACTCGCGAAAGACGTCGACCGCTTGATCCAAGGCCGTGCTCCCTTCACTGCCTTTGACACTCGGCCCGACGGCGCGGGTGCGGCAGGGGTTGACGGCCTCGCCGTCCTATGGCACCACTTGGGGGGGCAACGCCGGGAGTCGTCATGCGGCTGGTCAACTGCATCTTCGGGATCTGTTCGACTCGACCACCCCAGGACAAGGATGCTTGCGCGGTGGACGGCGAGGTGGTCCGTCTCAACCTCGAGCGCCTCCCCGAGCTGGCCAGGCCGGGCGGCGCGGCGCGCTTCGAAGACGGCTTGCCGCACCGCCTGCTGGTGGTCCACGGTCACGACGGCGAGTTCCATGCCTACCTCAATCGCTGCACCCACGCCGGCCACCGGCGGATCGATCCGCTGCCCGACCGGCCGGGTCTGCGGTGCTGCAGCGTCGGCATGTCGACCTACGATTACGACGGCCATCGCGTGGCCGGACCGGCGGCGGCCGCGCTGACGGTCTTTCCGGTCGAGCGCGACGGCTCGTCGCTGGTGATTCGCATGGTCTGACGGCAGGGGACGCAGGGAAGCGCAGGTGGTCCATGGCGCGTGACACGATCGAGACCATCCTCTCGCGACGCAGCATTCGCGAGTACAAAGACGAACCGGTGCCGTTCGCCGATCTGGTGACCATCCTCGAGGCCGGGCGGCAGGCGCCGTCGGCCAAGAACCTCCAGCCGTGGAGCTTCGTGGTGGTCATGGAGCCGGAGCTGAAGGCGGCGCTGGCGGCGGCCTGCAACGACCAGTTCTGGATCGCCGAGGCGCACCTGGTGATCGCCGCCGTCGGCCTCCCGGCGCTGAGTCCGAAGTGGTACCCGGTCGACGTCGCCATCGCCATGCAGAACATGGTCCTGGCGGCCACCAGTCTGGGCTACGGAGCGTGCTGGATCGGAGCCTTCGACCAGGAGGCGGTGAAGGAGCTGCTGGGCGTGCCGGAGCACCTGCCGGTGGTCTGTCTGGCGCCTGTCGGCGTGCCGGCGGTCCGGCCCGAGGCCCGCGACCGGCGCGAGCTGTCGGCGGTCTTCTCGCTCAACCGATATGGTGAGCCGTTCGGCTAGCGTCCGTTGAATCCCGCCCTGTGAGGTGGTATGATCGGTGATGACGGCGCCGGCGCGCGGCGTGCCGGCACCGGAACAACCATGTTCGGAGGCAAGCCATGCGCAAGCGCGCGTTCACGTTGATCGAGCTCTTGGTGGTGATCGCCATCATAGGTACTTCACACCGCTCCTCCTGCCTCGCCTAACCGTTCGAGCTGCCAGCCTTCACCCGGCGGCCTGGCCAGCCAACTT
>JAANMW010000312.1_pt1 | contig 55538 bp, 43 predicted proteins | sample 7279671 | NCBI WGS metagenome assembly JAANMW01 (sample SAMN14094541, study PRJNA606508) | bioreactor metagenome | isolation source: A lab-scale SPAN reactor treating ammonium-rich wastewater day 247 | place: Ireland: Galway | collected 2017-09-19 | reverse complement strand
GCCTGCTCCCGCGCCGGCGCCCGGCCTGCCCTGGACCACGCTCGCCGGCGCCGTCGGCGGCGGGGCGCTGGCCGGCATCTTGCTTTGGGTCGGCCTTGCCCGAGCCGCCGCCCGGCGGCGGCTGGCCCGGGGCTTCGGCCAGGCCGGACCGCACCTGACCGCCGTCGCAGATCGGCTGACCGGGGTGCTGACCGGCCTGCTCGAACGCGCCACCCGCGACGGCGCCGCCGCGCATCTGGCGGCCGAGCTGGCCTTCTTCGATGCGGCCGAGATGATGCGCGAGGCGGCCGCCGACAGAACCGCGGACATCGCCCGGGTCGAGCGCGCGGGGCGGTTGCTGGCCGAGGCCGAGCAGCGCCTGGACGTGGCCGAGGCCGCCCTGGCCACCGCGCCGACGCGGCCCGACGCGGCGCCGCTCTACTGCTACTTCACCGGCCGGCCGTTGACCGACCGCTGGGACGGCGACCTGGTCGCCCTCCGGCATCACGGTGAGGAGCGGCTGGTCCTGGCCACCCGGGCCGTCGGCGATGTCATCCGGCGGGGACAGCAGCCGTCGGTGCGCGTGGTCCAGGTGGGCGGCGACCCGCTCCACTGGTCGCGGGTCACACAATACGATCCGGCCCACGACCTCTACCACGCCGATCGCTTCGGCTGGAGCTTCACCCCGCTGGACAAGGTGGCCGGCATCTTCTTCGACGACGCCGAGCGGCCGGTCTTCCTGACTTCCGGCGAGCGGCCGGACTACGTGCTCGACCTGGACCGGCCGTGAAGGCCGAAGTCTCGCTTGAGGCACGCCGCCGCCGGGCGCGGGAGCTGACCGGCGCCAAGGACGAATTCGGACTGTTGGAGCTGGCCGAGGATTCGCGCTGGGAGGTCCGTCGCGAGGCGCTCCGGGGGTACGCGGAGGTGGCCGGCGCGCGGGCCTGCGACCGGCTGCTGGCCGGCCTGTTCGACGACCGGGCGCGCGGCGTGCGCCGCGCCTGCGCCGAAGAGCTGCGGGCGCGGGCCGCCGCCATCCTCAATCACCTCGCGGACCGGCTGGACCACCGGCGCCACGGCCCGGCCTGCGCCGCGTTCATGGCCTGTGTGCTGCCCGGCCGCGAGCGGCTGGCGGCCCGCCGGGACAAGGGCGCGCGGCTGCTGCTCGCCGCCTTCGAGGTGCCCGACCTGCCGATCCGCGTCCTGATGGCGGTGACCAAGGCCCTGGTGATCTGCCCATACCAGGCCGTCGGCGACCGGCTGGCGGCCAACCTGGCGCACGACTCGGTGATGCTGGCCGGAGCCTCGGGCCGGGCGCTCTACGCGCGGTGGGACGAGCGGGCCCTGCCCTGGGCGCGGCGGCAGCTCGCCGGCTTCAGCCCCGACCTGCACCTGATCGCCTGGGTGGGCGATCTGGACGACGGCGAGGCGCTGCCGGCGCTGCGGCGACTGGCCTCGTTCTGGCGCTCGCTCCTCCTCGGCGGGCGCGTGCGCGAGGCCGCTCGGTCGGCCATCGAGCGCATCGAGGAGCGCCTGTCCGGCGTCTCGGACGCGGCCATCAGCCGCGCCCCGGCGCCGGCGGCCATGACCGAGGCTGCGCTCAGCCTGTGGCGTGAGGACGAAACCGCCGAAGAAGCCCGCGCCGACGAGTGACCGCCGCTACCTCGGCAGGCGGGCGTAGCGCTGGAGAGGCGGGGTGGAAGCCAGGCGCACGGCGGCGGGGACCAGGCGGGCCAACTCCCCGCAGGAGGCGCGGTCGGCGGCCAGGACGACGTGCCGGTCGCCCTGTGACCAGAGCGCCAGGCGGACGCCGTCGTATTCGGCCACCTGCACGCCAGGACAGTGCTCCCGAAAGCCGGACGCGTCGAGCTCGGCCGGGGGCGCCACGACCTGGAACAGCGACAGCGCCTCGTGCTCGGCCCGCTCCATGACGAACACCGCGGTCAGGTGCCCCGGCACGGTGTGGTCGCAGGCGGCGCAGCCGACCAGCGCGGCCTGCAGCCGCGGCACGTCCGGCGGGGCGACCGCGTAGCCGACCTTGTCCGCCAGCCGCCGGGCCATCTCGTCCGGAGACTGCGCCGGCGGAGTCTGACCGGCAAACGTCTTGTGCCAGGCGCGGTGGGTCATGACCAGGTTGGCCGGAGCCAGGTCCCAACGCGCCTGGTGCGCCGGCGCGGCCACCGTCGGCGTGCCCGCCCGAGTCCGGTGCAGGCCGGGCAGGGCTACCACCAGCACCACCGCGACGGCGGCGAACAGGGCGGCCGGGCGCAGCCAGCCGAGCCGCCGGACGGGGGCCGGCTCCGAGGCCGTCTCCGCGTCGATGGCGTCCAGCCCCCGCCGAACGCGGCTGAGCACCAGCTCGGGCACCGGCTGGACTCCCGCGGCGCGACGGACGGCGGCCTTCAGCGCCAAGAGCGTGGCGTGCTCCCGCGCGGCGGCGGGATCGGTGGCCAGCAGCCGCTCGACCGTCTCCTGCTCGCCAGCGGTCAGCTCGCCGTCCACGGCGGCCGAGAGCAGCTCCGCGAGCCGGAGGCGATCGTCAGCCATCCTCACCCTCCCGGATCACGCCGCGCTCGCGGGCATAGCCGGCCAGCTCGTCGCGCATCATCCGCCGGGCACGGAACAGCCGCGAGCGCACCGTCCCGATTGGGATGCCGAGGATGTCGGCGATCTCGCGGTACGAGTACTCGTGGACGTCGGACAGCATCAGCACGGCCCTGAACTCCATCGGCAGGGCCTCCAGCGCCTGCTGGACCTCCTCGCCCAGCAGCCCGTCGAAGACCGCCGCGTCGGGCTGCGTGGCGGCTGAGACCAGCTCGCTGCCGGCCAACTCCGCCTCGCGCTCGACCTCGTCGAACGCCACCGCATCGACCCCGCGTTCGCGGCTGCGGAAGCGGTTGATGCAGTAGTTCGTCAGAATGCGGAACACCCAGGCTCGGAAGTTGGTTCCCCGCTCCCATTGATCGAAGGAGCGGTAGGCCCGAAGGACGGTCTCCTGGACCGCGTCTTCGGCCTCGGCGTGGTCGCGGACGTAGCCCAGGGCGGCGTTGAACAGGCCGCGCAGCAACGGCTCGAGGAGAGCCTCGAACTCGTCGCGGCGGGAGTCGCCATCGGTCATGCCACGCGCCTGCTTCACGCCTTGCTCCGGGCCGGTCCGGCCCCGAACGCGGCGAGTATAGCACAGCGCTGGGGCCGAGCCTGCGACCCGGCCGGAGGACACCGGCCGGCGGTCGCCAAGACGCGCGCCGACACCACCGCCGCACGGGAGCCGTCATGATCGAGCAGTCCGCCGTCAGCTTCGGCACGCTGAACTACCTGATGCTCGCCCTCTACTTCGCCGTCGTCTTGTACGTCGGCTGGCGCTTCGGCCGCAAGGTCACTTCGTCGCGGGGGTACTTCATCGCCGAGGGGAAACTCCACCAGGCGGTGGTCGGGCTGTCGCTGCTCGGCACCTACCTGTCCGCGCTGACCATGATGGCGCTGCCCGGCGCGGCCTTCGGCGACCAGAACCTGACCTTCACGATTCAGTTGCCGTTCCTCATCCTGACCGCCATCGTGATCACCAGGTTCGTGCTCCCGCGGTACCGGGAGGCCGGGGTGATCAGCGTCTACCAGTACTTGGAGCAGCGCATCCACGTCTCGGCCCGGGTGCTGGCGTCCTTCTCATTCGTGCTCTTCTCCATCGCCCGCATGGGCTTGGTGCTGTACCTGCCGGCGCTGGCCATCTCCCAGGTGACCGACCTCTCGCTGAGCGGCGCGATCCTGGTCATGGGCGTGATCACCACGGCCTACACGGTGGCCGGTGGGATCGAGGCGGTGATCTGGACCGACGCGCTGATGGTCTGCGTGTTCGTGGTCGCGGCGGTGCTCAGCCTGGGCTACATCCTGACCGGGGAATCCGGCCGGCAGTTCATGGACATCGCCCGCTCCAGCGGCAAGCTGCAAGTCTTGTTGCCCGGCGCCGACGTGACCAAGGTGTGCTCGCTCTGGCTGGTGCTGGAGACCATCTTCTCGACCATCCGGATCTACGGCACGCAGCAGGACATGACCCAGCGGTACCTGGCCACGCCGTCGACGGCCAAGGCCAACCAGAGCGTGTGGATCTCGATCCTCGCCTACATCCCGATGGGCTACCTGTTCTATTTCATGGGCACGGCGCTGTACGTCTTCTACCAGGTCCACCCGAACCCGCACCTGCCGGTCGGCAAACCCGACAGCATCTACCCCTTCTTCATCGTCACCCAGATGCCGCCCGGCGCCGCGGGGCTGGTCATCGCCGGCATCTTCGCCGCCGCCATGTCGAGCATCAGCTCGTTGATGAACAGCAGCTCGACGGTCTGTGTCGAGGACTTCCTGCGGCGCTTCGCGCGGGTCGAGCGAGATGATCAGGAGTACCTGCGCGGCGCCCGGTGGCTGACCTTGCTATGGGGCGTGGCCCACATCCTGATGGCCCTCTCGCTGATGGGCATCAAGTCCGGGTTGGTGGTCTGGCTGAAGATCATGGGCACCGCCACCAATGGGGTGCTGGGGCTGATGATGCTGGCCTTCCTGCCCTTCAGGGTGGACAAGCGGGCCGCGGTGGGCGGGTTCGTGCTCAGCTACGGGCTGCTGTTCTACTTGATGTTCGGCACCAAGCTGACGTTCTTGCTGTGGACGGTGATCGGCAACCTGAGCTGCTTCGTGATCGCCCTGGCGCTGCACTTCGCGTTGGGTGGCGGCAGCCGGCCTCACGAGCGGCCGACCGACGGGTAGCCGGGGCCGCGGACAACCCAGGGACCCAGAGGACACCGGCGCCGTGGCGCCTTCGTCCCTTGGGTCCCTTCAGTCTTGGTCGCTTCGGCCCTGGCCTGTTACGGCAGCCAGCGCACCGTGGTCGCCGCTTCCTTCTTGAGGATCTTGGCGTGCCCGTCGGTGTAGGCGCAGTTCATGGCGTCGTTGTGGCGCGCCGCGTTGGTCAGGCGGTCGGTGGCGGCGTCATAGGCCAGGACCTGGGTGCTGTCGAAATGCAGCAGGGTCTCGGCCGGCGCCGTCCAGGTGGCCATGGCGGAGCCGCCCAGGTTGTGGTTGGCACCGTACGACAGGTCAAACCTGCGCGTAACCGTGGCCACCGTGGGTCGCTCGTCCCAGGCCGGGCTGCAGCCGTAGTAGGCCGAGTCCTTGGCGGTGTGGCTGGGACAGACGAACATCTGCTGGCTCTTGCAGTACGGCTGCAGCACCCGATACCAGACCGAGGCGTTCCGCGGTTCGGTGTCGATCGCCTGCATGTGGGCGCAACTGGTATGGAAGATGCGCTCGTCATAATCCTGGATGTACTGGAGCGTGCCCAGTGAGATCTGCTTCAGGTTCGACTGGCAGCTCGACTGGCGCGCCTTCTCACGGGCCTTGGCGAACACCGGGAACAGGATCGCCGCCAGGATGGCGATGATCGCGATCACGACCAGCAACTCGATGAGGGTGAACCCTCGCGCGCGCTTCATCTACTCACTCCTCCAGGCCGTCGGGGACGGCCGCAGACCAACGATGGTACCCGAGGAATCCGTAACCTCCAAGCAATTGGCCAGCCTCGGCGCGCACGAGCCTGGCGGCTGATGGGGCAAACCAACGCGACAGCGCCCGGCGGGGCCGGGCGCTGTCGGTCAGGGAACGGGTCGTCTCAGATGTCGAAGTAGAGGTGGAACTCGGCCGGGTGCGGGCGGTTGTTGACCGCGTAGAACTCGGCGTCCAGCTTGAAGTCGACGTAGTGCTCGATGACGTCGGTGGTGAACACGCCGCCCTTGAGCAGGAACTCGTGATCGTCCTGGAGGGCCTGCAGCACCTTGTCCAGCGAGGTCGGCACCGTCGGCACGTCGGCCCGCTCCTCGGGAGCAAGGTCGTAGATGTTCTTGTCGATGGCTTCGCCGGGATCGGTCTGATTCTCGACCCCGTCCAGCCCGGCCATCAGGATCGCCGCGAAGCCGAGGTACGGGTTGCAGCTCGGGTCGGGCGTGCGGAACTCGATCCGCTTGCTCTTCTCGCTGGTCGGCGAGTACATCGGGATGCGCACGGCCGCCGACCGGTTGCGCTGCGAGTAGGCCAGCAGGATGGGCGCCTCGTAGCCCGGCACCAGCCGCTTGTAGCTGTTGGTGGTCGGATTGGTGAAGGCGCACACCGCCGGCGCGTGCTTGAGGATCCCGCCGATGAAGTACATCGCCTCCTGCGACAGGTTGGCGTAGCCGCCGTCGGGATCGAAGAAGGTGTTCTTCCCGCCCTTCCACAACGAGATGTGGGTGTGCATCCCGGTGCCGTTGTCGCCGAAGATGGGCTTGGGCATGAAGGTCGCCGCCAGCCCGTACTCCCGCGCGGTGTTCTTGACGACGTACTTGTACGTCATCAGATCGTCGGCCATGCGCAGCAGGGAGTTGAAGCGGATGTCGATCTCGCCCTGACCGGCGGCCGCCACCTCGTGGTGGTGGACCTCGATCTCGACCCCGGCCTCGATCAGCTTGCGGACCATCTCGGACCGGGCGTTGGCCGTCTGGTCACTGGGCGGGACCGGGAAGTAGCCTTCCTTGGCCCGCATCTTGTACCCCCAGCTCGGCTCGCCGGTGCCGGGGACCAGCTCGTCGCCGGCCGACCAGTGCGCCTCGCGCGAGGAGATATGGAACCCGGTGTTCCACGGCTCGACGCTGTAGCGCACGCTGTCGAAGAGGAAGAACTCCGCCTCGGGTCCGACGTAGCAGGTGTCCGCCAGCCCGGTGCTGCGGAGGTAGACTTCCGACTTCTGCGCGATGTAGCGCGGGTCGCGCGAGTACCACTCGCGGGTCAGCGGATCTTGAACGTTGCAGTAGACCACCAGCGTCCCGTGCTCGAAAAACGGATCGACGAAGGCCGTCGTCGGATCCGGAATGAGCAGCATATCGCTCTCGTGGATCGACTGGAAACCGCGGATCGAGGAGCCGTCGAAGCCCAGGCCATCGACGAACGTGTCCTCGTCCACGACCGAGGCATGCACCGCGAAGTGCTGCTGGAGGCCGGGCAGATCCGTGAACCGGAAATCGACGAACTCGATCCCCTCATCCGCGATCAGCTTCAGAATGTCCTGCGGCGTTTCAGCCATGTTTCGTGACTCCCGTGTGGCCCGACCGCCTTCGGCGGCCTTGAGCCCGTTGCTCCGTTCGCTACGACATCGTCCAACCACTGGCCGACGCCCATTGTGGCGCGGTCCGTCGACCGGCGTCATGGGCTGGGGTGGAAGGCTGGCGCTGAAGACGGCTGGCGACAGGGCCAGGAGCCGGCCCGGCGGCTCTGGCCGGAAACGGTGTCAGGAACCGTTTCCCGTCCCTGGTGGCCAGAAACGGTTCCTGACACCGTTTCTCCCGTTTCTCGATCAGGAGCCGGCCCGGCGGATCTTGACCAGCACCCGGACCGTGGACGGCTCGGCCACCACGCCGGGGGTCAGGGCCAGCGGCACGTCGCGCCAGAACGCGGCCCGCTGGCCGGCGACGTCGATGGGCATGGTCGCCAGGGCGTCGCCCAGCCGGGCCAGCGCCGACGAGGACCCGTTGACGATCACCGTCGGCGGGGTGACTTCGTAGCCGGACAAGACGTATCCGGCGGCCGGCTCGTTGTCGATCGGCACCACCACGCGGAGCTTGCGGGTCTCCTCGATCCGGGCGACGTTGACCGACACCTCGACGTCCTTGGGCGTTACCTCGATCCCGGAGACGAGCTGCCCGGCGCTGTCCACCGGCCGCAGCCGGACCGTTTCGGTGAACGAGTCGGTCCGGCCGGCGAGGCTGATGGGCGCGGCCACGAAGGCCACCCGGTTGACCCGCTTCCGCGCGCCGCGGACGTGGGCCGTCTCGGTCGACAGCCGCGGCGGCTCGCTGAGGTACCCGGCCGGCGGCGACGAGTCGCCGAGATCCGGCCGGATGCTCTTGGCCCCGGTCTGGTAGCGGTCGATCTCGACCTCCCACCGGTCCGGATCGACGCTGCGCACCTCGACGTTGTCGGGCACGTCGACCTCGACCTCGATGGACCTCCAGGTCGGGGCATCGATCCCGGCCAGGTCCACCGACGGCTGGACTTCGCCGCGCTGCTGCAGCGAGACCAGCGTCCGCCGCGGGCCGTAGAGCGCCACGCTGACGGTCGGCGGCTCGTTGACCACGGTCAGGTCGCGCGGCAAGTTGACCACGGTCACCGGCAGGTTGGGGAACTTGCGCTCCTCGTCCGGATTGGCCTCGCTGGAGCGCCAGGCCCACAGCGCGATGGCGATCAGCAGGCTGATCAGCTTCAGCGCCGGTTCCTGCCTGAGCCAGTCCAGCAGCCGCCTCACGACCCGTCTCCCTCGCCAGCCCCAGCGCCGCTGAGGAGACCGCTCCCGGCCGGCTGCAGGAGCTCCAGCAGCCGGGCCTTCAGGTCCTCGGTGCGCATCCCCTCCAGCAGCTCGCCGCGGTAGGCCAGCGAGACCTTGCCCGTCTCCTCGCTGACCACCACCACCGCCGCGTCGGTGCGCTCGGTCAAACCCAGCGCCGCCCGGTGCCGGGTGCCCAGCGCCCGCGCCAGATCCCGCCGCTCGCTGAGCGGCAGGAGACACGCGGCCGCCTCGACCCGGTCGTGCCGGAGCACCACCGCGCCGTCGTGGAGCGGGGTGTTGGGGAAGAAGATGGTCTGCAGAATCTCGGCCGAGACCTCGGCCTCGATCAGCTTGCCCGTCTCCATCACCTCGGTCAGATCGGACTGCCGCTCCCAGGCGATCAGCGCGCCGATCTTGCGGACCGCCAGCTCCTCACAGGCTTCCACCACTTCGTTGACAAGGTGCACCGTCGCGGACCGGCTCGGTGGCCCGATCGGCTTGCCGAACAGGCTGACCTGGCCCAGTTGTCCGAACGATTGCCGGATCTCCGGCTGGAACACCACGACCAGGGCGATCACGCCCAGCGGCGCGATCTGGCTGACCATCCAGTTGAACGTCTCCAACTGGAGCAGTCCGCGCTCGGGACGGGTGATGAACCACAACGCCGCCAGCCCGCCCAAGCCGATCCCCAGGCCCCTCAGGTGGTGAGCGTGGGACCCCTTCAGGAGCACCAGCAGCTCGTACACGAAGAACCATACCAGCAGAATGTCGAGGATACCTTCCGGAGTCAGCGCCCGTTGGACCAGACGCCGGAGCAGCTCCTGCGTCTCAGCCATGGCCGGGCTCCGTTCCGTCTCGACTGCCCGCGGCCGGACCGCCTCGATCACCAGCGCTTATAGCATCATTGCGCGCGATGGTCAACGCCTCGCGCCTGCATTTCCCAATCCCGAAACACTCACGAAACACTGGTGCGCATCCGCCTTCCGGACTCGCCGCCGGGCCCTGGGGCGGCGGCGCGCGCATAGGGCGCCTGAGCCGTATCCGACCGATGCCGTTCGTCCCCGCCGACGTATGGGGTTTGGACCCTCGCGCCGCCGCTTAGTGGCGCCGGCGGGCGGATCCGTTACGGCCGGCGCCGGTCCGCTCAGCTTGAGGCGTGGAGCGAAGCAGCGATCATCTCCGCGGTGCGCCAGTCGTCGAGTTGCTGGAGCGGGTAGAGCGCGTGGCCCGCCTGCTTGAACCGCAGCGAGCGCAGGTTGCCGGTGGCTGCGCCGGGGCAGTCGGCGAGCAGGATGTCGGCCGCCATCGGCCCGTAATCGTGGCGGAAGCCGTGCGGCGACTTGGCGATCACCGCGCGTGCTCGGGTCGGGTCCAGGCCCAGGCTGCGGTAAACCATGGGGTGGCTCCCGACGATGGTCCGGGAGGTGATGGCCAGGATCACCTCCCCAAGCTCCAGCACCGCGCTCAGCCCGGCGTCGATAGGCACATTGTCGCCGCCGTGGCCGGAGATCCGGTAGCGGCCGTCGCTGGTCGCGCGGATGCGGCCGGTGACCGTCACCGGCGGTCCGGTGCGCGGGTCCATCTTGCCGCCGACCGGCAGGGTCAGCACCGCCCCTACCCCGGCCCGGCCGCAGGCCCGCGCCGCCAGCGGGTCGACCAGGCTGATCAGAATCGGGCCGGGCGTTCTGGCCTTCAAGAAGGCGCGCAGCAGGATCGTGCTGTCGCCCGGCGCGCCGGAGTTGGTCGAGTCGGCGGCGTCCGAGATGACCACCGGCCCGCGCTCCGCCGCGGCCACGCGGGCGACGATCTCCGCGGGCGGCAGGAGCTCCATCGAGCAGGCGTCCCGCTGGGTCCAGAGCAGGTCGGCGAACTCGTCGGCGAGCCGGTCGGCGGTGCCGGCGTCGTCATCGCAGGTGACCACGATCGCGCTGCCCAGCAAGGGCACGTCGAGCCACGGCTGAACCGCATAGAAGTTGGCGTTGAGCGCCCGCCCGTCGGCCTCCGCCGCGCGCAGCGCGGCGCTCACCTCACCCAACGGGCCGTCGAAAGTGCTCTGCCGCTCGGCGCCCAACAGCACCGGCAGCTTGCGCATCGCCGTCACCGGCCGGATCTCGTCACGAAGCAGCCTGAGCATCAGCTCTGCCGCGCGGGCGCCGGTGTCCGGCATGTCGATGTGCGGGTTGCACTGGTAGCCGATCACCAAGTCCGCGCCGGTGATCATCGCCGGGGTGAGGTTGGCGTGAAGGTCGAGCGTCACCCCCAGCCGGGTGACCGACCCGATCACTTGCCGCACGGCCTGGATCACGGAACCGGCCACGTCGGAAGTCGCCTCGGCGGCCGTGGCGCCGTGCAGCGACAAGAGCACCGCGTCCAGCGGCAGCGCCGCGCTCAGCGGCTCGATCAGGTACTCCAGCAGCCGCCGGTACGCCTCGTCCTCGAGCAGCCCGCCGGACCAGGCGGCGGCCCGCAACAGGGGCACCACCTCGACCCCGCCATCGGCGTCGAGCACCCGGAAGAACCCGCCCAGCTCATCGACGTCCTGGTAGGTCGCCCGCACGGCCTCGGGGTCGCGCTCCAGCCCGAACCGGCGGAAGTCGGCCAGGGTGGTCGGGTTGGGGTTGAAGGTGTTGGTCTCCTGCCGCCACTGGGCCACCGCCACGCGGAGTTGCTGCTCTTGACTCGCCGCGCCACCCATGGCCATCGTTCCGCTTCCCACGCCGAGTCTAGCACCGCCGCCAAGCCGCCGTCAAACGCGCTCCCGCGGCCCAATCGACGAGCCGGCGATCAGGGCACGGGCACCAGCACCAGCCGGTCCAGGTTCAGACCCAGGCCGGAGCGGTTGCCGAGCATGAGTTCGTGGCGGCCGGCCGAGAGGCGCAACTCGAGCGGCTTGCCGTCCGCTCTGGCGACCTGGAAAGCGCGCCACTCGTCGGCGTTCTTGCGCCCCCAGCCGCCGGTCGGGGCAAACTGGAGCGCCAGCGCCGGCTGCGCGTCGACCCGCAGCTCGGCCAGCAAACCCGTTTCGGTCGCGCCGACCAGCCACAGGTGGTAGCGGCCGGCCCGCGGGACGTCCAGGCTCCAGGTGAGGTCACTGCCGGCGGTGTTCCAGGACCAGAGATTGTCGCCGCCGGACACGCCGGCATGCTTGCCGCCGCTGACCTGCACCGCGCCGAGCTGCTCCCGATAGCCCTGCTCCGCCTCGAACACCGTCCCGGCCGGCAGTTCGGACAGCGGACGAGCCGGCAGCGTGATGCCGGACAACGCCGCGGAGAGGACGGTCCCGTCGGCCGAGCCGCGGCCGGAGATCAGCACCTCCTGTCGGCCCGTTGCCCACAGCAGCCCGTCGTTGGCACGGTAGCCCAGCTTCAGTGTCAGGTTGTCCGGCACCTGTGCCCGCCAGGCGCCGGCCGGCACCTCCACGACGCCCTGGACGGCGACCTCCCCCAGACCGAACCGCCGACCGGGCACCTGGACGGTCCGATCACCAATCTTCACCAAGGCCTCGAACTCGCCGGCGGTCAGCGGCGCGCCGGACCAGAGCAGGAACGTCCGGCGGCCGGCCGCCACCTTGACGCCGTCGCCGGACTGCTGGACGGCTCGCCCGTCCGAGGTGATCGACCGGACCTTGGCCGGCTCGGACCAGCGCACCGTGGCGGCCGGGCCACTGGTGTCCAACCGGGCATCGCCGCCGGAGCGGGCCAGGGTGACCGTGGTCGCCGGCGTGGCCGAGCCCAGCGGCTGGCCGCCGTAGCGGAGCGTCGTGCCGCCATCCAGCAGCCACCCGACGACCTGCCGGCGGGCGTCGAGGCTGACCGCGGCCACCGCGCCGTCGGTCTCGATCCCGCCCAGCTTCCGCGCGCCGAAGGCGATGACCACCTGGCGGCCGTCGCCCCAGCTCAACTCGACGCCGTTGCCGCCGGTGCCGGTGAGCCGGCGGGAGGTGGGCCTCAGCGCCTCGTCGGTCACCTTGGCCGGCGCCAGGACGGTGACGAACTCCGCTTCCCGGTGCGCTTCCGGCAAGGCCGCGGTGAGGTGCCAGGTGTTCTCGTAGGTACCGCCCAGGACGGTCTCCGGCTCCGGCTCGTAGCGGTCGGTCTGGCGGAAGTCGAGTCGCTCCGGCGCCAGGAACTCGGTCCGCAACGTGGCCTTCGGCCGCTTCGTGGTCACGGTCCGAGCGGTCTGGTCGACGGTCATCTGGTCCAGGGCGTGGAGCTGGTACTCGAACCGACGCGGTTCCGGCGCGGCCAGGTCGTCACGGATTACGAACAGGCCGGGACGGACGTGGACGACCTGCCGGACGGCCCTGGTCAGCCGCCCGCCATAGGCCTTGGTGGCGTCGCCAACCACCAGGTCGAAGGCGTCGCCGTGGACGAACGAGGTGATCGCTCCCTGCGCCTGCCAGCCGCGGTCCTGGCCCTGGCCGCCGTCGTAAGTGATGCCGCACTTGGCCTTGGTCGAGCGGGTCCACTGATCGTGGTGCGGACTGCCATAGCGCGGGTAGTACCCGCTGGCGATGGCCAGCGGCTCGCCGAAGGCTTCCAAGACGAAGCAGTTCTGGTCGTTGTGGCCGTGCGACACCGCGCCGTAGGGGCTGGAGCGGAGGGCGAACATGACGTTCCGGTCGCCGTCCACCAGGTGCGTGTGCAGCGTGGCCAGCCCGATCCCGTCGAACAGCCGGGCCTGGGGCAGCTCGACCGGCGCGCGGGCTTGGAGTGTCGGGTCTTTGAGCACCATGCCGGGCGCCGAGCTGCCCGGTCCGGCGCCCATCGCCTCGGCGTACCAACGCAAGGCCGGGTCGCGGGTGAGGGTGCTGAACCAGTAGATCAAGTTGCCGGGCCGGTTCGGCTTGAACTGCGTGCCGTCGCCGAACGGCGACATCTGGCTGTAGGGCGGCGTGAGGTACAGCCGGTAGTACGGCGTGTTGCGGAAGAACGGTCGCCGGGCCAGGTCGATCCCGGTCGCCTCGCGCAGCGGGACGACGAACTCCAAGGCGAAACTCTGATAGGCGCCCCAGTAGCCCGGCCCCTCGTTCCAGCCGCCGTCGTCCTGACCCCAGGCGGGGTAGACGCCCCACCAGATGGTCATCACGTAGTCCAGCCAGTCGATGGCCTCGGGCCACTCCTTCAGAAACGCCAGCGCCGCCTCGCCGAGGAAGCCGATGTCGCGGCCGGGATGGCTCGAATAGGGGTTGTTCTCGAACGGCATGTTGCGCAGCAACCGGTGCATGTCCTCGGCCCGGGCCTTCAGACTGCTCTCGATCCGCGTCCGCTCCTCGGGCGTGTAGAGGTCGTAGGTCCAGTCGTAGGCGCGGGTGCCGTGCCGCATCAGCCACATCGCCGGCTCGTCGTTGTGGAAGATGCGGGTGCTGCCGTGCGGGTCCCAGGCGAAGAAGTGGAGCACGCGCCGCTTGGCCTCGGCGCCGGCCTCCTGATCGCCGGTCAGGAGCCAGGCCAGCGCCGCGTTGGCCATCTGATCCATCGGCGGCCGCGTCTCGCGCATGATCCGGGTGAACTCCCAGGCGGCCTTGTTCTTGTCGTCGGCCGGGAGGAACGGCGGCTCGGCCGGCAGCGGCGCGCCGATAATCCGTTTGACCGAGGCCAGCAATGCGTCGGCCTCGGGCTTCAGGTCGCCCTCCCGCGCGCGGCGGCGGTAGTCGGCCAGCCGCTCGGCGGGGAAGTACAGCCGCGGGTGCTGGTCGGCAACCCTGAAGGTCTCGCGGCCCGGGTACGGCCAGGCCGCCGCGTCCGCCGGCACCTCGAAGCGGCGGACCTTGCTCCAGACGGTGGCCTCCCCCTCGCGGTCGACGCCGTAGCGCCAGTGCCAGATCCCCGGTTTGAGCGCGTGCGTCAGCATCCGGGCGCAGGCGGTCAGCCCGTCGAAGCGGATGGCCGCGTCGCCGGAGAGATCGGCGGTGGGGGCGATCTCCAGACGGTAGGTGACCTTGCCCGAGGGCAACCAGCGGAAGGGCGGTGGATTGAGGCCGACCCGGTCGCCGTCGGCGGGATGGTACGGCAGGTTGCGGCCGAAGACCGGCTCGCGGTCAACCGCCAGGTCGGGCGGCAGCGGCATGGCGGGCACCTCGTCGACGGGCACCGGCCGGATGAAGACGTCGTCCCAGTGCGTCTCGCCGGGAGTCAGCCAGTGGAACAGCTCGATCACCACCGCGGTGGTGCCTTCGGGCAGCCGGAACGCGCCCTCGGCGCGGGCCCAGGTCTCGCTGGGCGGATAGAATGCCTGCTTGAGCCCGATCTCGTCCCACCTGGTCGAGGAGCGGTGGAAGAGGATCCGGAGCGAGGCGCCGCGTCCCTCCTGGCCGGCCAGGCCGCGAGTCCGGTACCAGCCGCCGAAGGCCACGGCGCGGGTGCCTTCCGGCACGGCCACCTTCTGCCGCCAGGCGCTACGGTCGGTCTCGGTGGCGCCGATCAGGGCGAAATACCGCCGGCCGCCGTGCCCGCCGTCGTCGCGCGGCTCGAACTTGCCGGCGGTGCGGTACCCGCCACCGTCCCAGGCGACGGGCCGGCCCTGACCATCGACCTCCTCGCCGCCCGGATTGGCCAGGAGGTTGACTTCGGCGCGGCCGGGCGAGGCCAGCAGCAGACCCAACAAGACGATCAACGCGCGGTGCATCATGACGGCGGCCTCCGGACGACGGGATCGAGCCGACTCTACTTCACCGGGGGCCGCCTGACAACGGCACACGGACGCCAACCACGCCCGTTCCCGCTGCCACCACCCACTACCCTATTGCACGGGCGCCTGGCCGCCGGCGGCCTTGCGCTCCATCTTCGGGAGCATGATCACCACCGCCGCGCGGACCGGCTCGGCCGCCGCGTCGGCCTGCTTCTGCTCGCCGGCCGGGGCCTTGGGCTCGCGCATCGGCGCCACCAGGGCGACGCGGCCGACTGCCAGCTCGTCCTTGGTGATGGTCGCCACCTTGACGTACGTCGTCGCGTCCCCGGCGTTGACGACCACGTCGCGGTCGCCCTCCTTGGTCCGGACCTTGAGCGTCAGCGGCTGGGTGGCGATGACCTCGCCGGTGACGACTTGCGCCTCCTGGTCGCGGTTCTTCGAGGCGGCCCGGACGACCGTGCCGAGCAGCATGCTCATCGACGCGCGCACCTGGCGCTCGCCCTTGCCCGGGCTCGTCTTGGCCGTGGCGATCGCGGTCGCGGTCAGCGGCCCGCCCTCCATCTTGCCGATGGCTGAAGCCAGCACGCCGACGGTCAGGTCCTCGGCGGCACCGTCGACGATGTGGCCGTACCCGGTGGCCTTGGTCAGGCCGATGGTCACCGACTGCGCCTCGGCCGCCTGTACCGGCAGCATGCCCGGCAGGCCAACCTGCGGCTTGGCCTGGCCCTTGCCCTGCCCCGCCGGCGGCACGCGGAGGGTCAACGATTCGGCCTCGATCTTCTCGATCACGCCGCGCACCGGACGCGGTCGGTGGCCGCCCTGCGGCCCCTGCGCCAGCGCGGCCGCGGCCAACGCCGCCACCAGCGCCACCCGAACGCCTGGTTGCTTGAATCCTTGCACTTCTGTTCTCCTTGCCCGAGGCCCCACCCGGCAATGAAGGACGCCTCGCGCCGGCGATGGTTCAGTTCCCCCTCGAGTCGCGGGCGGCCTGCAAGGGATCGCGGTCGGCGACCGAGACGGTTATAATGTGCGCCGAATCCGAAGGAGCCAGCATGAACCAGCGACGAACCGGCCTGATGCTCTGGCCGCTGCTGCTCGCCACGGCCGCGGCCTGGTCGGACGGCGGGGCGACCCTGGTGGTCTCGACCGCCGGTGCCGGCGCGGTGGTGGTGGTCGACGGCACGGAGCGCGGCCAGGCGCCCCAGACGGTGGTGGTCAACGTGCCCGCCGCCGGGCGAGAGGTCCGCCTGGAGCTGCGCCTGGCCGGCAAGGTGGTGCGGGCGGCCAGCTTCGTGCTGGCGCCCGGCGAGACGCTGGTCTGGACCGGCATCGTCCTGGACGCCGAGGGCCAGCCGGTGGTGCCCAGCGGGCTGGGCCAGACGCCGGCCCCGCAGCCGGCCGCGCCAGCGTTCCCGCCGCCGTCCTGGCCGGCCTACCTCCGCGTTCACCGCCTGCCGACCGCCCAATCCTACCGCGTCTCGGCCATCGACGGCATGCCCCAGGTGCTGGTGCCGGCCGGCAGCGTGACCATCGGCAGCACGCCCGAGCAGGCCGAGCGGGCCATCAGCCTGGCCGCGCAGACCGGCACGCCCGAGGAGCAGCGCCTGCGCTCGGAGACTCCCGCGCACCAGGTGTTCGTGAGCGGGTACTGGATGGACATGCACGAGGTCACCTGCGCGCAGTACGCCCAGTTCCTCAACGCCGCGCGGCCGACCGACGCCGAGCGGAAGCAGTGGGTGCTGCTGGCCGAGGAGACCAGGAAGAGCCCGTTCGGCTCCGGTCTCGACTTCGCCGACGGCAAGTACGTCCCGACCAAGGGTGGCGACCTCTACCCGGTCTCCCACGTGACCTGGGAAGGCGCCGCCGCCTATGCCCGCTGGGCCGGCCGGTTACTGCCCTCCGAGGCGCAGTGGGAGCGGGCCGCCCGCGCCGGTGCCGAAGGCTTGTTCTACGCCTGGCCCGGCGAGGCGCCGCCGCCGATGGTCGGCAACCTGTGCGATGCCACGCACGTAGGGAAGTACCAGATGGTCAAGAAGACCGGGCGATGGTTCGTCGGCTACGACGACGGCTTCGCCGGCACCTCCCCGGTCTGTTCGTTCCAGCCCAACGACTTCGGGTTGTTCGATCTGATGGGCAACCTTTGGGAGTGGTGTCTGGACAGCTACGGCGCGGACTACTACGCGCACTCGACGAACAAGGACCCGGTCAACACCGCGGCCAGCGAGTTCGGCCGGGTGCTGCGCGGCGGGGCGTTCCTCAACGCGCCGTGGTCGGTGCGGCCGGCCTGCCGGCTGTTCTCGAAGCCGGAAGTGGCCGGTGTGGCCTTCGGGTTACGCTGCGTTCAAGCGCCCTGACCTGTGGACCGGGCGCGCGGACCTGCCGGGGAGCAGAACCATGGGTGAGGTGGCAGAAGGTTTCCAGTACCACGGAACTCAGCTCGTAGGGGTCTTCGACCGGGCCGGGATCGAGGCGGTGTCGAGCGACTACCGGGCGATGGTGGTGACCATCCTCGAGTGCCTGCTCGACCGCGCCGAGCGCCGGCGCGAGCGGCCGTTCATCGACACCAAGCTGAACGTGCTCGACGGCCGGGATTTCCCCGACGACGACCCGATCCGCGGTCCGGGCACCATCTATGCCTGGATCCAGGGCCGCGGCCTGGAGGCGCTGGCCGGCCATGCCCGCTGGCTGCCGCGCTGTCCCGAGCTGACCGTGCCCCGGCGACGGGCGCTGGAGACCCGGATCGAGTCGCTCCTGCGCCGGATGATCGACGGCCTGGAGCGCCTCCGCGAGCGCAACCACGGCCGGCTTCAGTTCATGCTGACCCCCGCCGGCCAGCCGCTGCGGATGACCTCGGCGGGGCTGGAGCCGTTCGAGCCCGATCCCGACGGGCCGGCCAACCTGAGCGAGCTGTTCTACGCCAAGGGCCTCGCGGCCGCCGCCGACCACCTGGCCGACGCGCCGCTCCTGGCCACCGCGCGGGAGCTCTTCGAGCGGGTCACCGCGGACATCGAGGCGCGGCGGTTTGTCTCGGACCAGCAGCCGCTCGATCCGCGCAACGTCGCCGCGCAGGCGGTGCCCGGCCGGTTCAGCCACGGGCCGTACATGCTGCTCCTGTCCGGCGCCGGCGTATTCCTCGAAGCCACCGGCGACCGCGTCTGGGGCGAGCGGGGCCTGGCCGCCCTGGACCACGTGCTGCGGCACCACATCCAGATCGGCGAGGACGGACCGGGCCGGCGTTTCGACATGTGGGAGTACGTCGACGCCGAGGGACGGCCCTACCTCGCCGACGGGCGGCTGCTGTCGGACCCGGGCCACACCAACGAGCTGGTCGGCTTCGCCCTCAAGTTCCTCCGCGTGTGCGAGTCCAACGGAATCGCCGCCGATCGGCTGGCGCCGGCGCGGGAGCTGTTGCCGCAGGTGCTCAAGCAGAGCTTCGCCAACGGTTTCCGCAAGCGTGGGATCATCAAGTCGTACGACCTGTTGCTGCGCGAGGACGTCTACGATGAGATGCCGTGGTGGTCGCTGCCGGAGACCATCCGCGCCGCGGTCGAGGCCCGGGCCATCGCCCGCGATGAGGATCGGCCGCATTTCGGCCACCTCGCCGCGGTCTGCTCGAACGCGTTCCTCGGCGGCTACGTGCGGCCGGAGGTCCACCTCATGGCGGTCCAGGCGTTGCGCCCGGACGGGACGCCGTCGACCGCCATCCCGGCCACGCCCGACCTGGACCCCGGCTACCACACCGGTCTGTGTCTGATCGACGCCATGGACCGGCTGGCCCAGCGCCGGCGGGACTGACCACGCCCATCACGTCGCGGTCTCCCGTAGGGGCGCACGGCCGTGCGCCCGCCTGTGGAACCGGCTCGCGGCGTGACCGGGCGCACGGCCGTGCGCCCCTACGGGAGATGCCGGGCGTCTCGGTCACGGCAACACGTAACACCTGGCCTGCCGCGGCTCGAGCTGATCGACCACGGCGCCATCGACGATCCGGGCCGGCGCGCCGCCGAGCAGGTCCGGCGCCTCGCCGGCCGCGCCCAGACCGGTCACCTTGATGGTCGCCTGCACTGCCGCGGCGGTGGAGTTGACCGCGAGCAGGTGCGCCTTGCCGTTCACCAGATACGGCCGCCGCTGGGCGATCACCCCTGGCGTCTCGCTCGACGCCTCGCGCGGTGCGTACGGCGCGCACCACACCTCGGTGCGTGCATCCAGCTCCTTGAGGATGCCGCTCATGGCCGTCCAGAACTCGGGGAACTCGTCGAGCAGGTTGACCCCGCGGATGCCGTTCTGGTTGTAGTAGGTGTCGTCGAAGGCGTAGTAGAGCAGTCCCCTGGCGCCGGCGGCGAGCGCTTGGTAGCTCATGCAGCGCAGCTCGGCGGGCGTCGGCAGGCGGGGCAGCAGGTCGCGGGCGCGGGTCTCCTCGGCGGTGGATCGGGTGGTGTAGCACTGTAGCGCGATCCACACCGGCTTGCGGTCCGAGACGGCGTCCACCGCCGCGCGGGTGTAGTCGGCGACCATCGCCGTGGGGCAGTCGGGCTCGCGGCGGATTGGGTACGGATCCGTGGCGAACACGTCGCAGGCTGGGCCGTAGGCGTGGAACTCGGCCGGTTTGTTGTGCAGCAGGAAGACGGGATGGGTCGGGTCCCAGGCCGCCCACTGCTCGTACCGCTGCCGCGATTCCTCGGGCGTCCGCCCCGGCCCGTGCGGCTCGTCGTCCAGGTACCAGAACAGCACGTCGCGGCTGCCACGGTAGTGCGTCAGCGTCTTCTCGCCATAGCGCGGGTCGCGCACTCCGCCGCCCAGCCCGGCGCTGAGCAGCCCCGCCTGCCCGGCCTGCTCGAGGTACCCCACCCCATCGCCCTTGACAGGATGGTCGGGCGGGAAGGTGCTCGACCAGGCCAGGGCCAGATTGGCGCCCGAGCCGGCCACCCGCTTCAGGTCATCGCGCCGGACGTGGTACAGGCCGAGCGGCAGGAACGGCTTGCCGCGCAGGAGACACACCCCGTCGTCGCGGAAGTCCACCAGGCCGCGGTCCGGGGGCGTGTAACGGATCTCCTGCCGCAGCAACTCGCGCGCGGCGCCCTGCTGGTCGACCACCGCGACCACGCCCTGGTACGTCCCGGCCGCGAACGTGTCGGGCCGCACCACGGCTCCTTGCTCGATGGCGTCGAGTGGCAGGTCGGCCTGTTTGACGACCTGGCCACCGGCGCCGGTGAGAGTCAGCCGCAAGGCCCGGGCGCCGGCCCGGTCGGCCGGCGTCAACCGGCCGTTGAGCATCAGCGCCGACTGGTAGCGCAGGACGTGCAGTCCCAGGCTGCTCTTCCAGGCGTAGCCGAAGGTCTCGGCGCGGGCGGTGAGGTGCACCTCGTCGATGGCGCCGACCAGCTTCTCGTCGCCGCCGCCGTAACTCCGGGCGTAGAACGGGGAGTCGGTCAGGTTGACCCGCCGCTGGTCGCCGACCACCCGGAACTCGGTATCGATGGCGCCGTTGACAAAGATCCCGATCCGCTCGGCCGGGCCATCGTAGACCAGGGCCAGGTGGACCCACTCGCCGAGCGGGATCTTGGTCTGGCCGAGGAGATAGTTGCGCTGCTCGCCGAGTTGCGCCGCCACATAGACTATCCCGGGCGGACGGATGTTGATCCCGAACGAGCCCAGCTTGCCGGCCACGTCGGCGCACCAGAAAGGCGGCTTGTTGGTCGGCAGCTTGTCCAGCTTGACCCAGGCCGAGAGCGTGAAGGCGTCGGTGATGGCCGAGAAGTCGCCCGTGCAGCGGACCTGGCCGTTGCCTTCGTCCCAGGCCAGGGCGCGACCGAAGCGGCCTTGCACCGACCGGGCGCCGGTGACCGCGCCGGGGTGCCGACTCCCGGGAGATCGGTCGTGGGCACTGGCCACGTCTTCGCCGTCGAACGCCCACAGCACGACGGTCTTCGGCTCCGGCTCCGGCGCCGCGGCCGGAGGCGCGGCGTGACCGGCGGCGGACAGGGCGAACAAGCAGACGGCCCAGCAGCGCATGGCGACTCCCCAACGCGGCGGTTGGGTTCACGCCGAGCCGGCCGATTCCTCGCCGGGAGGTTCAGCGATCCGCCCAGGTCCGCGAGCCGCAGACCATGAACCCGCGCTGGTTGTCCTTCTTGGCCTGCTCGGCGTGCTTCTCGGCCTCGGCCCGCCTGGCGGCGGTGGTGGCGCTGATCACCACGTAGTCGTCCGCCGCGCGGTAGCGATGGATGAACACCGGCCGCGGGGAGTCGGTGTGGTTGTTGGGCGACCCGTGGATGGTCTTGACGTGGAAGAAGATGCCGTCGCCGGCCTCACCCTCGATGGGCAGCGCCCGGTCGAACGTCCATTCCTCGGGATCCAGGCCCAGGTGCGACGAGGTATCGACGTGCCGGAGCATGCCCATCTTGTGGGAGCCCGGGACCACGTGCAGGCAGCCCCGCGCCAGGTCGGTGTCCACGGCATACGACAGCACCGCCGCGGGCCCTTCGTACTTGTGCTCGAAGTAGCCGGCATCCTGGTGGAGGTGCTTGGCATGGCCCCCCACCGGCTCCTTGACCAGGACCTGCCCGTGGCCGAACAACTCGACATTGGGGCCCAGGATGGCCTCCATCACGCCGACCAGCTTGGGGTCGAAGGCCGAGCGGAAGAAAGTGCTGCTGGTGAGATAGCTGCAGGCCACGACCATGACCTGCTTGTCACGGTGGAAGCCCTCGGGCGCGGGGATGAACAACGTCCCGTCGGGGGTCCGCCAGCCCTCGACGATCGGCTCGGCGCGATCGAGCATGGCCACGGCCTGGTCGACGGCGGCCATGATGTCCTCGCGCAGGCGCTCGACGTACGGCTTCATCAACCCCCGCACGACCAACGCGCCGTGCTCGGCATAGATGGCCGCGGCGCGCCGTGGATCGAGGTCGTCCGCGCGCAGCTCCAGGTCGGCCACGCCGACGCGGTCCAGCGTCTCACTCATCTGCGTCCCCTCCTCATCGACTCGGCATTGCCGGCACGCGCCGACGGCTGCAAGATGATGCGAGCGGGGGCGATGTCAACAGCCAACCGACGAGGCCCGCCGAGTGGGAGGACAACCATGCCGCTTCGTGCGACCGTCTGCGTGTACGCCGCGCTGCTCTGTCCGGTGGTCGGCCGGTCGGCCGACCTGTCCGGCCGACTCGGCTACCTGAAGCACGGCGCCGCCTGGATCGCGCCGGCCAACGGCGACGGGCGACGGCTGCCCAACTCGGACGGGGCGCGGATCCTGTCGCTCCGCCCCAATGACGGGACGGCGTTCTACTTCGTCCCCGTCGCCACGGGCGACCACGACGACGGCAGCGTCAAGGGCTTCGTCAGCGGCTCCCCGTACACCACTTCCGCCGCCCTCGCCGCGCCGCTGACCAAGGCCAACATCGACGGACTGATCTGGAGCGGTGACGGCGGCGTCGGGTACGTCACCGGCTACCGGCCCCACGGCCTGTTCGACCCCGACTCCCGGCACGTGGACGAGATGGACTTCTCGGCGGAGTCCATTTCGGCCGACGGCGGGGTGGTCGCCTGGCGAACCGAGAAGGAAGTCCGGGTGTGGGTCCTGGCCGGCGACCAGAACAAGGCGCTGTTCTCCATCGGCCGGCCGCAGGCGTTGTTCAAGGCGCTGCGCGCGGCGGCCAGGCCCAAGAACATCGAGTCCATCACCGAGATGCTCGACGAGGACCTGTGGCGGAGCAGCGCCAATTGGCAGGTCGGCCCGCCGGCGGTGTCGCCCGACGGAGCCAAGGTCTACTTCGCCACCAATGCCGGGACTGGCGCCGGCGCGGCGGGCAACTGCTCGTGGTGCTGGTTCGTCGCCGACGTGGCCACCGGCAGGCTGGCGGTCCTGTCCAAGCACGGCGAGCACCTGTGCCGCACCCCGCACTACGCGCGGGTGGCCCCCGACGGCCGACGGCTGCTGTTCCTCACCTCCCTGCACGACAGCGCGGTCTCCAATCCGTGCTCGGCGTGGGTCATGGAGCTGCTCACCCAGGACGCGCGCGAGCTGCTCTGGGCCGACGTCAAGGTCCCGGAGAACCAGGACATCGCCTCATTGACCGACGGCGCCTGTTGGTCGCCCGACAGCCGCTACGTGGCCGTCTCGTCCTACTTCTACAACCCCGCCGAGGCCTTCAAGGACGAGAACTTCGAGCCACGGGACGAGGATTACGAGCTGAAGGTGTACGACGCGGCAACCGGAAAGGTGGCGCGGACGATCACGGGCGCGCACCAACCTGCCTGGTCGAACTGACGCCCGAGTCCCGGAGCCCAGCAGTGACTGATTCGTCCGGCGGCGAGCTGCCGCGGTCGCACTTGTACGACCGGCTGGAGCCGGTCGGGCGGATTCTCGAATTGGAGGGCTGGTACGTCTGGGGCGCATCGCCCATCGACGGACCGGACGGGCGAGTCCACCTGTTTGCCGCCCGGTGGCCGGCCGAGACCGGGATGCGCGGCTGGATCACGCACTCCGAGGTGGTCCACTGCGTCGGGCCTAGCGCCGAAGGTCCGTTCGAGCCGCGAGAAGTGGTGCTGCAAGGTCGCGGCCCCGGGTACTGGGACGCCAACGCGCCGCACAACCCGACCATCCACCGGGTCGGCGACGCCTTCTACCTGTTCCACATCGCCAACACCAACGGGAGCAAGGAGACCCAGCGCATCGGCGTCGCCCGAGCCGAATCGCTCGACGGGCCGTGGGAGCGCTTCGACGCGCCGGTCCTGGGCCCCCGTCCGGGTGACGGGTGGGATAGCTGGTACGTCACCAACCCCGGCTTCCTGCACCACCCGTCCGGCGAGTGCTGGCTGTACTACAAGACCTGGGACCGGGCCGACGACATGAAGAAGTTCGGCCTGGCCATCGCCGACCGGCCGGAGGGTCCCTACCGGTTCCACCAGCCAGACCCGGTGATCGACTTCTCGCCGGTCGGCAAGCAGCTCGAGGATCCCTACGTGTTCGTCGAGGACGGCCGGTTCTACTTGGCCGCGGCGGACGACAACGAGGGCATCCTGCGCAAGCACGCCGGCCTGCTGTTCGATTCGGACGACGGCGTGGTCTGGAACCCGCCGAAACTGCTTCACGACACCAACGACGTCTATCTGGCCGAACCCCGCGCCCGCTTCGAGCGACCGCAGCTCCTGGTCCGCGACGGCCGGGCGACCCACCTCTACGTCGCCTGTGGCGGCGGCCGCTGGAACACCACCAGCCCGGTCTGCTTCCGCCTCCGCCGCTGAACAGCCCAGTGACCTCAGCCCCGGCACCAGCGGTCGAAGCGCGCCGTCGCCGCTCCATTGCCGGACGGTTACAGAGCGGAGCGGCGCGGAACCGACATCCGCACCATGCTTGGAAGTGTCGTGCCGAGTCGTGAGCAGGCCCAGAGGATGGGAAGTCGCCGGCAGCCGCCATCGGAGGATGGTGCGCTGCCGCCATGGGCCGGGGGCATTCGCCCTCGGACGGGAGTCTCTCGGTGAGAATGGTTCAGCGTGCGGCGTTGTGCGTGGCGCTTGGTCTGGTGGTGGCCGGCGCGGTGTGGGCGGGCGAGCGGGTCACCCACGAACAGGCCGGGTTCTCGTTCGAAGTGCCGGATGGGTGGTCAGCCAAAGAGCCGGATGACGACGGAATCCTCAGCGTGACCGCACCCGAGAACGCGGTCGTCTTACAGGTCTGGTCGGAGAAGTCCGAGTCGCTTGAGAAGGCGATGGAAGAACTTGGCGAGGAGCTCGGCAAGCAGCTCCAGGACGTCAAGATCGACGACGAGACCAAGGAACTCGAGATCAACGGCGTCGAGGCCGTAGCCCTGACCGGTGACGCCAAGGTCGAGGGCAACCCGATCAAGCTGCTGATCGTGATCTGCATGGGCGAGCACCACCCGGTGGTCTTCCTGGGCATGGCCGTCCCGGCCACCCTGGACAAGTACAACCCGGTCGTGTCGGAGATGTTCAAGACCATCCGCCGTGTCGGGTAGCGCGCTCAGCGCGTTTCGAGCAGCTCGCCGCGGACCAGGCCGGCTTTCTGGTACAGCTCGGCGGACGCGGCCACGGCGCGGGTGAAGAAGAACGGCGGCGAGCCGGGGAGGTGGGATTCGATCACGCCCACCTCCCTCGACCGTCTGGTCGGGTCGTACCGAGGCGAGGTCCGCACCGTCACCGTGGCCTGACCGTCCCGGTGGCGTCCAACCGCCAGGAACAGCGCCCAGGACCGCTCCGGCAGCGGCACCGTGAGGATCACGTCGCCATCACGGAGGACGTTGTCGGTGGCGCTGCCGTCGGCGTTGGCGAGCAGATAGGTCCCCTGGCCCAAGGAGTGGCTGTGGACCCGCACCGTGGCGGTGATGGGGCGGTCGTCCGGATTCATGACCACCAGCCGCGTCTCCAAGCCTTCCCCGTACCGCGCCAGCCACAGCGGCTGCTCGGCGGTCATGGCCGGGACCGGGTGCCAGCCGGCCCGGACGCAGTCGTGGATCAGCGGCAGGGCGCGCAGCATGGGGGCGTAGCCGTAGACCAGGTCCGGCGAGGGCAGCCAGCCGAAGCGGAACGACCAGAGGATGGCGCGGTCCCAGCGCGACCTGACCACCTGCCGCAGCCCCTCGGCCGTCATCGCCTGGGTGTCGATCCGGTTGCCCAGTTCGTCGTGGTGGAGCAGGACGTACCAGCAGCGCGGCTTGCGGCCGAGGAGCCAACGGTCCCGCTCGGCCCGGGCCGGATCCGCCAGCACCTCATCCACCGTCGCCTCGCCGATGACGTTGTCCACCTGGCCATAGACCGCGTAGTGGCCGTCGCCGTAGAGGCTGGCCGTGGCGCCGCAGCGGTATCGGTCGTCGCCGGTCCGGAGCGTGTGCGCGTAGCGCAGCAGCGCCGCCAGGCCGAGTCCCTCGTGGATCCAGGCCCCGCGTTGGTCGTAGGCCCGGCCGGGCAGGTACCGAGCCGGCCGGAACCGCGCGTTGCCGGCGGCCAGGTCCACCGCCAGGCCGGCCAGCGGCAGGCCGGCGGCCAGCTCGGGCAGGTCCCGCTGAAACTGGTCGCCCAGCGAGTCGGCCCACGGAAAGGCGCGGACATCGGTCGCCTCGCCGCGAATCCAGCCGGTCTGCGTCGCGCCCCAATCGTCGGCCACGTCCTCGTGACGGATCAGGCTGTCGGTGAACTGGTCGGCCAGCCGTTGATCGATCCAGTTGACCAGGTAGAAGGCCGGCGCCAGGCCTTTGGCCACGATGGCGGCGAACCGCGCCCTACGGCGCTCGCGGAACGCCTCCAGGCCCTCGCTCTCCGACTCGGCGGGGCCGAGCAGGTCCCGGTGCTCCTCCCGACCGACCGGATCGCCGGCGATCAGAAACGGCGCGTAGGTCCACTCCCAGCCACAGCGCGCCTCGGCACAGATGGCCTGACCGTCGAACTCGCCGTGCCACAGCTCCGGGTCCGGCTCCCCGTCGGCCGAGCCGGCGGCGCAGGCCGAGAGGAGGCGCGGGTCGATCCCCTCGGCCGGGCGATAGACGCCCGGAAAGGCCGCGTGCCAGCGCTCGATCAGCTCGAGTAGACCGAACGGCGCCGGGTCGAACCCGGTCAGCGCCACCGATAGCGTCTCGGGCCGCCCAGGGTCAAGGACCAGCGGCGCCGAGACCGACAACGCGCCGTGCCGGCCATCGGGCGAGCGCACCGCCAGGGCCAGCTCCGAAACCTGACAGCCGGGGTCCAGGCCGACCGCCAGGCCCTGCTGCCCGGACCAGGCGGCCACGGCCGGGAAGGTGCCCAAGAGCTGGACTTGCCGGGCCTCACCCACCCCGCCGTCCCGCGCCTCACGGCCGTCGAACAGCCGCCAGGCCGCGCCGAAAGCGAATGGCAGCCGGACCTCGGCCCGCACCCAGACCGTCTCGCCGACGGCGGCCAGGCCAATGTCCAGGACGGTCAACGTCCCGGCTGCTCGCGCCGCAACCGTGGCCTCGACCCCCTCGCCGCGCCAACGCACCGCGTCGCCGTCCCGCCGCCACGAGCCGCGCAGCGGCTGTTCCCGCCCGGCCACCTCGGCCCGCCCGTCAAGCAACCGGAGAGTGGCCGCTCCGACCGCCTCGGGGCCGGCCGCCGGCAGGGCGATGGCGCCGCTCCCCGAGCCGCTCGGCAACTCGACCGTGAGCGGCGCCGCGACGGCCAAGCCCGCCGCTAGGAGCGCCAACGCCGCCGCTACGAAGGGTTCCGCCGCCGGCGACGAAGCCAGCGACGGCCGCCGGCGAGGTCGGCGAGCAGACGTCCTGGGAGAAGCTGTCATGGGCGACCCGGTTCCGGTCCTGTTCGACACCGACATCGGTTCAGACATCGACGACGCGGTGGCGTTGGCCTACTTGCTTCGACAACCGCGCTGCGAGCTGGTGGGCGTGACCACGGTGTCCGGCTCGCCGCTGGCCCGAGCCCGGCTGGCCGACGCGGTCTGCCGCGCCGCCGGGCGGGGCGACGTCCCGATCCACTGCGGGCCGGCGCCCAGCCTGCTGCGCGGCCTCACGCAACCGGAGGCACCACAGGCCGAGGCGCTGGAGCGCTGGCCGCACCGCGCTGAGTTCGCCCCGGCCACGGCGGTCGAGTTTCTCCGTCGGTCCGTGCGCGAACGGCCCGGCGAGATCACCCTGCTGTCGGTGGGACCGTTGACCAACGTCGGCCTGTTGTTCGCCACCGACCCTGAGATCCCGTCCCTGCTGGCGGGCTGGGTCCTCATGGGCGGCCGGTTCCTGCCCCACCTGAGCGCCGGTCCCACCGCGGAGTGGAACATCCGCTGCGATCCCGAAGCCGCGGCCATCGCCTTCCAGCACGGCCCGCGCGGGTCGCGGGCGGTCGGCCTGGATGTCACCACCCGCTGCCAGATGGCCGACGACGAGGTCCGCCGCCGGTTCGCCGCGGCGGGCGGGCCGTTGGCGGCGGTCGCCGCCTTCGCCGAGGTCTGGTTCCGCCACCGGCCGGCCATCACGTTCCACGATCCGCTGGCCGCCGCCTGCGTGTTCGAGCCGGACCTGTGCGACTGGCGTCCCGGCACGGTCCAGGTCGAGTTGCGCGGCGACCTGACGGCGGGCCTGACCGCCTTCACCCCGGCCGACGACGGCCCGCACCAGATTGCGGCCCAGGTCGAGCCGGAGCGGTTCTTTGATCACTACTTCGCGGTGGCCGGCGGCTGACCTCGGCGCGATAGAGGACATAGGTGTCCGATAGGACCTATGCTGGTCCCGCGACGCGCTCCAGGATGGCGAGCCCGCCTTCCGGCACGCTCAGCGCGAACGTCTCGGCGGGTGGGAGGACCGTCTCCTCGATCTTCGCGCCGTCGGCCGAGTACCGGTACAGCCTGGCCGAGCCCTTCGCTCCCGGCAAGCCGTAGCTGCCGCTGGTCATGGTGATCACCCGCTCCTCGCCTCGGACCCAGCCGGCGTGGAGATCGGTGATGGTGATTGGGTAGAAGTGCCGCGGGGCGTCGGTGGTGTCCTTCAGGCCGACCCGGTACCAGAGCACCCCGACGGCCAGCCGCTCGCGGATCTGGGTCATGGTGGGATTCGGCCGGGCATAGGCCAGCGGGCTGTACAGATGGGTCTCCACCGTCCGTCCTAGCGTGTCGTGGGTTTCGGTGAAGCGCGGGCTGGTCAGCCGGTTCTCGTCCAGCGTGACCGGCTGCCCGTTGCACAACAGCGGCGCCCCGCGAGCGGCCAGATGCTCGTGGATGGACAGCCGGTAGGCCTTCGAGAGAAGCACCAGGCTGCCGACTCGGGCTTGGATGGCAAAGGTCTCCGGGTCGAGGATGGCGGTGTGCCGGTCCCACTCGCCGTAGGTGATGGGATCACCCAAACCGGTGGGCCAGGCCGAGTCGTCCCAGTAGACACCGTCGGCGCCGAAGCGGTCCAGCAGCGTGTCGAGCGTCTCGCGCCAGGCGGCGCCGAAGCGATTGGCTAGGGTCGGGTAGACGCCGCCCGACGGGCTGAACGTACCGGACCATGAGTTGACGAACCGCTGGCCGGCGCTGGTGGTGATCCACGAGTCCCGGAACCGCTCCGGGTCCGACTCCGGGACGTTGAAGAAAGAGTGATTGTAGAACAACACCTGGACCCCCGGCACGGCGGCGCGGAGCTTGTCGGCGGCCAGCTTCATCCGGTCGCGCATGGGGGCGAAGAACGGCTCCAGCACGCCGGTGCCGAAGCCGATCTGGCGCATCTTCGCGTTGCCGTCGAGGGTCGGATCGTTCCACCCGCCCCCGCTGACGAACTGCCGGATGCCCAGGCGCTGCACCCCCGCGGCGATGTCGGCTTCCGGCCAGGCCAGCACCTGGTGCGGGTAGAAGCCCCAGTAGATCGGGCCGTGGATGGTCGAGCGCACCCCCCAATCGCGGCGCACCTGGTTGATGAACTCGAAGTAGTCGCCCGAGGTGCGCGGGTAGAGCGCGAGGCGGACGGTGTAGCGTGCTCCGGGCGGGAGGGCTAGGCGCTGGGTCTCGAGGTAGACCGAAGCCGGCTCGGCCTGGTACCCGACGCGGGCCTGCGACCGGAGCACGTCGTCCTCGATCACCAAGCCCAGCCGCAACCCGCCCAGCGGGACGTAGATGGTCGGGTTCTGCGGTTTCCAGGCCACTTCGACCGCTGGATCCAGGTCGCCGCCCAGGAACACGGTCGGCGCCGGACCGGGCAGGCGCCAGTCGTACCGCAGCACCCAGCCCAGGTCGCCGCCGGACACGTTCTCGAACGTATCCTCGACCAGGATCCGTTGCGCCTGCCGGGTCAGCTTCCGGGTCACGGTGAAGCCCCGGCCCTGATACCGCCCGCCGGCGGCCCCGTCCCAGGCGGCCGTCTCACCCGGCCCGGGCGCGTCGCCGATCCGGTACCAGCCGCCGCCGGGACGGCTCACCCGCGTGGTCAACGGCAGGCTCGTGCCCGCCGCCGTGACCACCGGCGTGCCGCCCTCCGGCAGGTCGACCCGGCAGGTCTCCACCGCCGGCAGGAGGCCGGGCGCATGAACCTGTGCGACGGGCGTCCCGGCCTCCCGCCGGAGTTCGACCCCGCGGATCACCGCCGCGCTCTGGTTCACCGCGACGCGGCGGCGGATCACCACCTGGTTCGGCCCGTCGTCCCGGAGCAGATCGGTCACGTCGAGCACGAACCGATAGGCCTCCGGCCCGTACTCGCTGGCCTTGGCAACCTCGAAGTCCGGGGCGTAGACGATCCGCCAGCCACTGGCCGCCGCGTGCCAGGGCAACGGCTTGGCCACGCTCCCGGCCGTCGGCGGTTTGTTGAGCAGCCGGGCGCGCACGCGGTCCAGGGCGGGGGCGACCGGCCGGCCGTTGAGCTCGACCTGGAGGAAATACATCGACCCGCCGAGCCGGGCCGACTCCATCCGCGCCGACCATTCCAGGACCAGGCGCTCGCCCGCGGCCGGCCGGATCGCCGGCAGGGCCCAGTCCCGCGCCTGGCCGGCCGGGATGGTCAGCTCGTCGGCCAGCAACGGCCAGCGCCGGTCCTCGGCCGCGACCGCGGACAGAGCCAACAGACAGAGCAGCAGCGGCCGCATGCCAGCCCTCGATTCAGGTCAGGTCGACCCCGGCGAAGAGGTAACCGCACTCGAAGGTGCTGGTTTCCGGCCCGTCGCTGCCGTGGGCCAGGTTCTCGGTCAGGTCGGACGAGTGCTCGGCGCGGATCGCCTCCAGCACCCGCCGCCAGTGGGCAATGGCGTCGTCGCGCTCGAGGATCAAGGTGATGCACGGTCCCGAGGTCATGAACGCGATCAGGCCGGCGAAGAAGCCTTTGGCCTGGTGGACCGCATAGAAAATCTCGGCCTCCGGTCTGGTCAGCCGCCGCATGCGCATCGCCCGGATGGTGAAGCCTTCGGCCTCGACGCGCGAAAGCACGGTCCCGACCAGCCCGCGGCGGACGCAGTCGGGTTTGAGAATCGCCAGCGTACGTTCCATCGACCCATCCTTGGTGCTTCGGCGCCGGAGCACCGTGTCGCCATGATAGCACGAGCCCGGCCGGAGAGCCGTCAGACCAGGCGCAGGTCCAGCCCGATGTTCAGCGCCGGCGCGGAATGGGTCAACGCGCCGACCGAGATGGCGTTCACCCCGGTCGCGGCCACCGCGGCCACCGTGGCCAAGGTGATCCCGCCGGAAGCCTCCAGCCACACCCGTCCGGCGGCGCGCTCCACCGCCTGGCGGAGCGTCTCGGGGGGCATGTTGTCGAGCAGCACCGCCTCGGCCCCGGCCGCGAGGGCCTGGTCCAACTGATCGAGATCGTCCACCTCGACCTCGATCTTCAGCGTGTGCGGAACGGCCTGCCGCGCCGCCGCCACCGCCGGCGCGATCCCACCGGCGGCGATGAGGTGGTTGTCCTTGATCAGCACCCCGTCGGACAGCCCGAACCGATGATTCCGCCCGCCGCCGGCGCGGACCGCAGCCTTCTCCAGCGCCCGCAGTCCCGGCGTGGTCTTGCGTGTGTCGAGGATGGTCACGCCGCTGCCGGCGACGGCGTCCACGAACCGGCGGGTCAGCGTGGCCACGCCGCTGAGCCGCTGGAGGAGATTGAGCGCCAGCCGCTCGCCGGTCAGGATGCCGCGCGCCGGCCCGGCCACCGTGGCGACGACCTCCCCGGCCGCCACCCGGTCGCCGTCGGCGCGGGTCGGGGTCCAGGCCACCGCCGGATCGAGCAGTTCGAAGACCATCCCCGCCGCCGACAGCCCAGCCACCACCCCATCCGCCTTGACCACCAGGTCACCCGATGCCACACACTCGGCAGGCACCGTGGCCAGGGTGGTCACGTCACCGTAACCCACATCCTCGGCCAGCCAGGCGGCGATGTCGGCGCGCAACTCGCTCATGTGCCCACCGCCAGCGGCGCGGTCAGCCGTTGCAGCAGCGCAATGGCCGACAGCGCGGCCAAGTAGCTGGTCTTGGGATTCTGCGGCGACGGCACGTTGTCGACCTGAATCGCGATCCGGCCCGAGGCGCCGACGATCTCGATGGCGTGGCGGTTGCGGTCCGAGGTGGGATCGACCGCCACCCGGACCGTCGTCCGTTCGGGGCCGATCCCCGCCAACGCCAAGGCCGCCGAGACGTTGACGTTGGCCGGGAAGGCCGCGACCGCCTCGCGCACGTTGCCCTCGAACAGGATGGTCGGCTCGGTGTATGACTCGAGGTCGAGCCCTTGCTGGGCCACATACGGCGCGCCGGCCAGCCCGCGCGGCGGCTTGGTGGTGGTCAAGGTGACCGTCTCGACCCCGGCCACCGCCGCGGCGCGGAGGCCGTCCAACCCGGCGATGGCCCCGGTCGGGACATGGATCCGCCGACCACACTCGCGGGCCAGGTCGATCAGGTCCGGCCGGTCGACCAGCCCGGCGACACTCATCACCACCACATCGGCGCCGCCGCGGAGGCAATCGGCCACCACCTTCGGCGCCAGAGCCTTGCTGACCGCCTCGACCACCACGTCGGCGGCGCCGGCCAGGGAGTCCAGCGAGAGCACCGGAACGCGCTGAGTCAAGCCGGCCAGGACCGCTTCGCGGCGCGCCTCGTCGGTCTCGCAAACGCCGACCAGCGTGGCCGGCACGGTGCCGTCGTCGATGGCCCGGCAGATGGTCGCGCCGATGGCGCCGGTCCCGACCACGCCGATCCTCAGCCGGGTGTGCATGACCGCCTCCTAGCTCGCCGCGCCGGGCGGCGTCAGGGCCAGATTGTCGATCAGCCGAGCCGGCCCGACCCGCGCCGCCAGGCACAGTCGTCCGGGCCGGTCCAGCACCGGCAAGGACTGCAGCGTCTCGGGCTCGACCAGCTCGACATAATCGATGTCCGCCGCCGGCTCGCGAGCGATCACGATCCGCGCGGCGGCGGTGATGGTCTCGCTCGCCGTGGCGCCTTCCCCAACGGCCCGCTCGGCGGCCAGCAGCCCGCGGTACAGGCAGGTCGCCGCGGCGCGTTCGGAGTCACTGAGGTACCGGTTCCGCGACGACATGGCCAGCCCGTCGGGCTCGCGGACGATGGGCATCGGAACGATCTCGGTGGCCAGCCCCAGATCCTCGGTCATGCGGCGGATGACCACCATCTGCTGGTAGTCCTTCTCGCCGAAGTAGGCGCGGTCGGGGAGGGTCAGACAGAACAGCTTCATGACTACCGTGGTCACGCCGCGAAAGTGGCCGGGCCGCGACCGGCCGCAGAGCACGTCGGTCAGGCCGGCCACCTCGACCCTGGTCGCGAATCCCGGCGGGTACATCACCGGCTCGGTAGGCGCGTAGACCGCCATCGCGCCGGCGGCCTCGGCCGCGGCGCAGTCGTCGGCGAAGGTCCGCGGATAGTTGGCGAAGTCCTCGCCGGCGCCGAACTGGAGCGGGTTGACGAAGATGCTGGCGAGGCAGAAGCCATCGGCCGCGGCGCGGCGGATGAGCGACAGATGACCCTCGTGCAGGTTGCCCATGGTGGGCACGAACCCGAGGCCGAGGCCGTCGTTGCGCCAGGCCCGGCACTGCTCGCGGATGGCGTCGGGGTGGTCGATGATGGTCATCGTCAGGCCGTGTCCCGTCTACAGCTCGACGGTGTGCTCGCGGATCCGCGCTTCGTCGACCTCGACACCCAGGCCCGGCCCGTTGGGCACCGGGAGCGAGGAATCCTCGGAGATGTCCAGGCCGTTGACGCACAAATCGTCGAGGAACTGCGGGCCGTTGAGCTGAGGCGGCAGCCGCAGGTTGAGGGTGCTGAAGACCTGCACCGCGGCGGCCAGGCCGACGCCCGATTCGGTCAACCCGGAGCCGAGCACATCGAGCCCGGCGTGCCGCGCCATGACGGCCATCTGAACCACGTCCATCAGCCCGCCGGCCTTGCAGATCTTGACCACCACCAGATCGGCCGCGCCGAGCTGCGCCAGACGGAGCACGTCGCCGGGTCCGAAACAGCCCTCGTCAACGGCCAGCGGCAGGGCCGACCGTTCACGCAGCCGGGCCATGCCCAGCCAATCGCCGCCGGCCACCGGCTGTTGCAGGCAGGCCACCCGCTTGGCCGAGCGGATGCGCTCCATCAAGAGCATGGCCTTGGTCGGGGTGTAGCTCTGGTTGGCGTCGAGCCAGACGTCCGAGCTGGGCGCGCCCTCGTTGACCGCCGCCAGCCGCTCGGCGTCCAGCCCCGGGTCGCCGGTGATCTTCACCTTCAGGCACTTCTTGGCGTGATGCCGGCGCGCCATCTCCTTCATCGCCGCCGGGTTGTCGGCCCGCAGGCTGAAGCTGATGGGCACCTTGTCGTGGATCTTGCCGCCGAAGATCTCGTGGATGGGGATGCCGGCGATCCGGCCCTGAAGGTCGAGCAGGGCCATGTCCACCGCCGACTTGGCCGACGGCATGGCCCCGGTGACGAACTCGTCGAGGGCGTTCTGGATCGCGTTCCGCGCGAACGGGTTGGCTCCCAGGAGGACCGGCAGGAAGTAGTTGCGCAGCGCGGTGGTGATGCTCTCCAGCGTCTCGCCCGTCCACGAGGGAAGCGCCCGCGCCTCACCCCACCCGACCGCGCCTCCGTCGGTTTCCAGCCTCAGAAAGACGTGCTGCTGGGCCCGTCCGCGGGTGAGATCCTCGCCGGCCTTGACCGGCAGGCTGGCCGGCAGGACGTCGACTCGCGCTATTCGTTGGACTGCCATGATGCCCATCCCAGGTCCGGCTTGCCATGGACGGGACGCCTCCGGCCCGTCGTGGTACACTTCCGCAGGCGCGCCGCGAGGGCCTGATACTACTCTTCTCGCGGCAACGCCGCAAGCGGGTGACGGATGAAGATCGTCACGGCCTGTCTGGCCCACGAGACCAACACCTTCGCGCCGACGCCCACCACGCTGGCGGACTTCGGCCGCAATCCGCCGGGTCCCGCCTTCCCGGCCGGCGGGCCGATCCTCAACACCTTCCGCGGCACCCGCACCGTCCACGGCGGCGCCATCGACGTGGCCGAGCGCGAAGGCGTGACCATCGAGCCGTTGCTGCACGTCTTCGCCACGCCCTCCGGAATGGTCCGCCAGGACGCCTTCGACGAGCTGTTGGACCTGGTGCTGACCCGCCTCCGACAGCACGGCAACGCCGACGGCCTGCTGCTCGATCTCCACGGCGCCATGGTCACCGAGCAGCATCAAGACGCCGAGGGCCGCATCCTGGCCGCGGTCCGCGAGGTGGTCGGGCCGGACCTGCCCGTCGCCCTGGTGCTCGACCTCCACGCCAACACCACCGCCGAGATGGCCCGCCACGCGGATATCCTGATCGGCTACGACCTGTACCCGCACACCGACCTTTACGAGCGCGGCGTCGAGGCGACCGAGCTGCTCCTGCGCACCTGCCGCGGCGAGGTCCAGCCCGCCCTTGCCTACCGCCAGCTCCCGCTACTGACCATGCCGCCGCGGCAATGCACGTTGATCGAGCCGATGCGGACCATGCTCCACAAACTGTGGGCCGTCGAGTCGGTCGACCGGGTGCTGACCGGCACCGTGGCGATGGGCTTCCCGTTCTCCGACATTCGTGACGTCGGCGCCTCGGTGGTGGTGGTGACCGACGGCGACGCCGACCTGGCCGCCACCCGGGCCGACGAGCTGGCCTGCTTCCTGTGGGGCCTGCGCGAGCAGTTCGAGGTCGATCTGGTCCCGGTCGACGCGGTCATCCGGTATGTCCTGCACCGCGCCACCGGGCCGGTCATCCTGGCCGACGGTTCGGACAATCCGGGCGGCGGCGCGCCGTGCGACGGGACGGTCATCCTGGAGGAGCTGGTCGACGCCAACGTCCCGGATTCGGTGGTCGCGGTGATCGCCGATCCGGAAACCGCCCAGCAGGCGCACGACGCCGGGGTCGGTTCCAATATCCACGCCCACCTGGGCGCCAAGACCGACCTGGCCCACGGGCGCACGCTGGAGGTGGAGGCGTACGTCAAGCACCTGTCCGACGGCCATTTCACCTACCGGGCCGAGATGGCCGCTGGCGCGCCGGGCGAAATGGGCCCCACCGCGGTGCTGGTGATCGGCAGCGTCAAGGTCATCGTGACCACCGAGCGGGTGCAGGTCTGGGACCCCGAGATCCTCCGCTGCGTGGGGATCGAGCCGGCCGAGCAGCGGCTGCTGGCGCTCAAGTCGGCGGTCCACTACCGCGCCGCGTTCGGGCCGCTGGCCGAGCGCGTGTTCGACGCCGACACCCCCGGCGTCCACCGCCCAGACTTCGGCAGCCTGACCTACCGCCAGGTCCGCCGGCCGATCTACCCCCTCGATGCCGAGACGGAGTTCGCGCCCTCCGGAGCCGCCGGATGAGCGAGACTTGCGAGCTCCTCGTCCGCGACGCGACTCTGCTCGGCGCGCAGGTCGAGTTCACCGCCGACCTGTGGCTCAGCCACGGTCGCTTCCAGGCCATTGTCGAGCCGGGCACGCCGGTCGCCGCGCAGACGGTGATCGACGCCGCCGGCCGCTGGGCGCTGCCCGGCCTGATCGACGTCCATGCCCACTTCCGCGAGCCCGGCGCCCACGCGCACAAGGGCACCTACGCCAGCGAGAGCCGCGCCGCCGCCGCCGGCGGGGTGACCTGTGTCCTGACCATGCCCAACACGGTCCCGTTCTGCGGCACGCGCGGGGTGCTCGACCAGGCTCGCGCCGCGGCGCGGCGGTCGTACGTCGATTACGGCTTCCACTTTGGCGTGCAGGCCGACAACCTCGACGAGCTACGGTCGGTGCGCAACGCGCCGGCGTACAAGCTGTACATGAACGAGACCACCGGCATCGCCAGCCCGCTGTGCGATGAGGCGGTCCTGGCGTCGGTCATGGCGCTGGGCCATCCCCTGGTCGCCCACGCCGAGGCCGACACCCTCGACTTCCTGCTGGAGGTCTACCGCCGGCACGGCACCGGCCCGCTGCACATCGCCCACGTGGCCCTGGCGCGGGAGGTCGAGGCCCTCCGCCGAGCCAAGGCAGCCGGGCTCAGCGTCAGCGCCGAGGTCACCCCACACCACCTTCTCCTGACCACCGACGACGCGGCCCGGCTGGGCCCCTACGGCGACATGCGGCCGACGCTCAAGTCCGCCGCCGACACCGCCGCGCTGTGGTCCGGCCTGGCCGACGGAACTATCGACTGCGTGGCCACCGACCACGCCCCACACCTGCCCGAGGAGAAGGAATCGGGCACCCCGCCGCCCGGCGTGCCGGGCCTTCAGACCCTCCTCCCCCTCCTCCTCACCGCCGTTGCCGAGCACCGCCTGACGCCCCGCCAACTGGCCGACGCCACCGCGACGGCGCCGGCGCGGATCTTCTCCATCCGCCACAAAGGCTCCATATCCGTCGGCGCCGACGCGGACCTGGTCCTGGTCGACCCCGCCGCGCGGCAGGTCATCCGGAACGAAGACCAACTCACTCACCCCGGCTGGACCCCCTTCGCCGGCCGAGAGGTCCAGGGCCGCGTCGAGCTGACGTTGGTGCGCGGACGGGTGGTCTGGCAAGACGGCCGGATCGTCGGCGAGCCGGCGGGCCGGGAAGTGGTCACCCGCGATCCGGGGCGTTGGGCGGAACAGGCGTCAGTCCGAACCGACGAGCAGGCGTAGGGGTAGCGGGCCGGTGGTCTGATGGAGGCGGAGCAGGCCGAGTCGGCTCGGGTCGAGGTGCGACCAGGGTTCGCCGGTCTGCGAGAGTTGCGTCGGCGGGTCGTCATCGTCGGTGTCGCTGAGGAGCAGGTCCCAGCCGAGCAGCTCGCCCGGTTGGCGGCGGCCGCCCAGGAGGTCCCAGGGCAGGAGCCATTCGAGGACTTCGTCGTCGGGATCGGCAGGCCATTGGACGGCTACCTGACCGACCAGGTTGGGGGTGGCCGCCGAGTCGGTCAGGTCCAGCTCCAAGCGGGTGGGCAGGCCGGGCGTGCCGAGGGTGGCGGCCGGGCGGGGGTCGAGCAGGATGACCAGCCGGTCGGCTTCGGTCAGCGTGTCGTCGCGGATGATGGCGGCCAGCACCAGACCGGCGTCGGTCACGCGGGCCGACCAGCGGAGGGTCGCGTCATCGGGGCCGGACCACTGCTCCTGACCGGCAATCACCTGCTCGGCCGCGCCGAGCAGGTGCCAGGTCTCCTGCCGCCATTCGTCCAGAACGCCATCGACCGTGACTTCGCCGGCGTTGGCGACGGCCGCTCGCGCGAACCGGACCGGGGCGGCGGCGATGGCGCGGGAGGCGCCGGATTCGGCCTGGACCAGCGCCGTCGCGCGGCCGGCAGGGGTAGCCGGGAGGAGCAGCGGCACCGCCACCCGGTCGCGACCGTTCCCCGACAGAGACCAGGCCACGTCGGCCGAGCCGGTCGGCCCGACCAGCCGGCCGCGGCGCGGCTCGCGGCCGCCATTGCGCAAGAGCACCGTGGCGGTGGCCGCGGTCGCGACCAAGCGGCCCGTCAAGAAGGCCGCCTGGAGGTCGTCCTCGCGGAGCGTCAGCCGCAGCGGCCAGCTCCGCCAGGCCGACTGCGCGAACAGCGCCGCCTGGACCCGTCCCTCGCCGCCGTAGGCCGGCTGCAGCAGCGAGTCGAGCGCCAGCCGCGCCGGCTCGGGCAGGGACACCGGGCGGGTAACGGTCCGCGATTCGCCGGCCGGCAGGTCCAGAATCAGGCCGCCCGCGGGGGTCAGGCCAGGCGGCGCCAGCGCCTCGAAACAGACTCGCTGCGGGGTGGCGGCCCGGTTCGTGAACGAGAGGCTGACTTCCGCGCCCAGGCCGGCCCGGCGCAGGCTGCCGGTCACGGCCACTTCGGGCGCGGCGGCCTGCGCGCCCGTCACGGCCCGGAGCACCGCTTCGGCCAGCCGCCGGTGCCCCTCCGCGGTCCACTCGCCGCCCGGCCCGATCAACTTGCGGAGCGCCGGCTCGAAGCGCTGCAGGTCGTACGCCGCCGGCCAGAGCGCCGCCGCGCCGTCGACCACCACCGCCCGATCACCCAGCTCCTCGGCCACCAGCCGGCCGCACTCCAGGGCCGCGGCCAGCTCACCAGCGGAACCGCCGCGCGGCGGCGGGGTGAGCACCACCGCGTCACCGCCGGCTCGGCCGATGTTCTCAACCAGCGCGGTGGCCCGGTGCGCCAGGACTCGCGGCGGCAGGCCGGCACAGCAGGCGGCCAGGTCGAGCACCACCAACTCGGCCGGCGTGGCGGCCAGCGCGTCTTCCAGCCGGCCCGGATCGAGGTGCCGCGGGTCGGGCGACGCGGGCGGGTCGAGTGCGGCCAGCTTGCCGCCCAGCCAGGTAGGCAGAAGCTGGCGGAGGATCGCGCCCAGCGTGGGACGGACGGCGGCCGGTTGAGCGGCAATCACCTGGAGTCTGGCCTGCCCGCCGCGGAGCGCCGCGGACAGCTTCGGCAAACGGCGCGCGACCGCCGCCGGGTCCGCTTTCGGCGGGTCGACCACGGCCACCCGCCACTCGCCTCGACCCAGCGCCTGGCCGGCCGCGTCGTGGACCGCGGCGGTGAGGTGATAGGTGCCCGGCCCCAGCTCTGGCACCGTCCACGCGGTCCCGCTGACGGCGGCCGGCGGCCACTCGCTCCGCTGCCCGTCGGCGTCGGTGGCAGTCAGATCGACCCGCCTCACCGAGTCGCCGGCCCACCGCAGGCGGAAGGTCTCACCGGCGGTGATCACGGGGCCGGGCAGCAACTCGACGGTGGCCGCCCGGCCACCTGCGGTGGCCAGAACCGTCACGAGCAGCGGCAGCGCCAAGGCGGTCAGGCGGTATGGCATCACAACCGCTTAGACAACGGATGCTGGAGACCGGACCGATCAAACTGCCCGGATTGCCCAACCTGGGACGGACACCGACGAGCACGGACAGACACGCACGTCTCGGCGTCGCAGACCGGTTCGGGCGTTCTATCTGTGCTCATCTGTGCGCATCTGTGGATCAGCGGCGGTGGTGGACGGCGAGATCGAGGCGGATGCCCGGAGTGTTGTGGGTCATGGCCAGGATCATCGCCTCGCGGCGGCTGACCTGGACGGTGATGGTCCGGCCGTCCCACTTGCGGCCGACCTTGAAGGTGCCGGGCGGCGCCTCCCCCTCGTCCTCTTCGCCGCCCTTCTCGGCGGCCTGGTCACCCTCGGCGGCCTTGTCCTCGGCCTTGTCCTGCTCGGTCTGGTCCTTGTCTTGGGCGTCCGGCTGCTCCTTGGCCTTCTGCCTGGCCTGCGCCTCCAGTTCCAGCTTCCGGCGCCTGGCCGCCTCATCCTGGGTGCTCAGCTTGGCCTCCGCCTCGGCCGAGAGGAGGCCCGAGCCGGTGGTGACCAGGTTGTTGACCGCCACCACCCGCACGTCGCGCACGGCGCGGATGACCGTCTCCTCACCCAGGACGACCATGATATCGACCCGGTCTCCGGGCCGCAGGAGCTGGTACAGCGTGGGCTCTTCGGCCATGGCGATGCTGAACCGATCGCTGCGCCCCACGTCCGACCGGTTGGCGAAGGGGTTCTTGTCCAGCAACATGTTCGGCAGGAGCGGCGTGCCGGCCGGGAGATCGAGCGCCGCGTACTTGTCGACGACCTTGTCGACCGACTCGTAGAAGCCCTCGACCAACGGCTTCTTGGGATCCTTCTTGGCCCCGGCGAGCTCGAACTCGGGGTACTTGTCGACCACCCATTGCGCGGTTCGCAGTTCGACGAACTCGGGAATGATCTGGTCGCCGCCGTTCAAGCGTTCCTTGGTGACGACCACGTACTGGAACTGGATATTGGGCACGGAGTGGGAGATGATCCCGCCGTAGCCCTCCTTCCACAACTGCTGAGCCTGGGGCGGGACCCGGTTGACCGCCATCCGACGGTTGACGCTGCTGACCAACAGCATCAGGCCGAACAGGCACAGCCCGATCGCCGAAACGGCGAACAGGGGGTTCGTTCTGCGCTCGCCGGCGAAAGCCATGACCCGGGCACCTCCCCCGAGTCTACCTCATCAGTTGCCGACGGTCACGACCATTTTCTTGCGGGCGTAGAGCATCCGGTCGGTGACGATGAGGTTGAACAACGGGACCGGGATGGGGTACTTCCACCACACCTCGACGCTGACGGTGGAGTTGAACACCCGGGCCGCCTCGTCGGAGGGATCGATGGACACCGCGGCTTCGCCCGGCACGTCGGCGACGTCGCCGGTGCGGGTCAGGTTCTTCAGCACCGCTTCCTGAATGTCCGCGTTGGAGCCGCCCGTGGTTCCAACACGCGCGCCCTCGCGAGCGGCGGTCTCGAGCCGGATGGTGGCCTGGAAGATCGTCCCGAAGACGATCACGCCGAGGAGCAGGACCAGCATGAACGAGGAGATCACCGCCGTTTCGACCACCGCGTTGCCGGAATGTCGCCGTCGCCTGTGCATCGCCGTCAGTCCTTTTCTACCGGATCAAGACGATCTGCTGCTGACCGGTCACGGGCGGGCCGGAGAAGCTGACTTCCCAGACACTGGTGTCGTACGACCCGGCGGTGTAGCTGACTTCCACGTTGCCGCCCTCGAACGGCCGGGTGTCGACCACGGTGATCCGGCCGCTACCGTCGAAGACCAGGTTCCCGTTGCCGTCGGTCTGCGGGACGCTGACCGTCGCCGGCACGTCGACCGAATCGGTGCGGAACTGCCCGTTGGGCGACAGGTTGCCGCTCTGGTTGGTGTAGTACTTGTTGCCGTTCTGGTCGGTGACCACGTTCGAGCCCGAGGCGCTGGCCGGGGCCGGGAAGAGCACCGGGTACTTGCCCTGGCCGCTGGTCGCGTCGAAGCTCGACATGCTGAACTTGACCGACTGCGAGCCGACGTCGGTGTCGAAGTTGGTGATCACCACCTGCTCGGCCGACGAGGGCACGTTGCCGATGGGGAGTTTGGTGATGTTCCCGTCGCTGAAGTTGATGGGCACCTTGCCCTTGGCGTAGACCATCAGCGCCGACGAATCGGTGGTGCCGAAGGTGACCGGATCGTACGCTTGACCATCCGGGCGCTGGACGCTCAGCCGCAGGCTGTAGCCGTTTTCGGACGAGCCGGCGACGGTCCGGACGTTGAGCCTGAACGGGCCGGGATGCGCGGCCGAATCGAATTCGAAGCCCTGCGGGGTGATCCAGTGCAGGTCGGTGGCGATCTGCGCTTGGGCCGGATCGGCGTGGCTGGCCACGTTCGGCGGGTTGGAGGCCGGCGCCTGACGGTGCAGCCAGAACGGCGTGTTGCTGCTCGGTCCGTACTGCGCCGTGGCAATGACCTGGTTCAGCTTGTCCCGAATGGTGAATTCGGTCTGGGTTGAGCGGCCGGGGAACTCGCTGGCGTTGGTGTTCCCGTTGCCGTTCGGCGGCGGCTGCCGGATTTCGTCCAGGCCGCCCACCTCGGGCTCGGTCGGGTCACCGTCGGTATCCTGTTGCCGCGACGGCTGCTTGACCACGTGGGTGCCGCGGTTGATGGTGTCGGGGTCGAAGATCTCGAGGCGCACCACCGTGGTGCCCTTGCTGGCCAGGAGGTCGGTCGGGATGAACAGGTCGTAGGCGTAACCCTCCGGGTTGTACAGCGGGTTGGGCGCCCCGTTGTCGAGCTTCTTGGTCGAGTAGGGATCGCCGAACGTGTAATGCGCGTCCGGTCCGAACTGGGCCAGGTTGGCGGTGTCCGGGAACCCGAGCGTCGAGCCCAGGTCGGCCCCGATCGGGATCTCGCCCAGGATCGCGGCCACGGCGTACTGGTGGACGCTGGTGCGCGAGATGCCGATGATGGCCGCGATGTACTGCGGCAGCTCCTTGGTAATCTCGACCCAGTACCGGTCGGAATCCGGGACGTCGATGGGTCCGCCTTCGTCCGGCCAGCGGCTGTGGTGGAAGGCCATGGTGATGATCTCGGTCACCCCGTCCTGCCCCACCGCGTAGTCGTTCAGCCGGCAGATCTCCAGCGCCTTGGCCCGCGCCAGATCGGTGTCGCGCGTGGCCAGCAGCTCGGCGATGCCCGCCAGGGCGCCGGCGTCACAGACGTACTGGGTCTCGGTCCGTTCACGATGGGTCGAGCCGACATCGATCACCAGCGCCGCGATGATCATCAGGATCCCGATGAACAGCGCGAACAGGATGATGGTCTGGCCCGACTCTCGCCGTCTTCGTCGCAAGCCTGACATGGTCACGTCCCCTAACCACTCCGGGACACTACCGGGTAATGAACTCGGTCTCGAAGAAGTGCTCGGCCCGGGCCACGAGTTTCTTCTTGTGGAAAAGCAGGTTGAGCACCGGGATGTGCACGTCTTCCGTGTATTCGACCACCGCCACGACGCTTCGTGCGCCGCGTTGGACGCTGACGCCAAAACGATCCGGGTCGTGGTTCAGGTTCGGGGTGATGTCGTAGGCGAGCTGGATCACTTCCGAGTCGGGCCGCCCGACGGCCGCCTTCCGGGCCACGTCGCGCGCGGCGGTGTTGATCGCCATCTGGTGGTTGTAGACCGACCCGATGGTGAACACGCCGCCCACGAGCAGCAGGAAGATCGGCAAGCAGATGGCCATCTCCAGCATCGCCGTGCCATGCCGCCGTCTGCTCATCTTGCCGCCCATGATTCGCTCTCCGCACCGGCCTGCTACGCCGGCGTCCGCTCGCTGCTTGGCTTATACCACATTCCGGCGGCGGACCCTCGCCTGGCAATCGCTCCGGCTTTACATCTGTCGGTTGTGTGCCACACTACCGCCGGCACGACGTGACGAATCGGTGACAACGCCGAAGGCGACGCCGTCAGTCCGCTGGCCAAGCGGATCAGCTCAACGGACCCATGAGTCAGGAACCATCCCACCAGCAACACCGCCGCAGCGCCGAGGACCTCTCCGCGCGCTGCGCGGTGCTGACCGTCAGCGACACGCGGACGACCGACACCGATACCAGCGGCGCCGAACTCCGAACCGGACTCGCCGCCGCCGGCCACGAGGTGACGGACTACCGCATCGTACCCGACGAGCCGGAGCCGATCCGCGAGCTGGTCCTGAACTGGGCCGACCGGGACGACGTCGACGCCGTGCTGATCAACGGTGGCACCGGCATCGCCCGCCGCGACCGCACCTACGATGTGGTGGCCGGGATGTTGGACAAGACTCTGCCGGGCTTCGGCGAGATCTTCCGCACCCTCAGCTACGAGCAGGTCGGCGCGGCGGCCATGCTCTCCCGCGCCGTCGCCGGCGTCGCCGGCGGTACGCTGGTGTTCGTCATGCCCGGTTCGACCAACGCCGTCAAGCTGGCGCTCCATAGCCTCATTCTGCCCGAGCTGCGGCACCTTGTCTGGGAGCTGCGGCGGTAGTCATGGCGCGGCCGCGGGCTCCTCGACGGTCAGCAACAGCATGGTCGCGTCGACCGCCACGTCGGCCTGGAGCGTGAACGGCTGGCCGCGCTCGGCTTGGCTGCTGGAGCGCACCTTGGACACCAGGTGTTGCTCGATCAGCCGGCCTCGCTCGGCGTCGAAGGCGGCTCGGCCGGTCAGATCGTGGGTCAGCAACTGGACCGTCATGGGCAGCGACAGGCCGGGCAGCGGCTCGAACGCGAAGGCGAGATCTTGAACTCGGGCCGAGCCGGTGAAGTCGATCTCGACCGCTTGGTACGGCCCGACCGTGGCAGTGCCGCCGAGCACGAACCCGACCTTGAGCGAGTAGGTCTCGTCACTGCCGGGCAGGCCGACTTCGCGGTGTTGCTCCCACTCCTGACCGACCGGCATGGTCTTGCCCGGCAGCTCCGGCAGGCCGGGGCCGAACGGCTGCAGCAAGGGCGTCAGCACGCCGAGGATGGCCACGCCTTCGAGTCGGTCCCGCCAGGAGCGGCCCTGGCGCTCCAGCACCTCTCCCGCCGGGGAGACCAGCAGCCGGCTCGGCGAGGTCAGCATCCGCGCGTCGTGGACCGTGAACCCGGGGGCCAGGACCGTCTCGGCCAGCCCGTCGTCCGGCGCGTCGTCCCCGGGCCGCTTGACCAGCCAGGTCTGCTCGCCGAGGCGGACGCGAATCCCGTCGCCGGTGTCGGCCACCTCGAAAACCACCCCGCCGCCGACACCCGACGACTGGAGGTGGAGCTGGCTCAAGGTGACCATCAGCCAGGCGGAGCCGTCGGGCTTGAGTTGCGACACGCGGTAGGTGACCCGATCGCTGACCTCGACCGACATCGGCAGCGTGCGCACCGGGCCGTCCCCGGATTGCAGCGTGAAGCGGCCCTCGGTGGTGGTGCGGGTCTCGTAGGTAAGCTGTTGGCCGGCGACGAAGCGATAGCGGACGGGGTACCCGCCGTCGGCGCCCGAGGCCGACGCCAGCAGCCACCCCGTCATCAGCACGCCGGCGCCCAACCGTGGCCAACTCATGACACCGCGATTATAGGCCCGGCCACCGGCAGCGGCAACCCGGCGCCCGGCGGTCAGGGCAGGCTGGCCTCGTCGCGCGCGATCAGCGTGCCGATCCCCTGGTCGGTGAAGATCTCCATCAACAGGGAGTGCGGGATCCGGCCATCGATGATGTGGACGCGCTCGACCCCGCCAAAGGAGGCTTCCAGGCAGGCCTCGATCTTGGGGATCATCCCCCCGCCCACGGCGCCGGCGGCGATCATTTCGCGGGCGGTCGAGGCGGTCAGCCGGGCGACCAGGCTGGCGTCGTCCTTCGGATCGCGCAGCAGGCCGCGCACGTCGGTCAGCATGACGAACTTCGCGGCCGACAACTCGGCCGCCAGCCGCCCGGCCAGCGTGTCGGCGTTGATGTTGTAGCTGGTCCCGTCTTCGCCCACCGCGACGGAGCTGAGGACCGGGATGTAGCCGTTCTCCAGCAGCAGCCGGATCAGGGATGGATCGAGCGCGGTGATTTCGCCGACGAAGCCGAGGTCGACCCGCAGCCCGCCGTGGGTTTCGAGCTTGCGGGCGAGGATGGTCCGGCCGTCCTTCCCGCTCAGCCCGACGGCCCGGCCGCCGGCGCGCTGGAGACCGTCCACCAGATGCTTGTTGAGCCGCCCTCCGAGGACCATCTCGGCGATTTCCATGGTCTCGGCGTCGGTCACCCGCAGCCCCTGCACGAACTCGGGCTCCTTGCCCAGCCGCTTCATCAGCGCCGAGACCTCGGGTCCGCCGCCGTGGACCAGCACCGGCCGCATCCCGACGTAGCGCAGCAGGACGATGTCCTGGAGCACCGCGCTCTTCAGGCCCTCGTCGACCATCGCCGCGCCGCCGTACTTGATGACGATGATGGCGTCGTGGAAACGGCGGATGTAGGGCAGCGCCTCGACCAGCACCTGGGCCCGCGCCGACAACTCCTCCATGTCGCTCTCCATCGGGCCGCAGTATAGCACCGGTCAGCGTGCCGGCGGGATCACCGCCAGGCCGATGGTGATGGGCGGCAGCGCACGCAGCGTCTGCCAGGGCAGCGTCACCGGCGGCTCCACCACCGCCTGCGGAAAGCGGGTCAGCCAACCCTCCAGCGTGCCCGGCGGCTGCTCGGCGGCGTGGCGCCGGTCGCTCAGGTCGGTGTACCAGACCAGCACCCCACCCCGCTCGGCCAGCGCCGCATCACTCGCCCAGGGGCTGTCCACCGGGTCCAAGTCGCCGTAGACGACCGGCCGGGCGGGGTCGTAATAGGCCACGTTCCCGGCCAGGAACCACGGCCCGCCGACCATCGGCACCGGGCCGGACTGGGTGCGCTGCCAGGCGGCCTCGACAGCCTCGGCCAGCTCGCGCCCGGCGAAGTGAACGCGGTCCGGCCGGCCCTCGACCAGCGGCCCGAGCCCATTGCGGATGGCGAACGCGGCGACGAATGCCAGCCCGAAGCCCGCCGAGCGGAGCATCGCCCGGCGCCACCGGCCGCGGTCCGGCTCGGCGCCCAGCCGCGCCAGCAGCCAGACGCCGACGAAGGTCCAGACCGGCGCCGCCCACATGCTGCGGATGCGCGCGCCGCTGACCAGCGCGACCACCGCCAGGAGGAGGAACGGTCCCACCGCCACGGCGTCGAGGTAACGCTCGGCCAGCCCGCCCCGCCGTCGCCAGGTCCGGCCGAGCATCGGCGCCACGGCGACCAGCAGCGGCAGCAGGGCCACCGCCTGCGCCAGGGCGAAGTAGAGGGGGTGAAGCAGATGCCCCGCCGGCGACGGCGCCCCGGCCCGCTCGGCGGCGTAGCGCAGGGTGACCCAGTCGTTGTCCCGCGCCCAGGCCAGGTGCGGCGCGAACACCGCGACCGCCACCGCCGCCGCCAGCCACGGACCCGGCCCGCGCCAGACCCGCCGCGCCTCGGGGTCGGCCACCATCACCACCAGCAGGCAAACCACCAGCACCGCCATGGTGTACTTGCACAGAAACCCCAGCCCGAGGCACAGCCCCAGTGCCAGCCACCAGCGCAGCCGGCGCCGGCTCAGCGCCAGCCAGCAGGTCACCACCGCCCCGGCCCAGAACGGCATCAGGACCACGTTGTGGTTGAGCTCGCTGGACGAGTAGGTGGTGTAGTTGACGCCCTCCAGCAGCACCGCGGCGAGGACCGCCCCGCGCTCGTCCAGTACTTCCCGGCCGAGCCTCCAGGCGGCCCAGAAGCAGGCCAGCACCGCCACCTGGGCCAGCAGGTAGACCGCCAGGTCGCCGCCCAGGTCGGCGCTCCAGGTGACCAGCCACGGCGGCAGCGGCGGGTGTTTGCGGTACCCCCACTGGAAGTGACGGCCCCAGTAGTACTGGTTGATCACGTCCAGCGGGGCGTTCGGCTGGGTCAGCGCGGGCACCAGCGTCCACAGGGTCAGGTGCGCGGCCAGCCACCACCGCCACAGCCGGGTGGGCCGCTCGCTCCCCTGCTCGCCGCCGGCATTCGGCGACGACACGATCAGTACCCGAGGGTGCTCAGCACCGCGTGGGCGATGACCAGGTGTCCGTCGACATTGGGATGCACCGGCTCGTTGCACCACTCGGCCTGGGGATGGTGCGGCAGCACCTTGAGCCAGGCGTCCTGAGTCTTGACGTGCAGCGCGCCGTATTCACCGGCCAGCTTGTCGACCACCGCCAGGTAGCCGTCGAGTCGCTTCAGCACCTCGCCCTGATGAGTCTCCTGGCCGTGCTCCAGGCTCATGTAGAAGGGGTCGATCAGGACCAGCTTCGCGCCGGCCGAACGAGTCTGGTCGAGCACGTCGCGGTACCGCCGCTCGTACTCGGCCGGACCGAGATCCTTGACGGCGTTGAGGGTCCGGTGCAGGTCGTTGATGCCGATCATGATGGTCACCCAATCGGGCTGGTGATCGAGCACGTCCTCCCGCCAGCGCCCCTGCAGATCGTCGACGCAGTTGCCACCGATGCCGGTGTTGACGAACTTGATCGCCCGGTCGGGATACCGCGCGGTGACCTGAGCGATCACCTGCCGCACGTACCCGGCGCCGAACGGCGCGGCGTCGCCACGCCGCCCACAGTCGGTGATGCTGTCACCGGTCATGACCACCGTCTCGCCGTCCTGCCAGACCAATCCCGCCATGCCACCAGTCCTCCGCTTCCTGGGAATCGAGACCGCGACAGTCTAGCACAGGGCGGGGCGGCTGAGCCTCGGCCGCGTTGGACCCACCCAAAACGGCCGCGCCGGCCGCCGTGGGTGGGTCGGCGCCGGCGCGGCTTGGGTCGCTCGCTTTGCTCATTCTCGGACTGTGTGGCAAGACGCTGGGGGAGGACGCCTTGCCTGGGGGGTCACAGCCCTCCAATGAGCTTACATACTATATAACCCCAAACGGCCGGCTGTATATCCCCTCGGATGTGACGATTCCTTAACATTCCGGGAAGGCCCCGTCCAAGTCACGCCAACCGGCTCTGCAAGCCGGTTTGTCGCGGGAGTCACGGCGGTTGCCGACACGCGGCAGGGTCAGGCGTCGGGCACCTGTCGAGAGTCGCCTCCGGACTCTGCGAGGAACTCGGCCAGCCGGTCTTCGGCCAGAGCCGCGGCGACCAGGTCGTCGACCGGCACCGGCGGGACGCGCAACGTGGTCGGAATGAGGCGCCACAGACCGCGCGGGGGATGCTCGCGCCAGTACCGCCGGCGCGCCGCCAGAGTGGTCCCGGTCTCGTCGCGGACCGTCACCAACGCCGTGCCGAAGACCTCCACGGCAACCGCCCGAACCGCCTTGGAAGCGGTCCCGGAGCCGATCACCACCGCGTCGGGCGTGGCCGCCGCGCGCCACTGGACCAACGTCTCGGCGAGTCCGGCGACATCGACCACCTCGCGCCGCCGCACGCCGGCGGGCGAGACCAGCGCCAGACCGCACTTGCCGCGGCCGGGGTCGATGCCCAAGACCACCGGCTCAGCCGGACTCATCGGCGACCTCGAAGGCGATGGCCAGCGAGTCGCCGTTGCGAATGTCGCCCACGGCGACCACCCGCACCGTGACCGGGCGGTTGGCGTCCTTGATCCGACGCAGCGCCGGGAACCAGGTCTCCGGCCCGATCACCGTCAGCTTCTCGTCCGGGTTGGGCAGCAGCCCGCGTTTCTCGGCCAGCGGGTTGACCTGGTCGCGGATCAGCGCGTCCAGCCGACGGCCGACCTCGCCCTCGCCCTCCCGCCCGTCGACGGTGGCCACCGCGAGCACCTCTCCGTCGCGGAAGACCAGCCGGTCGGCGTCGCGCTGGAGCGAGTAGTAGACCGGCTGCCCGGCAACGGTGTTGCGCAGGGCGATGGCCCGGACCCAGACCGAGCGCCCGCTGGCGGCCAGGAACTCGACCACGTCCAGCTTGAAGGTGGCGCCGGCGATCAGCGTTCCGTCGCGGGCGACGCCGAACAGCACGGCATGGTCGCCGCCGTAGCGCTCGTCGGCGCCGGCGCCGCGCTCGACAGCCTTGCGCTCGACGGCGCGGAGGAGGGTGTCCAACTGCTCCTCGATCCGGTCGCGCGCAAGGCTCTCCCGGAACCGGGTTCGGGCCAGCTCGCTGCCGTACTCGACGATCACCTCGCCGCTCCCGGAGCGCATCGCCTCGGCCCGCAACTGATCGGCCACCTCGCGCAGCCGGCGCGCCTCTGCACGGCTGCGGTCCAGCTCCTGGAGCAACTGGTCGCGTTCCCGCCGGCCCTTGTCCAGCGCGGCTTGCAGCTCGGCGACCTGGGCCTCGGTGTCCTCGGCGGCCTGCCGGCCCTTCTTCAACAACTCGAACGCGTTCTGGATCTCCTTGTTGGCCTTCTCGATCTCCTCCAGGCGCTCGGTCAGCTCGGCCCGGGCCGCGCGCAGCCGGGCATCGAGCTCGCGCTCGGCGCGCCTGGCCTTGTCCACCGCGGCCTCGGCCGACTTGACCCTGGCCAAGGCGGCGTCGCGGCGTTGGCGGGCGGCGCTCAGCTCGCGCCGGGCAGCGACCACCTGGGCCTGGGTCCGCCGAGCCAGCTCGACCGCCCCGGCCGAGCGTTGCTCGGCCTCGCTCTGCGCGGTCTCGGCCCGCCGCGCGGCCTGCTCGGCGGTAACCAGCGCGCGCTCGGCCTGCTGCTTCTGCGCCTGCGCCGCGGCGGCCAGGTCCTCGGCCCGCTGCCGCCGCTCGTGCTGCACCGCCGCCTGCTGCTCCAGTCGGGTGACGATCTCGGTGTAGCCCAGAATTCGTTCCCGAGCGTCTTCGGAGACGGCCAGTACGGCGGCCATGGTGAGGATGGCGATCAACCCGCCGGTGATGATGGTGAACACGATGGCGGTGCTCTTCGGGCGGAGCCCGAAGATGGTCAGCCGTTTGCGGCCGATGCGGCGGCCGATGTAGTCGCCGACGTAGGCGATCAGGCCGCTGACGACCACGATGAGCAGGAAGCCGAGCCAGGGCCAAGACGCTATCGAACCGGAACCCATCCAGCCCTCCGGGCCGTCCGAGCACGACGATGCCTGATGGCCGACGGGACGGGCGCGACCCCGCCCGCCCACGCCCCGCGTAGACCCCGTCTTCGCCACCAGCACTCAGGTCTACCGCCGAGCATAAGTGCCGTCCAGGGCAGTGTCAACCGGCCGGCGGCCGGTCTCAGCCGGGCGGCGCGGCCAGTTGGGCGAGCTCCTCGGCCACCCGGCGCGCCTGCGGCTCGGTCTCGGTCAGCCGCGCCCGGCAGCCCTCCAGCTTGCCGGTGAGCAGTTCGTAGCGCGCCAGGTAGTAGGCTCGACAGGCCGCCATCATGGCCTCCACCTGAGGCTTGAGCCGACCTTCCAGCTCGGCCCGGCGCTGCTCCGGCGCGATGGCCAGGGCGACCGCGTCGAACTTCGCGCTGGACGCGCTGAGCAGCTCCTGCAGCGCCGTCAGCCGCGTCGCGCAGTCGCGGTGCGGCTGATGTCGGGCAAGCGCCTCGCGCAGTCGCCGACGCGCCACCTCCACCTCCGGCTCACCCTCCACGGCGGCGGTCTCCAGCCCGGCCGCGCGGGCCTCGGCCAGCTCGGCGGCCAGCAGCCGCCGGAGCCAGGCCGCGCGCCGCGCCGCCATCCCGGCCAGGACCGACCGAGAGGCCGCTTCGTCGGCCAGCAACAGGAAGGCGGCGTCGCCGGGCGCCAGCGCTACCGTCACGCCACCGTCGGCCACGGTCACGGGCTGCTCCCGCACCAGCTCGGTCACCCGCCGGTTGGCCAGCAGACCGGACGGCAGGCGCACCACGCCGGAGCGCGGCTGCTCGACATCCAGGTTGCACACCGCGACCACATCGTAGTCCGGGCCGTGCAGCAGATCGACCTGGAGCACCGGCCGATTGAGCCCGGTCAGCTCCGGCGCCTCGACGGTCACCTCGTGGTCGGCCCTCCACCGGGTGGCGCACAGCGCCGGACCCAGGATCGGCACGATCCCGCCGAGCCGCTGCACTTCGCGGCCCATGGCGCTGGGCCGGGCCAGGACCACGTCGCTGATCACCCACGAGCCGCCCCACGGGTGCCACACCGGCCGGCCATGGTAGGCGAAGTAGAGGATGCCGGTCGCGCCGGAGGCCAGCGCCAGCCAGGTCTGGGCACGGATCTCGGCCGCGCTGGGCAGCCGTCGCTTGTGCTCGTCGGCGTAGGCCTGGGGCAGGTACCACAGCCGCCGCGCCCCGGCCGACCAGGCGGTGCGGCACATCTCGGAGACCGACAGCAGCGGGTAGGCGCCAGGGAACCGGCTGCGTGAGAGCGGGTACCAGTCCACCTGGGTGAGCGCCCCGCGCGAGGCGTAGAGCCGGACCGAGTCCGGATTGTTGAGGCAACTAGTGACCGGATGCCGCTTGTCCACCGCCTCGATCCGCTGCCGGCCCCAATACCAGTGGTCCTGCAACACCGCCCGCTCCGGCCGCGGCTCGTCGAGGATGTACCAACCCATCACCGCGGGATGGTCGCGGAACCGGGAGACCACCCGGGCGATGGCCTGCTCGCCCACCCGACGGTCGGCGTCGGGCTCGTAGTAGCCGGTCAGGTAGATGGACGGCTGGACCGCGATGCCGTGCTCGGCGCAGAAGTCGAGGACCTGCCCCAGCGCGTCGTCGCGCTCGGGCGGGCTGGCCACCTTGAGGAAGCCGCCGCCCAGGATGCAGGTATCGAAGCCCAGCTCCAGCCAGTCTCGGGCGATGACCGTCCCGCTGACTTCGAGCGGGAACGGGAACAGCCGCGGGTCGAGCACCGGCGAGCCGTAGCAGCCCCAGCCGAAACGGCGATCGAGATCGGGGTAGTCGGGCACCGGCAGCTTCGGCAGCGACGCCTCCTCGGCCGCCCACCGGGCTCGGTCCTCCTCGTTGACCGGCCGCAGCCGAAGGTCGTCGACCGCGACCCGCACCCGCTCGCCCCGGCGCGCGCCGACGATGTGGAAGTAGACGGACTCGAGGCTCGTCTTGGTCGCGGCACTGTAGCCGCGGATGCGGTTCTCGTCGCGCAGCTCCCGGCCCAGCTCACCGCTGAGCACCCGGACCCACCGGCCCCGCTCGGCCACCGGCTCGGTCGCGGGGCTGTTGCCCTGCAGATCCTCGGTGCCCAGCACCCGGCGGCGGTTCAGACCCAGGCTGACGTTGACGTGGGCCGGGGCCTCGACCCGCAGCCAGGCGTCGAGGATGTAGGTCGCGCCGTCGACGAACGGCTGGTCGAGCGGCAGCTTGAAGTAGTACCACCAGCCGTCGCGGGTGACGGTGAAGTCGATCAGCCCACAGCGCGCGCCGCCGTGCGGGTCCTGGTCGCTGAGGCCGGCGTGGTGGAGGTCGATCTCGCCGCGGCTGAGCCAGAAGGCCGGCCCTGGCCCGGTCTCGAAGTCGTTGTGGTAGTGATCCGCCGGCGCGGCCAGCAGGCCGGTCAGAGCGGCGCCCAACCAGAACAGCGAGGCCATCGCGACCTCCTCAAGCGCCCGCGATGCGTGCCATGCGGGTCGGCTCGCGGGTCATGTCGGCCTGCACGAAGCGCAGCAGCAGTTCGGACTTGAGCGCCGCGGCCGACGGCTCGGACCACAGGTTGCGCGTCTCGCCGGGGTCTGTCTCAAGGTCGTACAGCTCGCCATACGGCTGGTTGCGGAAGACGGTGATCTTGTACCGACGATCGAGCCAGGTGCGCAGGTGGAGGCGGGTCGGCTGGTGCCGGTTCTCGCAGATCACGTGATCGCGGACGGGAGCGCCGCCGCACCAGGTGGGCATCTGGTCCAGCCCCTGCACCTCACCCGGCACGCCCAGTCCGGCGGCGGCCAGGAAGGTGGCGGGCACGTCCACCAGGCTTTGCAGCGCGTCGCTGGCCACCCGCGCCGGCACGCGACCGGGGTAGCGGACGATGAACGGCACCCGGATGCCGTCGTCGTAATGGAACGGGCCCTTGGCGATCAGCCCGTGCTGGCCGAGGTAGTGGCCGTGATCGCTGGTGAACACCACCAGCGTGTCGTCGGCGATGCCGAGTTGCTCGAGCCGGTCGAGGATCCGCCCGATCTGCTGGTCCATGAACGACACCATACCGTAGTAGACCGCCATGTTCCGGCGCAGCAGGTCCTCGTCGAGGCGGTGGGTGTGACAGCCGTGCGAGCCGTACTCCTCCTTGAACTGGGAGAAGTCCGGCCGCTCCGCCTGCGTCTGCTGCAGGTAGGGCGGATTGCCGTCGTGCTCGCCGGGCGTCAGCCGTCCGGGCACCATGTCCGCCGGGTCGTACATCGACGCCCAAGGCTCGGAGACCAGGTACGGCGGGTGCGGGTCGTGGAAGCTGGCCCAGGCGAAGAAGGGCTGGTCCGCCTCGACACACCGGTCGATGAAGGCGATGCTCCGCTCCGCGGTCCAGCGGGTGTAGTGGAACTCCTCGGGCAGGTCCCAGGAATGCTGCCGTCGCGGCGCCGCGGGCTGGTGCGGCCAGTCCTGGTAGTAGTCGCGCCAGTTCGGCAGGCCGTTCTCTTCCATCCAGATCGCGTAGTGCTGGCCGGCATGACTCTCGTCGGCGTGGTTGCGGCAGGTCTCGAGGTGATCGAAGCCGTACCACGGCCCGTGGAAGCGCCTCCAGAAGTCCAACTCCCGGAGCGTGGGCTGCGCCTCCAACGAGGTCTCTTCACGCCGCGTGGCCAGCGGCTGGAAGTGCGCCTTGCCCAGCAGCCCGCTGCGGTACCCGACGGCGTGGAGCCGGTCGCCGATGGTCGGCACGTCCTCGGGCAGCTTGACCCCGATGGTCCAGCAGCCGTGGACCGACGGATACTGGCCGGTGATCAAGCTGGCCCGCGTCGGCGAGCAGACCGGATTGCAGGTGTAGGCCCGATCGAACCGGGTCCCCTCGGCGCACAGCCGGTCCAGCGCCGGGGTGGCGATGCGCGGGTTCGTGCTGCCCAGCGTCGAGGTGTGCTGTTGGTCCGAGGTGATCAGGAGCAGGTTGGGTCGATCCGCCATGGCGAGCCTCTGCCCACCGGTTGGCCGGCCCGCCGCGGTGACCTTCCCCGCCGCGGCTACCGGCGCACCACCAGCGTTCACGACCCGATACGCCTCAGCGCCGCCTGCTCGAGCTCGTCCAGGCGAGCGTAGCGACCGGCCGTCTCGGCCACCGACTGCCCGGCCTGCAGCCAGCCGGTCAGCCCGCGCAGCACCAGCCGGGCGGCGCCCCAGGCGACCTCCTTTGCCCCGGCCCGGCGCAAGCGGTCGGCCAGGTCGCGCGAGCGCAGATCCTCGCGCAGCTCGTCCAACCCGTAGACCTCGTCGAGCAGCTCGACGGCCGTCTGGGCGACCTCCTCGGTCAGGCTCTCCGGCCGGGTGACGAACAGCGCCAGGGCGACCACGTCGATCTGTGCCCCGAGCAAGCTCCGCGCCAGTTGCAGCTCGGCCGCGCCCTCGACCAGGATGGCCGCCGGCACCATCTCCAGCGCGGCCCGTCCCGCGCGCAGGCCGTTGGCGTGGCGCCGGAGCGGGCCGAACAGCCGGGCCAGCCGCTCGGCCGGCGGCTGGTCGGGGGCGGTGGCCAGCAGGCTCCGGGCGGCCCGGCGCAGCTCCCCCTCGCGGTCGCGGACCTGCTGCCGGATCTGCTCGTCGAGCCGGTCCGGCTGGAACTCGGGCGGGAGCAGGTCGTCAAGAGCGATGTCGCCCAGGCCGGCAGCGGTCCGACCGAGGCGCCTGGCGGCGTGCGCGACAGCGCGGCGGGTATGGCGGCGGTAGTCGTTCATGGGCCTCGGCGGCCGGTCGCGGGAGCCGGCTCCGCGAGCGGAGTTCCCAGCCTTCGCGACGGCTCAGGGCTGACTCAAAGTCGGATCCATCGGGTCTAACCTCTTGTGTTCTCGAAAACGGAGGAAGACCCGATGGACGAAGCGCATGGTAGCACGTTGCTCG
>JAANMW010000311.1_pt1 | contig 55642 bp, 46 predicted proteins | sample 7279671 | NCBI WGS metagenome assembly JAANMW01 (sample SAMN14094541, study PRJNA606508) | bioreactor metagenome | isolation source: A lab-scale SPAN reactor treating ammonium-rich wastewater day 247 | place: Ireland: Galway | collected 2017-09-19 | reverse complement strand
CTGCTCAAGATGTTCTACACCGCGGCATCCCAACTCTTCGACGATTTCTATCAGGGGCGCGACATCAACACCGAGCTCCTCCGGCGCGTCATTCTTGAAGAATAATTTCCGGATCCTTTTTTCCGAACCCCCCGTTTCATTCGTTCCTCGCGACCTGAGGAAAAATATATTGTACGAAAAATCTCGAAAGATCCCGCGCTTCGCCGCTTCGGGTCGGCTTTTTACTTGACCCTGACTCGGAAAGTCTTTACAAGGTCCCAAAGCGAAAAAGTGCTTAATAATCAAGTATTTAGAATGTTTTAAATTTTAAGAATCCTGAAGTGTAGATCTCATTAAAAGCGTAAAGGAGAGAGTCATGGGAGAAACAAAAATTCTGGATCGCGCGGTGGTTCGCTCCGCGAAGATCGCCTGGCCGGTGTTCCAATTCCTCAACGGCAAGTTCAAGGACGGCAAATCCTTCCAGCCCAAGTGGGCGCCGGGCCCGCTGCTCAAGAGCTACGAGAAGACCTTTCCGAAATTGGGATATCCCCGCAACACCGATTCGCTGTGCCCCGGCTGCGTGAAGGAAGTCCGCGAGGCCATCATCAGCGGCGAGAAGGATTACACCGAGCTGATCCACGGCAATCCCGGCGAGATCAAGGCCCAGATCATCGAGCGCGACGGCCAAGTCTGGATGGTCAAAGATTGCCCCAAGCACGGCCACTTCGAGGACCTGATGGCCCTCGACAGCAAGTTCCTGTCCCGCATCGAGCGCCTTTTTCCCGGCCGCGATTTCAAGTCGCCCAAGACCGAGGTCCGCAATCACGGCACCTCGACCATCAAGTACGGCCGCGGCTCGGTGCTCACCGTCGACTTGACCAACCGCTGCAACATGATGTGCGATCCCTGTTTCATGGACGCCAACCAGGTCGGCTACGTCCACGAGCTGAGCTTCGACGAGGTGAAGGAAATCCTCGACAACTCCCTCAAGATCAAGCCGCGGCGCCAGATGTCGGTGCAGTTCTCCGGCGGCGAGCCCACCATGTCGCCGCACTTTCTCGACGCCATCAAGTACGCCAAGAAGGTCGGCTATTTCAGCGTCCAAGCGGCCTCCAACGGGATCCGTTTCGCCGAGGACCCCGAGTTCTGCAAGCAGACCTACGAGGCCGGCATGCGCCTGATTTACCTGCAATTCGACGGGATCGGCAACGAGAACAACGAGCACCGTAAGATCGGCAATCTCTTCGACGTCAAGCTGCGCGCCATCGAAAACCTCTACAAGGCGGGCATCGACGTCGTTCTGGTCGTGACGATCGTCAATACGGTCAACAACCACCAGGTCGGCCCCATCGTGAAGTTCGCGATCGAAAACTCCGACAAGATCAGCTTCGTGGCCTTCCAGCCGGTTTCCTTCACCGGGCGCGACGAGGACATCAGCGACGAAGACCGCAAGAAGATGCGCTACACCCTGGCGCATCTCGCCCACGACGTAAAGCGGCAGACCGGCATGACCGAGCCGCTGCGCGACTGGTTCCCGCTCTCCATCGGCGGCATCTTCGCCAACCTGGCCGACATGGTGAAGGGGCCGGACCAGGATTGGGGCAACATGAGCTGCGGCTGCCACCCCAACTGCGGCATCGGCACCGCGTTGATGGTCAACAAGCGCACCAAGGTCTACAAGCCCGTCTCCGAGTTCCTCAACATGGAGCAGTTCCTCAAGGACGTCGAACGCATCACCGACGCGGCCCGCGGGCAGTCCCTGACCCGCGCCCAAATCGCGATGGCCCTGCTGCGCAACATCGACCCGACCAAGTTCCCCGAGGGCCTGACCCTCAAGGGCCTGCTCGAGAAGTTCGACAAGCAGAGCGGCGGGTCCCTGTCCGAGAAGGACTACGGCGTCGGCGCCGAGCGCAAGAAGGACGAGTGGCTCTTCCTGTTCGTCGCGGGCATGTGGTTCCAGGACCTCTTCAACTACGACTTCCGCCGCACCGAGATGTGCATCATCCCTTACGGCACCCAGCAGGGGGAGATCTCCTTCTGCGCCTACAACACGGGCGTCGGTTGGAGAAACATCATCGAGAACATGTATAAAAACGCCTCGGTCGGCGAGTGGTACAAGCAGCACGGCCGTCACAAGGTCTACGCCGACGGCCAGGCGATGCCGCTGCCCAGTTTTGACCACAGCCTGAAGATCGACCCCTCCTTGATAGTCGCCAAGGAGAAGGCCGCGAAGCTCGCGGAGGAGACCGTCGCCACGGTCGCCGCGACCGGCACCGACGGGGCCCGCTAAGCTCCGTCCGCTTTTTCGGCCCCACGGCGCTTTCTTCCGGACGCCGTGGGGCTTATCCCTCCGCCTCGGGCCGGCGAAGGCCCGCGGGCGGGTATGGCGGTCGAAGGCTAAGGCTTCGCAATCCTTGAGGTATTGCGGATCGTGACGAGTCGCCGGCCCCGCATTGACGGCCCCGGTTAAATCTGTTACCCCCAGGCTAATCCCTATGAATCCCGTGATTTTCGGCATCGATCCCAAATGGAATTCGCTACTACCCTTGGTGGCGATCAACGTCCTCATGCTTTCCACGGTGGTGATCTTCGCCGTCTTCGTCTACCGCAAGCGGCCCGGGGATCCCGACTTGGTCGGGCGCCACACCTCCCGCATGGTGGGGCCCTTCCTGCGCGAGTATTGGGCCTGGTTCATCTCGCCGATCGAATGGATCTTCATTAAACTCAACGTCAGCCCAAACACCCTGACCACGCTGGGTTTCTTGCTGAGCGGCGTCTCGGCCTACGCCTTCGCCACCGGCCATATGGGCGTGGCGGGCTGGTTCATGATCATCGGCGGCACTTTCGACATGTTCGACGGGCGCGTGGCGCGAAAGAGCGGCAAGACCAGCAAGTCGGGGGCCTTTTACGACGCGGTGATGGACCGCTTCGGCGAGTCCCTAGTCTTCTTCGGCCTGGCGTATTTTTACCGGGAGTCTTGGGTCCTGTTCCTGGTGCTCGGCGCGATGGTCGGCTCGCTGATGGTCAGCTATACCAAGGCGCGGGGCGACAGCGAGGGAGTGGATTGCAAGGGCGGAATCATGCAGCGGCCCGAGCGCATCGTCTACCTCGGCGTCGGATCGATCTTCAGCCCGCCCTTCCGGCAGATCGTCAACCCCGGCTCTCAACCGCCGGTCGAATACCTCACCATCGCGGCGCTGGGCGTCATCGCGGTCATGACGCTGCTGACGGCCTGCTACCGCATGTATTACATCTTCCGAAAACTGCGGATTCGCGACGGCTACCAACCCAAGGAGCCCAGCGTGCCCTTGTTCCGCAAATTCACCCACCGATATTTGGATTCGTAAACGGGAATATGCTTAAGCCCGCTCGGGCGCCGGCGCCGTGATGCCGTAGTGTTTCATCAGCTCGGCGAGCCGCTTGCCGTCGATCATTTCCATGGGAGGGAGCTCGGGCAGCATCGCGACGTCGGGCGCGAAGAAACCCGTGGTCATCAGGATCCCCTTGCCGCGGCGCTCGCCGATCAGGTTGGAGGCGAAGTTCTGGACCTCCGCGCTGCTCACCTGGGCGCCTTCGGGATAGAGGATCAGGTGGGCCATGAAGGGGCCGCCGACGATGGGTTCGGGGTTTTCCGCGAAGATGTCGATCTCGTTGTCCTCGGTGCGGTAGCTGTTGAGGATGCGCAGTCCCATTTTTTCCAATAATTCGCAGCAAATCGCGAAAAACTGGTCGAGATTCAGGTGTTGCAGGCCGGGATCGATGGGGATCTTCTCCTCGGCGGTCTCCGGACGCTTCGAGGTCTTTTGGATCAAATAAATGAGAAATATACTGAAGAGGAAGGTGAAAAAGATGACGATCAGCAGATTGCCCATGCCTCGCGAGAGTGCGGCGTCGCGCCTCGCAAGTCAAGGTTTTTGTCGAGTGATTCTTGGCACTTAAGGCCCCGGACCCGTCATTGACAGGGGCGGAAGGGCCGTGCTACCTGAGCCTGCGCTCCAGAGGGTCGCGCTCGTGACCGACATTCACCTGCTTTGCGGAGTAACGACCATGGCTTCCTCGAAAATTCGCAGCCTCCACGCCCGGGAAATCCTCGACTCCCGCGGCAACCCCACCGTCGAAGTCGAGGCCGTTCTAGAGGACGGCGCGATCGGTCGGGCCGCCGTGCCCTCGGGCGCCTCGACGGGCGAATACGAAGCCATCGAGCTGCGCGACGCCGAGCCCAAGCGCTACCTCGGCAAGGGTGTGCGTCGGGCCGTCGAGAACGTCTCGGGCCCCATCGCCAAGGCCCTCGCCGGCCAGGACGCCCTCCGGCAAGACGCGGTGGACCGGCTCATGCTCGAGCTCGACGGCAGCGAGAACAAGGGACGCCTCGGCGCCAACGCCATCCTCGGCGCCTCGATGGCGGTTTGCCGCGCCGCCGCCCAGCACCAGGGGAAGTGGCTCTACGAGCACATCGCGGCCCTATTTGGCGTCCAGCCCGAGGTCCTGCCGACCCCGATGATGAACATCCTCAACGGCGGGCAGCACGCCGACAACAACGTCGATTTCCAAGAGTTCATGATTTTGCCGGTGTCGGCGCCTAGCTTCCGCGAGGCCCTGCGCTGCGGCGCCGAGGTCTTCCACCAGCTCAAGAAGGTCCTGGGCGAAAAGGGCTACGCGACCTCGGTGGGCGACGAGGGCGGCTTCGCGCCCAACCTCGGCTCCAACCGCGAGGCGGTGGACCTGATCTGCGACGCCGTCGAGCGCGCGGGCTATCGTGTCGGGACCGACGTCCTGCTGGGCCTCGATGTCGCGAGTTCCGAGTTTTTCAAGAACGGCCGCTATCGCCTCGAAGGAGAGGGTGGCCAAGAGCTCGATGCCGAGGGCTTGATCGGCCTCTACGCCGATTGGGCCGAGCGCTACCCGATCGTCAGCATCGAGGACGGCCTCGACCAAAACGACTGGGAGGGATGGAAGTCCCTCACCCGGCAGCTGGGCGGGAAGATCCAGCTGGTCGGCGACGACCTCTTCGTCACCAACCCCAAGCGCCTGGCCCGGGGCATCGAGGCGAAGGCGGGCAACGCCATCCTCGTGAAGGTCAACCAGATCGGCACCCTCACCGAGACGCTCGAGGCGATCCGCCTGGCCAAGCAGGCCGGCTTCGCCGCCGTCATCTCCCACCGCTCGGGAGAGACCGAGGACAGTACCATCGCCGACCTGGCGGTCGGCACCAACGCCGGGCAGATCAAGACGGGCTCGCTCTCCCGCAGCGACCGCACGGCGAAGTACAACCAATTGCTTCGGATCGAAGAACGTTTGGGCGGGAAGGCCCGTTATTTGGGGGCCCAAGTGTTGGCGGGGCGCCGCGCCTAGGGCGCCCGTGAAGGTACCATGAATTCCGTTTTATCGAAAATCGGTCGCGCCTTGTTCGGCTTCCTGTCCTCGCTCAAGCTGGCTGTCATCGTGATCCTTTCCCTCGCCGCGGTGCTTGCCGTCGGCACTTTCTACGAGTCGCTCTACGACACCGACACCGCCAAGCATTACGTCTACGGCACCTGGTGGTTCACCGCCATTTTGGGCGTCCTCGGCCTCAATGTCCTGTTCGCGGCCCTGTCGCGCTGGCCCTGGAAGCGCCACCACATCGGCTTTTTGGTCACGCACTTGGGCATCCTGATCCTGCTCGCCGGCTCCCTGCTCACCCTGATCGAGGGCTACGAGGGGCAGATGATCCTCGCGGAAGGCGAGACCGGGAAGAAGATGACGATCAAAGAGGCCCAGCTCTTCTTCTACGATGTCGACCTGGGCAAGCTCGAGCAGAAGCCCGCCGAGTTCCGCTTCGATCCCCCCGACCCCCGGCGGCCCTGGGCGACCCGGGTGCTGGGCGACGTCGAGGCCCGCGTCGACGACTTCATCCCCAACGCCGCCGAGGACATCCGCGTCGAGGCCGACAATCCCCTCGATAATCCGGCGCTCGAAATCAAGATCAGCGGTTCGCGGACCACGATGCAGGAGTGGGTCTTCGCCCGCGAGTTCGAGCGGCAGCGCCTCAACCTGGGGCCCGCGACCGTCGCCTATCTCGAGCTCCCCGACTTGGCCGCCTTCCGTCGCCTGTTGAAAGAGCCGGAGGCCTTCGCCGGTCCGGCCCTGTGGCTGGAGGGCGCGTGGATCCCGGTGAAACCCAATCTGAACCAACCCTTGAAAACGCGCGCCGGCACGCTCACCCTCAAGAACTACCTCTCCAACGCCGCGGTCGATCCCAACGGGCTGCGCAGCGTCGATTCCGAGCGCGTCAATCCCGCGCTCACCCTGACGCTCGAGACCCCGACCGGCGGGGAGCGTCATACAGTCTTTGCCAAGTTCCCGATGCTGCCGACGGTGCATGGCGAGGTAAACTCCAAGCTGCGGCCGAGGCTCTACGACTTTCCGCCCGATTGGAACGCCTCCGACAACGCCCTCGTCCTGGCCCGCCTCGAGAACGGCGAGCACTACTATGCCCTCAAGGCGGGCGGTGCCTGGCGCGAAATCTCGCCCCTGGCCTTGGACAAGCCGGTGGGCACGGGCTGGATGGACTTCGAGTTTTCCGTGGTCCAAGACACCCCGCGCGCGCGCATCGAGAAGGTCTACCGCAAGGTCCCCGTCCCCAAGGGCAAGGAGGGGCCGCCCTCGGCCGTCCGGCTCGCGCTCGCCAACGCCCAGGCCAGCCGGGAGTTTTGGCTGGGGCGGGGGGAAAGCCGCGACGTCGATCTGGGCCCGCGCCGCCTCAAGGTCGCCTACGGATTGAAGAGCAAGCCCGTCGGCTTCGAGCTGCGCCTCGACGACTTCCGCATGGGCACCTACGAGGGGACCAAGGACCCCGCCAGCTACGAGAGCCAGGTGACCCTGATCGACCGCGAGGCCCAAGTGCAAGACTCGCGGCTCATCGCCATGAATCAGCCACTGGAGCACGGGAAGTACAAGCTCTTCCAAGCCAGCTACCAGCTCAATCCCGGCGGCCCCGACTATTCGGTCTTGGCCGTCGCCTACGACCCGGGGATCTTTCTGAAGTACCTCGGTTCCATCGTGATGTGCACGGGCATCGCCCTGATGTTTTGGTTCAAACCCATGTTCGTTCAAAAACGGATCGCGGCGCGCAAAGCGCAGGCCTCCTCCGCGACCGCCGGACTCTCACCGGAGATTCCGATGGAGAAAACGCCATGATACGCATGAAGACTTTCTTGATGTTGGGAATCCTATTCTTCCCCGCCGCCCTCCTGGCGGAAGGCGAGAGGCCCGCGCCGAAGCCCGGCATGCAGGTCGAGATCCTGCGGGAGGTGGCGATTCAGGAAGGCGGCCGCAAGAAGCCCTTCGACACCTTCGCCCGCGAGACGGTCCGCACCATCACCGGCCGGGAGAAGTTCCAGGGCTTCGACCCCATCGAGCTGATTTATTCCTGGCTGACGCAGACCAAGGCCTGGGAAAAATTGCCCATCCTCGACGCGGGCTTCAAGCCCCTGCAGGAGCAGGTGGGGCTGAAGCCGACGGACGGCCGCGTCGCGCCGGCCGACCTGGCCGCCAACCAAGAGTTTCAGCTCTTCATGCAGACGGTGGCGGCCAAGCAGCAGGAAGGGGCGAGCTTAAGCGAGATCGAGCGCCACGCGGCCAGCCTGATGCAACGGCTCAACCTTTTCTACACCATCGCCTCGGGCTCCGCCCTCACCATGATCCCTCAGGCCGGCGGCCACTGGGAAAGCCTCGAGAAGCTGGCGGAGCGCTATCCCAATCTCTCGGCCATGCAGGCGGCGCCGACCGCCGACGCCAAGATCGCCGGGGCGGTCCAGGGCAGCTTGGCCGCTTATTTTCAAGGCGACGCGGCGCTCTTCGGCCAGATGGCAATAATGATGCGCGATCTCCTGAAAGAGCAGGGGCAGATCGTCAAGGATTACCCCTCGGCCCAGGATCTGCATCGCGAGATCCGGCTCAACACGGTCAAGCCCTTCCGTCTGGCCTGGCTGGGCTACGCCTTGGCCTTCTTCCTCTTGATCAGCAGCCTCTGGATGAAAGGGAAGGGCTTGTATTGGGTGGGGATGGGCCTGCTGGCGCTGTCCTTCGGGGTCCATATTTACGGCTTCGTCCTGCGTATGCTGATTTCAGGGCGGCCGCCCGTGACCAATATGTACGAGTCGGTCATCTGGGTGGCCTTCGGCGTCGTCCTCTTCGCCTTGATCTTCGAGGCGGTTTACCGTGCCAAGATCTATGCCGTCGCAGCGGCGGCCCTGGCGACGCTGCTGATGGTGGTGGCCGATTCGGTACCCTCCATCCTCGATCCCGCCATCGATCCCCTGGTGCCGGTCCTGCGCAGCAACTATTGGCTGACCATCCACGTGCTCACCATCACCTTGAGCTATGCGGCCTTCGCCCTGGCCCTCGGCGTGGGCAACGCGAGTCTGGGTTATTATATTTTCAAGCCGCAGGCGAAGGAGCGCATCGAGCGTCTCAATTATTTTCTCTATCGGTCCATGCAGGTCGGCGTCATCCTTTTGGCCGCCGGCACCATTCTCGGCGGGGTCTGGGCCAACGCCTCTTGGGGCCGGTTCTGGGGCTGGGATCCCAAAGAGGTCTGGGCGCTGATCGCGCTCTTGGGCTACCTGGCGATCCTGCACGGCCGCTTCGCAGGTTGGCTGCGCGGTTTCGGGCTGGCCCTGGGCTCGGTCCTGGCCTTCCTCTTGGTGTTGATGGCCTGGTACGGCGTGAATTTCATCTTGGGTGTCGGCCTGCACAGCTACGGCTTCAGCTCCGGCGGTGCGACGGGGATGGCGACCTTCGTCGGCATCGAGCTCCTCTGGGTTGGCTTCGCGACCCTGCGCTACAAGATGTTGTTTAAGCCGGCTCGGGTCCCGGCGATGGGCCGGTCGGGATGAAGAAGAAACCGGCTCCCATCCCCGAGATCGTAGCCACCTCCTACCTCCCCGAGCAGCTCCCCGCGCTGCGGGGCGCGATCGCGATCTTTCTGGGCCGCTCCAACGCCGGCAAATCCTCCTTATTAAACGCCGTCCTCAAGAAGGCCTTGGCCCGGGTTAGCAAGGCACCCGGGAAGACCCGCTCGGTCAATTTTTATCGCTGGGGACCCAAGCTCTGTCTGGTCGACGTCCCCGGCTACGGCTTCGCCCAACGCGGCCGCGAGGAGCGGGACGCCTGGAAGGAGCTGATGGCGAGTTTTTTCGACCGGGTCCCGGACACGGCCCTGGCCTTCCTTCTCCTTGACAGCAAGCGGGAGCCGGAGGCCGAGGAGTTCGGCCTGATCGACGGCCTGCACGAGCGGGGCGTTTCGACCCACCTCTTGCTCACCAAATGCGACCGGCTCAAACAGGCCGAACGCGAGGCGCGCCGCCGCGGGCTGGAGGCGCAATTCCGGGTGCCGGGCCGCGAAATTCCTTTGACGTGGAGTTTCGTCTCGGCCAAAACAGGGGAGGGCGTCGACGCCTTGAGGCGGCGGCTGCTCGACTATGCCAAAGAGATTCCGATTTCAGCTCCGACCCATGACCCGCAGCGATCTCGACGCGGTGCTGGACATTGAGCGCCGCAGCTTCGAACAGCCCTACAGCCGGGAGATCCTCGCCCAAGAGCTGAAAATCAAGGCGGCCCATCTCCGCGTCGCGACGTACCGGCGCAAGGTCATCGGCTACATCGATTTTTGGCTGGTGCACGACGAGATGGAGCTGATCAGCGTCGCCGTGCATCCCGATTTTAAGCGCTGCGGCGTGGGGGAGGGGCTGATGCAAGAGATGATCCGATTCGCCCACCAAAACGAGGCGCGTTTCATTTACTTGGACGTGCGCCGCTCCAACGAGGCGGCCCAGCGTTTGTACGAGAAGTTCGGCTTCGAGAAGGCCGGCGTCCGGCGGCGCTACTACAGCGACAACCAGGAGGACGCCATCATCATGAAGAAGGTCTTGGAGTGAAAGACAAGCTTTGCCAAATCGCCTATCACGTAGCCCTGCAGGAGGGGTATTTCCGGATCGGTCTGGAGACCGGCTGGGAAGGCTTCGTACCGGGCCAGTTCGGCATGCTCGAGGTCCCTCGCCAAGACGGCGTCCTGCTGCGCCGGCCCTTCAGCTTCGCCCGCCAGCTCGGCGGCACCACCGAGATCCTGTATAAAGTGGTGGGGCGGGGCACCGAGGCCCTCTCCAAGGTCGCGACCGGCCAGTCTCTGCGCTTGCTGGGACCGTTGGGCCGGGGCTTCGAGGATGTCTCGGGCGAGGGCGACCGCGTCGGTGTCGCCGGTGGCTATGGCATCGCGCCCTTCCTGCAGCAGGCGAAGCGGCTGAAGGCCCAGGGCCGCGTGCTCCATCTCTTCTACGGGGCCAGACGTGAGCATGATTTGCTTTATTTACAAGAGCTTAGTGATATAGGTGTAAAGTTGCACGTTACCACGGAAGACGGCTCGCAAGGCGAGCGGGGGCGGGTGACTGAGCTCCTCGCCAAGGTCTATGCCGAACAGTCTCCGGCCGTCGTCTGGTCCTGCGGCCCCCTGGGCCTCTTGCACGCGGTGCAGTCCTGGGCCCTCCCGCGCGGCGTGCCCTGCGAGCTCTCGGTCGAGGAGACCATGGGCTGCGGCACCGGCGTCTGCCTGGGCTGCGTGGTGAAGGATCCATCCGGGCGCTATCGCCGCGCCTGCATCGAGGGGCCGGTCTTTGCCGGGGAATGCCTGAAGTTTTGATATGGTCGACCTATCCGTCCAACTGGGAAATTTAAGCCTGAAGAATCCGATGATCGCCGCCTCCGGCACCTTCGGCTACGGCGAGGAGCTCAACGACTATTTTCCCGTCGAGAAGCTCGGCGCGATCAGCACCAAGGGACTGAGCCTCAAGCCCCGCGAGGGCAATCCCATGCCCCGCATCGTCGAGACGCCCTCCGGGATGATCAACGCGATCGGCCTGCAGAACGTCGGCATCGAGGCCTTCATCCGCGATAAACTGCCCTTTTTGGAAAAGCGGGGCGTGGTGGTGATCGCCAACATTTTCGGCAACACCTTGGACGAGTATGTCGAGATCGCCCGCATGCTCGCGCCCACTTCGGTGCAGGCCGTCGAGCTGAACATCTCCTGCCCCAACGTGAAGGCCGGCGGGATGGAGTTCGGCAACGATCCGAAGATGGCCGCCAAGGTCACCGAGGCCGTGCGCCGGGCCTTCCGCCGCCACCTGATGGTCAAGCTCTCGCCCAACGTGACCTCCATTGTCGAGATCGCCAAAAACGTCGAGGCGGCGGGCGCCGACTCGCTCTCGATGATCAACACCATCACCGCGATGGCGATCAACACCAAGACGCGGCGTCCGATGATCGCCAACCGGGTCGGGGGCCTCTCCGGCCCCGCCGTTCGGCCGATCGCCGTGCGCATGGTGGCCCAGACCTACCCGGAGGTGAAGATCCCCATCGTCGGCATCGGCGGCATCGTCAACGCCAACGACGCCCTCGAGTTCTTCATCGCGGGCGCGGCGGCCGTGCAGGTGGGTACCGCCACCTTCATGGCCCCCGACGCCTGCAGTCGCATCCTGGACGAGCTCGAAGCCTATCTGGAACAGAGCGGCATCGCTTCCATTCGAGAGTTAACCGGCACCCTCCAGCCGTAACCGAAGTGCCGGTTGACAAATCGGGTTTTCTCGTTGATTTATTGGGAAATGGCCGGATTTTGCCCCCGGGACTGACGCGATGAGCCATTACGCAAAGGGGCCTGGATGCTTTCCAGCAACGTCTTGGTGCTCAACCACTCCTACTTTCCGGTGCACGTTACCTCGGTGCGCCGGGCCTTGGTGATGCTTTATCAAGGCATCGCCAAGGTCGTCGACGAGCAATACAAAACCTTCGACTTCGAGACCTGGCTCGACTTAAGCGTCGAGCTCCACCACGAGAGTATCGGCCTGGTCGACCGCCTGATCCGCGTGCCGCGGGTCCTGCTGCTCAGCAGCTACGACCGCCTGCCGAAGAAGAACGTCCGTTTCTCCCGCTACAATATCTACCTGCGCGACCGCAACACCTGCCAATACTGCGGGCATTCCTTTCCTAAGTTCGAGCTCAACCTCGACCACGTGATTCCCCGCTCGCGCGGCGGCAAGACGACCTGGGACAACGTCGTCTGCAGCTGCATCGATTGCAACCGCCGCAAGGGCGGCCATCTCCCCGAAGAGGCGGGGATGCGCCTGTTGAAGCGGCCCGTCAAACCGCACTGGGGTCCCTTGAGCGACTTCCTCGGCAAGGGGGTTCCCTACCACCAGTGGAAGCCCTTCCTCAACGTGGTGGACTTCAGCTACTGGAATTTAGAATTGAAGGACTGAGCGTCGCTGGATCCTCCGGGCAGGTTTGAAATTGCGGGCGGCCCCATAAAGCGCTAATGCTGGGGCGTGGCGGAATCCCCCTGCAAAACGCTCCTTGTGGAAGCCAAGCACGCCGGCGAGCGGCTCGATCGTTACCTCGCCGCGGAGTGCCCCGGCATCAGTCGTTCGCAGCTCAAGCAGCTCATCGAGGCCGGGGATGTCACCGTCGAGGCAAAGGCGGCGAAGCCCTCCCACAAGCTGCGCGGCGGCGAGCGCGTCATGCTGACCGTCCCGCCGCCCGAGGCGCCGGCCTTGGTCCCCGAGGACATTCCCTTGAAGGTGCTATACGAGGACGCAGACCTTCTGGTCTTGGACAAGCCCGCCGAAATGGTCGTCCATCTGGGCGCGGGGGTGAAGCAGGGGACCCTGGTCAACGCCCTGTTGCACCACTGCAAGGATCTTTCGGGCATCGGAGGCGTGGCGCGGCCCGGCATCGTGCATCGCCTCGACAAGGGGACCTCGGGATTGCTCGTCGTCGCGAAGAACGACCGCGCCCATCAGGGGCTCTCGTCCCAATTCCAATCGCGGCGCGTCGCGAAGACCTATTTGGCCTTCGTCTGGGGCCGGCCCCGGGACGCGAGCGGAAAGATCGACGTGCCGCTCGGCCGCAGCGAGCGGGACCGGAAGAGAATCGCCTCGCACGGCCGCAAACTGCGCCCCGCGGTGACGCGGTATCGCGTCCTGAAGCGCTGGCCGGCCATGGCTTTGCTCGAATTGAAGCCTGAGACCGGACGCACTCATCAGTTACGGGTCCATCTGGCCGAGCTGGGGAACCCTATCGTCGGCGATCCGACTTACGGCCGACGGCACCTCAAGGCCTCCGAGCTTTCCCCCGAGTTGACGGCGATCCTGCAGGAGACGACCTTCCAGCTCTTGCACGCCTGGCGCTTGAGCTTCGAGCACCCCGTCACAGGAAAGGTGATGAGCTTCGAGGCGCCGATGCGCGCGGAGATGGAGACATTTCAAAAGCTGTTGGAGAAGAGCCCATGATCCCCTTCGAGCCCTTCGATAAAATTCGCGGCGCCTTCCTCGGCGCCGGTTACGGAGATCTCAGCGGGGAATTCTTCGAGGTGAAGCAGGTCCACGGCGACGGGGTCGTCGTCTTGCGGGAGGCGCGCGACGTTTCCGAAAATCGCGGGAAGGAGGCCGACGCGGTGATCTGCGCCCGCTGGGCGGTCCCGATCGCGGTCCGAACCGCCGACTGCGTGCCGGTCTTCATCGCCCATCCCAAACGTGTCATCGCCGTGGTTCACGCCGGCTGGCGCGGGACCGTCGCGGGAATTCTGGAAAAAACCCTGCTCCGAATGCGCGAGTCCTTCGACCTGGACCTGTCCGAGGCGGCGCTCGCCGTCGGCCCGGCCATCGGCCCGGAGTGCTACGAGGTGGGCGAGGACGTGGCCGCGGCCTTTCGCGGCCGCGGGGACTCGGTCTTCTTGAAGGAGCTCGGGCAGGGGAAATTCGCGCTGGATCTCAAGGCTGCCAACGCCGCCCAGGCCCGGCGGTTGGGAGTGGCCGTGGAAAATATCGAGCTGAGGCCGGAGTGCACCCGCTGCGAGGCGGAGCTTTTTCACTCGCACCGCGCGGCCCTGGCGCGCGGCGAGGCCAAGGCCGGGCGCAATTACTCTTGGCTCATGATCTCGCCCTGACCGCCGACGGTCAATTCGGGGATGCGCAGGGTGGGTTGGGCGTCGGCGACCGGGACGCCCTGGCCGTCCTTGCCGCAGGTACCCAGGCCGTAGCCCAGGTCGCTGCCGACGCGGTCGATGGTGTTCAGCACCTCGGGTCCGTTGCCCGTCAGGGTGGCGCCCCGCACGGCGTGCTCGAGCCTGCCCTTCCGGATCAAGAAGCCCTCGCCGACCTCGAAGACAAAATCCCCGTTCACCGTGTTGACCTGTCCCGAGCCCATCCGGGTGACGTAGAGTCCCCGCTCCACCTCCCGAAGGATCGCGGCGAGATCGTCCTTCCCCGGGGCGATCATCGTGTTGGTCATGCGCACGATGGGTCGGTGGCGGTAGGACTCGCGGCGGCCGTTGGCCGTGGAGGGGACTCCGTCGCGCTCGGCGTAAATCCGGTTGTACATGTAGTTCTTCAGGATGCCGCGATCGATGAGGACGTTGCGGCGCGCGGGCGTCCCCTCGTCGTCGAAGAGAAAGGAACCGCGCTTTCCGGGCAGCGTCGGGTCGTCGAGGACGGTGATGAGCGGGTTGGCCACCGCTTCGCCCAGGCGGCCTTGGTAGACGGAGAGCCCCTCGCGGGCCAAGTCGGCCTCGAGGCCGTGTCCCACCGCCTCGTGCACCAAGGTACCGCCGGCCTCCGCCGCCACCACCACGGTCATCGGCCCCGAGGGGGCGAGGGGGGCCTCGAGCAGGCGCAGGGCCCGGCGCCCGGCCAGCTCGGCGACCTCGAGGGCGCGGTCGCCGTCGAGCAATTCGAAGCCCGCGGTGCCGCCCAAGGGCTCGTAGCCGGTCTGGACCTCGCCGTCCTCGGCGGCCACGGCCTGGACGACGAAGACCAGATAGGTCTGGCGGTCCTCGCAGAATTCTCCCCGGGAATTGGCGATGCGGATGTGGCGCAGCTGGTCGCGGTAGCTGACAGTGACCTGGCGGATCCTCGGGTCCAGCCCCCAGGTCAGGGCGTCGGCTTCTTGCAAAATCTTGATTTTCTTCTCGAGGGGTACGCCGCTCGGGTCGACGGCCACGATTTGTTTCCAGGTCGGGGCGAGGCCGCGCAGGACGATGTCTTGTTCCCAGGTCCCCGCCCGAACCGCGTCGGCGAGGCTGTCGGCCAAGGCGAGCAGAGCCGCTTCTCTGATATCGTTGGTGTAGGCGTAGGCCGTCTTGCCGCCATGCAGCACCCGCAGGCCGACGCCGGCGTCGGCGCCGTTTTGGACCTTTTCGAAGCGACGGCCTTCGCGCACGACGTGGGTGTTGCGGCTGGTCTCTTCGAAGAGCTCGGCGAAGTCGCCCCCCCGGCTCAGGGCCCGCCGCAGGATGCGGGGAATGTCCATATTTTCAATCATGAAAAATTTATATCAAATCCGGGCGCTTATGGCTATGACCGGGTGGCGGAAAAATCAGGGGCGGCCGGGCCGGACGGCGGATTCATAATCGCTTGACCTTTCCGGCCGACTTAGAAAAGAAATTCTCATCCCGAGGTGAATCTATGAAACAGCCGAAAATCGCGATCATCGGAGGCAGCGGCCTCTACGAGATGGAGGGCTTGAAGGTCCTCGAGGAGCGCTCCGTCGAAACTCCCTACGGAGATCCCTCGGACGATTTCGTGATCGGCGATCTGGAGGGCGTGACCGTGGCCTTTCTGGCCCGCCACGCCAAGGGGCATCGCCTCCTGCCGGGCGAGCTCAACTTTCGGGCCAATATTTACGCGATCAAGAAGCTCGGCTGCGAGTTCATCCTGTCGGTCTCCGCCGTCGGCTCGCTGAAGGAGGAGATCGAACCGGGGCACTTGGTGATGGTCGATCAGTTCATCGACCGCACCTTCGGCCGCCAAGGCACTTTTTTCGGCGAGGGCATCGTCGCCCATGTCGCCTTCGCGGACCCGATTTGCCCCGACCTGCGCCGCAAGCTGCACGAGGCCGCGGGGGCCGCGGGCGCGACCTCCCACGAGAAAGGCACTTACGTCTGCATCGAGGGGCCGATGTTCTCGACCCGGGCGGAGTCGCGGCTCTATCGATCCTGGGGCGCGGACGTCATCGGCATGACCAACTTGCAGGAGGCCAAGCTCGCCCGCGAGGCCGAGATATGCTATGCGACGATGGCGCTCTCCACCGATTACGACTGCTGGCACGAGGAGCACGACAGCGTCACCGCCGACATGGTGATCGCGACCCTGCAAAAGAACGTCAAAACCGCCCAGCAGGTGATACGAAAGGTGCTGCCGACGGTCGTCGCGCCGCGCGACTGCGTATGCTCCCGCGCCTTGCGCAACGCCATCGTTACGAATAAGCTCTTGGTTCCGGAGAGCACCAAGAAAAAACTCAAACTGATTTACGGTAAAAACCTGTAATGTCCGAGACCCACGAATCGATCGGCTCCCATCTCCGCCGGGAGCGTGAACTGCGCAAAATCCCGCTCGAGGAGGTGGCCGAGCAGACCCGCGTCAAGCTGGAATACCTTCAGGCCATCGAGTCCGAGCATTTCGAAAAACTGCCCGGGATGACCTTCGCCCGGGGCTACCTCAAGGCCTACGCCTCGTATATCGGGCTTTTGCCCGAGGACGTCCTGCTCCGCTTCGAGGATTTCCTGGGCAAGCTCTCCGGCGGCTCCGCCCCGCGCGCTGAACGCTCCCACACCAAGCTTCTGATCGGCCTGCTGGCCTTGCTGGTCCTGTTCGGAGCCGGTACTATCCTGGTGCTATGGTGGTTAAAAAAATAGGCGAATCGCTCAAGGATCAGGCCTTTCTGCTGCGCTCCGTTCCCTACGGTGACGATCACCGGATATTGAGCTTTCTCACCGCCTCCCACGGCCGAGTCGAGGCCATCGCCCTGGGCGCTCGGAAGAGCGCCAGGCGCTTCTCCGGCATCCTTGACTTTTTGCACTGCCTCGAGATTGAGACCCAAGTTCCGCGCCGGGGCGGCCTCACCCAATTGCTGCACTGCGAACTGCGCGAGCCCTACGAAGGGGTGCGCGCCGACTACGAGGCCACCATCGTCGCCTTGAAATGGATCCGAATGGTCTCCCGGGTGGTGCCGGAAGGCCAGAGCGTTCCCGGGCTTTTCGCCTTGTTGCAGGAGGGGCTTTCCAGCCTCGCCGTCTATCGACGCGATTGGGTCGACGTGGTTTTCCTGCGGCAATTGTTGGGTCGATTGGGTTTTTTGCTCGATCTCTCCCGCTGCGTCCTCTGCCATCGCGACCGGGCCGAGGCCTTTTACTTCAGCGCGGAGGAGGGCGGCCTGCTTTGCGAGGCCTGTCACCGCGGGCCCAAGGTCCAGGCCCTGGCGGGCGCCATTCCGGGAGATTTTTGGGAGCGGGAGTCCGGCGCTTCGGAGGAGGATGGGGATTGGGTCCGGGCCTCGCGGGCCATCTTCGCCGCGGGCTTTCGCCATTACCTCGGCGTTGACCCGGAGTAGGTCACTTCTTCTTTTTTGGCCGCGTCCCGCGGTGGGTTAAATCCTCGTCTTCGAGGTTGAACTCGAAATCCCCCCCGCGCTGCGAATCCTTGAAGTAGAGCTCGAGCTCGATGGGGTCCTTCCCGGTGGTGATCATTTTCGGAGAGAGCGTCAGGGAGGGAAGCCGGAACTTCGCCTTCTGGGTCTGGCCGCCGACCTCGAAGAGTTGGATCAATAGGTTGACGATCTGGGTGGTCTTGCCGTCGGAGTCCGTCGAGATGTCGAGCTTTTCGAGGCGCAACTCGCTGTCGACCTTCTCGTCGGGCAGCTTGCCGTCGATCTTGCCGATCGCCGGGAAGGTGCCCCGAAGCCAGCCGAAGATGGGGAATTTGGCCCAGATCTTGGCGCTAGCCTGGATCTGGGTGATGGAGATGTCGTTGACCTTGAGCTTGCGCAGGTCGGGTTTTCGGCCGGTCGCCGGGTCGGGACGCACGAACTCGAAACCCTCCAAGTCCTTGATCTCGAGCTTGGCTCCGGCGATGTCCATCTCGGTCTTGACCGTGCCGGCGTAGGGGAATTTTTTCAGCTCGGCCTTCCGCACCGAGGGGTCGTCTCGGAACAGCAATTTGGAGAAGGTGCCGGTGATCTTCAGCGGGCCGGGCTTCTCCTGGCCTTCGAGCTTGTGGAGGGAGATCAGCTCCGGGCCGATCTCGAGCTCGCCCGCGCCGACGATGCCGATGTCTTTCATGACGCCCTCGATCGTGAAGCCCTTGGTGGCGAGCTCGACCTGGGGGATGTCGATTTCCTTGATGTGCAGGTCGAGGTTGCCCTTCACCTTGCCGACCAGCCCCGATTCGGTCTTCTCGAGCTGGATCCGGCCGTTCGTCACCTTGGATTCGTCCAGTTCGACATGGGGCAGGTGGCCCGATTTTAGGGTGGCCTTTTGGACTTCGACGTCGACCGAGAACCTAGCCTTGGGCGCCTGTCCCGCGGAGCCGGCGGGCGGGAGCTCGAGGCCCAGGTCGAAGGTGCTTTCGCCGAGCACGGTGTCGGCCAGCTTGAACTCGCCCAATTGCGGATGGACCACCGAGAAATCGTTGATTTCCCCGGAAAACTTGATCTTCGTGTCGATCTTGTCGCCGCCGGGGTTCTTTTCGTAGTTGAGGGTAAAGAGGCTCAGCTTGCTCTTGCCGGAGGTGTGGAACTCGTAACCCTCTTTGGGATTCTTGTAGTCGACCTTGCCGTTGCTCGTGGTGTCGGTCATGGTGAAGTCGACGCGGTCCTTCTTGCTCATGTCGACTTTGACGGACTCGATGCGGCCCTTGTCCACGACGATACCGCCCTCGTCCCGGGTGAAGGAAAGTTTGGATCCTTCCAATCCCGTGATGTCGAAGATCGGCCCCTCCGCGCCGCGGGTGACGGTGATTTTCTCGATCTCGCTCTTGCCGAAGGACGCTTTGCCGCCGGTCGAGGCATCTTCGAGGGTCAAACCGTCCACGGCCAGTCCGTTGAAGGTGAAGGATTTGGTGCCGCTGACGGTGGCGGACTTGATGACCGGCTTGACCAAGGTCGCCTTGAGGCCGCGGTCCGGCCGCTCGAAAGTCAGCTCGTCGGCCTCGATGCCCGTGACCTGGATGTCGCCCAAGAGTTTTTCAAAGAAGGCGGAGTGGTCCTTCTTGGGCGTCTTGGCGTCGGCTTCTTCGATGGCTTCCATCTCCAGCTGGTCGAGGACGTCCCCGTAGCTGCGATTTTCGGCCTCGGCGATTTTCTTGGCCTTGGCCTTCAGCTCGGCCTTTTTCTCGCAATCCAGGGTCTTGTCGGCGTGGCTCTTCGGGGCGCTGCCGAATTCTTTCATGATGTCCGCGAGCGGCGGCAGCTTGAGGATGACCTTGCCAGCCTTCAGTCCCTTGGCGCCGATGGTGTAACCGCCTTGGTTGAAGCGAAAGCTGGGGATGTCCTTCAGCTCGATCTCGACGGTCAGGCCCGTGAGGTCGCCCTTGACCTTGATGCGGTTGACCCCGCCATCGCCCAAGTCGATGTGGCCCCTCCCGCCCAGCGGAATGGAGGTCTTCTTGAAGCGGATCTCGGCGGAGAGGTCCTTCGGTGCGGTCCAGGCGATCAGGTCGGGCTTGGCGTTGATGGAATTGGGTCGGACGTATTTGGCCCCCGGCAGTTTGTCGTAGCAGCCGTCGGCGAGGATGTAATCGGGGTTGTGAGGCCGAGGCATGGGAAGGAGCCGCCACAGCCGATCGAGGCGGCGCGGGAGCTGAAAGGTCTCGACGCCCAGCTTCTTGTAGATGTCCTTGTCCAGGATGCCCCAGGCCTTGAGCATGTTCTCGCTGATGTCGAAGTTTACGCCCGGCCCGGCGTCGTCGTAGAGCCAGCCGATGGGGCGCATGATCAGGCGGCTGGATTTTTCGGAATGGGGCACCGATTTGCCGATCGGGGTGTCGAAGGAAGGGTTGGCCGCGTCGCGGAAGTCCTTGCCGCTCTCGAAGGGGTCGTCGCGATCGACCTTCAGCGGCCCCTCCGCGTTTTTATCGAGGGGGTGGGTCAGGAAGAATCCGTTGATCCGGTTTCCGGTGCGTCCGGGGTATTTTTTATACAGCACCGTGAATTTATGAAACTCGCTGAAGGTCTTTCCCTCCACCGGGCGAACCTCCACGTGGGCGTCGGCGTAAGTTCCGGCTTCGAACTGGTTGTGACACTTCTCCTTGCCGGCGTCGTAGCGTTGTTTGGTGACTACCTCCGAATAACGGCAGCCCTTTTCTCCGCCGTTCACCAACATGTCGTTCAAGTCCACGTCCATCGAGTCGATCGCCATGACGATATCGGTGATCAGCTGACCGGTGTCGCTGGGGCGCCACTTGGCGGGAGAGGGGGGCGGCGTGAAGTTCGCGACGGGGGAGGTGAACTTCGGCGTGTAGATCCCGGGGATGCGGAAGTTCGAGTAGACGGGCACCGTCGGAAAGCCCAGGCTGGACAACAGCGGCGACGTCTTTAGGAAGCTGGATTGATCCGGCTTGGAATAATCGAAGACCGGCTCGAAGAGCGGGGTGTGGAAGGTGAAGGGCTCTTGGAATCCGTATTCCAGAAGGGTGGAGCCTGGCTTGTTTTCGGGACTCTTTGGAGGCGTCATGGCGTTTTCCCTCCCTCGGCCTTCTTGGCGTCTTCGGCCTTGCGGGCCTCTTCGGCCGCCTTGGCGGCGACGTATTCTTCCATTTTCTTTTCGTAGCCCTTCGCCGTGTAGGGGAGGTGGTCGTGGGTCATGCTCCAGTTCAACACCTTGCCGTTGTCGATGATGACGTTGAAGACCCGCGCGAAGGCCGGGTCGACTTTGGTGGAGAGCTTGAAGGCGCCGTTGATCCTCTCTTTGTCCGGGTCCACGCCGAGGATGTTCCATAGGGTCCATGTGGTCTTGGAGAAGATCGGGATTTCGACCAGTCGCGTCGCGTCGCGCGGATCGTCTTTGGCCAACCGCAGGAAATCGGCGCCGCGCAGGTGGATGTCGCCCTCGCCGCCGGCGTCGCCGGCCAGCGTGAGCAGGCCTTTGCCGCGGAAGGCGTCGTAATCCATCTTCCAGAAACCGCGCAGCGCCCCGTCGACGTCGACGCCGGTGATGCGGCCGCCGGTGGCCTTCACCATTTTTTCGTGGGTGAAACCCAAAAAACCGAAATGGAGGTTGAGATTTTTGATCTCGAAGGTCGGCGCGGCCCCGTCGATCTCCAGGGTCAAGGGACTCTTCTTCTTGAAGTTCTTCTGCTCGATCCAGACGGGCCCGCGGATCACCCCCGTCTTGGGCATGTCCTTCCAGGGATTGGCCGTAAATTTGAGGTTGGGCACCGTATAAAGGAAGCCTCCGTTTTTGGTCGGTTCGAGGCTGGCGTTCAACTCGAGTTTGGGTGAGCTAAGGTGAATTGCCGGGAAATCCAGCGATTTGGCTTTGGCTTCCACCGAGAAGGAGGTCTGGTCGCCGATCAGGTTCCGGTCGAAATTGATTTCAAGCCCTTCGAGCGGCCGTCGCTTCAGGGTGCCGGCGGGATCGGTTTCGCGGCTGTCCAAGGCCACCTTGATTTGGGTGGAGTCCGGCCGATGGCTGCCGCTCAGGTTGAGGTTCCAGGCCTCCGGATTGCCGCCGACACGGACGGCCTGCATCGTCACCTCGGCCGCGAAGGCCTTGGCCAATTCGGAGAAGTCGTAGAGGCCGTCGATGTCTTTGGGCACCGACATGCCGCCGTCGATCCGCAGCGAGCTGTAGGAGCCCCCCGTCATTTCCGGCACTTCGATCTTTGTCACGAAGGCGGACGGGGAATTCGCGGCGGGAATCGGCGACCACAAGCCGTCGTCGAAGACTTCGACGGAGGCCCGCGACCAACGTTGGCCCTTTTCGGTGACGACCTCGAGATCACTCAGGCGCAGGTGCGTGCTGTTGGGCTCGGGGACCCATAATGTCTTCTCGGAGTTGCTGCCGTCGGCGAGGGTCTCGACGACGATCTTCGGGACGAGCCGCATTCCCCCTTCGATTTTTCCGTGCAAGGTGACCTCTCCTACCATGGGGAGACGAAGGCGAAGCCCCTCCATGCGCAGGTTGACCTCCGCGGTGAGGCCCACGCCGGGTTCGCCGCGGACGAGTAGGGCGGGTTTGGACGCGTAGGGGATTTCAAAAGGATCCGGAAGCCCCGTGATGCGGCCGCCGAGGACGGCGAGCTTCCCGGGCTTGGTGGGATCCAGGCGGAAATGGCGCTGGAGCTTGCCCACTAGGCCGAGGAGGCTGGGCGTGCCCTTTTCTTGGGCGCCGCCGTATTCCATGCGGCCGAATTCGATCTCGAGGTTGTCGAGGCGGAGCTCCTCCAGGTTGTCGAGACGGAGCTTGGAGTCTCCGGTCGAGCGATAGCTCAGACCCAGGTCGCCTTTCAGTTCGGTGATGTCGATGCCGCCCGGGCTATACAAGCGAGTGATGTGCAGCGGGGCCATGAGCGCCAGACTGACGTCTTTCAGGTTTTTAACGCTCAGCTGGGTTTCGAGCAGGTTCTTATCCGGTTCGTCCGCGAATTCGACGTAGAGGTTTTTGAAAAGAAGTCGGCCGGGGTGCAGGCGAGCGCGCAGCGAAACGGTCTCGAAGAGCTTCTGCAGGATGGCTTGCTGGGCCTCGTCCTGCTTCTTGTCCGAAGGGCGGACGTTTTTTTGGTATTCCGTCACCGCCTCGTAGAGCTGGTTGAAGGAGAGGCGGTCGGGAAATTTTCCTTCGCGCGCCATGTTGAATAAATAGGGGATTGTCTTCAGTCCCGGCTTGTCCGTTGCCGCTTGGTATTCCGAAAAATTGACGGCCTCTCCGGTGGCGACTCGAAAGGCCACGGGCATCTTTTCCAGGACCAGGGAAGTCAGGTCCAAGTCGTAGCTGTCGGGATCGTAGGGGTTGGGCGCCGCCGAGCGGAGCAGCTTTTGCAAGGTCGGGTTTAATTTTCCGAGCAGGTACTCGTTGGTGAAGGCCAAGGGAAAGCCCGCGTTGAGCAAGGGATCGGCCAATTGCAGGGTGACCAGAAGCCTTCCGTCGCGCACCGAGGCGCCCCGGAACTTGACCCCAAGCAGGCCGGCGATGCCCAGGTCCAAATTTTGGGTGCTCAGCAGGTCGAGGCCATCGAGGGTGAGTCCGATGTCCTCGTCCTTGAGTTCGATCTGAAGTCCCTCGCAGGCCTCGAATCCCGATCCGCCCGGCTTGGCCGGTCCGGCGCAGAGTTGGGCGTCGTGCGGCACGTCGAGCTTGAATTTAGGGAAATCGGCGGGCCCTTTAAGCCCGAGGAAGACGTCCAACGAGGTGTCGCGAACCTCCAAGGGAAAGGTGCCCTGTCGGGAGACAAGCAAGGTATCGAGGTAGTTTTGCCCCTTCAAGTAGGGATTGACCTGGACGAAATCCTGGTAGGTCTTCAGCGAGTCGGGCCAATAGATTTCGGCCGGGCAGTCGCTGGGCGATGGGAGAAATTTAAGATTGTCGGGATTGAGGGGTTCGTAGGGCAAAGAGCCGAGGGACGCCCCGCTGGAAACACTGGAATCGCCGTGACAATTCGAGCATGCCTTCGGAGAATAGAAATCCTTAGGAGGGAGGGTCCCATAGGCACCCAGTCCCTTCCCGGTTGTGCCGCCCGGTGGACTCATGCCGCCCTTTTAACAAAGTGCGTTAAAAAACAACAAATACCTAGACTTATCCTCGGTTGCTGGAAGTGGAAGTTGCTAGCTTAACGGGAGGAAAGCTGGCAATCGGAAAATATCAATTCACTGAAAGGTTACTTGGAAAGGGGCAAAAAAGGAGGGAGGTGATAACTACCGGCAATCTCTACTTTAAGATTGCCGGTAGTTGGTAGGATAGTGGGTGGGGTTAGAAAGAATAGAAAGAAGTAGAAAAAATTTTGAAGTGAAGAAAAACTTTAAATCCTTATGTCTCAGCGTTCCGAATACACCTCTAGATACTGCAAAGCTTTTGCCAAACATCGAAGGAAAGAAAAAATATTCTAAGTACTTGTATTTCGGTGATTTTATATTTAGATCCCTAGCAAGGGGGGCTAAGGGGCCCACCTTGATTTGAGGGGGCTGCACCCCATTCGTGCCTGGAAGCGGGGGCATTCAAGCCCCAAAAACAGCCTGCGAATCGCCTATGACCAAGCCAAGGCCCTTCGGCCACTATTTCATTTTAGAAAAGATCGCCCAAGGGGGGATGGCGGAGATTTTCAAGGGCTTGACCTACGACTTCAGCGGTCTGAAGAAATTCATCGTCATCAAGCGCATCCTGCCGCACATCGCCGTCAACAAGGACTTCATCAAGATGCTGATCGACGAGGCGAAGATCGCGGTCAAGTTAAGTCACGGCAACATCGCCCAAACCTTCGACTTGGGGAAGGTCGCCGACGATTACTTCATCGTGATGGAGTACGTCGACGGCAGGACCATCAGCCAGATCTACAAGAAGACCGTCGAGTACAAGACATTTATTCCCATCCCGATCTCCGCCTATGTGGTCTCGGAGATCTGCAACGGTCTCGACTACATGCACCGGCGCAAGGACGAGAGCGGGCGCTCCCTCGAGATCGTCCACCGCGACATCAGCCCACAAAACGTGATCCTTACCGAGTCGGGAAACGTCAAAATCGTCGACTTCGGCGTCGCCAAGGCGGCCTTCAAGCTCTCCGAGATGGAGCGGGGCGTTTTGAAGGGCAAGTTCGCCTACATGTCTCCCGAGCAGACGGAGGGCAAGAATATCGACTTTCGGTCCGACATCTTTTCGACGGGCGTGGTCCTCTGGGAAATGCTCACCGGAAGGCGTCTGTTCAAGAAAAAATCCAACCCCGAGACGATCGAGGCGGTCCAGGCGATGACCATCTTTCCGCCCAGCGCCTATCGCAACGAGATCCCCTCGGACTTAGACGAGATCGTGATGCGGGCCCTCGAGCGCGACCCCCAAAGACGCTACGCGGCGGCGGCCGACATGTCGCTCGACCTGACCAAGTTCCTGCTGCGCCATTACCCGGAATTCAAGCCGACACAGGTGGGCGATCTGCTCAAAGAGATTTTCGACAACGAAGAGAAAACTGGCGATCTCTATCAAGAAAAGACAATGCGCGAAGAACTGACGGTCCGCGAGCGAGTCCGAGCGGAAGGCATGGAGGACGAGGCGCCGGACGTCGCCGAAGACACCATGATCGTCGACCCGCAGGAGTTGGATTTCCATTCGATCTTCGAGGAGATCGACGTCGAGGAGCTGAGCGACATCACTCGGGCCATCGGACTGGGGGAAACCTCTCAGACCGGAGCGGCCCCGGCGGTCACCTTTTCGGAGGATTCCTCCTCGCAGGAGGAAGAGATCACCGGCGATCTCGAGGCGCCCTCCGTCCCGGCTCCGCCGGCTCCGAGGGACGCCGCTGCGCGGCCCGTTCCAATGCTTACGTCCGGGCCGGCGGCGGTCGCGCGCCGCCGGCGCGAGCTGCTGGTGGTCCCGGCTGTCCTTTTGTCCCTGCTGGCAGCCTTGGCGCTGTACCATTTCCTCTTGTCCCCGGCGCCGGGGGCCTTGAGATTGGTCTTTCAACCGGCCGACGCCAAGCTGACCTTGGACGGCAAGGCGGTCGCGGGATCGCCGCCGATCCACTTGCCCAACCTGCCGGGCCGGCGGCGGGCGGTCCTGCGCCTGGAGCGGGACGGCTTCGAGCCGCTGGAGCTTTCGCCTTATATTTTCCCTAATTGGACCCGCTCCTTGAACCTAAGCCTGACAAAAAGGCCTCCCGGGCAAATCCAAATTTTAAGCGATCCCTCCGGCGCCGACATCTATTTCAACGGCAAGGCCAGCGGCAAACGGACCCCCGCCGTCCTCGACTCGAAGGACTTGCAGTTTCCGGTGGTTTTGGCGCTCTCCCTGAACGGCGCGCCGCACTGGGAGCGGAGGCTGGAGGCCCCTCCCCGGGAAGCCCTGCGGATCCACGCCGATCTCAAGGAGGTTGTCGGCAGCCTCGACGTCCAAAGTTCGCCCGCCGGCGCCCTCGTCAAGATCGACGGGAAAACCGTGGGCAAGACGCCGCTTCTGACCCACCCGGTTCCCGCCAACGAGACCCTCGATCTGACCCTGGACCTGCCGGGTTTCAAGCCTTACGCCAACGAGGTTTCGGTGGCGCCCGGGCAAAAGCTCCAGATCTACCACGCCCTGGAAAAAAATCCCTCTCGTTGACCTTAATAATTTCCTCGGCTTATAATGAAAACGCTGCATCCTATTCACGGAAAGGGTTTTAGGTCGTCATGGGGATTGAGGGCTTCAAGGACGAAACCGTCGTCACCAGCATCGGGGCTTTGGAAGGGATTTCCGAAAAAGAGCCCGCGGTCGATTTTTTGGGCGGTCCCGCCATGGGGATGCAGGTCATTTTGGCGGAAGGCGAGGTGGTGGTGGGCCGCAGCAAGGACGCCAACATCGTCGTCGAGGACGAGGCCATCAGCCGTTGTCACTTCAAGATCAAGGTTCGGGACAAGATCGCCACCATCGAGGACCTCAACAGCACCAACGGCACCTTCGTCAACGGGATGAGGATCAAGCAACAGGTCCTCAAGGCCAACGACAAAATCCAGATCAGCTCGGCGACCGTGCTGCGCTTCTCCTACGTCGACACCATCGACAAGAACAGCCACGAGCGCTTCTACGAGATGGCGCTCTACGACCCGGTGACCGCGGCGCATACCAAGCGTTATTTTCTCGACCGTATCCAGCACGAGTTTGCGCATTCGGCCCGAAGAAACCTGCCTTTGTCCCTGGCGATCTTCGACCTCGATTTCTTCAAAAAAGTCAACGACACCTACGGCCACCCGGCCGGGGACTACGTCCTGCATCGGGTTTCCGAAATCACCAAGGGGATGATCCGTCGCGAGGACATCTTCGCCCGTTACGGCGGGGAGGAGTTCGTGATATTGATGCGCGACACCGAGGAGGCCGACGCCGTGGCTCTCTCCGAGAGGCTTCGCAAGAAGATCGCGACCTCCGATTTCGTCTTCGAATCCAAGCGGATCCCGGTCACCGTGAGCATCGGGGTGTCCTGTCTGAAGGACGCCAACTTCAAGAGCTACGGCGAATTGATCCGCGCCGCCGACGAATATCTCTATTTCTCGAAATCCAACGGCCGCAATCGCGTTTCGGCCAAATCCCTGCTCACTTCTTGACGAACATGCTTTTGAAAAATTTTTTCAACGATTCGAACTGTTGAGTCAGCTGTTCGATCGCGGAAGGATCCTCGCCGCCTTCCGGGCGCGTCGACTTTTTGCGCTTGCCGCGCTTGAGCCGTTTCATGTGCTTGTTGATTTCTTCCATCTCGCCCAGGACCTTCTCTGCGTGCCGTTTCTGATGGCTGAGGTGCCGGCGGATTTCCAGGCTCTTCTTGTTTTGATGGCTGCGGTGCTTGACGATGGCGCGCTTCAGGATGGCTGGGAGGGCCTCCAGCGCTTCGCGGGTCTTCACCACGTAATCCTCGGCGCCGGATTGGATCGACCGAGCCGCGATTTTTTCGTCGCCTTGGCCGGTGATGATGACGATGGGGATTTTCGGAGCCCGCTTGTGGAGCTCGCGGATATGAGTGTCCCCGTCGATGTCGGGCAGATAATAATCGCTGAGGATGAGATCGAAGGCCTTGCGCTGCAGGAGGCGGTAGGCGTCCTCGGCGCTGGGTGAAAGCTTCAATTGAATCTTTCCAAAACCCTTTTGCAAGGAGCGTCGGATCAATTCGGCATGGTCTTCATTGTCTTCAATGAGCAGGATGCGCGTCATGGGTCCCCAAACCTTGGACGGAGGCCGGCTAAGAATGTACAAGAGTGTAGGGGAGGAGCCTCGGCCCAGTCAAAACCATTTTTAGCGAACCTCGATTTATTATATAGAAAGGTTCGGAGTCCCTATGACGAAGCGCCTTCGGATAACCCTATTGGCAAACCTCCTGCTTTGGGCCGGTTTTCTCGGTTGCGCCCACGACTATGTGACGGGGAAGTCCAGCTATAACTGGTTCAAGCTGGACGACGACGTGAAGCTGGGCAAGCAGGTGCTCGGCGCGCAGCTTCAGGCCTTCGAGAAGAAGAAGGTCCCGCTGGACGAAAGCGGCGACAAGGCGATGCTGCAGCGCCTCCAAACCATCGTCAACCGCATCTCCAAGGTCAGCCATTTGCCCGACCTGCCTTACGAGGTGCACCTGGCCGACGCCCCGGTCGTCAACGCCTGGGCCGCGCCCGGCGGCAAGATCATGGTTTATTCGGGTCTCTGGGACCCGAAAAAGGGCCTGGTCAACCAGGAGAGCGACGACGAGATCGCCGCGGTCCTGGCGCACGAGATCTCGCACGTCACCGCGAGGCACGTCACCGAGTCGCTCACCAAGAACATGACGATCATGCTCGCCGGGCAAGTCGCCGCCAGCGCGATCACGGCGGGCGCCTCCGCGACGGGCGGCAACCTGTTCGGCCAGTTTTTCTCCGCGGGCTACAACATCTACGCGCCCAGCTACTCCCGTAAAAACGAGCACGAAGCCGACCGCATCGGCCTTTTCTACATGGCCAAGGCGGGTTACGATCCTCGGGCCGCCGTCGCCCTTTGGAAACGCGCCGCGCAGAAGCGCGGCGATGCGACCAGCATCTTCGCCTCCCATCCCGCCAGCGGGGCCCGGGCCAAAGACCTCGAGGGCTACCTTCCCGAAGCCCTCGAAATTTATCAGGATCCCCAAAAACCCTACCCCGAGTTTCGCAAGCTCTCCGAAAAAGGAAAGGGCAAGGCCCAGGCCGTAAAAGCCTTGCCGGAGTCCCGTCCCGCTTCCTCGACGCCCGCGGATAAGCCGCAGCATCCCGTCAAGACCGACTTTTGACAAACTCCTATTGACGCCCTCCCGGGCCGGGTGTAACTCATTTGAAAGTGGTTTTCAGCGGAGGCGGCATGGCCCATACCCAAGACCCCATGGAAGTCCTAAACCGGTATTTGGATGAGCACGGGATGAAGCACACCCGGCAGCGCGAGATCATCGTCGGCGAATTCCTCAAGTCGAACAAGCATCTCCAGATCGAGGAGCTGCTCAACCAAGTGAAGAAGATCGAGCCCTCGATCGGCTACGTCACCGTCTACCGCACCCTGATGCTGCTCAAGGAATGCGGGTTGGCGCATCAGCGCCATTTCGGCGACGGCAAATCGCTGTTTGAGAAGGCGGGGGATCACCACGACCACATGATTTGCATCAAGTGCGGCAGCATCAACGAATTCGAGGACGACCGCATCGAAAAACTCCAAGAGCAGGTCGCCAAGCGCATCAATTTTAAGATCGTCAGCCACCGCCACGAGATCTACGGCTGCTGCAGCCGATGCCAAAACGAATAGGAATTCCATGACCGGACGCGAGACATTGCCCGACCAACCGTTGCCCCTGGGCCAGATGCGCAAGGGGCAGGGCGGCTATATCTGCCGCATCGAGGGCCCCGACGCGACGGTGCGGCGACTGCTGGAGATGGGCATGGTCGAGGAGGCCTACGTCGAGATCGTCCACGAGGCCCCCTTCGGCGGCGATCCGGTGGCGGTGCGGGTGCGCGGCGGCCTGCTGGCGCTGCGCCGGCAAGAGGCCTCCTGCGTGACGGTGCGGAAGGCCTGAAGCGTGAGCGTCTCCGAGTTGTCCCAACCTTACGTCGCCCTGGTCGGCTCCCCCAATTCCGGGAAAACCAGCCTGTTCAACGCCTTGACGGGGGGCCGGCAGCGCGTCGGCAATTACCCAGGCGTCACCGTCGAGCGCAAGGAAGGCAGCATCGAGCGCCCCGGCGGCCACCGTCTCAAGATCCTCGACCTGCCCGGCACCTACACCCTCGACGCGAACACCCTCGACGAGGCCGTCACCCGCGATGTCCTGCTGACGCGAAAAATCGAGGGCGCGCCGCCCGACCTCTTGGTGGCGGTGGCGGACGCCACCAATCTCGAGCGCAGCTTGAGCCTCGTCCTCGAGTTGAAAGACTTGGGCTTCCCGATGGTGCTCGTCCTCAACATGATGGACCTCGCCAGAAACCGCGGCCTCGAGATCGACCTGGAGGTCCTGGCGCGCGAATTGGGCATTCCGGTTTTTCCCGTCGTGGCGGTGAAAAAAGAAGGCCTGGATCCGCTGTTGGAGGAAATGCTGGGGCGGGTGGGGGAGAGGCCGCGGCCCTTGGTGCAGGCCTTCCCGGAGAGCGCTTGGACCCTGCCGCGGCACGGCGCGGAGGAAGTGCGGGCGCGCTTTCGCGAGATCGACCGCATCCTGAAGCTGGCCAATGCCGCCCATTTGAAGCCCGCCCGTTGGACCGACCGGATCGACCGCGCCGTCCTGCACCCGCTCTGGGGCTCGCTGCTGCTCGTCGCCATCTTGACCTTCGTCTTTCAGAGCATCTTCAATTGGGCGAGCTACCCCATGGACTTGATCGAGCGCGGAATCGGGCTGATCTCCGAAGGCTTGCGCGCCCTGCTTCCCCAGGGGTGGCTGCAAAACCTGCTCGTCGACGGCGTCCTGGCCGGGGTGGGCTCGGTGGTAGTCTTCCTCCCGCAGATCCTGATGATCTTCTTTTTCATCCTCCTGCTCGAGGATTCCGGCTACATGGCGCGCGCCGCCTTCCTGATGGACCGCCAGATGGGGCGCGTGGGACTGCACGGCCGCGCCTTCATCCCGTTGCTCAGCTCCTTCGCCTGCGCGATCCCCGGCATCATGGCGGCGCGCACCATCGAAAATCCCCGCGATCGTCTGACCACGATCCTGATTTCGCCCCTGATGGCCTGCTCGGCGCGGCTGCCGGTCTACACCTTGCTGATCTCCGCCTTCATTCCCAACCGCGTCGTTTGGGGGCCCTTCCGCCTGCAGGGCCTGGTGATGCTGGGGCTCTACGCCCTGGGCCTGGTCACGGGCTTGATCGTGGCCTGGGTCTTCAAGAAGGCCGTCTTTCGCGGGCCGACCCCGACCTTCCTGCTGGAATTGCCCACGTATAAATGGCCCAGCCTCCGCAACGTGCTGATCGGCATGTGGGAGCGGGCCCGGCTTTTTCTACGCCGGGCCGGGACGGTCATCCTGGCGGTTTCGGTGGTGATTTGGTTCCTATCCTCCTATCCCAAGCCGCCCGCTGACGCGGATCCCGGGCGGCCGGCCATCACCTATAGCCTGGCGGGCCGCATCGGCCACGCCATCGAACCGGCGATCCGTCCCATCGGCTTCGATTGGTCGATCGGCATCGGGCTCTTGACGGGCATGGCGGCGCGGGAGGTGATCGTCGGGACCCTCGCGACGGTTTATTCGGTGGAGGACGGCGGGGCGGCGGTGGGCGAGGACGCCTTGGGCCGGATCCTGCAGCGCCGCTGGAGTCTGGCGACGGGCCTGAGCCTGCTCGTCTATTTCGTCTTCGCGATGCAGTGTTTTTCGACCTTGGCCGTGGTGAGGCGCGAGACCAATTCCTGGAAGTGGCCCGCGGTCCTATTCCTCTACCTCACCGGCCTGGCTTATCTGGCCTCTTTTCTCACCTATCGGCTCGCGCTTTACTTGGGTGCTTGAATGGCGGCGCCCTCCGCCGCGTAGGCTCGGACGTTTCCGTCCGGATCGGTCCAATACATCTTCACTCCCGGAAATTTCGGCAGGTAGGTGAGGCTCTTCGTCTCGCCCAGGACGAAGAAGGCGGTGGCCAGGGCGTCGGCCATGGCGAGGCGCGAGGCCTCGACGCTCACGCTGCCTCGGCGGGCGACGGGGCGCCGGGTGGACGGGTCGAGGATGTGAGATCCCTGCTCGTAGAGGCCGGAGGTGGCGAGGGCCCGGTCGCGGATTTCGCGTTGGACGGTGATTCGGTCGGGTGCGCCCTCCGGCACTTGGATGGCGACCTTCCAAGGGCCGCCCAGGGCCCTGAGGTCGCCCCCCGCGTCGACGATCGCGGCTGCGTAGCCTCGGCCTTGGAGGTAATCCAGCATGGCGTCGACGATCCAGCCCTTGCCGATAGCCCCCACGCCGATCCGTGTCTCCGGGTGGGGGAGGGCGCCGCGGTCTCCCGCCAGGCGGATCTCGCCTTCCTGGCCGGCCCGTGACGGGGAGGCGAAACGGATGTCGAAGGCCCCGTCGGTTTGTCGACTGAGGGCGAGGGAGAGCTCCAGCAGGGCGCGGGTGTTCTCGGTCAGCGGGCAGTTGCCGCGGCCGGCCTTGCGGTTGAGGCAGCTCAGCTCCGAATCGGGCTGCCACTCGCTGATCTTGGCCTCGATCTCCTGGGCCAGGCGGAAGGCCGCCTCGCTCTCCGCGAGCGCGCGTTCCCGGTCGGCGGCGGGGCAGCGCAGGCTTAAGTTGACCGGGACGTGCCCCATCAGGAGACGGGAACGGGTCAGGGTGATCTCGCGGGGCGCGCAGCCCAGGCAGGCTAAGAGGGCAAGGAATAAGGCGGATCGGGCCATGGGGACAGGCCTAACCTCATTGAAATGGAATTTCAACGATTCCCGGACCGCTGGCCCGCGCCCCGGGCTTATATCTGAAATTAAAGTAAATACCTAAAATTTATTCTTGACGCCCCACGGCGCCATCGATTATCCACCCGATCAGTTTATGAAAGCAACTTTCATTTTCAGGAATTGGAGGTGAACGATGAAGAAGAAGTGGATCCTTGGAGCGGCGGCGCTTCTCTACTGCTTGGGCCAGGGCGCCCCGGCCCGCGCGGCCGAGCCCGAGCTTAAATTCAACCCCGAGGAGACGGAGTCGAAGCCTACCGACAGCCGCTACGGGGACAAACCGCTGGCGAAGTTCGGCAACGACAAGACCTATTTCAAGCTGGGCGGTTACGGCTCGATCCGCTTCGAGGCCGATTCCGCTTCAGGTCCCAAGGACACCTTCACTTTCCGCCGCTTCGTCTTGACCACCGACGCCAAGATCGCCTCCCGATTCCGCATCTACTCCGAGCTGGAATTCGAGCGCTTTCGCAAGATCGAGCTCGAGAAGGAATTCACACCCCGCGCCGACGGCGGGGTCGACGTCAAGCAGGAGATCGAGGGCACCAACAGCTCCGAGATCGCGATGGAGCAAGCCTGGTTCGAGTTGGAGTTCGCCAATTACATCCGCTTGCGCGGCGGCGGCGTCCTGGTGCCGATCGGGCGCTTCAACATCAACCACGACGACAACGTCTGGAACCTGCCGAGGCGCTCGCTGGTCGACCGCGGAGTCCCCGTCCTGCCTACCACATCGGCTTGGGACGAGCTGGGCTTCGGTCTGAACGGCGACATCGAATTGGGCGAGAAATCCAAGCTCGACTATCAGATTTACGTCGTCAACGGCGTCACCCTGGACGCGCAGTTCGAGGAAAAGATCGAGACCCGGCCGGGCGACACCAATAAAGTCGAATTCGAGGCCGTGCTCGACATCAATACCGGCACTTTCTCGCAGGATGTCAAAGACGCCAAGGCCGTCACCGGCCGCATCGCCTTCAGCCCGGTCCTGGGCCACGAGATCGGCCTCTCCGGCTACTGGGGGCGCTATACGCCCGGCTTTGTGATCGACCGCAAGCTGACCGTCTTCGGCTTCGATTGGCTTTCCACCTTCGGAAACTTCGACATTGAGGCCCAGTACGTCCTGACCCACTTCGATGGCCTGCAAGACGTGATGGCCGACTTGGGCGGTAAGGTCTTCAACTCCGAGGTCGAGGCAGAGATCGAGGATAACCCCGGCATCGAGCTTGAGACCAAATTCGAGCCCGGCGCCCTGGCCAGCACCAAGCACGGCTATTGGGTCGAGCTGCGCTATCACTTTCGGCCGCAGTGGCTGACCCAATCCTGGTTCGGCCGGCATTTTTCCGACCCGCAACTGATTCCCATCGTCCGTTGGGAGCAGGCCTTCTTGCGCGGCTTGATCACCGACGCCACGGTCACTAACGGCGTTCTGACCACCTTCACGACGACCAATCGCCGGGTCGACCGTGTGACGGCCGGACTGGCCTTTCGACTGAATCCCTTGGCGGTCTTCCAACTGGCCTACGAGTACACCCAGACCAACAAGGGGCAGTCCCTGGCCTCGGTGACGAACTATCTTCCGTCGCCCGACGACAAGAACCATGCCTTCCTGTTCGGGACGGCCTTCGGATTTTAAGATTTCCCGCTCCGGACCGTTTCGGTCCGGGGTTTTTCCAGGAACCCGCCGCAACGCCGAGCGATATCCGCCGGGCCTTGCGGCGGGTCTTTTTCGGGGGCGACCGCCCCGGCCTTGCCCCGATCCTCGGAGCGTTTGACTTGTCGAGATAATTGGGGCAAGCAAGGAGTCCCGTGCCTTTGACGAGAAAATTACTTTCAGCTTTCCTCGCGCTGGCCGCGCTGCTCGGCGCGGAAGGGTCGGGCCTGGCCCAGACCACCGTCTATCTGAAGCCCGCCGAGGCCCTTAAACTGATTTTCAAAAACTCCCAGGAGGTTTTGAAGGAAGAACACCCGGTCACCGACGAAGTGCGCCGCAAGGCCGAGGTGGAGCTCAAATACGAACTCCCCAAGGACCGTTACGTCTTCTACGTCGGCAAGACGGAAGGCCGCGTCGACGGCTACGCCGTGATCGACGAGCAGGTCGGCAAGGTTCAGCCGATCACCTTCGTCGCCAAAATCAGTCCCGAGGGCCGGGTGGACGCCGTCGAGGTGATGGTCTATCGCGAGAGCCACGGCGGGGAGGTGGCTTCCCGGCGCTTCCTCAACCAGTTCAAGCAGAAGGACCTCAACAGCGAGCTGCGCCTGCACGGCGACATCGTCAACATCTCGGGGGCGACGCTTTCCTCCCATGCCTTGGTGGTGGGCGTGAAGCGGGCCCTGGTCCTGTGGCGGATCTTTTATGGAAAGTCCTAGGCTTCATCGACAAAACGGAGGTCTCAAGTCGGCGGTCACGGCCTACCTGCTTTTGACTTCCGTTGCCTTCGGCATCGCGGGCCTGATGAGCCGTCAGCACTACGGCCTCAGCCATGAGCAGACCGTCGTCTACTACCTCGGCGACGAGGCGAGCGGCGGCATGCAGATGCCCAAGCTCTATCCCCAGCTTTTGCAGACCGCCCACGTCCACAGTTTCACCATGCCGCTTGTTTTTCTCTCGTTGTGGCTGGGGCTTCACTTCACACCCCTGCGTCCGGGGTGGAAGAAGGCGATCGTCGCCGGCGGCGCGCTTTCCATTTTGATTTATAATGCCGCGCCCTTCCTGCTGCGCTATTATTCCCCCCATGCGGCCTCGCTCTTCACCGTCGGCGGGTTGGGGCTGTTCTTCTTTTTCTTCGTGCCGGCGGGATTGATCCTCTACGAGACTTGGATCGGATTCCAAACGAGTGCCACGCGTTGACCTGCCAAAGAGGCTGATGAGCCGCTACCTCGCGCTGCCGAAGGCGCTGCGGGCGTTGCCGGTCTGGATTGCGGTGTCGGGCGGTCTGGATTCGACCGTGCTGGCCGCGGTCGCCCTCCGGCTGCGTCCTCGCTTGCCCTCCCTGCATTTCGCCCATGTCAATTATCGCCTGCGCGTGCCGGATTCCGATCGGGAAGAGGCCTCGCTTAAGGACTGGGCGGGGCGGGAAGGGGTGCCAATCCGGGTGCTGCGGCTTCGTCCCCGAGCGAAGCCGTCCAACCTCCAGGCCTGGGCCAGGGAGCGACGCCTGGCTTTCTTTCGGAGCCTCATCGCCTCCCGGTCCGGCGGGAGCGGCCTGATTTGGATGGCCCACCATCAAGGCGATCAGGCCGAAACCGTCCTGGCCCGACTGTTGCGCGGCGCCGGTCTCAAGGGTTTGCGGGGCATGGACGAGCTCGAGGAGATCGGGGGGCTTTGGGTCTTCCGGCCCTTTCTCGAGGTGCCGCGGGAGGCCCTGGAGCTCTACGCCCGGAGCCACCGCCTGGGCTTCCACCATGATCGTTCCAACGACGGCGACGATTATCTGCGCAACCGGATCCGGCATCGGATCTTGCCGCGGATGGCAGAGGAAAACCCGAGGATCCAAGAGGTGCTCGCCGTCTTCGCGGCCCGTGCCGGCCAGACCGCCGCGGCCTTGGAGACCCTGGCTCAAGATTGGCTGCGGCGCGCCGCCCGGGGAAGCGCGGCCGGCCCCGCCGCCCTCGATCGGCGCGCCCTCAAGCGCCTGCCACCGGCCCTGCGGGCCTCCGTCCTGGAGGCCTGGCTGCGAGGTGGGACGGGCCGCGAGCAGAGTTTCGGGAAGATCCTTCCCCCCTTGCTGGCGGGCTTGGAGAAGACGGCTGAGGGAATCGAGTTGCCGCTCAAGGGAGGGTTTTGGGTTCAGCTGAGTCCTCAGAAACTGCTCTTGAGGCGTCGCTCGACACCCTTGAGGGCTGCCCCCGGCCGCCGGCGTCCCGGCGTGGCGGTCTAGGCGAAAAAGCCTTCGAAATCCCAAATCTTTCCGGAAATCTGGGTTGCCACCCCGAAAATCCCTATGTTAGGGTTGATGAGTTGCATGATTTAAGAGGTTCACGGTGAAACAGTCGCACAAAACGATCGCCCTTTGGATAGTCATTATCCTGCTCTCGATCTCCATCCTTCACTTTTTCAAGGCTACTCCAACCCTGCGAAATAAAGTGAGTTTTAGCGAGTTTCTCTCCGCGGTCGAGCAGAAGCAGGTCGAGTCGATCATCATCCGCGAGGACGAGTACCAGGGCAAGTTCAAGGACAGCTATAAAGAGGGCAGCTACTTCGAAACCTTGGGTCCCGTGAACAGCGACAAGGCCTTCGAGATCTTCGCGAAGTCCGATGCGCAGATCCGTTACGAAAAACCCAAAGAGACCCCGATGTGGCAGCAGATCCTCATCTCGTGGATGCCCATGCTGCTGCTCTTCGGTTTCTTCTTTTTCTTCATGCGCCAGATCCAGATCGGCGGCGGCAAGGCCTTGAGCTTCGGCAAAAGCCGCGCCCGCTTGATGAGCGAGTCGCAGAAGCGCGTCACCTTCGAGGACGTCGCCGGCGTCGAAGAGGCGAAGGACGAGGTCGAAGAGATCATCGACTTTTTGAAGGATCCGAAGAAGTTCACCAAGTTGGGCGGACGCATCCCCAAGGGCGTCCTGCTGATGGGCCCTCCGGGGACGGGCAAGACCTTGCTCGCCCGCGCCATCGCCGGCGAGGCCGGCGTTCCCTTCTTCAGTATCTCCGGCAGCGATTTCGTCGAGATGTTCGTCGGCGTCGGCGCTTCGCGAGTCCGCGACCTCTTCGAGCAAGGTAAGAAGCACGCGCCCTGCATCATCTTCATCGACGAGATCGACGCCGTCGGCCGCCACCGCGGCGCCGGCCTGGGCGGCGGCCACGACGAGCGCGAGCAGACCCTCAACCAATTGCTGGTCGAGATGGACGGCTTCGAGTCCAACGAGGGCGTCATTTTGGTCGCCGCGACCAACCGCCCCGATGTCCTCGATCCCGCGCTGCTGCGCCCCGGCCGCTTCGACCGGCGCATCGTGGTGCCGCGCCCCGACCTTAAGGGCCGCGAGGAAATCCTGCGCATCCATACCCGCAAGGTCCCCATCTCCCGCGATGTCGATCTGATGGTCCTAGCCCGCGGCACGCCCGGTTTCTGCGGAGCCGACCTCGAAAACCTGGTCAACGAGGCCGCGCTTTACGCCGCCCGCCGCGACAAGAAGGTCGTGGAAATGGGCGATTTCGAGATGGCTAAAGACAAAGTCCTGATGGGCAGCGAGCGCCGCAGCATGATCATCAGTGACGAAGAAAAGAAGACCACCGCCTACCACGAGGCGGGACACACCCTCGTCGCGCGCCTCATCCCCGGCACCGAGCCCGTTCACAAGGTTACGATCATTCCCCGCGGGATGGCTTTGGGCCTGACCCAGCAGCTGCCCGAGGAAGAGAAGCACTCGCACAGCAAAGATTACGCCGAGAACATGATCTCCATCTTGATGGGCGGCCGCCTCGCCGAAGAGCTGATCTTCGGGCAGAAGACCACCGGCGCCGGCAACGACATCGAAAAGGCCACCGACCTCGCGCGCAAGATGGTCTGCGAGTGGGGCATGAGCGAAAAACTCGGGCCCCTGGCCTTCGGCAAGAAGGAAGAGGCGATCTTCCTCGGCCGCGAGTTCGCCCAGCACCAGGATTACAGCGAGCGCACGGCCGCCGAGATCGACCACGAAGTCCGCGACATCGTGACCCGCAACTACGAGCGCGCCAAGGACTTGCTGAAAAACCACCTCACCGAACTGCATGCCTTGGCCGAGGCCTTGCTCGAGCGCGAGACCCTGACCTCCGAAGAGATCAATCAGGTGATCCGCGGCGAGAAGCTGGCGCCCGTCAAGCCAAGCACGCCCTTGGGCGGCCGGCGCGGCACCGCTGCCAAGGCGCCCAGCGCGCCCGGCAAGGAGGGCGTGACGATCGCGCCCCACGTACCGGCTCACCCCAGCAAAGCCTGACCTTGGCCGCGACGTCCTGGTCATTGCGATTTTTCTCACTGTCCCTGGATCGTCCCAGGATCATGGGAATCCTCAACGTCACCCCCGACTCCTTTTCCGACGGCGGGAAATACCTCGATCCTAAGCGCGCCCTCGAGCGCGCACGGGCCTTGATCGCGGAAGGCGCCGACCTGATCGACGTCGGCGGCGAATCCACGCGCCCGGGCGCGGCTCCGGTGCCGCCCGAGGAGGAATGGCGGCGGTTGGAGCCCGTGTTGAAGGTCCTGACGTCCGCGACCGCGACGCCGATTTCCGTGGACACCCGAAACACCGAGACCGCGCGCCGCGCGCTCGACGCGGGGGCCTCGGTCGTCAACGACGTCTCCTGCGCCCGGGACCCGGGGCTGCTGAAGGTCGTCGCCGCGGCTGGAGCCGGCTATGTCCTGATGCATTCCCGCGGAGAGCCCGCCGCCATGGCCTCTTTGGCCCATTACGGCGACGTGGTCGGAGAGGTCGAGGCCGAGCTGCGACTCGGACTCGACCGCGCCCTGCAGGCCGGCATCGTCGCCGAGCGGATTTGCGTCGACCCCGGTTTCGGCTTTGCCAAGACCCCCGAGCAAAATTGGATCTTATTGGAGGGTTTGGCCGGGCTTGCCGAACTGGGTCGGCCCATCTTGGTGGGCCTCTCGCGAAAGCGGATGCTGCGGGAGAGGGTGGGGAGGGAGCCCGAAGCCCTGTTGCGGGCGGGTCTCGATGCGGCGCGGACCGCGATTCGGCGGGGGGCCCGCATCGTTCGGGTGCACGACGTCGCCGCCACGCGCGGCTTTTTACAAGCCTTGCAAAAATCCGAGTTTTCAATAGATTGAGAAGGAACCCTGTTGGAGACATCACGATGACCCGAAAAATCTTCGGCACCGACGGCGTTCGCGGCCTCGCCAACCAGGCCCCGATGGATCCCGAGACCGCTTTGGCCCTGGGCCGGGCGCTGGCGCGCTATTTTTTGGGCAAGAGCCGGAAAAACCGCATCGTCATCGGCAAAGATACGCGGCTTTCCGGCTACATGATCGAGAACGCGCTTTCCTCCGGCATCTGCTCGATGGGCGGCGAGGCGATCTTCCTCGGCCCCCTGCCGACGCCGGGGATCGCCTTCATCACCCAGGCGATGCGCGCCGCTGCCGGCGTGATGATTAGCGCCAGCCACAACCCTTACTACGACAACGGGATCAAGTTTTTTGACCACGACGGCTTCAAGCTGCCCGACGAGGTCGAGGCCCAGCTCGAGGCCATGCTCGACGGCGAGGCCCTGAAGCGGGGGCCCACGCACGGCGAGGTGGGGCGCGCCTACCGCGTTGAAGATGCGGCCGGTCGCTACATCGAGTACCTCAAGGGAACCTTCCCGAAGGAACTGACCTTGGAGGGGGCGAAGATCGTCGTCGACTGCGCCCACGGCGCCGCCTACCGGGTGGCGCCGACCGTTTTCGAGGAACTGGGAGCCGATGTGGTCGCCTTGGGTGTGGCGCCGAACGGCACCAATATCAACGAGGCCTGCGGGGCGCTGCACCCCGAGTCGCTGCGCGAGCGAGTAAAGGCGGAAGGCGCCGATTTGGGCGTAGGATTGGACGGCGACGCCGACCGGCTGGTACTGGTCGACGAGCGCGGAGCGATCCTGCACGGCGACGTCCTGATGGCGCTCTGCGCCCGCGACCTACAGGAGCGGAAGACCTTGGCCCAAGACACCGTCGTCGCGACGGTCATGAGCAACCTCGGTCTCGAGATCGCGCTCAAACGCTGGGGCCTGAAGCTCCAGCGCGTGCAGGTGGGCGACCGCTACATCATCGAGGCGATGCGCCGCCACCATTACAACTTCGGGGGGGAGCAGTCCGGCCACCTGATCTTTTCGGATTACAGCACGACGGGCGACGGCATCCTTGCCGCCCTGCGGGTTCTTTCCATCCTGGTGCGCCGGAGGACCAAGCTCTCTCAAGTCGCCAATTGCATGGAGATCTTCCCCCAAGTCCTCTTGAACGTCCGAGTCCGGCAGAAAAAAGACCTGCATCAGGTCCCCGAGGTGCTGCGGCTCCAGCAGGACATCGAGAAGACCTTGGGCGACAAGGGACGCCTCTTGCTGCGCTACAGCGGCACCGAGCCTTTGCTTCGGATCATGCTCGAGGGCGAGGACCAGGGGCAGATCGAAAAATTTGCGCAGGACCTCAAGGCCGAGACCGAAAAGGCCCTGGGTCGCGCGTGAGGAATCTCCCATGGCCCTGCTCGGCGTGAACATCGACCACATCGCGACCCTGCGCCAGGCCCGGCGCATCTCCTACCCCGATCCCGTCGTGGCCGCACGGATGGCCCAGGACGCCGGCGCCGACCAGATCACCTGCCACCTGCGCGAGGACCGGCGTCACATCCAGGACGCCGACGTTCCGAATCTCTTGAAGGCGGTGTCGATCCCCGTCAACCTCGAGATGGCGGCCACCGCCGAGATGGAGGCCTTCGCCTTGAAGCACCGCCCGGCGAAGATCACCTTGGTTCCCGAGCGCCGCGAGGAGCTCACCACCGAGGGCGGCCTGGACGTGGTTGCCCATCGCGACGTCCTGGTCCCGATGGTCGCCAAGCTCAGGCAAGAAGGGTTTTTCGTCTCGCTCTTCGTCGACCCCGAGGCCGAGCAGCTGCGTTGCAGCCGCGAGTTGGGCGCCGACTCGGTCGAGCTGCACACCGGGGCCTATTGCGAGGTCCCGGCGGAGCGACGCGGCCCCGAGCTGAAGCGGCTGAGCGAGGCCGCCCGCCTCGCCAAGGAGCTCGGCTTCTTCGTGGCCGCCGGCCACGGCCTCAACTACGAGAACATCCTGCCCGTGAAAAAGATCCCCGAGATTGAGGAGTACAACATCGGCCACAGCATCGTCGCCCACGCGGTCCTGGTGGGCTGGGAGCGCGCGGTGCGGGAGATGAAGGCCCTCATCGCATGAAGATCCTCAGCGGAGCGCAGATGGCCCGCCTCGACCGGCTTTCGATCCGAAGGCACGGGATTTCCGCGCGGCTTCTGATGGGCAACGCCGCCCGGGCCTGCTGCGAGGAAATCCTCGCCTTGCGTCTGCCCAAAAAGCTCCGGCGCATCGTCGTCGTCTGCGGGCCGGGCAACAACGGCGGGGACGGATTCGCCGTGGCGACCCTGTTGCGGTCGAAAAATATCGAGATTCAGGTGTTCTTTCTGGGAAGCGCGGCGGCTCTTTCCGAAGAGGCGCGTTATTTCCACGGCCTAGCGCGGGACTTGATCCACCCTCCGCGCGCCATGGCCGCGGCCCTGTGCCGGGCCGACCTGGTAGTGGACGCCGTCTTCGGGATCGGTCTCAAGCGCCCCGTGACGGGCCGCTACGCCGTGGCGATCGCCGCGATGAACCGCGCTCCGGGCTGCAAGCTCGCGGTGGACATTCCCAGCGGGATCTCGGCGGACACCGGCGAGGCGATGGGGACGGCCTTTCGCGCCGACCTGACGGTGACCTTCGAGGCGCCGAAGTGGGGGCAGATCCTGCCGCCGGCCTGGGACTTTGTGGGGCGCCTAGCCGTGCGTCCCATCGGCCTGAGCCGCGCCGAGTTGAAAAAAATGCCCAGCACCGCCGAGTGGGTGGACGCGGATTATTTTCGCCGGCATTGGCGCCCGCGCCGTCGCGGCGCCCACAAGGGCGATGCCGGCCGCGTCTTGGTGGTCGCCGGCTCGCGCGAGATGCCGGGCGCGGGTTATCTTTGCGCTGTCGCCGCCCTGCGCGCCGGAGCGGGCTTGGTGACCTGGGCGCTTCCGGAGGAGGCCTACCGCAGGATCGACCTGCGATTTCCCGAGGTGATGCTTTTGCCGGCGCCTGGCCGGGACGGAAAATTCGCGGCGGGCTCCTTCCCGGCCCTGCGGGCCCCAATGCGGCGTTTCCAGTGCTTGGCGGTCGGGCCGGGCCTGGGGCAGGGCGAGGGCCCGCGGCGCTTTTTGGAGGATTTGCTGTCCGCGCGGCGCCCGCCGACGGTGCTGGACGCGGACGCGCTCAACAACCTCGCCGGGTGCTGGGGTTTGCCGGCGCGCCTGCGCGGGGCGATCGTGACGCCGCATCCTTTGGAGATGTCCCGGCTGTCCGGCAAGAGCGTGGCCTCGATCCGCGCGAATCCCCTCGCCGCGGCCCGGGCTTTCGCCCGGCGGCATCGGTGCTGGGTGGTGCTGAAAGGCTATCGTTCGGTGATCGCCGGCCCGGCGGGAAAACTCTGGATCAATTCCAGCGGCGGTCCCAGCCTCGCCACCGCCGGGAGCGGGGACGTCTTGACGGGCTTGATCGCGGGCCTCTTGGCCCAGGGATTCGGGCCCGAAGCCGCCGTGCCCTGCGCGGTCTTCCTGCACGGCCTGGCGGGCGATCGCCTGGCCGAGCGGCTGGGCGACCGGGGGACAATCGCGTCGGATATTGCCAAGGAGATTCCCAAGGTGGTTTGGGAATTTTGTGGTTGAAAGCAGGAAGATGGTTGGCGTCCCCCCTACGGATTTGGCGTCGATGCCGACGTTATGAAATGAATTCGGATGATGTCGTGAGCACCACCATGGAAACAATTTGGCTCTCCCATTCCGTCGAAGAGACCCTCGCCCTCGCGGCACGCTTCGCCGCGCGCCTCCGCGGTGGGGGCGCTGTCGCCTTGCAGGGCGACCTGGGCAGCGGCAAGACCTGCTTCGCCAAGGGCGTCGTCTCCGCGCTGAGCGGAGTCGAGCCGGCGGAGATCCCGTCGCCGACCTTCACCCTCGTCGAGGAATACCGGGGCGAAGGCCCCATCTACCACGTCGATCTCTACCGCATGCGGGACGCCCGCGAGGCCGAGGAGCTGGCCTGGGACGAAATCCTCGCCCCCGGCGCCGTCGCCTTGGTCGAATGGCCGGAGCGCATGGAAAAGATAATCCCTTATTGCCAATTCCGCCTGAGCTTCAGTAAAGAGGGGGAGGGCGTGCGCCGCATCGCCCTCGCCGAAAGGGCTACCTCCGATGTCTGTCGCTAAACAAAAGCTGCCCGCCGTCTCCGCCCACCGCCCGCTGGAGCCGGTCGACCCGCTCAAGCGCTACGTCCAGGAAATCAGCCGCTATCCTTTTCTCTCGCCCAAAGAAGAGCGCGAGATGGCCCTGGCTTATCAAGAAACCGGGGACCGCGAGGCCGCGCGCAAGCTGGTCACCTCGCACCTGCGACTCGTCGTCAAGATCGCCTCCGAGTACCGCACCGCTTACGGCAACCTTCTCGACCTGATCCAAGAGGGCAACCTGGGCCTGATGCGCGCGGTTAAGAGCTTCGATCCCGACAAGGGAGCGCGCCTCAGCCACTACGCGAGTTGGTGGATCCGCTCCTACATCCTCAAGCACATCCTGGACAATTTCCGACTGATCAAGATCGGCACCACCCAGGCCCAGCGCCGCATCTTTTTCAACCTGATGAAGGAGAAGGAGAGGCTCGAGAAGCAGGGCTTCCATCCGGGCGTCAAGGAGCTTGCGGCGGCGATGGAGGTGAAGCCGGAAGAGGTCGAGGAAATGCAGCAGCGTCTCGGTCATAGCGATCTCTCGCTCGACGCCACGATTCGCGAGGACGACGACAAGCGCCACATCGACCTGCTCGAGGCCGAGACGCCGCCGATCGAGGAGACGCTCGACCAAGCGGCCTTCAAAGACATCCTCGAGGTGAAGCTCCGCGATTTCGCCAAGTCGCTCAACGAGCGCGAGGCCAAGATCTTTCGGGAGCGCCTCCTGTCGGAGGTCCCGCTCACCCTCCAGGCCATCGCCGACCAGTACGGCATCAGCCGTGAGCGCGCCCGGCAGCTGGAAGAGCGCATCAAGGCCAAACTCAAGACCTTCTTCGAAAAAGAAGGGGTGAAGGTCGAGGACCACCTTTAGGTGTGTTTATTGTCAATCCAAATCCAAAAGTTCTCAGGACTGATTTTTAATAATTAATAATAATTATAATAATTTACAGATTTGTAGGCATTTCTATACATTTCACACTTATTTGGCATGGTTTGAGCCAACTGCCATGCCTTTAAGCGCTTGAAATAATTATAATTTTCATCTCGCCCATTTTCTGTTTCTGGCACGAATCCTGCTTTTATTTTCCCATATCCCGGGGTCACTGACGCACCCCTTGTCCTAAGCGGCTGGTGCCTCCGGGATTTTCTTTAAATTTTTTACTCTATTTTTTGGACGTTTTCTTGGCAGCCCGGGGAGACCGCCGAGCCCCTTGTCCTATTTCGGTGGGTTTCTCCGGGCCTGCCTTTTTTTACCCGGAACCGATCGGATCAGGGGGCGGTGCGACCGCGGTCGATGGCGAGGAGGACCGGCGCGATATCGCCCCTAGCTTCGCGCGGCACGGAAGAGGTTTGGAAGGCGGAGCTGTAATAATACGTTCCCGCCGAGCGCAGGAATGCCGAGAGGGAAAGCCGGTAGTCGGCGCAGAGTCGACCGTCCGCCGCATGACCCCAGCGCAAGGTGACCCAGGTCTCCCAGAGCCCGTCGGGCCGGCAGGAGGCATCGAGCGTCATGTGCCTCTCGAAGTAGCCCCCGCCCTCCGGCACGAAATCCACTTTCACCTTAGGGTTGTAATCGAGCGGCTCGTCGTACATCTCGGCGTCGCCGGGGTCGAAGGTTTCGGCGCGGCCCAGGGTCTTGGTCATCATGCCGTCGCCGCCGCCGGAGACGACGTCCGCGAATTCCGCCCTGGGCCCGAGGCTTCCGTCGCAGTTGCGCACGAAGCCGTTCTCGATCACGCGCGCCCGCACGGGGATCCCCATCCCGCAGGGGCCGCCGATGCCCGGATCGCTCTGCTGGGTGCTGGGCACGGCGCCACCGCCTCCGGCGAGGTCTCCGCCGCCGCCCAGACTATTTCCGCCTCCGTCGAGGGACTGGAGGCCGCCGGGGCCGCCCCCCGCCGAGGAGGCTCCGCCTCCCGGACCGCCCATGCCCGAGCAGGCGGTCAAGACGGCCAAGAGGCCGAAGGCGGAGAGGAACTGAGGCCATGGGGTTTTTCGCTGCATCGAAATCGATTCCTTACATCCACTATAAAATTATTAGCTCCCTGCTTCCAGCCCGGGAAAGAGCAATTCCGGAAAGACGCGGCGCGCTCATGGAGTCGCCTGCTGAAGAACGCTTCCCGCGTCGAATTTCGTCGGGCCCAGATCGATACCCAAAGGAATGGGGTAGGCTTCGATAGCCTTGTCGTATTCGAGGACCTGCGACCCGCCGCTATACGGTGGGCTCATCAGCGGGGCGCCGCCTTGGTTCCAGAGGGCCTGGGCCCTCACCGAAAAATTCGGACAATGCAATCCCCGAGAGACGGTGAAGAAACTCAAGGCGCCGAGCGCCGTCCGCCACCTTCCGTCCTCGGCGCAATGAGTCGAGGCCTTCACGCTCCGATCTTCGATATCGCCCTCGGCGCGGAAGGTAAGGGTGACTTCGGGCCCGGGGACGGGATCATCAGGCGGGGCCATCGTGTCGGCATCCTCTCCAAGGATTTCCTCCGCCGCCCGAACCCGCAGCGCGGCCACGCTGTTATCGCGACAGGAGGTCTCGTAGGCGCCGCGCGTGACTTGGACGCTCGCCACGAAGCGGATGACGCAGGGGGCGCCGACGCCCGGCTCGCTCTGTTGGGTGCTGGGGACCGCTTGGCCCTGGGCGGTATCGCCGTCGGGCAGGCCTCCGTCCGCGGATAGCCCGCCGTCGAGGCTGTTTTGTCCGCCCAAGGTCGGCGCGCCTCCGGCCCCGCCGGAAGTGAGACCGGCGCAGGCGGCGAGGGCCGCGCAAAGGCCCAGCGCGATAAAGTTGGCGATTGATTTGGCGTGAAAACCCATCCGGCCCCCAACCCTTGTCCTGCGCAGCGACCCGACGCCGCGCCCCCTTGGGGTTGCCTTCCCTTCAATAGCTATTCGATTATCGGCTCCCGAACGGGAAAAATTGCGTCAAATTACGAGTTTTCCACCTCTTTTTGTCCGAAACGGTCGAGCTTATGGTAGAGGGTCTGGCGCTGGATCCCCAGCTTTCGGGCCGCTAAAGCCTTGTTTCCCTTGCATTCTTTCAAGACCCTCGCGACCTCCTCGGGGGTGACGCGGCGCTTGGGGGGCTCGATCTCGAGGTTCCGGATCTTCTGGTGGAGGGTGAAGCGGCTGATGCCCAACAGCTTTGCGGCCTTCACCTTGTTGCCCTGAGACTCCTGGAGGGCGCGGTCGATGATCCGCTTCTCGAAGTTGGAGACCTGGCGGTCGAGGTTTAAGTCGCGCATCATCTCTTCCTCGAACTCGTATTTTTCGCGGACGTTCTCGGAGAGGAGTTCCTTGGTGATTTCGCCCTTGCCCATGACGAGCGCGCGATTGATCTCGTTCTCCAGCTCTCGGATGTTGCCGGGCCAGTCGTAGGTCATCAGCGCCTTGACCGCCGCCGGTTCGATGGAGAGGAAGTTCTCGGGGATGCCCATCTTGTTCTTCTTCATGAAGTGCTGGGCGAGCATCGGGATGTCGGGCTTGCGCTCGCGCAGGGCCGGCAGGTTGATGCGCACGACGTTCAGGCGGTAGAAGAGGTCCTTGCGGAATTTCCCCTCCTTCACCAGCTCGCCCAAGTCCTTGTTGGTCGCCGAAATGATGCGGACGTTCACCTTGACCGTCTTGTTCGAGCCCAGGGGCCGGATCTCGCCCTCCTGCAGGACGCGCAGCAGCTTGGCCTGCATGCCGGGGCTCATGTCGGCCACCTCGTCCAAGAAGACGCTGCCGCCGTCGGCGTATTCGAACATCCCTTTCTTGTCGCGCTCGGCGCCGGTGAAGGCGCCGCGGACGTGGCCGAAGAGCTCGGATTCGAGCAGGGTCTCTGAGTACGAGGCGCAGTTGGTCGAGACGTAGATCCGGGCCTTGCGCGGGCCGTTGTAGTGCAGGGCGCGGGCGATCAGCTCCTTGCCGGTTCCCGATTCGCCGTGGATGTAGACGGTGACGTCCGAATCGATGATGCGGTCGAGGGTCTTCAAGACCTCCTTCATGGCGTGCGACTCGCCGATGATTTCTTGATAGCGGTCGGCCCGCGGCCCATCGGTGTCTTGCTGGGACTCGAGCTGCAGTTTCACCTTTTCCAATTCGCTGGCCTGGTCGGCGACCCGGTCTTCGAGGGCCTTGTTGAGGCGCAGGATCATTTTTTGATTGTTTTCCAGCTCCTTTTGCCGTTGGCGATTGTCTTCGAGCAGCCGCGCGTGGCTGATCGCCAGCGAGGCCTGGTCGGCGAAGACCGAGACGACCTGGGCGTGGTTTTCTTGGAAGACGCCCGAGGCGAAGCGGTTGTCCAAGTAGATGACGCCCTGGATCGAATCGCCGCTCTTCAGCGGCACGGCCAGGACCGAACGCAATTTCATGCGATGCACGCTCTCCGCGCCCTTGAGCTTGGCCTCCTCGCCGGCGTCCAGCGTCAGGACGGCGTTGCGGGTTTGGGTGACCTCGCGGATGATCGAGGTCGAGACCTTCTCGCGGGCCTTTTTTAGGCTCTCCTTGTCCATGTTGCGCGCGGATTGGACCTCGATGCCTTCTTCCTTGAAGAGCACGACGAAGCCGCGCTCGGCGCCGGAGAGCTGGATCGCCTCGTCGAGGATCAGGTCGAGCAGGCGGTCGAGGTTCATCTGCGCGAGGATGCGCTTGGAGATCTCGAAGATCTTCTCGTAGGTGGGGGTGTCGAGCTTGGAATCGGTCAGGGTCATAGGTCCTCCATGGCCTCCAGGATTTTTTCCAGTTTTCGGTCTCGCAAATAGCTTTGTCTCTGTCCCTCGGGGAGCTGCGGCAGCAGGGCCTCGAGGCTAGCCTTGGCCCGCGCGAAGCGAGCCGCGGCGGCGGTCGGGTCGCCGGCGCACTTTTCCAAGAGGCCCAGGTCGAAGTCGGCCTCCCAAAGGAGGTGACGCAGCTGGTGCGCTTCCATGCGGCTCCGCGCGGCCTCCAGCTGGACCCTGGCCGCCGCCAGGTCGGGCTTGGCTCGGTCGCGCAGGATCTTGCCGAGCGCCAAACGGCTCCAGGCCTCCAGGAAGGGATTTGCCAGGCGTTCCGCCAGTGCCAGCGCCGCTTCGGCGTCGAGCTGGGCCGCGGGAAATTTTTTCGCGTCCCAATTCAGGTAAGCGCGGTTGAAATAGAGCTGCGGGAGCAGGGGCGAGGCACCTCGAGCCTCCAGGAGAGCAATCGCCTGGTCCAGGTGATGTCGCTGCGCATCCAAGTCGCCACGCTGTCCAGCAAATAGCGAGAGGAAGTTGAGGGCGGCGGCTTGGTCCTCGGGGAGATCCGCGCGCAGGGCCTGGCGTAAGAGCTCATAGGCGCCGGCCTCCGCCTCGGCGGAGCGGCCCATGGTGTAGAGGAGGTTGACGCGATTGCGCAGCAGCTTCAGACGCAGCAACGGATGGTCGGCGGCCTCGGCGGAACGCAGGGCTTGCTCGTAATAAGAACGCGCGTCTTCCAACCGCCCTTCGTCGTGACGGGCGTTGCCCAGATTCATCTCCGCAAGCCCTTGGGCGTAAGGGTCTCCGGCCGACCGCGCGGCCTCGATGGCCCGCTGGAAACAGGCGACGGCCGCTTCGCGGCGGCCGAAACGGTTTTCCACCAGGCCGCGCAGGTTGTGGACGCGCGAGAGGGCTGAGGGTTGAGGGATCTTTTCGTAGGACTCTTGCGCGGCCGTCAGCGCGTGCTCCGCGGCCTCGAGTTTCCCCAGGCTGAGCTGGGCCCGGGCGCGGACCTCCCAATACAAGCCGGCCTCTTCGGCGGGCGCCGGGGGCGCCGAAGCGGGAAGGAGGGCGAGGGCGGCTTCGTTTCGGCCGGCGGCTGCGTAATGTCGGGCGGCCAGGATCCGGACGAGGGGCGGGATCGCTTCGCGATCGGGGTTGGCCTGCTCCAAGAGGGAGGCGATTTGGGCCCCGAGGGCGAATTCGCCGCGCGCGTAGTGGCGCTCCAGGTCGGCGCGCAGCCCCGGCCAATCGCGGGCCGCTCGCCCGGCAGATTCCTCTCCTGTCTCGGGAATTCCGTAGGTCGTCTCGCCCGCCTCTTCGCGGCGCCGCAGGTGGCCGGCCTCCGTCCAGGTCTGAAGCCGCGGTCGCAGGACGGAATGCGAGACCCCGAGCAGCCCGGCTAGGGTTTCGGCTCCGAGGCCGAGCGGCGACGACAGGCGCAGAATCTCGATCAACTGGGAACACCTCTCCTTCCAGCGCCGGGCCTGCCGCTGGAGCAGGTCTTCCGGAATCGCGGCCTCCGGATCCGTCCAGCGCCAGCCGGCATCTCCCCACTGCAGCAAGCCTTCTTCGCGCAGGGCCTGGAGCAGGTCTTCCAATCGGTCCGCGCGTCCCGCAGACTGGGCGCACAGGGCGCGGCTCGCGGCGGGGAGCGGAAGATCTTGGATTTCGTCTTGTAAAAACTCCGCGAGCTCCGCCTCGGTCAAGGGCTGGAGGGTCTCGGCTTGGAAGCCCGAGGGCAGGGCCTCGAGGGATTCGACGGCGACGAGGACGGGGCCTGCGGCCGCATCCAGCCATGCGGCCGTCGGCGGCGAAAGCGAAGGACCCGCTTCGGCCCCGTCGATCAGGACGACCTGCCCCGCGGAGAGCGGCACGGCGGCCGCGGCTGCGGAGTTCAGGGACTCCGCGTCGGCGAAGTACAGCGGCTGGCGCCCCGCCAATTGCAGCAATTCCTTGAGGCGTCGCAGCAGCCGGCTTTTGCCCAGACCGGTGCCTCCCACGATCGCGAGGCGCCGCGGCGCCGAGGATTGCAGCTCCGCGGTCAGGCGGTCGAGGAGCGCTCGGCGAAAGAAATGGTCGGATTCTTCGAGGACGGCCGCCGGCGCAGCGGCGCCGCGCAGGCGGAAGTTCTCGTCCAGGACGGCGTTGATCGCCGCCAGCAGCTCCGGGATCGAGGCGAAGCGATCGCGGGGGTCCTTGGCGACCATCTTGAAGAGCAGGTCGGAGAAGGCCTCGGGCAGCGCGGGGTTCAATCCCTGCGCGCGGCGCGGCGGTCCGGAGACTTGGGCCTGCATCATGGCCAGGGGGTCTTGGGACGGGAAGGGGAACTCTTTCGCGAAGAGGCGATGGAAGAGCATCCCCAGGGCGTAGATGTCGCTGGCGGGGCCGGCGCCTTGCTCGAGCATAAGCTCGGGCGCCGCGTAGGGCGGGGTGCCGCTGAACTCCCCCGGGCCGCTCACGCCCCGGCGCTTCCATTCGGCCAGGCCGAAGTCGATCAGCTTGAGGCCGCGCTCGCCGCCCTCGGGCTTGGGGACGAGGATGTTCTCCGGTTTCAAGTCCAGGTGCAGCACGCCGCGGCGGTGCAGGTAGTCGAGGGCGCGCAGCAGCTCGACGACGAGGCGGAAGACGGTGTTGAGGTCGGCGCCGCGCGCGGCGGAGAGCAGGTCCTCGCCGGGAACGTACTCCGAGGAAAAGAACATCTCCTCGCGGGTCACGCCGAAGTCGTAGACTTGGGCCAGGTTGCGGTGGCGCAGGAGGGCGAGGGCGGCGAATTCGTTTTGCATGGCGGCGGCCAGGGCCGGGTCTTTGCTTTGGCGCCGGTCGAGGATCTTCAGCGCCACTTCTTGGCCGCCCCGCCGCAAGTCGCGGGCCAGAAAGACCGTGCCGCCGCCGCCCTGGCCCAAGGGGCGCAGCAGCTCGTAGCGTCCGGCGAAGGGGCCGGCGGCGGGGGAAGCTCGGCGGGATTTGGCGGTCGATTTGGAGCCCATAACGGCCTGAACGGCGGTCTAATGTGCAAAAATATAACAAAAAATGAAGAGAACCGTCTCCTAAAATATATTGAAATTTATGGAAAAAATTAAGCCATGGCCATGATTGATACCTTTTAGACAGCTTCGGTGGGGGAGGTTTCGAGAGTTCGCTTATTTTATGAGTTATTTCAAGGGATTAGCGGGTGAGTCTCCGGGGAAATGGCCGGGGATTTGCAAAATCTCCGATGGGCCTCCGTGTGTTTCGAGGTTCAAGGAGTTTTTATGTCCGAGCTCTTTCAAGTCCGGCACGGCGATCCGGCCTGCCGCGCAAAAATCTGTCTTCCGGATTACGAGGCGGCCTTTGCGCGGCATCAAGAGTTGCAGTTTCGCAAATACCTTGAGCACGGCGCTTACGCCACGCCGGAGCATGCCGGGATCGCGGAGAGCTTCGAGAGTTTTCGCGCCGCGCTGTGGGGCGAGGGCGGCTATGCCTCCCGCATCTTCCTGCGGGTCCACCTGCCGGGCCGCGCGGGAAGCCAGACCCTGCGCTTGGAAGACATCGCCGTCGATGGCGAGGTGCGCTTCGAGGACATGAAGGCCTTGCTCGAGCTGGGCCGCGTCGAGGTCCTGGTGCCGGGGTATTTTTGCGGCGCTTCGGGCGCCGGCATGAGCGCCGGGTTGGAGATCTATTTGGACAAGGCCGGGCGTTTCTCGCGCGGGGATTTTCGGGCCTTGATCCGCGAGCTGGACGAGCTGAGACCCCTGCACGGCGAGGGCATGGGCAACGCCTTTTGGTTTCGCTGCGTCGAATCCGTCTTTCCCACGCCGTCGGAGCCGCAGGGGGCCTTCCTGCGCAACCCCCTGGTCTTGAGCCTCGCGCAAAATCTCTTGGTGGAATTAGGTCGAGCTGCCGTGGCGACGGAGGAATTTTCCTGTCCGGAGGACGATATCGCCTATTTCGATGAGGACAAGGGATTTCCCGTCTGCGAGAACGGCGAGGAATACTCCGGAGAAGAGGGTTCCGAATCGGGAATCGGGGGCGCCTTGACTCTGCTGGGTCAGGGCATGTCCCGGGGCCTCGCGGGTGGCGCCGCTGGCGGCGCGATGGTTTTCGGCGGATTCGGCGCCGGGCGCATCGGTGCCGCGGTTTTAAAGGCCTCGTTGGGCTCCTCCGAAACTTCGGATTGAAATTAAAATAATTTGTTTTGTAAAAAATAGAAAAGGTGGCGTCGCTTTCGCGACCGCCACCCTTTGCTCCTACCTAAGCCTTACGCTCGGCAGGTGGGAGTGCCCCCGAGTCGATCTAATCTTTCGGTGCTTCCAGGAACTTCTTGGCTCCGGAGCTTTTTTGGAGCTGCTTCATCAATTCATCCCGCTGTTTGGGAGAAAGGGACTCCAAGAATTTATCCAATTTCTCCTGCAGCTCCTGCGGGTTGTAATTCTTTTTCAAGATCATTTCGTTTCGATAGAGGATGTTCGCCTTGGCCCTGGGCGGGCGACGCTTAAGCAGTATTTTGGGAGGCGGCGCCTCGAAGGCGCTGGCGCCCTCCGCGGCCGCCTTCTTGGCCTCGCGCGCCGCGACGGCGCAATTCTCTTGGGTGGTGGGCGAGGGTTCCTCGCCCCTCAGCAGGGAGTCGACCGTACCCAGGAGGCACTTGCGAAAGGTTTTTTGGAAGTAATCCCCCATCTCGCTTCTCCTATTTCGCGTTGACGTTGTCGGAGGGCGTCTTGACGGCCTGTTTCAACCGCTCGCGGACCTCGGGAGACAGGGAGTGGTGAATTTGCTTGAATTGCCGCAGCGGAACGCGCTTCAGCGCCTTCGCGCCGCCCATTAGCAGGACGCCGCCGACCAAGTCTTCCGCGAAATTCCGGAACAGTTCCCTCGCATCCACCCGCTCCTCGATCGCGCGATGGACACCGTAGGCCAGGAGTGCCCCCGGGCCGGCGAAGGGAAGGACGGAAGAAAGCAAGAGCGAGGGATCGATCTCCGGAATCTGGAAGTCCTCCCCGCAGGCCATTTTCTGGAAGGACACCGTGAGGGTGGTGACCGGGAAGGCGGGGCCGAAGAGCAACGGGAACATGCCCGAGCCCATGACGGGCTCCGAGTCGCAAATCTTGTCGCGTAGGAAGTCGTGGGCCTCGCGGCCTCGATCTTCGACTTGCTCCACGACCTTTTCCACGACCTCCGTGCATGCCTCCGCCGCGACCGGCAGGCCGAGCCCGACGCCGAGGGCCGAAAGCCCCAGGCCCGCAACGCATCTCGTTTCCGATGTATCGAAAAGATCAAAAATATTTCCCATAAGCTCCCCCGATCTTGGCGCCCCTGTTCCTCAAAAATTGGGGCCGCGGCCCTCTGATGCCGCGGCCCCGAGGATGAGGAATAGGGCTGGTACAGAGATTTGATTTTTGTGCCGCTGGACGGCACGTGTCTTTCTCTCATTACAAAGACAGTGCCAAGTGCCGGGGTTTTGAAAATGATTTAATAAGATTTTGAAATTATTATATTTATTTGAATGATCGGTTTTGGGAGGGGATATCTACCGAAGTGTATAAAATGTCTCGTTTTATTCGGTATATTAAAAAGTTGTTATTTATCAAATAAATATATGGAAGCTAGTTTTAGAAATATCTGGGTTCTTATCTGCAAATCAAACAATCTTATCGCTAAGCCGATATCCTTACGAAAGGCCGGTTCAGGGGCCGTATTCGTCCACCGGGTATTTTACCGGGCTTCCCCGGTCGCCCGCGATCGAGCGGACCAGAAAATACAGGCCGATTCCCACCACCGCCCCGCCGGCGCCGGTGAGCCCGTCCCAGATGTAGTGATTGCGCACCTTGCTCTTGTTCAGCTTGGGCCACAGGTAGTGGCCGGCCAGGGCGCCACAGCCCGCGCCCATCGCGCCGGAGCCGCCGATCATCAGGCCGTCGCGCAGGCCGGGCGAGTCGTCGCCCAATCCGGTGCCGAGTCCGACGCCTAGGCCGATCCCCCCGGCGAGGCAGAGGCCTCCCTCGGCGAGCGGCAGCCAGGTGTCGCTGCGCTTTTGGCTGACGTGGAATTCCTTGGACATCCTCGTGATATAGTCGCGCAGCTCCTGGGTCTCGCCGGTGCTGAGCTGCCAGGGGACGGACTTGAATTCGCCGTCCCAAAAAACACGGGGCGTCGGCGCGGCGCCGCTCTCGCCGAAGAGGCGGCGCAGGACGGCGAGCGTGGCAAGGATGTATTCGCGGCGCGCCGTCAGGTGGCCGTCGACGGCCACGTTCAGCGAGATCTCGAGCGCCGGGACGTCGAGGCCGATCTTGGGCGGATCCCCGGCCTTCTGCGGGAGCTCGATCTTCAGGTGGTGGTCGATCAGCTTATAGATCTCGGAGAAGCGTCCACGGTCCTTGAGCCAGGCGGGGGTCATGTTCGCCTCTTTGCTCTCTTCCGCGATGGCGCGGCCCAGGAGGGCGTGCGAGGAGGTCCCGATCGCGTACTCGCGGAGGCTCAATCGCAGCGCCTTTTCCTTGTCGCCGCGCATCTCCATGAGCCGCAGGGCGAAGCGGCAGTCGTCGACGAATCTCTCCGGCAGGCCGCGCTCCCCGGCCAGGGCCTTGAGACCTTCCTCGAGCTTGGCGCAGAAGACCTCGGGCGCCTTGTCGGCCTCCACCTCGGGATGCAGGCGGCTCCAGGACTGGAAGGCCTCGAAGAACTCCTCGCGGAAATGCGGCTGGGGATTTTGCGTCCAATAAGAGACGACCGTTGGCCGCAGGTAGCGCAGCAGGACGTCGTAATGGTTTTTCCGCTTTTTGTCGCTCAGCTTGTGCCATTGGTCCGCCTCGGCCGCGTCGACGAAGAGGTCGCGGAACCCGCGGTACTTCTCGCGCAGGGCGTAGACCTCGAGGAGCCATTTCGCGCGCTTCTTGCCTTCCTCGGAGAGGCGCTTGTCCGTGACCAGGACGTTGATACCGCCGACCAGCTTGCCGGAGGCCTCGTCCTTGGCGAGCGTGAAGGTCTCGAGCAGAAAGGAGGCGAGGCGTTCGCGCTGGAATTTCTCCTCCTTGGGGAAGCCGACGGGGGCGTCCAAGTTGACCTTTCCCGTCGCGACATATTGGGCGATCGTCAGCATCAGCTCGAACTCGGGCGCGCTGACGGCCGCCGCGCGCACCCGCAGCGTCGTCTCGACGACCCTCAGGATCTCGAGGACGTCCGAGAGGTTCTTCTGCTTTCCGACCCAGGTCAGGTTTTCCGCCGTGTTGTTGCTGGAGAGGACGAATTGGTCCTTGTTGCGGTCGAAGCGGATGGGCTTGGCGCCGCCGGACTTGTCGCCCTCCAGCGCCAGCGGCAGGACGACGCTGCATTCGTCGGGCGGGGCCTTGGGGGCTTGCTTGGACTTGGAATCGGGCGCGGGCGCCTCGGGCGGCGCGCTGCTGCAGGCCTCGGGCGGGGCGGTCAAGCCCTCGTAGGTGACGGTCAGATTGGACATCAGGAGCCCCCAAAACAAATTCCGCCCCGCGCTGCCGGCGTCGCCGTCGGCAATTCGAGAGCGTGCGTTTTCGAGAATAACCTGACCTCGTCCTAATCTGAGCCCCGTGAGGTCCGTACTATTATCGTGGCACCCTCGCCGAAGTTTCGCCGAAGTGCAAGTTCCCTCTGCGGAAGGCCGAGACATTTCCCGGCGGTCCCTTCGCCTATTCAGTCCAAAATCGACTCACCTCGGGCGAAAGGCCGGTAATTCGGCGAG
>JAANMW010000309.1_pt1 | contig 56363 bp, 48 predicted proteins | sample 7279671 | NCBI WGS metagenome assembly JAANMW01 (sample SAMN14094541, study PRJNA606508) | bioreactor metagenome | isolation source: A lab-scale SPAN reactor treating ammonium-rich wastewater day 247 | place: Ireland: Galway | collected 2017-09-19 | reverse complement strand
GGTTGCCACGGGCGTGTACTTCTACCGCATCGAAGCCAAAGGCGCAGACGGCGCGGCCCCCTTCACCAATCTCAAAAAAATGTTGCTGGTGAAGTAAGGACAAACAAACGGATTTGACGATTTCGCCGAATCCACTGTAACGAAAGACCCTGCCCGCCGAAAGGTGAGCAGGGTCTTTGTGTTTCTTGTCCATTTTGATATATTGGCGTTGAAGTTCTCCCCGGCCACAATTCCACGTATCCATCGGGAATTCACAATGAAGAAGTCAGCCTTATCCTTTCTTTTATTAACCACCATCGGGTTGGGCAATCTCGTCCTTGCGGGCAATCCGAATGCAGTATATCTGCACGAAGGGTTCAACGGAAGCGGTATCCCCGCAGGCTGGACACAATTCAGAATATCGGGAACTCAAGCGCTCTGGAGCATCGTTGGCATCGGGTCGAACCCAACCATCCCGCCTTACGCAGGATCAGGACAGGCTAAATTCAATTCATTCGATGCTGCCGCGGGTGAGCAAGCCCGACTTGTCTCCCCCGCAATCAATCTTGCATCGGCAACCGATCCATTTCTCACATTCCATCTCTACCACGATGACGAGTATCCCTCATCGTTCGACTCTGTGTATGTCGACGTGAGTACGGTTGATAGTATCAGCGGACCGTGGACAACTCTTCTCGGGGCACGACGGCCAAGAAGCGTTGAGGGTTGGAGCAAGGAGCTTGTTTCGCTGTATGCGTATCGCGGCGTGAGCCGGGTTTTTCTTTCGCTGCGGGGTGTGAGCAAGTACGGCAACAACATGTTCGCGGATGAATTCCGTATTGCAGACTCATCATTTCATGATATTGGAGTGTCGGAACTTCTCCCCGACAACATCCCGACTACACAGCCGCAAGTACCCGTACTGAATTCGCCTTTTCCCGATTCGCGCATGACGATTTCCACCAACGGGAAGAATAGTGCACGATACGAAGAACAACTTCCGGTCGTTGCACTTCCCTATTCCTCCCAACTCAACATCAAGGCGATTGTTCAGAACCGAGGCACATTCACAGAACCATCCTATTCTGTCAACTGGCAGATCGACGGACTGCAGCAACCGCAGGCAGTTGGAGGTTCCATTGAACCGCGAACCGGCCGCGACACCGTCACGCTGACGTGGAGCAATCCGACGCCCGGTATTCACACGATCATTGCATGGACGGTACTGCCATCCGATTCAAACCGGACGAACGATACTTCACGTGCCACATTTCAGGTTCTTGAAGCAGGAACGGTGTTTTACGAATCGTTCAATGCAGTCGCGTTTCCTCCGTCGGGCTGGAGTGTGATCAACCGGGACGGCGGACTTCTTGCTCCCTGGTTTCGCGGTGCGGATACATCGGCATTCCCCGGATTTGAAGGAAGCGGATTTGCGGCAAACAATTTCCAGCGTGCCAACGGAACCTATCTGGATGATTATCTCATCTCGCCGCCGGTTGCGGGAGTCGGTCAATCGGGATTTGTGGATTCACTTGTCTTCTGGACTCGTTCGCAATTCAATCAACCTCCTGCTGCCAACTTTCCTGATTCGCTGATGGTACTCGTTTCAACCTCGGGTGCCGATACATCGAGTTTTGCCATTCTTCTCGATTACTTTGCTGTTCCGAAAACCGGGTGGACTCGAAAATCCTATTCTGTATCAAGCCGCGTTCCCGCAAATTCTACGGTGCGGATTGCATTCCGCTACCTCTTGCATAATGTCCAGGCGACCAGCGGCAGCGGTGATTTCATCGGAATTGACGGAGTGCAGTTCATTCGCAGCGGACCTGCTTCAGCAGAAAACACTAATGCTGCTCCGGAGTTGTTTGCTTTGGAACAGAACTATCCTAATCCGTTCAACCCTGCCACGACAATCCGGTTTAGCATACCGCAAACCGGTGAAGTAGATCTGAAAGTATTTGATCTCCTCGGGCGGGAAGTGGCGACATTGGTGGACGGTCATCTTGAATCAGGGATACATCAAGTGCAGTTCAATGCAACCACGCTTGCGTCGGGCGTGTATTTCTATCGGTTGAGGCAAGAATCATATCACACAACCCGCATCATGACATTGTTGAAATAAGAAACAGTATCATCACTTCGGATTTCAAAGGGCGCTTGACTTTTGAAGCCCCGTTTTGTAGGTTCTTGCGAGTACGAAAGTTCTCTTTTCTTTCCACTGCAACATCTGTTCTCTATCAGTCCTGACCGGACTCATTCCTACATCGTGTAGCGGTACACATTCTGCACCCTGCAGGAATCATTCAAATTCCAACAACCACGTGACAAGGAGGTGAAGATCACGAATTCCTCTTGAATTACTTCGAGCATACAGTCTTCGGATGCCGGAAGGCAACCAACCTTTCTCTACATCTATCCACATCATCAGGGCGTGGAGGAACCCTCATCCATAACATATTCTATCACTTTCCGCCGCCAAGGCAGACACAAATCAACCAATCCAAAAGGAGGCTATATGAAACAGGCTTTCCGTTTGACCGACAGCAGTCATCTTCTCACCCCAAGAAGCGTCTTGACAGTGTTGTTGATGGTGGTTGCAGGGGCTGCCTGCTTGATGGCACAAACACCACAGTATTATAACTATCAAAACGTTGGAACTTCGAGCAATTCGTTCCCATTTGGCCAGGCCGCCGGGAAGAAAGTACAATGGTTGCTTCTTCCCAACGACTTAACCCAACCTGCTCCGTGCCCACCGGGCAACAGCATCACGAAGGTGTACTTCTTCGTCAGTACGGCGGGCACCAGAACGTATACCGATTTCACCATCAGCATGGGACAAACGTCAATCACGACACTTCCGACCGGAGCGTGGTATAGCGGCCCCATGCAAGTTGTTAAGTCAAGCCCGTCAATTGCGTTGACCGGCGTCCTGAATTCGTGGATGAGCGTCGAATTGGATACACCGTTCCCCTACGATCCAACGCAGAGCCTTGTTATCGAAGTCAATCAATGTGGCTCATCAGGCACAGGAATAAGTGTGCGTCAGAATGCCCTCACGGGTTTCAGACGAAGCTGGTCGGGAACAACGACTCCGTGCCCATTCCTATGGGGCGGGCAGGATGCGAGTATCGTGAACTTCGGGGTTGATGTTGTTCCGTCTGGAATTCCCGGCTGGACAACGCAAACGTCGGGAATAACTACCGCGCTATACAGTGTGAGAGCTGTCAGCGGTTCGGTTGCATGGGCAGCCGGAGCCGGCGGTGTTGTTCTCCGCACGACTGACGGCGGCGGCACTTGGACCAATGTTGGTGGCGGCGCCATCGGATCGATGGATTTGTATAACATAGATGCACTGAACGCAACGACGGCTTTCGTCACCGGAACTCCATCCACCGTTACCTACATCTTCAGAACAACTAACGGCGGCACTTCGTGGGACACTGTGTTTACTCAATCAGGCGGTTTCATCAACGCAATCCGGATGTTCAACGCTTCCAATGGAATTGCGCAAGGTGATCCTGTAACGGGCAAGTGGACAATTTTACAGACAACCGATGGCGGAACAACATGGGCTCGCACGGCAACGGAGCCGACACAAGTCGGCACTGAAGCAGGCTCAAATAACGGACTTGAAGCAATCGGGTCGACACATATCTGGTTCACATCGAACAGCACTCCCCCGAAAGTGTATAGAACAACGGACGGCGGAGCCACGTGGAATTCAGGCACGCTGCCGGGATCGGCAACGTTCACGGCCGGATTGGCCTTTCTCAATACGCAGATTGGAGTTGCGGGAGCCAATAACGGCACTGCAGCACGCACGACTGACGGCGGAGCAACGTGGAACTCAATCACGGTCGGCACGACAGGTACGATTTATGGAATGGCAAAAGCCGGAACGCTCGACTTCTGGGCAACGCGGGGAACTACGATTCAGGTAAGCAAGGATCGCGGGGTCATATGGACGCAAGACTTCAGCGACGCGACATCGGGCACAATCTGGCACATCAACTTCGTCACCAGCGGCAACATCGCAAAAGGCTGGACTGTGACCGGAACGGGCAAGATTTACGCATATTTCAACCCGATTAGCGTTCACGATCTCGGAATCCAGTCGCTGGCAAAAGTCTTCTCAACAAACAGGCCTGCGGCACCAATCAACCACAGCACGGATGCGTCGCAACTAGAAACTGCGGGTGAAGCATCGTTTGACGGATCAGAACCCTCTACGGGGGCTCTCACCATTACTCCGACGGGCTCCTTCTCATTGGCAGATACAGTCGGGTTCCGTGCCATCGTGAAGAATTTCGGCACGTTCAATGAATCATCATACGAGTTGCGGTGGCAGGTTAACGGCGTTAATCAGCCCGCAATCAATAGAGGCCCAATCGCTGCAGATGCAGTGGATACTGTAACATTCCAATGGAACCAGGCAGTAAATGGATCGCATACGCTGAAAGCGTGGACGGTTCTTGCCAACGACAGCAACCCTGCCAACGACACCTCGACCATCTCATTCAATGTCGGCCGTGTTGCCGGAGATACGCTTTATACGTTTGTTGTCCCCAACCAGATAATTCTCGGTGTAGCCAAAATCGGTTCGGCCAACAAGCTTGCATTCACCAGTGGCGGGCAAAGCTCAACAATTGTCGAGGATAACAAGTGGATTGTCACCGATATGTACGGTGGAATTCTCGACACAAGCCACTTGCAGGTCAATCCGACAACCGGACAGGGTTTCGGCTTCCGAGATATTGCCTGGGACGGCCGCTGGTTGCTCACGAGCGATGACACCAGAATTCGGAGAATCGATACGACAACATTCACGGAAATTGCCTCGCCCATCGTCACTACGATAAATCCGAACCGGGGCATCGCATACATGGGGCCGAACCGGATTTGGGTTTCAAACTTCACGACGAATCCTGTAACCCTCTTTGATACAACAGGGGCTACCGTACGTACCCTCGGAGTGCCATCAGTGGCACCCTACGGCATTGCGTTCGACAGATGGACCTCAAGAACCAGGGGATATTTGTGGTACTCAGAGCCATCAACAACGGGCGGGCCGGTCAGGCTTTCGAAAGTTGACACAACAACAGGGGCAATCCTTACAACGTTCAACTATTCCTCCTTCACCGGTACGGGAGTGTCGGGTGGCCTTACTATCATCACTGATCATCCGGCCTATCCGAATGCAGTAATTGGGCTGCTGGTCGCCCAGCGGTTCCCCACCAGCCTGCTTATTGCCGTATATCTCGGCATAGACTCTACCACTGTTGGAGTACAGGAAAACGGCGGACAACTGCCGGAAACGTTCATTCTCAGCCAGAACTACCCCAACCCGTTCAACCCAAGCACAACGATATCCTACGGACTGCCGACAGCTTCTCAGGTAAGTCTGAAGATCTACAATGTTCTTGGGCAAGCTATCGCCACATTGCGCGATGAAATTCAGGGACCCGGCGCCTACAGCGTGCAATGGGATAACCAGGGTTCTTCGGTCTCAAGTGGTGTCTATTTCTATCGGCTGGAGGCAAAACCCGTTGACGGCAGCGCACCGTACACAGGGTTTAAGAAGATGATTCTTCTCAAGTAAGGGTTCTATATCAAGCGGTTCTGCAGCAAAATAGAGAAGCCTCGAAGTTATTCTTCGAGGCTTCCTGCTTTACTGGCGTCAACGACCGTCTTACAGCTCTTTGAGAGACGACCGGATGATCGAAATACCGAGATCAATCTCTTCCTTGTTCACCGTTAACGGCGGACGGAACCGGATGGAACGTTCGCCGCTCGGAAGAAGGATCAGGCCTTTCTGCATGCAGAGGTTGCGAAGCTTCGTTCTCACCTCCGGCGTCGCCACATCGAACGCATCGAACAGACCAAGTCCGCGAGCATTCGAAACGAATGTCGGGAATTCCTGAGCAAGGGCTTCCAGCTCTTTCACAAGATAGTCGCCCATTATGCGGGCATTCTCGACAAGATTTTCCTCCTCAATGATTTCGAGATAGCGCTGGGCACGTACCATATCTACAAGCCCTCCGCCCCATGTCGAGTTAATACGACTCGGCACTTTGAATACGTTCTCCGCCACTTCGTCTATCCTCTTGCCACAGAGAAACCCACACACTTGCATCTTCTTGCCAAAGGCAATCATATCGGGCTCGATGAAATGCTGGTGTGCCCACATTTTTCCTGTGAGGCCGATGCCCGTCTGTACTTCGTCCATGATCAGCATTGCATCGTTCTCATCTGCAAGTTGACGGAGCATCTGGAAGAATTCCTTGCGGAAATGATTATCGCCACCCTCTCCCTGCACAGGCTCGATGATAATCGCGGCAATGTCATCCTTGTATGTTCTGAAAGCCTCCTTGATCTGGTTCACGGCGATCTCTTCCTCCCTGATGACGAGAGCGAGATTTTGTCCGGTCAGGGGAAAAGTGATTTTCGGATTCAGAATGCGGGGCCAGTTGAACTTCGGGTACAAATCGGTTTTCACGGGATCGGTATTGGTCAGTGAAAGTGTGTACCCGGATCTCCCGTGGAAACACTGTTTGAAATGAATCACTTGGGTGCCGCGTTCCTCTTTGTATCCCTTCGCAAAGTTCTTCCTGATCTTCCAATCGAATGCAGCTTTCAGCGCATTCTCGATGCCGAGCGCGCCACCTTCAATGAAAAATGCATACGGCAGGTACGACGGTATCGCGACCCGCTCGAATGTCTCAAGGAACTCCGCCTGTTCAACGGTGTAGATATCCGAATTCGAAGGTTTGTTGATCGCGATGCGGCCGATCTTCTCCAGAAACTCGGGTGTCGTCATTTTCGGATGGTTCAACCCGACGGGCGACGAGGCAACAAATGTAAAGAAGTCGAGATATCGCTTGCCGTCCTTTGCATCGACGATATACGATCCCTGGCTTTTCTTGAGATCAATAACAATCTCGAATCCGTCCACCAGCATGTGTTTTGCGAGCGTGGGTAACACCTGCTGTGCGGGGACACCTGTACTTTTTGGTTTTGCTGTTTCCAATGTCATAAAAAATTCTCCTCTTGTAACGAAATGATGTAAAGTTGTTTCCATTACTCCCGCTGCAACGCGGTACATCATCCGTGACTCAGAAGAACTCGTTATGTTCGAAGAAACTAATTAATATGGCTTCATGGTACCGCATACTGCCAATTTCCGCATTTAGTAATTGTCGATTTGTGCTCGCTGCAACCAGCCGCTGTAATCAATGTACACCGTCTTCCATTCCGAGAAGAAATCGTACACTGCCCAGCCGCCTTCGCGGTGGCCGTTGCCGGTTTGTTTGACTCCGCCGAAGGGCATGTGTGCCTCGGCTCCGATGGTTGGAGCGTTGATATATGTAATTCCGGCTTTGATGTCGCGAATTGCCCGGAAAGCCCCATTTACATCTTTCGTATAGACTGATGACGACAAACCGTAAATCGTATCATTCAGAATTTGAATTCCTTCGTCCAACGATTTCGTCTTGATAACAGAAAGGACAGGCCCGAAGATCTCTTCCTTTGCTATACGATGGTCGGGCTTCACACCGGAGAATACGGTCGGCTTATAGAACCAGCCCTTCTTGAGATTCGGATCTGAAGGAATTTCTCCTCCCGCTGCAAGAGTTGCTCCTTGCTGCAATCCGATTTCGACGTAGGATTGCGTTGTCTTCTGCTGCCCTTCATTCACACAGGGCCCGACATCAACACCGGGCTGCAAGCCGTCTCCCAACTTCAATTTCTCGACCCGGTCAACGAGCATCTTCAAGAAGTCATCATGGATCTTTTCGTGAAGAATCAAGCGGCTTGTTGCTGTGCAACGCTGGCCCGTGGTTCCGAATGCACCCCACAGAACTCCTTCGAGTGCAAGGTCCATATCTGCGTCCGGCATGACGATTTGAGCATTCTTGCCGCCCAATTCCAGCGACACGCGCTTGAGTGTCTGACTTGCGACCTCGGAAATTTTGATGCCGACACCTGTTGATCCAGTAAAACTGATCAAATCAACTTCGGGATGGCTGACAATCGCCATGCCTACTTCGCCGCCGCCGCCGTGTACAATGTTGACAACGCCTTCGGGCACACCGGCCTCGAGAAGAATTTCTACCAACGATGTTGCCGTTGCCGGCGTGTCAGAGGCAGGCTTGAAGACAATCGTGTTGCCGCAGAGCAACGCCGGAAAAATCTTCCACGTCGGAATTGCCATCGGGAAGTTCCACGGCGTCACGATTCCTGCAACACCGATCGGTACGCGCATCGCCATGTTGAATTTGTTCGGAAGCTCGGACGGGACTGTGTGTCCGAACAGACGACGGCCTTCGGTTCCGGCATAATATGCCGTGTCAATACCTTCCTGCACATCGCCGCGGGTTTCGGCAAGAACTTTCCCCATTTCACGCGTCATCTGGCGGGCGAGTTCCTCTTTTCGGGCAACCATAATGTCCCCGACTTTGCGGAGAATATCTCCCCTTTTCGGCGCGGGCATCAAGCGCCAGGAATCAAACGCGTTGCGCGCAGCCTTCACCGCCTCTTCCACATCCTCCTTCCCCGATTTCGGAAACGTTCCGACTATTTCGTCCCAGTTTGCGGGATTCCGGTTCTCAAACGTCTTGCCCGACTTGGCGTCAACCCATTTGCCGTTGATGAAGTTCTGAAATTTCTTTGCCATGATTTTTCCTCTGTGATTATGCGAGACCTACGCGTCGAAAGATGTATTCCACATTCTTAGTACTCTTTTGCAAATCAAACAACTCTTTAATATGTTCTCTGCCGAGAATGCGAACAATTTCATCATTCGCGAGAAGAAGATCTTTGAAGTTCTTGCCGCTCTGCCAGACTTCCATTGCCGCTGTCTGCACAGCCCGATATGCATCCTCCCTCTTCATTTCCTTCTTTGTCAATGCCAGCAGAACGGATTGCGAGAAGATAAGTCCGTGTGTACGTTCAAGATTCTTCATCATGTTTTCGGGATAGACGAGAAGTTTGTCAAGAACGTCGGTCATAAGTGCAAGCATGTAGTCGAGCAGAATGCAACTATCCGGGATAACGACACGCTCAACAGAAGAATGCGTGATGTCGCGTTCATGCCACAAGGCAACGTTTTCCATCGCCGCCATCGCATTGCCGCGAAGAACGCGTGAAAGACCTGCAATGCGCTCGCACGTAATCGGGTTCCGCTTATGCGGCATGGCCGATGATCCCTTCTGACCTTTCGAGAAGTACTCTTCTGCTTCAAGAACTTCTGTTTTTTGCAAATGCCGGATTTCCGTTGCGAACTTCTCCAACGAACTTCCGATGATTGCCAGCGCGGACATGAATTCTGCGTGCCTATCCCGTTGAAGTATTTGCGTCGAAACCGGGGCGGGTTTCAATCCGAGTTTGGAACACACGTATTCTTCAACTTTCGGACTGAGATGCTCGAATGTTCCGACAGCGCCGGAAATCTGACCTACCGAAATCCGCTCGATCGCTGATTGCAGACGGGCAATGTTTCTTTTCGTTTCGTCGTACCAGAGCGCGAGCTTCAGTCCGAACGTAGTTGGCTCGGCGTGAATTCCGTGTGTCCGTCCCACCATGATTGTATGCTTGAATTCTTTTGCGCGGCGCGCAAGAACATCTTTCAGCTTGACTAAATCATTCAACAAAATCTCGCCCGATTGCTTCATCTGCATGGCAAGACATGTGTCGAGCACGTCGGAGGATGTCATTCCGAGATGCATGAACCGTGCTTCGGGCCCGGCGTATTCGGCCACGTTGGTGAGGAACGCTATGACATCGTGCTTTACTTCCCGCTCAATCTCGTCAATCCGTGTAACATTGAAAGCCGATTTCTCCCGCATAACGCGTACGGCCTCGGCGGGAATTACACCGAGTTCTGCTTGGGCTTCGCAGGCAAGCAACTCTATTTCCAGCCAGATGCTGAACTTGTTGTGGTCGTCCCATATGTTGCCCATTTCAGGGCGTGTGTATCGAGCAATCATTCTTGCAAAAGGATGAGAACGGGGAGAGTAACATTGATGCAGCATCCAGAAGACGCTGCGTATCAATGTATGAAAATCCGGGCTGAAAAGGAATAAACCAGCCTAAATCGGCAGGAAACGCTACAATCCCAGCGCTAAACCTGCATTCAGTCCGAAGAATTTGGACGGAGAATCCGGAGTGTAGATTATATTGTAAGAACCTGTGAGCAGCAGACCAACGGGTCCGGCAATATGAATTCCAACACCAACTTGAGGAGAGAATGTGAACTTGAGTTCACTGCTGTCGTTGTAGAGTGTAGAGTTACTTGCAATGCCCCTGATCCGGAGATAACTCATTCCGAGGGATAAGCCAAGATACGGAGAGACAACACCGCGTGAGAGCAACAGGTGTGCACCCATTGTGATCGGAATGGAAACAATTTTGAATTCGTTGTTGGGGGGGAAGTCAACACGCGGGCCCCACTTCACGTATCCTGCCGAACCCGTGAGCGCAAAACTGCCTCCGATGAAATGAAAGTACGTTCCTCTCAGCCCGAACCCCGTTCCGGCCGCATTGCGAAACGACTCCGTTGGCTCGGCTACTTCCGCTTGCAGCGAAAAGAATGTCTGCGAGCTTGATGATTGAATTCCTCCAAACACCAACAAAACAAACGCCATCCACCTCATAACCCTGACTCCATTGTTCCTTTCTTTCTTCTCTGATTCAATCATGTTTATTATGTAGAACGCTTTTCAATTCTGACAGGTAACTCAATTATTTTTCTATCTCTGAGGATCTTAAACTTCAGCGAATCGCCTGCCCGTGAATCCTCCAGAATGGCAAGATACGCCGATTGATCACTGACCTTTTCTCCGTTGATCTCAAAGATGATATCGCCCGGCTTGAAGCCCGCTTTCTCTCCGGGACTCCGGCGTTGAACGTTGCTGACAATGACTCCCTCCACCCGATCAAGCCCGAAATACCGGGCAACACGCTCATCAACGTTCTGAACTTCAAGTCCTGTGTAGTTCTCCCGTTCGACCTTGCCGGTTCGTTTCAGTTCTGCAACAACATTTTTTACCCGATTGATTGGAATCGCAAAACCCAATCCGATGTTGCCTTGATTGGGTGTGTAGATGACTGAATTCACGCCAATAACTTCCCCCAGACCATTCACCAACGGGCCTCCGCTATTGCCGGAATTGATTGCCGCGTCGGTTTGAATCATGCCGCGGTAGGTTCTTCCCTGCTGGGCCCGAAGATTCATATTCTTCGCGCTGATAACACCGACGGTGACTGTAGGCTGGTTGTTCACGTCGAACAATCCGAACGGATTGCCGAAAGCAATCGACCACTCGCCGATGATCACATCGTCGGAGTTTCCCAACTTCAAATGAGGAAGATTCTTTCCGTCAATCTTCAGCAACGCGATGTCCGTCATCTGGTCGGTTCCGATCAACTCGGCTTTGTACTTGTCGCCGTTTGTCATCGTCACGGTGATTTCTTTTGCATTGCCGGCCACGTGATCATTCGTAATGACGTAACCGTCGGGCGAGATGATGAAGCCGGAACCAAGTTCCTGTACTTGCTGTGTGTACAATTGGTCCGGAAAGAATTGACGGAAGAACGGGTCGTCGCCCCACGGACTGCGATACCTATACTGACGTACTTCGATAACGTTGATTCCGACGACTGCCGCGCTGCACTCGGCAACCGTACGTGTGATGGCATTCTGACGCGAGGTGCTTACATTGTCGGAATCACGGGTTTCGGAACTGTGAGATGCAGGACGAGCCTCCTCAAACGGAGCATCGGCATACGTATCTGAGGCAGAAGAAATCTGTGCGGCATCCGGCGCATTGCCTACGTAATACCCAATCAATCCCCCGGCGATTAAAAAAAGCGATACGATTCCTGCCATAGCTTTCATACTCATGTAGTGTATCCTTCCGTCACAAATTTCAACCCGCTTGAAACACGTACTTCTCGATTCAGGATTTCAATCCCGCTATATACTGTTTCACGGGCTGAATTAACCGCAACAAAATAACAAATGCGAGTGCAGCAACAAACCACTTGAATTCAGCGGGCATCGCATTCACAGGGATGATGCGAGCCAAAGTCCCTGCCGGAAGGAGAAAAGCAATTGCGGCCATGACAACTGTCGCCGCCGCATTACCGACGTTGACATCACGGGAAACCTTTTTGCCAACCAACCATGCCGCCATCCACAGCAAAACGCAAATCCAACTTACCACGAACATAACGCCTGCTGCTGTTGCCAAGCCCCGGCCGCCTTTGAAGCCGAGCCAGACGGGAAAGTTGTGCCCGACTACTGCGGCAACACCGCCAACTGCCAGAGTGACGAATTCGGCGTTAACAACCTCTCTGACAATGAGAACACTCAGTATTCCCTTCGCAAGATCGAGGAGTAGAACCCCGACACCAACGACTTTTGAGTTCGTCACCTCATAGCTGTTCAGCGTTCCGACATTGCCGCTGCCGTGATGACGGATGTCGAGATTCGATTTCCATTTCACGAGAAAGAACGCCGTTGGGAATGATCCTATCAGATACCCGATTATTACGGCAACCAAGAGAGAAAGCACGAAAAGCCGACGCTGTTTGTATATTCCTTCCAAAAAATCATAACAAAATTCCCAAGGATAATCAACGGTTTCCTTGATTCCCTTGAATGAAACGGCTATATTGATGGGCGATTTTTTGAAATCCCCACGATTCATTTTCTCCCCTGCTACTCGTGATCAAACCGGAAGTCAAAAAGATTCTTCTTCGGTACAAGCAAGGTACGCGATCAGAGGAAGAAGTAGTTAAGGCAATTTCGTCCGGCATGGTTGAGACACTGGGCTTTGCAACGGTTGACCATCACCGGGAAATGCGACAAGGTTTTCCTGAGGTGATTTTTTGTGAAGGGAAAACCGGGCTGCAGGTTGCACAGATCGCAAAGAAGATCGTGAATCGCGGAGGTGTTCTCTTTGCGACGAGGGCAAACCCAAAGCAATTTTCCGCCGTCAAGAAAGTCGTTCGACGTGCCCGGTACAATACGGTTGCACGAACGATCAGCGTCACCAATCGCCCCGTAAGCAAAAGAGGACAAGGAACAATTCTGATCGTGACGGCAGGGACATCGGATTTGCCTGTTGCCGAAGAGGCGTTCGAGACTGCAACGATCATGGGAAACAATGTTGACCGTCTTACAGATGTCGGCGTTGCCGGTATTCACCGGCTGCTAACGCAAAGCAAGAAACTCCATTCTGCATCAGTGATTATTGTAGTTGCGGGAATGGACGGAGCGTTGCCAAGTGTTGTGGGAGGATTGGTTGATGTACCGGTTATCGCCGTGCCGACATCGGTCGGTTACGGAGCCAACTTCGGAGGTGTTGCGCCCCTGCTGACTATGCTGAATTCCTGTGCAGCGGGCGTAATGGTTATGAATATCGATAACGGGTTCGGAGCCGGAGTCGCGGCAAGCCGGATAAACAGACGCAAGAATTGACAACGAACTGAATCGTTTCAAGCCCGATGTTCTTTGGGGCTAATATTGTTCTTTACATATCCAACTCAAGGAAAGGCCATGGCGAAAGACTTGTCGAAAGTCTGCTACTACGATAATATTCTCCAGACGATCGGACGAACGCCGCTCGTCAAACTGAACAGGGTAACGGACGGAGTGAAAGGGTTGATTCTGGCAAAAGTCGAAACATTCAATCCCGGCGGTTCAGTCAAAGATCGCATCGGAGTTTCCATTATCGAGGAAGCGGAACAGGACGGCAGACTCAAGCCGGGCGGCACGATTGTCGAATCAACTTCAGGCAATACAGGTATGGGTCTTGCGCTGGTCGCGGCAGTCAAGGGATACAAGACTGTCTTTACGTTGCCGGATAAAATGAGTATGGAGAAGATCCGGCTCCTGCGTGCATTTGGGGCCGAAGTGATTGTCACGCCAACCGCTGTACCTCACGAATCCCCCGAAAGCTACACCGAAGTTGCGAAGAAAGTCGTACGGGAAACGCCGAATTCAATTCTCGCCAATCAATACTACAATCCCCGAAACCCCGAGGCACACTACAAAACCACCGGGCCCGAAATCTGGGAACAAACCGGCGGACAGATTGATTACTTCGTATGCGGCGTCGGAACCGGCGGCACTATCACCGGCACCGGCAAATTTCTGAAAGAAAAGAATCCCAACATCAAGGTGATTGGTATTGACCCCAAAGGCTCGGCGTTGCGTGAGTATTACTACACAAAGAAAATAACGCCTCTTCTCAAAACATACAAAGTGGAAGGCATCGGGCAAGACTATGTGCCGGGTACGCTCGACTTCACGTACATTGACGAAATGATTGAAGCCGACGATCGTGAATCCTTCCTGATGGCACGACGCCTCACGCGGGAAGAGGGATTGATGGTCGGAGGATCGGCCGGAACCGCCGTTGCCGGAATGATGAAAATGGCCGACCGCTTCAAAGAGAATGATGTCGTCGTGGTATTGTTGCCCGATTTAGGCGAGCGGTATCTCAGTAAGATTTTCAACGACGATTGGATGAGGGAAAACGGCTTCCTGCGTCCTGAAAGAATTACAGCACGATATGTCATCGAGTCGAAGGGGAAAGAGGTGCAGGGATTGTTCGAGATCGACCCGCTTACAACAGTCCGCAAGACACTGGAACTGATGCGTCAGAAGGATATCTCACAGATTCCGGTTCTTGAGCGGGGAAAATCTGTCGGCTCGGTACACGATTCCGAGTTGATGGCGAAGGTCATGGCACGCCCTGCGCTGGTCGATTCACCGGTAAGCACAGTCATGGAGCCGCCCTTCCCCGTTGTTAACATCGACACTTCAATTGATGATGTCGTGAAGTTGATGAAGGCCAAGCATAACCCTGCGGTTCTTGTTGAAGAAGAGGGGAAAATCACCGGTATTTTGTCGAGGTATGACGTTATTGAATTCATGGGAAAGTGATTATTGAGAAAAGTGATCTGAATGAACAAGCACGGATTCTCCACCAAAGCCATCCACGCAGGACAGCCCGCGGAACCGGTAACCGGTGCCATTATGACACCGGTTTTCCTCACGTCCACCTACGTGCAGGAAGAACTTGGCAAGCACAAGGGCTACGAATACTCGCGGGTCTCTAACCCCACTCGAACGGCTCTCGAACAAAACATTGCAGCACTCGAAAACGGAAAGCACGGACTTGCATTCGGTTCGGGAACCGTTGCTGTAGATGCCATTATGCATCTCCTCAAACCCGGCGATCACGTCATACTTTCGTGGAATGTGTACGGAGGAACGTATCGCATTGCCAAGATGGTGTGGGAGGATTTCGGCTTGCAGTTTGATTTTGTGGATACGACAAATCTACAGAACGTTGAACGTGTGCTTCGCCCGAACACGAAAATGTTGTTCATCGAAACGCCGACAAACCCGACGATGGAAATTACAGATCTTGCAGGAGCGGCACAAATAGCCAAGAAGTTCAATCTGATTTCCGTCGTGGACAATACTTTCGCTACGCCCTATCTGCAACAGCCGATTGACTACGGGTTCGACTTGGTTGTTCACAGTCTGACAAAATACCTGAACGGCCACAGCGATATGCTGGGCGGATTCATCGTTACGAACAACGATGCTTACAACGAAAAGCTCCGCTTCCTGCAAAAAGCCGTCGGTGGAATCCTGAGTCCGTTCGATGCCTGGCTCTGTTTGCGTGGTACGAAAACCCTTGCAGTGCGTATGAAGCAACACTGTGAAAGCGCAATGCAGGTTGCGCAGTGGCTGAAAACTCAGAAGAAAGTGCACAAAGTGTATTATCCCGGTCTTGTGGATCACCCGCAGCACGAACTTGCAAAAAAGCAAATGCGGGGCTTCGGCGGCATGATTTCGTTCGAGCTGGGAAGCATTGACACTGCCGGCACCTTTCTCAAGAAAGTCCGACTATGTGCCTTGGCGGAGAGTCTTGGAGGCGTGGAGACGATTATCACGCATCCCGCAACGATGACGCACGCCGCGATCCCGGCTGAGCAACGGGCGCGCATAGGTGTAACAGACGGACTTGTTCGCATCTCCGTCGGCATAGAGGATGTTGAGGATATTATTGCAGACATGGACAGCGCGTTGAACCATTGACGGGTTGCAGCAAGAGAGACTCGTTTACTGAAACCGCATGCGGCAGCCATCCATTGTATTCATACTTGAATTTCACTATCTTTTTCGCAGTACTATAGCAGACCAATCATTTCTTATTCCTTTCACATAGGCTCAACCGAACGATGAAAGCAGTCATCATGGCTGGCGGGTTCGGGACGCGACTGCGCCCGTTGACGTGCAATACTCCAAAGCCGATGGCGCCGGTTATGAACAAGCCGATGATGCACCACATCGTGGAGCTGCTGAAAAAACACGGCATCTCGGAAATGATCTCCACCCTGTACTACTCCCCTGAAGCCATCACTAACTACTTTGGTGACGGTTCACGCCTTGGCGTGAAGATGAGCTATGTGAAGGCCGAGGCCGACTACGGCACTGCCGGCAGCGTACGCAATGCGACAAAAGGAATTGATGAACGAATCCTCGTCATTAGCGGTGATGTACTCACAGACTTCGACCTCTCGGCAGCAATCCGGTATCACGAAGCCAAGAAAGCAAAGGCGACCATTGTTCTCACGCATGCAACAAACCCGCTGGCGTTTGGCGTGGTTATCACGGCAGAAGACGGCAAGATCACACGGTTTCTTGAGAAGCCTTCATGGGGAGAAGTCTTCAGCGATACCATCAACACCGGCATCTACATTCTTGAGCCGGATGTCATGGAGTTGATTCCGTACCGCGAAGAATTCGATTTCAGCAAAAATCTCTTCCCGCATCTTTTGCGCAACGACCTGGGACTATACGGGTACATTGCGGACGGATACTGGCGCGACATCGGAAACCTGAATGAATATCAGGAAGCGCACATTGATGCGTTAAACGGTAGCGTCAATATCACTATCGAAGGAAAGAAGGACGGCAACTTGCGGTATGGCGAGGGTTGCTCGTTCCAACGCGATAAGCTCTCCATCACCGGACAGGTTGTGCTCGGCAAAAATGTCACGATCGGAGACGATGTCGCTATGTCCAACTGTGTTATTGGCGACAACTGCGTAGTCGGGCCGGGAGCCGTGCTTCGCAACACCGTGATTTGGAATGACGTCGTTGTCGGGCACAGTACGGAACTTTCCAACGATGTTGTCTGCTCGCGTTGCTCGATAGGCGAAAAAGCTGTGATTGCCGAGAATGTGTTCATCGGCGACGCATGCTGGATTGGACGGAAAGCCCAGCTATCATCCAACATTAAACTCTGGCCCGAGAAAGTCGTTGAAGAAGGCGCCATCCTCACTCGCAGCCTTGTATGGGAGGATAAATGGTTGCGCGAATTGTTTGCCGATGCGCGAGTGACCGGACTTTCCAATATCGAGATGAATCCCGAGTTCGGGGCGAAACTGGGCGCGGCGTACGGGGCGTTTATCGGGGAAGGCAAAACCGCCGTTACATGCCGCGATTCCGACAATGTGTCACGCATGATGAACCGCGCGCTGATTTGCGGCTTGATTTCCGCAGGTGTGAACACTATGGACTTGCGGGCGATGTCGATACCGCTGTTGCGGCATGAACTGAGCACAGGGAAGGAGGCCGGAGGGATTCATGTTCGGCGATCGCCGTTTGACAAAAATCTGACCGACATTATTTTCTTCGATGCGAACGGGAAAGATTTGCCTTCCGGAAAAACGAAACATATCGAACGGTTGTTTTTTGGAGAGGATTTTCCGCGGGCCACACGGGACAAAGTGGGAAGCATCTTCTTCCCCGAACGAACGACGGAATCGTACAGGGAGAAATTCCTTTCCTCCATCAACATTGATGCAATCAACAAACGCAAGTTCAATATGGTGATCGACTATTCGAACGGCGTTGCTTCTACCATTTTCCCCATTATTCTGGGCTCGTTCGACTGTCAAGTTATTGCAACCAACGCCCATCTCGATCCCAAACGCCTGACACGCGATCAGTATGAGTTTGACAACTCGATCAAACAATTGTCTCACATTGTCACATCGTTACGCTATGACATCGGCTGCCTCATCGACGCGGGAGGTGAAAAGATATTCCTTGTCAATGAAAACGGCGAGCCCATCCATACCGACAGGCTGCTGACGATTGTGACCGAACTTTTTCTGCAAACAAATCCTGATGCCACCGCAATTGCGGTTCCTATCACGTCGTCCGGGGATATCGATATCATCTGCGCCCAACGGAATGTGTCCGTGCTCAAAACACGAAACAGCCATCTTGCCATGATGGAGGCGGCGACCACCAAGCAGGTACAGTTTGTTGGCGGTAACAAGGGGGGCTTCATTTTCACGGACTTCTTTTTCGCAACCGACGCGATGTACTCCTTTGCACGCATTCTCATGATGATGGCCATGACAGGCAAGCGGCTGGGAGAGATTGACGCAGCGCTGCCGCGCATGTACATGTCGAAACGTAACGTCAATTGTTCGTGGGAACACAAGGGAAGGGTGATGAGGCAAATTATGCGCGACTCGGAGGGCAAGCAACGTGATCTTGTGGACGGTGTGAAAGTTCATTTGCAACACAACGGCCAGCGAGCATCTGTGTTGTTGTTGCCTGACAAGGAACGTCCCCTGTTTCATATCAATGCAGAAGCGCCGGACAAATCCGTTGCCGACGATCTGGCAAACCAATACGAGCGCAAGATTATTCACTGGCGCGACGAATTATAGGAGCGATTAGAAGCAATGAAGATTAGCGATCTCCTCACGGAGGATCTTGTAGTAACACATCTTGAAGGCAACTCGAAGGACGATATCATCAACAGCATCGTTGATCTCGTTGCAACATCACCGAAGGTTCTCGATAAGGAGAAGGTGCGTGAGGCAGTCTTCGAACGCGAGCAAATCATGTCAACCGGCGTCGGCGACGGATTTGCCATCCCTCATGGAAAGACTGACGCTGTTTCAGACATAGCAGCGGCGTTTGCCATAACCGCCGAACCCATTGATTATGAATCGCTCGATGAAAAGCCTGTGCGTCTTGTATTTTTGCTGGTCAGTAAGGCGAACATGGTCGGACCCCATATCAAGTTGCTCAGCCGCATCTCACGCCTGATGAACAAGGCTGAGTTTCGCGAGAAACTTCTTCATGTTTCCTCGCCGAAGGAAATCATCGAGATGTTCAAGCAGGAAGAGGCAACGTATTTTGAAGGATAGCGCATCAGGATGACCAAGCAACGGGCCCCGAAAGTACGCACAACTTCGGAACACGAATACCGCCTGACCATCGCCCCGCATTTCAATGCCGAACGACAAGCCCGGACAGTTCTCATTACAATCGAAACTACCAGAAGGTTTGCCAGCTTTCGTTACGAGCTTGCAGTTCAGGAGGAACTTACAGAGAAAGAGCTACGACTCACAATCGTAGGATTGAAAGCTCCTCAGTTAAGTCTTCCCGCATCGGGCACAGCGCAGTTTATTCGCGAGTACGACAACCTAAAAGGAACGTACTCTGTCACCGTTGCAAGCCTCGATGGTACCGAAAACACGTTTGTCATCAAGTTCACAGCAAAGAACATCACTCTTCTCAAATCCCCTAAACAACCAATAGTTGAGTTAGTCGTTTCATGATACCGATTCTGTTTGAGATAGGCCCCGTTAAAGTGTACAGCTATGGACTGATGCTGGGTATTGGATTTCTCATAGGAAGTTACATTCTCTCCTTGGAATTCAAACGCAAAGGCATCAACCCGAACCTTGCCAGCAATATCACGATCATTGCCTTGATCTTCGGCCTCGCCGGCGCAAAACTTCTGTACCTCATTGAAAACTGGAGTTCATTCATGCGGGCGCCGTTCGACATGATTTTTTCAGCGGGCGGATTGACGTGGTACGGCGGATTTATTGTCGGCATGGCAGCGATTATCGTCTATGTTCGATCAAAGAAGATTCCTATTCTCAAAGTTGTAGACGCCCTTGGGGTAGCGCTGTTGCTCGCATATGGCGTTGCGCGTTTGGGCTGCCACTTATCGGGCGACGGCGACTATGGCTTTCCGACCGATTTGCCTTGGGGTACGAATTACGAGAACGGCACTTACCCTCCTTCACGGGCATTTTCCATCTTCCCCGAGCTGACAAGTCAATACCCAAATGGAATCGTCCCCGACAACACCCCGTGCCATCCGACCCCGGTGTATGAAATGCTCCTCGGCGTTGGCGGGTTTCTGCTGATGTGGTTGTACTTCAGAAGAAAGAACTATCCCGACGGAAAACTGTTCGCCATCTATCTTGTTTTATCGAGTCTCTTCAGGTTCAGCGTGGAGTTTCTGCGGCTGAATCCGCGATTGCTGTTCGGCTTGTCGGAGGCACAACTCATCAGCATCCCGTTATTCCTCGGCGGCGTGATCTGGATTCTCGCGCTGAACCGAAAACATGAAGATAGGAATTCATGATACTCGTCGAACTGTTTTCGAAAGACGACTGTCCGCTCTGCAACGAAGCGCTTGCAGTGTTGAACAAGGTCCGCACGGAAACACCATTTACGCTCAAGGTTATCAAACTGCTTCCGGGCGAAGAGAACTTTGAAGAGTTCAAGCATGACTTTCCCGTTCTTCATATCAATAAGCGGTTTGCATTCAAACATCGGCTGAATGAAACGACGCTGAAGATCCGCCTGCAGCAAGTCGCAAATGAAGGAAAGAGCGTGACACTTGAGGATGATCCCGATATCGGGGACGGAAACCAAGAATGATCTACGTTGCAAAAGGGCTTGAAGCACTCGGCATTGCCTGCCTGGGTCTGGGCCTCATCCTTGGCATCAACAGCCCGACGTTGTGGATTGAGTTGTACCTGTTCCTTCTCGGCATTTTCTTTTTTCTTGTTGGATGGGGAATTGAAAAGATCATCGCCCGAAGACAAAAACTAAAGGACACATCCTAAGAAGTCGTTTCCGACAGCGTAGCCATGCCTGAAACAATCGTTGGCAGAAATCCGGTGATAGAGGCTCTCAAGGCCGGCCGTGCCATCGAACATATTTCTCTCCTTTCCGGCGTTCACGGGAAACCTATCGAAGAAATCCGTGCACTTGCCAAGACCCGGAACATACCCGTCACCGAAATGCACCGCCAGAAATTCCGTGAACTTGCCGACGACCAAATGACGCAGGGAGTCGTTGCCGTACTTCGCTCGCCGCATAAGTATGTCGGCGTTGAATCACTGTTCGGCATCGCAGCCGGACGCAATCAGAAACCGTTTCTGCTGATTCTGGACGAGATTGAAGACCCGCATAATCTCGGCGCGTTGGTGCGTACAGCCGAGTGTGCAGGTGTGCACGGAGTGATTGTTCCGAAACATCATTCGGCTCCCGTCAACTCGACAGTCGTCAAGACTTCAGCGGGGGCAACAACTCATATCGCCATTGCGGAAGTGACAAACATCGTGCATACGATCAGGGATCTGAAGCAGGAAGGGTGTTGGATTGTCGGGTTGGATGGTGCAGGCGATCGGTTGCATGATGCGGTTGATTATACGTCGCCCATTGTACTTGTTGTTGGAAATGAAGGTAAGGGAATACGGCGGCTTGTGAAGGAACATTGCGATTTTCTCGTACGGATTCCCCTCTTGGGAAGAATCGAATCACTCAACGCATCAGTCGCAGGAGCGATTGCCATGTATGAAGTTGTACGGCAGCGGACAAAAAGGGAGAACTGAATCTACTCTTCCGGCTCATCCCCCCGCATTAATCCAAACTTCTTCATTTTGTTGTAAAGATGACTGCGCTGTATGTCGAGCGCTTCAGCCGTCTTGCTGATGTTCCATTTGTTCTCGTCCAGCATTTTCTTGATGTATGCCGCCTCGGCCCTGTCCTTGAAATCTTGGAACGTCCCCCCAAGACTCAGCAGATCATCAAACTCGGTTCTTGTGCCGGTAGCGCCTTTTTCAATCTGTGCCGCTTCAATCGTATGTGACGGTGTCATAATCACCAATCGTTCAACGATGTTGCGCAGTTCACGAACGTTGCCGGGCCAATCCATCATCTTCAATTTCTGAAGGGCATCAATCGAGAACTTCTTCCGGCCCATGCCATATCGCAGACAAATCTCTTCTGCAAACGATACCGCCAGCAGCGGAATATCCTCGCGACGCTCGCGTAGCGGCGGCACATGAATTGGAATAACATTCAGGCGATGAAACAGATCCTCACGGAAGCGATTCTGCTTGATTGCTTCGGCGATATTCTTGTTCGTTGCTGCAATTACACGAACATCAACGGCAATTTGTTTCGTACCGCCCACCCGTTCGATTCTCCCCTCTTCCAATGCCCGCAAGACTTTCGCCTGGGCGTTCATGCTCATGTCGCCAATCTCGTCAAGAAAAATCGTTCCCGCATCAGCCTGTTCGAACTTGCCGATGCGCTGATTCGTTGCACCGGTAAATGCACCCTTCTCGTGTCCGAAGAGTTCAGACTCAATCAACTCGTTCGGGATTGCAGCGCAGTTTACCTCGATGAGTGGTTTTTCCTTCCGTCTGCTTTGCCGATGAATCGCTTTCGCCACAAGTTCTTTCCCGACACCATTCTCACCCGTAATCAACACGCGGGCATCGGTTGGCGCAACCCGTTCTATCACCGTCAGCACATCCTTGATTTTCTGGCTTTCGCCGAGGATGACGTTTTTTCCCTCAACCCTCTCTTTCATCAACTTGTTCTCAAGCAGCAACTGCTTCTTCTCCAACGCGTTGCGAAGCACAATCAGCAGTTTGTCTTTGTCGAGAGGTTTTTGGAGGAAGTCGAACGCTCCGAGGTGGGTTGCCTCGACAGCAGTTTCGATTGTGCCGTGGCCGGAGATCATAACGACAGGCAGATCAGTTTCGGTTTCTTTGATCTTGCGAAGTACCTCAAGGCCGTCCATGCCGGCCATCTTGATATCAAGCAGAACAAGGTCAAACTGCAAAGCCGCAAGTTGCGACAATGCCGACATACCGTCCTCTGCAAAGTGAACGTCGTACTTTGCGTACTGCAGAATCATGCGGAGCGAATCGCGTATTGCCTTGTCATCATCAACAACGAGAATGGATTTCATCGATCCTCCTGAATAAGATCTACTGTGCCGCACGGCGTTTCAGACAGTGAATCGTGGACGGCAATCGAGTAACGTAAAAACGACGATGGAAGAACAGTCTTGTCATCCAACAATCTTAACCCGAATTCCTGCCCGTGACGGTTTGAGCGGAAATCACGTTCATCCAACGCTCCGTCAACAATTATTTTATCTTCGCCCCACTCGATAAACGAGCCTATGCGTTCAGCGACGTCGCGTGACTCGAACGTGTATGCAAGAAACGCCGACCCGAAAAAGTGCTGCAATTTGTCGCGATCGCCTGCACCTCTAAGAGGTGAATCGGCATAGAGTTTTCGCGGCAGGGCGTCTACCCGGGCGCGAAATTGATCTTCGAACTCCGACGTCAGCGGAAACCAGAGCAACGGCCCTATAACCGGTATCTTCACGCCAAACCTTCTGTGATCCATCGTCGCCGCCAGCGAGATAAACAGCGCCTCGTAGGCGTTGCTCCAACTGAACCTCATCGCTTTGTCAAAAATTGCGTCAACTGCGTGAAGGTCGCCGAATGATTGCTTGAATTCTGCGAACTCCTCGCTGCGAATGAATTCTTTCAGTTGATAAATGTCCTGCACGACTTTCGGGAACACAAACGGCGCAAAAAAACTGATCAACTCGGGAACCTCGGCGCGTTCGTCGAACACCGGAGGGGAAGTCTGTGAGGATGATGATGCCGGAACAACAAGCAACAATCCGACCAGCATTGAAAGCAAAGAACCTTTCATCCTCACCGCTCCGAATTGTCTGGCCGATTACGTTTGAATAACGCCGGGATTGAACTGCGGGAAATCCGGATTGTGCATTGCCATCTCAATTCCCCTCGAAACAATGTTGCGTGTCTCCGCCGGATCAACAATCCCGTCCACCCACAAGCGGGCTGCAGCAAAATAGGGATCTGTCTCTTTTTCGTAGCGTTGCCGGATTTCTGCAAGCAACTGCTGTTGTTCCTCTTTGCTGATGTGTTTGCCCCCTTTTTCCATCTGCTGGATACGAATTCCCAGCAACGTTTCGCTCGCCTGTTTCCCTCCCATCACAGCAATCTGTGCAGTCGGCCAGGCATAGATTAAACGAGGATCGTATGCCTTGCCGCACATTGCGTAGTTGCCCGCGCCGTAACTATTCCCCACCATGAATGTAAATTTCGGAACGATACTGTTTGCAACGGCATTCACGAGTTTCGCGCCATCCTTGATAATGCCGCCATGCTCAGCACGACTTCCGACCATAAACCCGGTGACATCCTGGAAGAATACCAGCGGGATGCGCTTCTGGTTACAGTTCAGAATGAAGCGCGTCGCCTTGTCGGCGCTATCACTATAGATGACGCCACCGACCTGCATTTCTCCCTTTGCAGTTTTAACAACCGAGCGCTGGTTCGCCACAATCCCGACGGCCCAACCATCTATGCGGGCGTAGCCTGTAATGATCGTTTTGCCGTAGCCCGCCTTGTATTCGTCGAGCTCACTTCCGTCGAGAATGCGCGCAAGAATTTCGTACGTATCGTACGGCTTCGTGCGATCCGCAGGAAAGAGGCCGTAGATATCTTCCACCGGATACGTTGGCAGAACAGATTCACTGCGATCAAACCCGGCAGTGGGTTTGTGTCCGAGTTTGCTGATGATGCTTCGGATTTTCTGAATTGCTTCGTCATCATTCGCCATTTTGTGGTCGGTGACGCCGCTGATTTCACAGTGGACTGTTGCCCCGCCGAGCAATTCGTTCTCAATTTCCTCACCGATTGCAGCCTTCACAAGATGTGCTCCGGCAAGGAAGACGCTTCCCGTCTTATCAACAATCAATGCTTCATCGCTCATGATCGGGAGATACGCACCGCCTGCCACACACGGCCCCATAATTGCGGCAATTTGTGTGATGCCGAGAGATGACATGACGGCGTTGTTCCGGAAGATGCGGCCGAAGTGTTCTTTGTCGGGAAAGATTTCACTTTGGAGAGGGAGAAATACTCCCGCTGAGTCGACGAGATAGACAATCGGCAGGCGGTTTTCGATGGAGATTTCCTGCGCCCGCAAATTCTTCTTGGCAGTAATCGGAAACCACGCCCCTGCCTTTACCGTTGCATCGTTGGCTACAATAACGACATCGCGGCCATGAATTTTGCCGATGCCGAACACAGTCCCTGATGACGGGGCTCCCCCGTATTCCTCATACATTTCGTACGCGGCAAAGAGGCCGACTTCGAGAAAATAGCTTCCGGGATCAACCAGCTTCTCAATACGTTCCCGAGCCGAGAGCTTTCCTTTCTGATGAAGTTTCTCGATCGCCGCCTTCCCGCCGCCGAGTCTGACCTTCTCTTCCCTCTCCCGCACGCGCTTCAGCAGTGATTTGAAATTCTCTTCATTCTTTTGGAATGAGGGAGAATATTTGAGTTCCGTTCCGATAAGCGCCATAGATTATGATGCCAGCAATTGTCGTGCAATGACCATCTTTTGAACCTCAGAAGTCCCTTCGCCGATCGTCATAAGCTTCACATCACGGTACAGCTTTTCGACCGGAAATTCCTTGATAAATCCGTAACCGCCATGAACCTGTACAGCTTCGTTGGTTGCACGTACAGCAGCCTCGCTGGCAAAGAGCTTCGCTTGCGAGACGGCGAGCGTGTAGTCCATTCCATTCGTTGCCATCCATGCCGCCCGCTGGGTCAGCAGCCGGGCAGCATTGATTTCAGTTGCCATATCGGCAAGCTTCCATTGGATGCCTTGAAACTCGGCCAACGCTTTGCCAAATTGGTGCCGTTCCTTTGCGTACTTCACGCTTGCATCAAGCGCGCCTTGAGCAATGCCAACCGAAAGAGCCGCAATGCCGATTCGTCCGCCGTCAAGAACCGTCAGCGCCTGCTTGAATCCCTGCCCTACTTCTCCGATCAGATTCTCTCCGGGCACACGAACGTTGTCGAATATCAAGGTCGCGGTGTCACTGCAACGCATGCCGAGTTTGTTTTCCTTCTTGCCGATGGTAAATCCCTTCATTCCCTTTTCGAGAATGAAAGCAGAGATGCTCCCCTTCCCCTTCGACCTGTCCGTCATCGCCATAATGACGTACGTTCCGCCAACCGACCCTTGCGTAATGAACGTCTTGCTTCCGTTAAGAATCCAGTCCTTGCCGTCGCGAACAGCGATTGTTTTCATCCCTCCCGAATCACTACCGGAGCCGGGTTCCGTCAGCCCCCACGCGCCGAGTGTGCGCCCGCTGGCGAGATCGGGAACATAGCGCTTCTTCTGCTCGTCGTTGGCGAACTTCATGATGTGTCCTGTACACAAACTATTATGTGAAGCAACTGTGAGGGCAATGGACGGATCGACTTTAGCAATCTCTTCGATGATGACGATTGCCTCCATTTCGCTCAAACCTGCACCGCCGAGTTCTTCCGGCCACGTCATTCCCATGAACCCGAGATCGGCCGCCTTCTTCACAATGTCGTGAGGGAACTCCTGCGATTCGTCGTACTTCAGAACGTGAGGGCGCATCTCTTCTTCAGCAAACTTGCGCGCAAGCTCCTGAACCGCCTTTTGGCTTTCGGTGAGATTGAAGCTCATTCCGGTTGCGTCTGCCATTTAGTCTTCTCCTACTGATTACGAAAATTATTGATTAGTTCATGTGCAAGATCGTACGGTGTTGTCACAAACGAAACAACATCGTCCATTCTGGAGGAAAGAATGCGCTGGCGTTCTTCACTCCAGAAATCCGTACGCAGTTTGTCGGCTACAAGCTCACGAATGCGGGATTCCGTACGCAAACGTCGCTTCCTTTGTAATTCGCTACTCTGTTCGAGATACGCCCGATGCTCGCCGATCTTCGCGGCAATCTCTTCAATGCCCTTTCCTTCGCTGGCTACGCATTTCAGCACATCAGAATTCCAGGCACTTGCCGGCTTGAAATGCAGAATCATTTTGATGGACATGACTGCCTGTTCGGCTCCGGCGCGGTCGGCTTTGTTCAGTACAAAGAAATCCGCAATCTCCATCAAACCCGCCTTCATCGCCTGAATCGAATCGCCTGATTCCGGGACGAGGACAACGACAGTTGTATCGGCAGCTCCTGCAATGTCCAGTTCCGATTGGCCAACACCGACTGTTTCCATAATAATAATATCTTTCCCCGACGCATCAAGAACATCTGCAGCCTCCATTGCCTTCTTGCTCAAACCTCCAAGACTTCCCCGCGAAGCCATGCTGCGAATGAACACATCCTCGTCTAACTCCACATCCGTCATGCGAACCCGGTCGCCGAGCAATGCGCCGCCGGTAAAAGGACTCGTCGGGTCAACCGCGATAATCCCGATACCAAGATTCTGCCGCCGATAGTACTGCGCAAGTTTGTTTGTGAGCGTGCTTTTGCCTGCACCGGGAGGGCCCGTGATGCCTATTCGGTACGCTCGACCTGTCTTCGGATAAATTGTGCGAAGAAATTCCTCGGAGCCATCAAGCTCGTTTTCGACAAGAGAGATTGCCCGCGAGGTCGCAATGCGATCGCCTGCAAATAACAGCCCGGAATCGACAGCCGATCTACGCGCCATATCCCTCTTTCGTCTTGAAGTACTCGACCGTCTTTCGAAGGCCTTCTTCCATAGAAACAGTAGGCTTCCATCCCAATTGTTGTTCGATGCGAGCTGATGTGAGAACGCTTCGCAATTGTTCGCCCTTCTTGGCCGGACCGTGGCGTTCATCGGCTGATGAATCTGTCAGTTGCTTGAGGTGATGGAAGAGTTGGTTGACATTTGTTTCAATTCCCGTACCGATGTTGAACACATGCGAGCCTTCACAGTTCAGCGCAAGGACGTTGGCTTGCACAACATCTCCAACATAGACATAGTCACGAGTCTGCTTTCCATCGCCGTTGATGACAGGTTGTTGACGACCGAGTAGTTTTGTTGTGAAGATTGCAACAACACCCGCCTCGCCTTCGGGATTCTGGCGCGGGCCGTAGATGTTGGCATAACGGAGACTGACGGAATCGATTCCGTACACAGCTTTGTAGTAAAAGAGATATTGTTCGGTTGTCAGCTTCGCCACGCCGTACGGTGAGATCGGGCGGGTCGGATGAAGCTCATCCGCCGGAAAGTAATCCTGTTCTCCGTAAATTGCGCCGCCGCTGGACGCGAATATCACGCGCTTGACACCCGTAGCGACACAACACTCGAGCATTGTGAGTACGCCGATGATATTGACGGACGCATCATATACCGGATCTTCAACAGATCTGCGAACATCCATTTGTGCTGCGTGATGATTGACGACATCGAAGCGGCCGGCCTGAAAAATCTCCTTCACGGCTTCCGCATCCCGAAGGTCAACCTCGTGAAATGCCACCGCCGGATTGATATTGATTCTCCGGCCGGTAGAGAGGTTATCGAGAATCGTCACCTTGTGACCACGCGAGATGTATTCATCCACAATATGTGAGGCAATAAACCCGGCACCGCCGGTGACAAGGATGTTCAACGTGTTCTTCCCCTTTCAGAAATCATATGTTACCTTCAAGAAATTGCCATGCCGTGAATGAATAGACGGCACTAACAAACATTGCCCAGGACGCAGCGAGAATTTTGTTCCGACGAATATTGAAAAAGTCCCTCAGCCTATGTGTGTCTGCGAACAATGCCACGCCACCTGCCGCGAAGATGGCTGCAAAGGGCATGAGCGGGAGCCTGTACCGTGCCTCGCAATGCAACAACACTTGCATTGTTGTAAAAAACACCATGGCCAGAATGATCGGAACGAAGCCCTCTTTCCTCCACCCCATTAATATCAAGCCGAACCCCGCAAAGAGGTACATCACTATATCACCCGCAACGCAAACAGCCTGAAGTCGAGTATCCGAGTCGGTGTTTGAGATGGGATAGACTCCGTGCATATAGAATTTCTTCAGCGCAAGCTTGGCAGCATTTTCCGGTTCGGAAAGTACATACTCAACCGCAAGTTTTCTGCCGAACGCGCTTCTTTCCGTTTCCGACGATTGAGTCAAGTCCAGATTCTCCTTCGCTTTACGCTCGAACCATTCCTCGAAGCCCGGTTTGCTGCTCCACGTTCCTGTTGAGTACGGGTTGTTGCCGAGCAGCATCGACATTCCACCCCACGAAGAAATCGGAACAAGCTCGCCATGAATGTTGCAGTTACGAATCGTCCACGGCGTGAGGACAATCAGCCACGCAACGGCCGCAATCGACAACGAGCCTGCATACGAGCCGGGTTGCTTCCGATACAGTATAGCAAGCGCCGCAATCAGAAAAACAAAGAAGCCAAAGAACACCGCCCTGGTCAATGTCGCAAGACCCGCCATAACGCCAACCAGAACTCCGGTTGAAAGTGTCGGATGCTTGCGTTGGCGTTCAAGTAAGATAAACGAAGCAAGAACGAAAACAATGTACAACGATTCCGTTTGAAGCAGCGTCGAGTAGATAACAAGTCCCGGATACACGGCGATGAACGCCGCTGCAATCAACGCAACAAATCTGCTCCCCGTCAAATCAAGGCTCAGGACAAATCCCAACCAGATTGCCAATCCGCCGAGGAAGCATCCGAGTATGTGCGGGACAAGCAATTCGTCGCCGAACACTCGAAAAATGATCGACAAGAGAAGCGGCCAGAGCGGTGCCTTCGTTGACCATTCGCCGTTGGAATCAACAAACGCTTGCCCCTGTGCAAGTTTGGCCGCTAGCGAAATATATTCCCGTTCGTCGCCGGTGTAGCCTTGAAGATGCAGGTAGCCGACAAGACTCACTCTCAAAATGAAACCGATCAACACAATCAGTAAAACATCCTGATATGACTTCAGCCATCGCATCAATGCACAAATGCCTTCTTGCCGATATCGCGGCGGTAATGAACACCGGCAAATGATATCTTCCCGACAGCGTTGTAGGCATCCTCAATCGCTCCGGCGAGATCGGACTTTATCGCCGTTACACCGAGAACTCTCCCCCCTGCCGTGACCAGAGTGCTGCCCTGCAATTTTGTTCCGGCATGAAATACCAGAACGTTGTTGACTCCCGCCAACTCATCAAGCCCGTCGATTTCGATTCCGGTCGGATACTCGTCAGGATAGCCGCCGGAAGCAAGCACAACACACACGGCAGATTGCGAGTGCGCTATATTGCTTCGCAACTCTCCGATGCGTCCTTCGCATGTTGCGTCAAACAACTCCACGATATCACTGTTCAGCAGAGGTAAAACCACCTGAGTCTCCGGATCGCCGAAGCGGCAGTTGTATTCAATAACTTTCGGACCGCCTGTCGTAATCATTAAACCAACATAAAGGCAACCTTTGTACGGGCGGCCTTCGGACGCCATTCCCGTGAGTGTTGGTTTGATGATCTTTTCCTCGACGTCGCGCAAAATATCAGGCGTGACAATCGGCGCCGGAGCATAGGCCCCCATTCCACCGGTGTTTTTTCCTCTGTCGCCGTCGAAGACACGCTTGTGATCCTGTGCCGGTGCAAGCATGACGAAGTCTTTTCCGTCGCAAATTGCAAAAACGGAGGCTTCTTCTCCTTCCAAGAATTCTTCAACTACAATCGTGTCGCCAGCGGCACCAAACTGCCGTTTCATCTCTTCAAATGATGCAACGGCTTGTTCACGAGAGGAACAGACGAGAACGCCTTTCCCGGCTGCAAGTCCGTCCGCTTTCAGGACAACAGGCATACTGCTGCGCGAGATGTAGTCGTTCGCCTCAGCACTCTGCGAAGCGGTGAATTTCTTGTAGCGTGCCGTCGGGATTCCGTGCCGTTGCATGAATTCCTTGGCGAACGCCTTGCTCCATTCAAGTTCTGCTGCGCGTTTTGTGGGCCCGAATATCTTCATTCCATTCGCCTCGAACAGGTCAACGATCCCGTCAGCGAGCGGCTGTTCCGGACCGACGACAGTCAAGTCGATTTGTTGCTGCTTCGCAAAATCGAGAAGACCCTCAAGCGCCGTTGCCCGCATTGGCAGACACTCGGCAAGTTCGCCGATACCGGGATTTCCGGGAGAACAGTAGATTTCCCTGACCTTCGGGCTTTGTCTGATTTTCCAGACCAGCGCATGCTCACGAGCGCCGGAACCGATGACGAGGATGTTCATTGATAGAAATGATAAGTAATTGGCGCAATCACCTACACTGCCAACAGCGATTCAAACAATTTGACCAACTTGCCCGTCAATTTCGTTCGATCATATTTTTCCACAACCTCCTCAGGCGGATTCTGCAACGTCCCTTCTTCATACTGACGATAGAATGTTTCAATAGCGTGCTTGATAGCAGCAACATCGCCCGGTGCAGTCACAACGCCCCCGGCTTCGAGAATTGTCTGTTTCATAAACCCGTCCGGCACGCAGCCAAGAATCGGTTTACGGGCGCCGATATACTCGTACACTTTGCCGGGCGATCCCACATTATCCCCCACAATCATCCAGAGCACATCCGACGCAACAAGATTGTTGACACACTGACGGTGCGGGAGATAGTCAACAACAATAACGGTATCCTTCAGGCCGAGCTTTTCGACAAGCTTCGTGTTCTCCTTTCGGAACTTGCCGATGAACAACGCTTCTATGCGGTCACGAAGGTGGGGCTGTTCCTGGAACAACGTGTGAAGAGCCTGCAGGAAATACGTCGGCACTCTGTCTTCCCAGAACACACCGGCGTATGTAATTCTCATCTTGTTCGTTCTCGGAACAACACCATCGGCATCTGTCCCTGCAAAATCCTCAGGATCATAGCCTTGCGGGATGATCTCAACATCATTGTAGCCGAGGAAGCGGTGACGTTTGATCAGCAACTCCTTCACGTTGCGATTTGTTGTGACTATATGGCTGCTTGCCTTCAGCGCGCTGCGTTCCAACCGGATCGTGCGCAACTTGTGATACGGAGTCGGGTAGAATTTATGAGGATACTCAACCCACGCGTCCCGATAGTCGAACACCAACGGAATCTTGAGATGTGACTTGATCTCCGCTCCGATGAGAAAATCTGTGAACGGCGGGGCTGTGGCAAACAGCATGTCAAACGGTTTCTGTTCGTGCAATGCAAGCGCCGTCTTTACCGCCTTCCGCTTCCAGCCAATTTTATTGTCGGGAATGAAGAATGTATCACTCACACGACTCAGGAATTTCCTTGTCCGCTCAGACGGGAGCTTCACCGTTCGCTTCTTCTTGGAAAAGACCCTCCCTGGTCCGGCGGCATTTGTTCGAACAATTTCGACATTCTTTCCCTCCAGCTCCAGAAGAAGCGACTCATCATGCGCAAAGTATCCCACGGGCTCAACAGTCAGCACCGTTGGCTTCCAGCCGAATTCGGGTAAATATTTGACGAACTTCAACGTCCGTTGCACGCCGCTCAATCCCATCGGCGGAAAGTAGTAGGCAATGACAAGAACCCGGCGCTCGTCCACGGTTGCCGGACTTGCTTTAGTTCGAACTGTTACCGCTTCAATCATTCCTGGAAATAAGCTAAAATCTTACAAGGTGATAAGCTCTTTCGGAGCTCCGTTGAGAACTTGACAGCCGGCATCATTCAACAACACATCGTCTTCAATACGAACCCCGCCGAAGTCGGGCACGTACACGCCCGGCTCAATGGTAATGACGCTGCCGCTGCGCAATCGTTCTTTGCTAAGTTGTGACACTTTCGGCCGCTCGTGAACCTGCAAACCAAGTCCGTGACCGAGTGAGTGATTGAAATACTTGCCGAGCCCGCCCCGCTCAATGCGCTTGCGGGCGATTGCATCAAGGTCTTTCGCCCACATCGAGCCTCGGGCTGCATCGATCGCCTCCTGCTGTGCATCCTTCACGACCTGGTATATTCTTTTTGCACGGGAACTCACAGTGCCGACTGCAACAGTTCTGGTAATGTCCGAGTTGTACCCATCAATCACACACCCGAAATCGAGAGTCACAAATTCGCCGGAACGGATTTTTTTCCTGCTTGCGCGGGCATGAGGAAACGCCCCGCGGATGCCGCTGGCAACAATAATCTCAAACGCATCGCGTTGTGCGCCGTAGCGCTTGTGAAGAAAAGAAATCTCTGCCGCTACCTCCAACTCTGTCACACCGGGCCGGATCTTGTCCAGCACTTCGTGAAAAACCTTGTCGGAGATTTTCGCAGCGCGGCGAATACTCTCAATCTCCATCTCATCCTTTACCAACATCACGTTCTCGACAATATCGGCCGTTGAGGCAAACGAGGTTTCAGGAAAGAGTCTTCGCAGAACCCTGTATTGCGCGTAGGTGATTTGGTTGGATTCGAATCCCGTTTTTCCGGAACCGCTCAACAACTCGCGTGCGGCTGCTTCTTCGTACAATCCTATTTGAGTGATGATGATACGCTTGCAGCCTTTCACTTCCTTGCCGGCTTGCAGTGTGTAGCGTACATCCGAGAGAAATGCCGAAGATCTCTGAGTGATGATGAGGAGGGCGTTGGATCCGGTAAACCCCGTCAGGTAACGGATGTGCGGAAGCGATGAGACAATGAGCGCAGCCAGCCCTTTCTCCCGCATTTCATGACGGACACGCGCAATTCTGTTGTGTGTCATTTGAACGAGATCATCCGTGGTAATTCGGGGCTTCTTTGGTGATGGCAATGTCGTGCGGGTGACTTTCACGCAACCCGGCATCAGTCATGCGAACGAATCTGCCGTTCTTCTTCATCTCGTTGATGGTCGCGCAACCGCAGTAACCCATCGCGGCACGCAACCCTCCGACCATCTGATAGATGGTATCTTCAAGAGGGCCTTTGTAGGGAACGCGGCCTTCAATACCTTCGGGAACAAGTTTCTGAATATCATCTTCAGCATCCTGGAAGTAGCGATCTTTGCTGCCTTCCTTCATTGCGCTAAGCGATCCCATGCCGCGATAGATCTTGTAACTGCGGCCTTCGTAGAGAACTTTCTCCCCGGGGCTTTCATCAACTCCCGCGAACAACCCGCCAATCATTACAGTATCTGCACCGGCGGCAATCGCTTTGGCAATATCACCTGTTTGCTTGATACCGCCGTCGGCAATGATGGGAACGCCGGCGCGTGCGCCTACTTTTGCACACGCCATGATAGCCGAGACTTGCGGAACGCCCACGCCTGCAACAACCCGCGTCGTGCATATCGAACCCGGCCCGATACCCACCTTTACAGCGTCGACGCCCGCTCTGATCATATCGCGAGTTGCTTCGGCAGTGCCCACATTTCCGGCAATCAGGTCGAGCTTCGGAAACTTTTTTCTGACCTTGCTTACAGCATCCATGACTCCACGCGAATGGCCGTGTGCAGTATCAATCACGATCACGTCAACATCGGATTTCACAAGTTCTGCCACCCGCTGGAGAATGTCTGCCGTTACTCCGACGGCGGCCCCGACACGCAGGCGTCCGTGCTTGTCTTTGCAAGCGTACGGATGTTTCCGCTTCTTCAAGATGTCTTTGAATGTGATCAAACCCTTCAGCACGCCGCTCTTGTCAACAACCGGCAGCTTTTCGACTTTATGCTTTTGAAGAATTCGTTCGGCTTGCTCAAGACTTGTTCCCTGCGGCGCGGTAACCAGATTGTCTTTTGTCATGATATCGACCACCAGCGCATCTTCGTCAGGCTCAAATCTCAGATCGCGGTTGGTAATAATGCCAATGAGCTTTCCGCCTCCATCAACAACGGGAATGCCTGAAATAGAGTACTTCTTCATCAATTTCAACACATCCCGGACTTTCAGGTTCGCTCGAACAGTAACCGGCTCGAGGATCATGCCGCTTTCCGAACGCTTCACGAGAAGAACCTCCTCCGCCTGACGGGCAATAGACATGTTCTTGTGAAGAATGCCAATCCCTCCTTCCCGCGCCATGGCTATCGCCATTCCGGATTCTGTTACCGTATCCATCGCCGCGCTGACAAGCGGCACGTTGAGCGTAATGTTGCGGGTCAGTTTTGTGCGGATATCGACTTCACGCGGCAGAACGTTTGACTTGGCGGGGACGAGCAGAACATCATCGTACGTGAGGGCTTCGAAAAGGATTTTATCTTTCACAAGGGGATTTTATTGGAAATCGTTGAAATGGTTTATTGTTACAAATGAACTTCACAAGCATTCCTATACAAATGCAGGAATTCCGGTTATATCCTCTCCAACAATCAGCGTATGCATCTCGTGCGTCCCTTCGTAAGTGATTACGGATTCGAGATTTGCCGCATGCCGCATAACGGGATACTCGTCAAGAATTCCGTTCGCCCCGAGAATGCTGCGCGCTTCACGGGCAATTTGCAATGCGTGATAGACGTTGTTTCGTTTTGCAAAAGAGATTTGCTGGAAGCGGACTTTCCCGGAATCTTTCAATCTGCCAAGCTGCAAGCAAAGAAGCTGGGCTTTCGTAATCTCGTTCAGCATATGAACAAGCTTTTCTTGCGTTAACTGGAACGACGCAATCGGTTTGTCGAACTGAATTCGTGTTTTTGCGTAGTTCAATGCAGAATCGTAGCAAGCCATCGCCGCACCGATTGCGCCCCACGCAATTCCGTACCGCGCTTGTGACAAACAACTCAGCGGCAATTTCAATCCTTCACCATTCGACAGAATGTTCTCTTTCGGAATATGGACATCTTGCAGAATCAACTCCGAAGTCACCGAAGCGCGAAGCGAATGCTTCCCCTTCATCTCGGGGGCGGAGAATCCTTTCATTCCCTTCTCAACAAGAAATCCGCGAACGACGCCGCCCAACTTTGCCCACACAACTGCAACATCGGCAAGCGTGCCGTTAGTAATCCACATCTTTGCACCGTTGAGGACGTAGCCATCACTCGTCTCCTCTGCACGCGTTATCATACCGCCGGGGTTTGAACCAAAGTCCGGTTCGGTCAACCCGAAGCAACCTATTGCCTCGCCTTTTGCCAGACGCGGCAGCCAGTAGTCCTTTTGCTTCTCGGAGCCGTAGGCAAAAATCGGAAACATCACCAGCGAGCTTTGCACGGAAGCAAAGCTGCGAACACCACTATCGCCCCGTTCAAGTTCCTGCATCACCAACCCGTAAGCAACGTTGTTCATTTCGGCGCAGCCGTATTTCGCGGGGAGTGTCGAACCGAACAACCCGAGGTCAGCCATCTTCGCAACAAGATCCATCGGGAATGTTCCGGCGCGGGCATGCTTCTCGATAATCGGAATAACGTTATCGTCAACAAACTCGCGCACCGTGTTGCGAACAAGAAGCTCTTCTTCAGAAAGAAGGCTATCCACGTTCATATAGTCTACTCCCTGAAACTTCTGCATAGAACTCCTTGGAAGATGTGAAGATGAAGAAATGCCCTGTTCACAAAAAGCAACACAGGGCGAGAAATTGAATAAAATCTGCACAAAATGAACACAAAATCAATGGAAAAATCAAGGAACCGGCGGGCTCATAAAGGAAGAAAGCCGCCGAAGTTGGTCAGACCCGGCGGCTTTCCGTAAGGAGAGTTATATGTGGTACTGGTCACCTTGTTAGACGACTTGACCTTGAAAATGTTGCACTTCTTGTTCGGTTTTTTGGAGAGGGGAAGACCTTAAGAGGAATCGTGAGTTGCAAGGAATGCAGAGTTCACTCGTCGCTGAAGCCGTATTTTTTGAGCTTGAGGTAGAGGGTTTTTTTGGCGATGCCGAGCTCGGCAGCGGTTTTACTTCTGTTCAGATTGTTTCGCCTGAGCGTTTGCTCAATATGCCGCCGTTCAAGTTCTTCAAGAGGGATTGTTTTGTGAGACGAATCAGAGCCGGCATTGTCGGATTCATACAATGCAAAGAGCTTGTCGCTTCGCTGAATGTGCATAGAAAGATCAGACGGCTCGATAACCTCTCCGCTGGAAAGGAGCACAGCTCCTTCCAGTACGTGCTCCAATTCACGGACATTGCCTGGCCAGTCGTAGTTCATCAACAAGTCGATTGTCGCCGGAGCCAGCCGTTTCGGGTCCCTCAGTCTTCCCTTCTTCTGCAAAAAGTAATCGGCAAGAATCGGTATATCTTCTTTGCGTTCCTTCAACGACGGAACGTGGAGCGTTACAACATTCAGGCGGTACAACAGATCCTCACGAAAGCGTCCGGTTGCAACCTCCTCACGCAAATCCTTGTTTGAAGCACTGACAACGCGTACATCCACCGTAAGCACATTTGTCCCCCCCACCCGACGGAACTCGCCGCTTTCAAGAAAGCGCAGAAGCTTCGGCTGGATTGCCGGACTGATATCTCCAACTTCGTCAAGAAAGAGTGTGCCGCCGTTGGCAACTTCTACCAATCCCTGCTTCGATGTGTAGGCGTTCGTGAACGCCCCCTTTTCGTGTCCGAAAAGTTCGGTCTCCAGCAACGAATCCGGAATGGAAGCACAGTTCACGGCTACAAACGGCCGATTGTTGCGGGGACTCTTCCGATGGACGAAGCTGGCAATAAGTTCCTTTCCAGTTCCGCTCGCCCCCTGAATCAAAACGAACGAGTCGCTGTTCGCAAACCGTTCGGCGCTTTCGATCATTCTGAGGAAGGCGGGACTCTGCCCGATCAGTTCGTTCGCCCCTCCCTTCCGGACAAGTTCGCTTTTCATCAACTTGTTGTCGATGAAGAGTTCTTTCCGTTCAATTGCGCGGTGGATAGTGTTGAAGAGTTCGTCGATATCATACGGCTTTGCGAGAAAATCGTACGCCCCCATCTTGATAGTCTGGATGGCGGTTTTGATATCGGCGTAGTTGGTGAGGATGATAACCTGGGTGGTAGGCGAGTATTCCTGAACGAACTGCAGCACTTCGATGCCGCTTACCCGCGGCATTTTTATGTCGAGCAGGAGAACATCATAGACTTTTTGCTGGATCTTGTTGATTGCCTGGCTTCCGTCGGCGGCGGTATCGACCGTGAATTCATCGGAGTCGCCAAGCTCGTTTTCGAGAAGCGTGCGAAGGTATTCTTCGTCATCGACAATGAGCAGATTGTACTTCTTCGCCATGGCAGGCCTTCAGCAGGAACAACAAGGGGAACTACTCACTCATCACGCGGTCAATGGTGGTAAGAAGGTCAACAAGATCATACGGCTTGCTGACGAAATCTTCGGCACCGAGTTTCTTGGATTCTATGGCATTCTTCAAGTCTGCAAAACCCGTGAGCATGATGACTTTTGTGCCTGCATGTCTCTCCTTGATCACTTTCAACACTTCGAAACCGTTCATGTTCGGCATTTTGATATCAAGAAGTACCAGATCATATGCCCCTTTTTGCAATTCATCAAGCGCTTCCATCCCATCGGCGGCGGTTCCGACTTCGTAGCCCTCGCTGTTGAGTTCGGCGCTGAGCACCGTTCGTAATGCATCCTCATCATCAACCACGAGAATTCTTCGCTTTTCAGCCATTCATTTGACCTTAAGATTTGTAGGTATCCGTTGTCGCCCACACACACTGTCGCGTCGCAGGAATGCACTCTGCAACCGGGAAAATCAATACGAATGATGATACCCAAAGAATCAAAGAAAATCAACCGCTTCTCGGCTCGAATTTGCCGAGGCATCACCAAACAACATCCGTATTCGATGAACGGTGCTGTCGGAACAGCTTGCGATGACTGCTGTCACCGGTTTGGCAGAAGATCAGGTGGTTCGTTGCAAATCAGAACAAGTTATGGTATACTTGAATAACTGACATCTCAAACACCGAAACATCTCGCAATGGAAACGCCCGCAACCGTCAACGTCCTGTTCGTCGATAATGATACAAGTTATATGGCCGTAGCACACCACCTGTTATCGAAATATCAGGGGAAGAAGTTCAATGTTATCTGGAAGCATGACGGCCAATCAGCGCTTGCTGAGCTAAAGAGTAACCCTTCCCTCGAGATTATTATCATCGATTACTACCTGCCGGAAAAGAGCGGCCTCGAAGTCACGCGGGAAATCCGCGAGCAGCAGATTGACACTCCCATCGTTTTTCTGACATCCAACAAAGACTTTCGGCTTGCCATTGAAGTCATGAAGTACGGCGTCGAAGATTATGTGATCAAAGATGAAGCGATGGACACCGTTCTTCCCCGTACCATCGTTAACAGCCTTGAACGTGTATATCTCAAAAGGAAAATCGCCGAGCAACAAAAAGCTGAGTTGATTGCAAAGAAACGAACAGATGCCATCAAAGAACTCGTCGTCACTGTTTGCCATGAATTCAACAACCCGTTGGCCGCGATCAAGATTTCCACAGACATCCTGTTGAGGCAGCAACTCATTCCGCAGGAGAAGAAGATGGTTCAGGACCTCGACAACAATATTGCCATCGTCGAGAAGGAGATTAACAAGCTTCGTGACATCAATTACGACAAAGTGGAATTCCTGAAAAGCTCGACACAGTAACGGGAACGCGCATCATGTAACAGGCTTGCATCTCGTCCCCTCAATCTCTATATTAGGTCGAGAAAAATGGTTCAGAGATTCCCAATACAGGTAATGATGCGTAACATGCCGCGGCAAAAGGCGATCAAAAAATACCTCGTTCGACACTTAAGAAGTTAGAGAGAAGTGTCCCGCCCAAAAAGCGGGACACTTTTTTTGTCAAAGGGCTCCCCGTTCATGACAGTAAACGACGTTCATAGACTGATTTCCTCGTGGGCTCCTCCGGATATTGCCTGGGAGAAGGACAACATCGGCCTGCAGATTGGTGATATGAACGCCGCGGTAAAGGGAATCCTCGTTAGCCTTGATGTAACGCCGAACGTTGTTGCCGAGGCAGCACGACGCAAGGCGAATCTCATTGTCAGTCACCATCCCTTGTTGTTCAGACCGCCAAGATCCATTACGACGCAGGATGAGGTCGGCAGGTGCATCAGGGCGTTGGTTGAACGGAACATCAATCTGTACGCGGCACACACGAATCTTGATTTTACACGAGGCGGAACGAGTTTTGCAATTGCCGAAGCGCTTGAGCTGCAAAACGTGGAGTTCCTGCACACAACGTATCGCGTGCAGAAGAAGATCGTCACGTTCGTGCCCGAGCAACATGTCGATGCTGTACGCAATGCAATGGCAATGGCTGGAGCCGGTGTCATCGGCAACTATGACCATTGTTCCTTCGGGACTGCGGGAAGAGGATCGTTCAGGGGAAATGAGAACACGTCGCCCGCAATTGGAGCCAAGGGAAGACTGGAAAACACAACGGAAATCCGTCTTGAAATGGTCGTGAACCAGTGGGATGTACCGAAAGTTGTGACAGCGCTACGCGAGGCTCATCCGTATGAGGAGGTTGCGTACGATCTTTACCCGCTCGACAACGTAAGCAGTGAGTTCGGGATGGGAATAGTAGGAACGCTGAAACGCCCGATGCGCGTACGTGCATTCCTTGAATTCGTCAAGAAGCGACTCAAGGTCGGCGGATTGCGGCGAGGCGGGTCGAACAATACAATGATCCGTTCGGTTGCCGCGTGTGGCGGAAGCGGCGCCGAGTTGGCAGATGCTGCTGTTGCACGCGGGGCGGACGCGTTCATCACGGCTGATGTCAAGTATCACGACTTCCACCATGCACACGGAAATATTCTCCTGATTGATGCCGGACATTATGAGACTGAACGTCCCGTCGTCGATGCGGTGGTGAAGAGGCTGAAACACGAATTTCACGCGAAGGGAATCACCCTCCCTGTCGCAGCAACACACATCACAACCAACCCGGTTTCTTATTTTTAGACTTATTGGGAGACAACTTTGGAGAACAAGTTACGAACGCTGTACACCTTGCAACTCATCGACAGTAACCTCGACGAAATCGAGGATATGAAAGGCGACCTTCCCGGCGAGGTGAGGAAACTCGAGGAGAAGATTGCCGCGTTGCAGGAACAACTTGCGTTGCTTGAGGAAACAATGCGCGGAGCCTTCTCGCAACGGAACAATGCGGATTCAGAAATCATCTCTCTCAGGGAGAAGATCGAAAAATACAAAATGCAGCAGTTCCAGGTTCGCAACAATAAAGAATACGACGCATTAACACGCGAAATGGACCAGGCCGCTGAAACCATCGCCAAACTGGAGAAGGAAATGAGCGCACTGGAAAATAAGGCGACCATTGCGCGTACCGATATCGAGACCGGAAAGAAAGAGCTCGAAGAGTCGCAAGCCCTGCTTGAAGAAAAGAAGGCCGAATTGGCCGAGGTATCGAAGAATACCGAGGAAGAAGAACTGAAATTCAAGCACGAACGGGAAAAAGTTGTTGTCCGTGTCGCCAAAGCAGATCTGGCCATGTACGAGCGCATCAGGAAGGCCAAGAATGGCCGGGCCGTCGTGCCCATTAAGCGCGGCTCATGCGGGGGCTGCTATACCGCAGTTCCGCCACAGAAAGTCCTTGAATTGAAACAGAACAAGCGTTTGTACACGTGTGAACGGTGCGGGCGCATCATTGTTTCTGAAGAAATCGCCGACACTTCTGCTGCGCTTGTATAAGCGCCAGACGGCGTACAGAGTTTGTTTAATTAACTAAATCGTACATACAGTACTGCAGGTCGGGCAGCCGCGTGGCGCCATCGGCGTCATGAGGAAAGTCCGAACTCCGCAGAGCAAGGTGCCGCGTGAACAGCGCGGGGTTTGCATGCGCAAGCGTGTAAGCACGGAAAGTGTCACAGAAAACATACCGTCCCGCCCCGACTCGTCGGGGCGGGATAAGGGTGAAAAGGCGAGGTAAGAGCTCACCGCTCCGATGGTAACATCGGGGGCACGACAAACCCCACCTGGAGCAAGACCATGTATGGGAGTTCACGAAGTTGCTCGCTTCGTCGTGTCCCTTCCAACACTCTAAAAGTCGGAAGGGACACGAGACTCTCGGGTAGGTCGCTTGAGTCCATCGGCAACGATGGACCCAGATAAATGGCTGCCTCTTCCGCTTTCGCGGAACAGACAGAATTCGGCTTACAGACCTGCAGTGCCTTTGTGTTGCCCGGAGATTTCACGCATGAAGCCTCCCTCGGCAATAAAGGAGACTCCGTGAATACGACCATCCGCGAAAACCGGTGGACACTTGCTTCACCACCACAACCTGAAGTCGTTGCCCGTCTCTCTAAAGAGATCAATGTTCCCGAACCAATCGCCAAGGTTCTTGTACTGCGGGGAATCGACGATTATGACAAAGCAAAAGCCTACTTTCGGCCCGGCCTGAGCCTACTTCACGACCCGTTCATGATGAAAGGAATGGAGGCCGCCACCGACCGCCTTGTTGCAGCCCTACGAAACAATGAACACATCAGAGTGTTTGGTGACTACGATGTTGACGGAACAAACGGCGCTGCCATGCTCTACCTCTTCTTCAAGGAACTCGGCGGCAAGGCCTCGTACTATATTCCCGACAGGCTGAAAGAAGGCTACGGTATTTCCAACACCGGCATTGACAACGCTGTCGAGAGCGGGGCAACTGTTTTTCTTGCTGTAGATTGCGGGATTACTGCTATCGATCAGGTAGGCTATGCCAATAGGCGCGGACTCGACGTCATCATCTGCGACCATCATGAGCCCGGTAGTTCAATCCCCAACGCCTACGCTGTTCTCGACCCCATACAAGCCGGCGATACGTATCCGTTCAAGAGCCTTTGCGGTTGCGGCGTCGGTTTCAAACTGATTCAGGCTGTGGCAATGAAACTCGGCAAGGAATCCGTTCTCCCCTCCTACCTCGATTTCGTTACACTTGCAAGCACGGCAGACATCGTATCCTTGACGGGCGAGAACAGAATTCTCGTTCGGCTCGGGCTCGAATCCATCAACAAGAATCCGCGTCCCGGCATCCGCGCATTGATAGAAATTGCAGGCTTCACGTTGGGACATGTCCACACAGGGCAGATTGTTTTCGGTCTCGCCCCGCGCATCAATGCCGTCGGACGTCTCGGCGACGCCATGAGGGCAGTCCGGTTGCTGACCAGTGAGACAGTTGAAGACGCCGAACGCCTCGCGAAAGTGATGGAAGAGGAGAATATGAACCGCCGCAAGATCGACGGGGACACCTTTGAAGAAGCTCAAATGCTTGTCGAGCGCGAATGCGATGATGTTGAAGCGGAAGCGGCTCTTGTGCTGCACCAGGATCATTGGCATCCGGGAGTTGTAGGGATTGTCGCTTCGCGGATGGTCGAGAAATACTATAAGCCCTCCATCATGATGGCAACCGTTGATGGCGTGGCAAAGGGTTCCGCCCGCAGCGTTTCAGGTTTCAATATCTATGATGCACTCAAGCGATGTGAAGAATCCATCCTACAGTTCGGCGGACATAAGTACGCGGCAGGAGTAACAGTCGAGTTGGCAAAACTTGATGAATTCAAGGAAGCATTCAAAAATGCCGTCCGCGATCTGATGAGTGATGAGTTAAGGACGCCCGAAATCAAGATCGATACGGAAATTACTCTTCCGGAAATCACGCCGCGGCTTGTTCGTTTGCTGAATGAGTTCTCGCCGTTCGGGCCCGGCAACATGCGCCCGGTATTTCTTGCCCGCAACCTCGAACTTGTCGGCCCGCCGCGCATCGTCGGCAGAAACCATCTCCGTTTCAAAGTGAAACAGAACAACCACATCATTGATGCAATCGGATTCAACCTCGGACAGCTTATGCCAAAACTCACTCCCGGCCGAACAGATGTCGAGTGTGTGTTCACGATCGAAGAGAACGATTTTGTATCGAGAAATGGAAATGGGAAACGGGATACGGTGCCGCAACTAAAAATCAAAGACATCAAATAAATCGACGCTAAGGAGATCGCCTCATGTCCGGTCACTCCAAATGGTCAACCATCAAGCGAAAGAAGGGCGCAACAGACGCAGCACGAGGTCGTCTGTTCACGCGCCTCATCAAGGAAATCACGATCGCGGCTCGCGATGGCGGCGGCAACCCGGATGGCAACCCCCGTTTGCGACTCGCCATCAACACGGCGAAGGCGGCCAACATGCCTGCCGACAACATCAAACGCGCAATCCAGAAAGGCACCGGTGAACTGCCGGGCGTGTCGTATGAGGAAGTCACATACGAAGGATATGCGCCGGGCGGCGTTGCCATCCTTGTCGAGTGTGTGACTGACAACAGCACGCGCACGGTTTCTGAAATGCGGCACATATTCTCGCGCCACAATGGCAATTTGGGATCAAGCGGCAGCGTTGCGTGGATGTTTCACAAGAAAGGGCAGATTGTTGTGCCGAGCCTCGGGCAGCCGAAGCCTGTCAGCGAGGATGATTTGCTGGCGATCATCCTTGATGCCGGCGCCGACGACATGCAATCGGATGAAAGCGGCTTTACCATAACAACAACACCGCAGGCTTTTGAAGCAGTGAAAAAGGCAATAGACGACAAGGGGATCGTCGTCGAGAGTGCATCTGTTCAGATGGTTCCCGAAAACCATACGAAGGTCTCCGGAAAGGAAGCCGAGCAGACCCTCAAACTGATGGAAGCCCTTGAAGAACATGACGATGTTCAAAACGTCTACGCCAATTTTGACATTGACGAAAAGGAGATGGCAGCCCTGAATGGGTAGGATTTCCAGACGTGCCGGTGCAGGTGGAGGGAAGAAAAATTCCCGCGACCTGAACAAGAATCTCTCCGAATCACTCATCGTTCTCGGTGTAGATCCGGGTACGTTGGTAACGGGATACGGCTTGGTGGCACGACGGAACAACGAAGTACGCTTTCTTGCCTGCGGCAGCATAAGCAACAACGGCGGCACGGCAATGCCTTTGCGCTTGAAGAAGATCTACAATGAACTTTGCACTGTGATTGCGAAATACCATCCCGACGAATTCGCTATTGAGTCGGCGTTCTACGGCAAGAATGCACAATCCGCATTGAAACTGGGGCACGCCCGCGGCGTTTCCATTCTCGCTGCCGTCGAGAAACAAATACCGACTACCGAGTACTCGCCCCGCGAAGTCAAGCGGGCAATCGTCGGCAGCGGGGCCGCATCGAAGGAGCAGGTTCAGTTTATGGTCAAGTCTCTCCTCGGGGTAAAGGAATCAAAAATGCTGCACGACACATCCGATGCGCTTGCCATTGCCATCTGTCATGCACAGCGTATGACGGCACCGGCATCAAAGCACAAGGACTGGAAATCCTATATCGCTGCACATCCAGAGCGGGTACGTGCATGATTGCTTCGCTTCGAGGAACTCTTCTCTCAAAATCTCCAACCGAATTGCTGGTTGATGTCAACGGCGTCGGCTACGCGGTCAGCATTCCTCTCTCTACTTTTGAAAAGATCGGCGAAACAGGAAGCGTGGCAACTCTTCTTACCTATCTGCATGTCCGTGAAGATGCGCTGCAACTCTACGGCTTCACCACGGAAGAAGAACGGAACCTCTTCAAACTTCTCATTTCAGTTTCGGGTATCGGGCCCAGGATGGCACAGAGCATCCTCTCCGGAATCTCCGCCTCCGATCTCACCAACTACATTAGCGAGGGAAATCATTTCGCCCTGACAAGAATACCCGGCATCGGAAGGAAGATTGCCGAACGTCTTGTGGTTGAACTGAGAGAAAAGATCGGCAAGATGGAGATGCCCACGTCCCTTCCACCTGCCTCGTCGGCATCGCAAACGAGCATTCGCTCTGAGGCGTTGCTTGCTCTGGCGTCATTGGGGTTCAATCGTTCACTTGCCGAAAGCGCCTTGAGGGCTGCAATTAACGAAATGAACGGCAAGGACACGACAGTCGAACAACTTATCAAGACGGCTCTTCGCTACACAAGCTCAAAGTAGAGTTTCTTTCGCCTTTTCGTTCTTTCTTCAATCCCCCGTTGTATTTCACGGCACTCTCTCTTACATTACCCCCGATGGCAAAATCCGACTACACATCCCCCGAACGTTTTGCCGCCGAGGCCGAGTTCGATCAGGCGTTGCGGCCCCTTACTTTTGAAGAATTCTTCGGTCAAGAGAAGATAACCGATAATCTCAAGGTTTTCATTAACGCCGCAAAGCAGCGCGGTGAGGCTCTCGACCACGTACTGCTGACCGGGCCGCCGGGCCTCGGCAAAACAACGCTTGCCCATATCATCGCCAACCGGATGGGAAGCAACCTGAAGATGACTTCGGGACCCGTGCTGGACAAGCCGGGCGATTTGGCCGGACTTCTCACCAACCTGCAGGAAGGCGATGTTCTTTTCATTGATGAGATTCATCGGTTGAACGCTGTCGTCGAGGAGTACCTCTATTCGGCAATGGAAGATTTCCGTCTTGACATCATGATTGATTCGGGACCGAGCGCTCGCAGCATTCAACTCACGCTGCCGAAATTCACACTCATCGGAGCAACGACGCGTGCCGGTTTGCTCACGGCTCCGCTCCGGGCACGCTTCGGCATTGCTAACAGGCTCGACTATTACGACACAGGAACGTTGTTCGACATCATCCTCCGTTCGGCAAAAATTCTTGAAGTCAAGATCGAACAAGAAGGCGCTCGGGAAATCGCCAGCCGATCACGAGGAACTCCCCGCATCGCAAACCGCTTGTTGCGACGCTGCCGGGATTTTGCACAGGCCGAGGAGAAGCTCTCGCATGCGCACGGCATCATCTCAAAAGAAGTCGCCGATTATTCCCTCAAAGCTCTTGAGGTGGATGAACACGGCCTCGATGAAATGGACAAGCGGATTATTTTGTGTTTGATTGAGAAATACAACGGGGGGCCGGTCGGCGTGAACACAATCGGTGTTGCAGTCGGCGAAGAGCCGGGAACCATCGAAGAAGTGTACGAGCCGTATTTGATTCAGGAAGGATTCATCAAGCGAACGCCGCGGGGACGCGAGGCGACCGAATTGGCATACAGGCATTTCAAGTTGAAACCGGGGAAGGGAGATAAGCAGCCGACTCTATTCTCATGAAACAGGCAAACGTAGTACTGGTTGTTACTTGTTTCACCTTTGCCGCAACCGATGCATTGGCACAGAACGAAGATAACACATCTTCTCTCAATGAAGTGTACGATCCCGGACAAGACCGATTGTTTGCCATGTCAACAGGACGAACCATGCCGGAAGGAAAAGTCTCGGTCGGCGATTTTATAATTTTCCTTTTGCAGGCAGGCTACGCGCCGGCTGATTTCATCCATTTCAATCTGTCGTATTTAACAACGTTCACACGAGGCTCCGCCCGCTACTGGTCGGTCGGCACAAAAGTCCAAATCCTCAAACCCAGCGGAGCACTTAAGGGAATAGCTATCGGCGCAGATGTCGGTTTTTCCGATGAATTATTCGGCATATCATCACGGTACGATGAACACGTTGTTTCATTCAACATCGCAGCTTCCGTTGGCGGAAGCTTCGGCGGTGTTCATCTGAATATCGCTTATCTCGCCTCGCCGGCAAGCAGTTATGAACGGGCACCTTTCCCGACCTACATTCAAGTCGGGACAGACATGGTTTTGAGTCGAAATGAGAACGGAGGCGGGATGAAGTTGTTGGGGGAAATACTCACCACACTGAGCAACCGCGGGATATCAGGAAACGTTGCGATTGTGGGAATACGTGTGTGCACTCCGAAATCGGTTTTTGATATTGGCTGGCCTATCGCTTTCAATGAAACCGGAACAGCATTCTCGCGGCTCCCGTTTTTCAGTTTTTGCTACGTTTTCTAAGGAGATGTTATGCCCTTCGACAAAGATCTAACATCAATTCAGGAAGTCCGTGACGCGTTGGTGAAAGCCAAAGCGGCGCAGCTTGAATTCAAAAACTACTCCCAAGAACAAGTCGACAAGATCGTGAAGGCGATGGCGGATGCCGGCTTCTCCGAAGCAGCGCGGCTCGGTCGGATGGCTTCTGATGAGACAGGATTCGGCAAGCCCGAAGACAAGCAGAAGAAGAATGAATTCGCCACGAAGCGCGTGTGGGAATCCATCAAAGATTTGAAAACTGTCGGTGTCGTCGAGATTGATGAAGCGAAGAAAATCTACAAGATTGCCGAACCGATGGGCGTTGTAGCAGCGCTTATCCCTTCAACCAATCCGACTTCAACGGCTATGTTCAAGGCCATCATCTCCGTCAAATCGAGAAATGCCTGTGTTGCGAGTCCCCATCCGCGGGCCGCGCATTGCACAAATGAAGCAATCAATGTCGTGCGCGATGCGGCAGAACGGGCCGGCGCGCCGAGGCATCTCATTGCATGCCTCGGAACTCCTGCTATTGAGGGCACCAATGAACTCATGCGTCACAAACTCACGGCTGTGATTCTCGCAACCGGCAGCAACCAGATGGTGAAAGCAGCCTACAGTTCAGGCAAGCCGGCGTTCGGAGTCGGGTCGGGCAACGTGCCTGCATTCATCGAAAGAACCGCCAATATCAAGAAGGCAGTCGCCGACATTATTTCAGGCAAGCAATTCGATTTCGGCGTGCTCTGCTCAACCGAGTCCGCCCTTGTGTGCGACGCCCCGATCAAGAATGCCGTCGTCGAGGAATGCAAGAAGCGGGGCGCATATTTCGTTGCAGGGGAAGAAAAGGATCGCCTTGCCCGGCTCATGTTCAGCGAGCGTGGCACCCTCAATCCCGACATGGTCGGAAAATCGCCTGTGTTCATTGCGCAGAAAGCAGGCATCAATGTTCCGGCAAACACGACTGTGCTGATCGCCGAGTTGCAGGGAGTTGGGCGTGAATATCCTCTTTCACGAGAGAAGCTTTCGCCTGTGCTTTCCTTCTATACGGAAGATGGGTGGCGCAACGCGTGTCATCGTTGCATTGAGTTGCTTGAGTTCGGCGGTATCGGCCACACGCTTGTGATTCACTCGAAGGATCATGACATCATCATGAAGTTTGCGCTCGAGAAACCTGCGATGCGCATCCTCGTCAACACGCAGGCCGCGTTAGGGGCGGTTGGCTACACTAACGGACTCGATCCTTCCATGACGCTCGGCCCCGGAACATGGGGCGGCTCCATTATTTCGGAAAATGTGACGGCCCGACACCTCATGAATATCAAGCGACTCGCCTTCGAAACTCATCCCATCAATCCCGATGAAGTAAAGTACGCGGCACCTGCAAGACCGCAACAATCTCTCCCGCATACTATTCCAGCATCGTGGATGGATGAGATTGACAAGCGCATTATCATGAAGGCAGGCAACACTCCTGTATGGCAAAAGGAAGAGCCCGCTGCTCCGAATAAGTACTTAAAACCGCCGGAGTATGGCTCCGGAATTTCAGCGGAAGAAATCGACCGTATTGTTACATCGTTCATGAAGGAACGATCGTAACTCAACTGATAGCTCACAACACGCATACACAACCACCGACATCCACACTCGGTAAGGAAAAATCATATGCCCAAAAATCCAAATGGACAGCCGGAGAATTCGCCCGAACATCTTGATCAGATTCGGGACATTATCTTTGGCCCCCAGAAGCGTGAGCTCGAAAGCAAGCTGGAACAGCTTCAGTCCGAGTTGCACGAGCTGAACTCACTCGTTGCGCGTCATGTCGACGAACTGCGATCCGGCATTGACTCGCTGGACAAGAAGTTAACATCACTCAAGGAAAGTACGTTACACGATAACGCCTCTTTGAACAAGGAGATTGTTGCGACGGCGGAACGACTTGATAAAGCTATTACTGCCACACTTCATACTGCGTCAGAAAAGTCATCTTCGATTGAACAGATGCTGAAAACGACGGCGAACGAATTGTCGTCAGATAAGGTCTCGCGAAAGGAGTTGGGAGACTTGCTGAATACTCTCGCGGCACACATTCAACAACAAAAAACGTAGGGCTCTGTCGTCGATGCCTGATCCCCTACTCACGTCCGCTTCCATCGCCGAACAGCGCACGCCTGATGCCCTGGGGCAGTTACGTGATTTGATTACTGCACCCACCAGCGCCGCCGTCGACGATCTGCGTTCAATTGTGCATCGCCTGCATGACGAGATCCATTCTCCCGCCGAGTTGAAGGCTCTGCTGGTTCCCATCATTTCAGATGTCTTGAGGACGAAAACAGAATCAGCCGCCCAGGAAATTGCTGTAGCGCTTGCCCCCATTATTGACAAGACCTTTCATGAACGAACGCAGCAAGACAAGCGGGCCGTTGTGTTCGCGCTGGCCCCTTCGGTAGCAAAGGCGTTGCGGGAACAACACGAAAGGTTCCCCGAAGAGGTTGCGGAAGATCTTAGTCCGCTTATGGGCGCGGCAATCCGCGAGCAGGTCCGTGCACAGCGGGATTCCATGGTCGATGCTCTCTACCCGATCATAGGATCAACAATTGCGAAATACATGTCCGAGGCGCTGAAACAACTGGCGGACAACGTGAACAGGAAAGTCGAACAGACTTTTTCCTTCAGGGGTCTCATTCGGAAGGTGAAGTCAAGACTTTCCGGGGTTTCAGAAGCCGAACTACTTTTGCAGGAATCGCTCCCCTTTCGCGTGAATGCGGTGTTTCTTATTCACAAAGACTCCGGCTTGTTGATTGCTGAAGCGCATAATCCGCTCGCACATCGTATTGATTCAGAGATGGTGTCGGGCATGTTGACAGCCATACGGAGTTTCGTGAATGAGTGGATTGCCCGTTCAGGAACGGTTTCGGAACTCGACACAATCGAGTACGGCACATCGCATATCATGCTTGAGGTTGCCGGACACTGCTATCTCGCAGTGGTGACTGAGGGCCCGCTTCAACAGACATTTGTTTCGCAGATGCGACATGCACTTGAGCAGATTGTATCAGAACACGACAAGGTGATTGCGCAGTATGATGGACATCCGGCATCTGTTCCGGCTTACGTTCAGCAAACAATCCGGGGGTTGATCGAGCAGGCCGAACCGAAAAGGAAGAGCCCCTCCGTTGCAAAGCTTCTATTCGCCTTCGGCGTGATTCTCTCCATCCTGGTTGCAACTCCCTTCGTCTGGTATTGGTACAAGGAACGGAACAACAGAGAAACCGAGCAGAACGTTTCATCGCGCATTGTTGCGGCCGGGGGTATTGTTGAGCGTCAGATCAGCGTCACTGCGGAGGGCGACAACATTGCTTTGCGGGGAACAGTCCCCAATGAGTTACTTCGTATCCGTGTGCTCGAAGCAACAAAAGACGTTATACCTTCGGCTGTCATTAACGATCAACTTGCTGTTGGCGCAAGCCCTTCGTTCCTAACAGTAACCGCTTCGGAAGCGCAACGCATTGCCGCGGCGCTGAATGCGATTGAGGGAGTGGATATTCTTACCACATTCGATGAAGACGGCACATTGACGATCACCGGTACCGCCACCGATCAATCTCTCGTTCATCGCATTGCGGGAACGTTTGAACAACTTCCCGGCGTCAATCGGATTATTCACAAATTGACCCCGCCAGCCCCAAGAGAGCTGGCAACTAAAGTATATTTTGATCTCGGTGACGCTTCGTTGCCCGACGCCGAACGAACGAAGTTAGAAGTAATCAAAAGTATCATGGAACAGTATCCGCAACACCATCTCAGAATTATCGGATACGCGGATGGTTCAGGATCGAGAAGAATCAACAGTGTCCTTTCAACGTCACGTGCCCGGTCCGTCAAAGAAGCGCTGACTGCGATGGGTATTGACAGTACTCGTCTTGTAGCTGCGGGCGGGAGCGGATTTGTTGATGCTGCCGATACCAGAAGTTCCGAGAACCGGACGGTTCGGTTTGAACTGTTTGAACCGCGAGGCACCCGACGTGAATAACACGCACTTCAAGAAAGTATGCCTGCTTGGAGATTTCGCCGTCGGCAAAACAAGCCTCGTTCGCCGGTATGTTGACGCTCAATTCAGCGACGAGTACCTTTCGACCGTTGGCGTCAAGATTTCCCGAAAACACATTGAGATGACTTCGCGCAAGACAGGCGAGCTTCTGCGCGCTCAGGTGATTCTCTGGGATCTTGAAGGAAGCACGCTCCTCGCGTCAACAAACGAATCGTATCTGAAAGGCGCAGCCGGTGCCATCGTCGTTGGGGATGTTACGCGGCAGGATACAATAGCAAATATCAAGACCCATATCACCGCATTCCTGAGAATTAATCCAAACGGCTTTCTTGTTGTCTCGTACAATAAATCCGATCTGATGGCCGGCCCTCGGTCATTCGTTTCGCCACTATCTTTTGAAGGACATGATCGGGTTTTGGACTCGATAGTAACCTCGGCAAAGAGCGGTGAGCATATTGAGCATTTGTTTGGCGTGTTATGTCGGAAATTGGTTGACCCCTGACAATGGAATTCTTAACCCTTCCCCTGTTCCACCGCAAGGCTGTGGAATACGTTTGCTTCGATGATTCATTTCGAATCGCCTCCTTCTCCGCCGATGCTGCGCGATACGCCGACGACCGTGACGCTGTCGCAATGGGCGGGGATATCCGTCTGGCGTTCCCGGAACTCGCAGGCTTTGAGAACGACATGCTCAGTATGCTGCGAGGATCTTCAAATCCGATACTCGTACGTAACATTTCGAGAAGCCGTATGGATGACACCCCGGCGGGAATTGATCTCTCAATTGAAACGACACGGACGGGAGACACACTCCACGGTATCGTTCTTCTGGAGGATGTCAGCGAACGACTCCGCATCGAGCAACAACTCGTTCAGCAATCTAACGAAGCAAAGCTCCTGCTTCAGAGCATTACCGCGGCAAAAACGTACTTCGAGAGAATTATTGATTCGTTGGCGGATGCATTGTTCGTAACCACTAACGACGGAATCATCCGAACCGTCAACAGGGCCGCAACAGATCTGTTCGGGTACCACAAAGGGGAATTGATCGGGCGTTCGATTCAGACAATCATCGGTACACAAGAACTCTTGCCCTCCGACAGCAACCTGACGAACGCGGAGCTAACCTGCACAACAAAACAGGGTTCCCGAATCCCGGTTGCATTCTCGCGTTCCTTCATGAGACATGAAGGCCCCGTTGAAGAATCGATTTTCCTCGGCAGAGACCTGCGTGAACGAAAAAACGCCGAAGCGGAAATCAACAAGCTCCGATCCACAAATCTGTATTTGAACGAGGAAATTCAGGCTGAGCATAACTTCGAAGAAATCATCGGAACAGCGCCGGTGATGAAGAAGTTGTTCAGGCAAATCGAGAAGGTGGCCGCTACAGATTCAACCGTGTTGCTTGAAGGTGAAACGGGAACAGGTAAGGAACTTTTTGCACGGGCAATCCATAATTTGAGCAGCAGAAAAAAGAACGTCCTCGTCAAAGTGAATTGTGCCGCCTTGCCCGCCGGATTGGTGGAAAGCGAGTTGTTCGGTCATGAAAAGGGAGCATTCACAGGGGCCTTCGCCCGAAAAGTAGGTCGGTTCGAATTCGCAAACGAAGGGACGATCTTTCTCGATGAAATTGGCGAGCTTCCTCTTGAGACGCAAGTCAAGCTTCTCAGGGTTCTGCAGGAAAGAGAGTTTGAACGAGTAGGAGGAACGGAATCAATACGAACAAATGTTCGCGTCGTGGCCGCATCAAACCGCAACCTCGAAGAGCAGGTACAACTGGGCGCCTTTCGCAGCGACCTCTATTTCCGACTTAGAGTTTTTCCGTTACGTATTCCCCCGCTGCGTGAGCGCAGGGATGACATACCATTCCTTGCGGACTATTTCATACGGAAATTCTCGCTACGTATGCACAAACGTATTGAGGGTCTTCATCCGGATACGCTCGAAAGGATGATCCAATACGATTGGCCCGGCAATGTGCGGGAACTCGCAGCCACGCTCGAACGGGCAATCATTTTGTGTGAGGGAGGACAGTTGCACGATATCGACTTGAGCGAGTTCGGACTGAAAGGCATCGGTCGAAAGCCTTCAGCGCTTGAAGATGTCGAACGTGAACACATCCTGCAGGTTCTCCGTGAATCCGATGGCGTAATTGAAGGAAAGAATGGCGCAGCCATACGCTTGAAAATGAACGCCTCTACGCTGAGGAGTAGAATGAAAAAACTCGGAATTCAACGAAGAGGAGCCGGGTTTATTTGACCCACGCAATATCACGGCGTCGTGGTATTACATGGCCAAGTCCAAGTGCTTGCAGGGCTCTCGGCCATAAAATTTTGCATTTGGGCTCTTTTTTGCTAAATTGTCGCGAAACTCATGGCAATTTAGACTTGGCATGGATGTGGGGGTATAGAAGAAAAATGCAGACCCCAATGTTTAGAGCCAAGAGCGTCTACTCGAGTCCAACGACCAAGATCGTCAAGATTGAGGGTATGGTCAAAGAGGCTGATATCGAGCCGTGGTCGGATCTGATGGCAGAACTCAGCAAATCATCAACAACTGAACTGGTGCTTGATTTTTCGTCGGTAGGCTTTCTTGATCCGAGAGCTGTGAATGTTCTTCGACAGCATATTACTGAAAGAATGTATCTGTTGAATTGCAGTTCTCTTGTTCGCAATATGCTGCAAACAACTGGTCTCAGAAGAAACGTGTTAGACTGAATCACCATTCAGTCTTTTGTTCTCAACACGCATAACATCCATAACCATCATATACACTCACAAATAAAGGAACGAACGATGAAGCACTTCACTGCTTTGTGCATCTTGGCGCTTCTGTTTGCGCTCGTAGTCCCAACCAGCGCGCAGTTCAAAGACGTCGGCTTGGGCGGGGGAATCGGTTTCGGCGGCGTCTTCGGGCAAACCGATGACCTCGTTGACAAAGAAAGCCGCTTTTTGGCCCGCGCTTTCCTGCGGTACGGATTCGCTGATGTCGTGCAGGGAGAACTTGGTGTCGGACTTGGCCGGATGGCCGGTTCAAATCGTGTCGGCAAATTTGAAGGCAATCAGGATGGTTCTAACGCCATCGCCCAGATCGTACCGATAGATTTCCGTCTCCTCCTTAGTCCATTTTCATTTACAAACTGGAATCCCTTCATCTATGCTGGCGCAGGTGTAATTCACTACGATATGGAAGAAACTCCGGGAAATACCGATCCTTCCGTTAAGAAGAAAGGCTGGCTCGGATATGCGCCTGCCGGAATCGGCATACAAATCCGACTCGATGACAACACCGCATTTGAAATGAGCGGTGGCTTCAACTATGCATTCAATGATAACCTCAATACCATCACCTCGGCATCGCAAGCCAATGCAACCGGAAAAGATGCGTACTGGAACTTCCTCATCGGTCTGACAGTCGCAGGTGAAAGCGGCAGTGCGGATCCCGACGGCGACGGACTTACCAATCGCGAGGAAAAACAACTCGGCACGGACAAGAAGAATCCTGACTCCGACGGCGATGGTTTGAGCGATGGAGATGAAGTACACAAGTACAGAACCAATCCGTTGCTGGCAGACACCGATGGCGACGGCCTGAGCGATGGCGACGAGGTACTGAAGTACAAGACCGACCCGCTGAAGGCCGACACCGATGGCGATGGCCTGAGTGATGGCGATGAAGTATACAAGCACAAAACCGATCCATTGAAGGCCGACACCGACGGCGATGGCCTGAGCGATGGTGACGAAGTGTTGAAGTACAAGACCGACCCGCTGAAGGCCGATACCGACGGCGACGGCCTGAGCGACGGTGACGAAGTGTTGAAGTACAAGACCGACCCGCTGAAGGCAGACACTGATGGTGGCTCCGTAAACGACGGTCAGGAAATTGCCAACAAGACCAATCCTCTCGATCCGACGGACGATGTCCCGAAGAAGAAGGAAATCAAAGTTGAGGTAGGCAAGGCGATCGTTCTCGAAGGAATCGTCTTCAAGACAGGGAAATGGGATATTGAACCTGCTTCCGAGGAAATTCTTGAGCAGGCATTCAACACCCTCGATCAGAACAAAGACGTTCAGGTTGAGATCCGCGGGTATACCGACAATGTTGGAAACCCGGCCAGCAATATGAGACTGTCACAGCGTCGTGCAGATGCAGTGAAGGCATGGCTTGTGAAGAAGGGTATTCCGGCAGATCGCGTCGCCTCAAAGGGATACGGCGATACGAATCCGATCGGCGACAACAAAACAGCCGATGGCCGTCAGAAGAACCGCCGTATTGAGTTCTTCAGAGTGAAGTAAGAACTCTTCGGACTGTGCCTCCATCCAACGATGGAGGCACAGTAGTTTTTGGAGGACGATCTACTTCAGTTTTCACTTACAATAACCCAAACTCTTGGAAGGAATTTGCTCATGTCAATGTTGTCGGAATTCAAGTCCTTTGCAATGCGAGGCAACCTTGTTGATATCGCGGTCGCTTTTGTCATGGGCGGAGCGTTCGGCAAAGTTGTGTCTTCATTTACGGAAGGTATTGTAGCCCCGATTATCGGACTCATCACAGCCGGCGTTGATTTCAGCAAATGGAAAATTGCCATACGCGCCGCCGAGTTGGATGCTTCAGGTACAGTCGTGAAACCGGAGGTTGC
>JAANMW010000307.1_pt1 | contig 56406 bp, 40 predicted proteins | sample 7279671 | NCBI WGS metagenome assembly JAANMW01 (sample SAMN14094541, study PRJNA606508) | bioreactor metagenome | isolation source: A lab-scale SPAN reactor treating ammonium-rich wastewater day 247 | place: Ireland: Galway | collected 2017-09-19 | reverse complement strand
GTGGCCAGCCAGGGCACGGCCCTGGGCCGCTCCGGGCGCGTGCATGTGGAGCAGGACGGCAGCGAAATCTGGGTCGGCGGCCACAGCATCACCTGCATCAGCGGCACAGTGCGGTTGTAAATACAAGCAAAATACGCCTCCAGCGCTTGTGCAGCAAGCGCTGGTAGCTCTCAAAAAAGGAGTGAAACAATGCCTCTGCCCACCCTGCAATACATCGAAGCCGCCGCCGAGGTGGTCTACCGCGACTTCGCGCCCACACCGCAGTACCGCTGGGGCCTGCTCAGCGAACGCCTGGGTACCGACTGCTGGCTCAAGCACGAGAACCACACGCCCGTGGGCGCCTTCAAGATCCGGGGCGGCCTGACCTATTTCGACCAACTGGCCCAGCGCGGCGCGCTGCCGCGTGAAGTGATCAGCGCCACGCGCGGCAACCACGGGCAAAGCATGGGCTGGGCCGCGCGGCGCCATGGCGTGGCTTGCACCATCGTCGTGCCACGCGGCAACTCGGTCGAAAAGAATGCGGCCATGCGCGCACTGGGCGTCACGCTGATCGAGCACGGCGAAGACTTCCAGGAAGCCCGTGAGCACGCTATGCGGATCGCCGCAGAGCGCGGCGCGCACATGGTGCCCAGCTTCCACACCGACCTGCTGCGCGGCGTTGCGACCTACTGGTGGGAGTTTCTGCGCGCCGTGCCGCAGCTCGACGTGGTGTATGTGCCCATTGGCCAGGGCTCGGGCGCCTGCTCGGCCATCGCCGCCAAACTGGCGCTGGGCCACAGCGCCCGCGTGGTAGGCGTAGTCAGCAGCCATGCCACCACCTATGCCGACTCACTGGCCGCAGGCCGCGTGGTCGAGGCGCCCGTCACCACCGAGCTGGCCGACGGCATGGCCTGCCGTGTGGCCGACCCCGAAGCCCTGGCCGTGATGGCCCCGCACATCGATCACATCGTAAAGGTCAGCGACGCTGAAGTGGCTACCGCAATGCGCGCCCTGTTTGCGGACACCCACAACGTAGCCGAAGGTGCGGGTGCCGCGTCACTGGCCGCCGCGCTGCAGGAGCGCGCTCAAATCCAAGGGAAAGTGGTGGGGCTGGCTCTGACGGGAGGGAACGTGGACGCCCCGGTATTCAGCAAAGTCCTGTCCGCATGAGCGGCAACAGGTAATTCCATTTCTAAATCATTCGCGTCCAGGCGCGAAGCCGCAGACAGTGCTGTAGCACGGCAAGGCGGAGCAACAACGATACGGATGGTTTAGAGCGGATCACAAAACGCAGCGAAGTGGTTCTGGCGAGGCGCTGTGTCGCAGGCAGCACGGGTATTACGACAAGACGCGGCAACGACGCCAAAAGAGTTTTGTGAATCGCTCTTAGAAATGGAATAACGTGTCTCAAAACCACGCCCGGGCCTGGCTCGTCGCTGCGGAGACAGGCCCGGGGGTGACCACTGCTGACAATCTCTCCCATGGGAACCCTCTACCTTGTGCGCCATGGCCAGGCCTCGTTTGGCGCGGACGACTACGACCAGCTCAGCCCCCTGGGCCGCCAGCAAGCGGTGCGCCTGGGTGAATACTGGCGCGAACGCGGCCAGCGCTTTGATGCGGTATTGCTGGGCACATTGCGCCGCCACACGCAAACCCTGGAGGGTATTGCCGAAGGCCTGCCGGGCCTGCCCCCTTCCATCGCCTTGCCGGGCCTGAACGAATACGACAGCCTGGCGCTGATCCGCGCCATCCACAACGAACCACTGCAAAAGCCCGACACGCCCGAGCTGTACCGCCACCACTTCCGCCTGCTGTGCGATGCCATTGCACAGTGGATGGCTGGCGTCATCAGCCCGCAGGGCATGCCGAGCTGGGAGGATTTCTCGGCCGGCGTGCGCGGCGCGCTCGACAAGGTGCGCCACGACCACGCGGGCCAGAACGTGCTGCTGGTGAGCAGCGGCGGCCCTATCTCCACGGCCGTCGGCGAGGTACTGGGCACGGCGCCGGAAGTGACCATCGCGCTGAACATGCGCATCCGCAACAGCGCGGTGACCGAGTTCAGCGTGTCGCCCAAACGGCTGATGCTGCAGACCTTCAACACGCTGCCGCACCTCAATGAGGCGCAGCATGCGGGGATGGTGACGCACGCCTGATTTTTGGCTCTAGCGCTTATTGATATTGCATTTGCAGCTATTGTTTCGATAGTTGATGTGGTGCTTTTGTTGAGGGCGGGTGCCGGGATGTGCCCCCGGCGGGGCACCTTCTTTTCTTGTCTCGCCAAGAAAAGAAAGCGACCCTACTGTCTGCGACCCTCCGCTTCGCTCCGGGCAACCTGCGGTGCTTGGTGCTGGCGGGGTCTCGCTCGAACTCGCGCCTGCGGCGCTCAGACAATCGCGAGCCCTGATCCGCCAACCCCAGTGCGCCGCAGGCGCATACAGAAGGGGGTGGTAGCCCAACATCCACACGGGCCATCGCTGCGCTCGGCCCCAAGGGGCGCAGGCGCTACGCGCCGCGAACGCGGGGCCGAGCGCAGCGATGGCCCGAAAGGGCTGTTTTCTCCCCACCCCTTGTGGCTGCGCCTGCGGCGGGGTGCTTGCGGGGTGGCATGCGCGCCCCCGCGCGCATGCTTCGTGAACTGACTTGCCGCGTCTGTCTGAATGGAGCGCGCCAGCGCGCAGTGAGTTACGCGGCGCACCCCGCAAGCGCCCCGACGCAGGTTTGCCCCTTCGCACAGCGAAGGGGTCGCAGACTGGGGGGCGCGTTTCTTTGCCTCCTTTCTTGTCGCGCGACAAGAAAGGAGGTCGCCCGCCGGGGCGAGTCCCGGCTCCCGCCCTCAAAAAACACTACGTCAACTATTAAAACAATAGCTACCAGCGCTTACCTAACAAACGTCAATGGCCAAAAATCCATCAGACATCGCACCGCGCTACCAGCGATTCCAACGGCAACGCACACAGCTCCCCCAGCAACGCCGCCAGTTGCACACCCGCCGCCTCCACCACCGCCCGCCCCTTCTCCGCCGTCGCCCCGGCGGCATTCCCCACGGCGCCTGCCGGGTGGTAATCCTGCATGGCCCAGCCCATCTTGGCGCTCTTGCCGTTGCCCAGGAGAGCGTAGCGTTCGGCCCGGTCCTGCGAGGTGGAGCGGAAATCGCGCGCCTGGTCCATGCGCACCGTGGCAGGCGCCAGGTGCAGCATCATCGACGTCTCGATCTCGCCCGCATGGATGCCGAAACGGTGCTCCTGCGCACTGAACAGCGTCTGCACGTCGCCCGGCAGCGGCAGGCTGAACCAGCTGCTGCTGTAGGTCAGCAGGCCGTGGTGCTGGCGCAGCTCGCGCGCCACGATGTCCATCACGCTGACCTGGCCGCCGTGGCCGTTGAGCAGCAGAAGCTTTTTGACCCCGGCGCGTGCCACGCAGGCGCCGATCTCGGTCCACAGCGCGATCACCGTGGCGGGCGACAGCGACAGCGTGCCGGGGTAGGCCAGGTGCTCGGTACTCAAACCCACCACCTGCGGCGGCAGGAAGAGCGCCGGCAGGTTGGCGGGCAACAGCGACAGCGCGGCGTCGATCACGCCTTGCAGCAGCGTGGCATCCACACTGAGCGGCAGGTGCGGCCCGTGCTGCTCGATGGCGGCCACGGGCAGCACGGCCACGGTGTGCGCGGCCTGGCCGCTGGCCTGCAGGTGCGCAAAGTCGCGCGTGGTCAGATCGGCCCAGAAGCGCGAGGGCAAGACAGAAAGGGGCGCATTGGAAGTCATGCCCCGCATGGTAGTGGAGACGGCTGCGCTGTGGCGCACCCACATCCCGCTACCATCGCCCCATGACCGAAGAACTGTTCCGCCAGGATGCCCGGCTGCACGCATGCAGCGCCCGCATTACCGCCTGCACCGACGCTGGCATTGGGCGGAACCGCACCATGCTCTACCCACTGGGCAATGGCGTCCCTGTGGCCAACACCTTCGGAATCGAGAAAAAACGCGCCTCCGCCCACCGGGTCGTCTGGGACTTTGCCGCTTAAGCCCCCGGAACCAAAACACACGCCCCCGGCTCCCACAGGACGACCATGTCCCATCGCACCATTCACCGCTTTTTTTACGCTCTTGTTTTCATAGCTGCCAGCGCAGGATGGGCAAGCGCCAACGCCCAATTTAGCAATAAACCCGCCCTTGCTACCAGCAGCGTGGTGAGCACGCCGCAGGTGCGCGCCGAGCTGGTGGCCCATGCCCCCGAGGGGCTGACACCGGGCCAGACCGTGTGGGTGGGCCTGTGGCTGACGCACCAGAAGGACTGGCATACCTACTGGAAGAACCCCGGCGATTCGGGCCTGCCCACCGAGCTGACCTGGGAGCTGCCGCCCGGCCTGGACATGGGCGAGACCGCCTGGCCCGTGCCCCGGCTGTTCCGCATCGGCAAGCTGGCCAACTACGGCTACGACGGACAGGTGCTGCTGGCCGCGCCGCTGCAGGTACCCGCCAGCTTCAAGCCCCCGCCGGGCGGCATGGGCCAGATCGACATCCGCCTGCGCGCCACCTGGCTGGCCTGCCGCGTGGAATGCATCCCCGAAGAGGGCAGCTTCGTGCTGCAACTGCCGGTGCGCAGCTCTACCGCCATGCACAGCGCCCTGTTCGCACAGGCGCAAGGTGCCCAGCCGCAGCCCCTGCAGGGCCAGAGCCACATCACCGTGGAGGGCGAACGCCTGCAACTGCGCGTGACCGGCCTGCCTGCCAGCGTGCACGGCCAGCCGCTCGAAGTGTTTGCCGAAACCCCAGCCGTGCTGGTGCCCGCCGCCGTGCCCGGCCAGGACTGGACGCAGGTCTGGCAGGGCGACACCTGGACGGCCAGCCTGCCGCTCTCGCCCGAACGCGGCGCCAGCCCGGCGCAACTGCCGCTGGTGCTGGCCCCCGAGGGCCGCAGTGCGGGCGACGCGCCCCAGGGCTGGCATACCGTGGCCGCCGTCGAGGGGCAATGGAGCCGTGCGGCGCCGCTCACGGGCGTGTCCCCCGCGCTGGCCGCGGCCCTGGCGGCCAACCAAAACACCCCGCAACCCTCTGCTGCATCCGGCGGCGCGCTGCTCACGGCCCTGCTGGGCGGCCTGATTGGCGGGTTGCTGCTCAATCTCATGCCCTGCGTCTTCCCGGTGCTGGCCATCAAGGTGATGGGCTTTGCCCGGCATGGCAACCACCAGCGCGCGCAGCGCCTGGGCGGCGTGGCCTACACCGCTGGCGTGGTGCTGTCCTTCATGGCGCTGGGCGGCCTGCTGCTGACCCTGCGCGCGGCGGGCGAGCAACTGGGCTGGGGCTTTCAGCTGCAGTCGCCCGCCGTGGTGGCGGTGCTGGCGCTGCTCTTTACGCTGATCGGGTTGAACCTGGCAGGCGTGTTCGAGTTCGGCCAGTTCGTGCCCGGGCGCCTGGCCACGCTGCAGGCGCGCCACCCGGCGGGCGATGCCTTTTTGACCGGCGTGCTGGCCGTGGCCATTGCCTCGCCGTGCACGGCGCCCTTCATGGGCGCGGCCCTGGGTTTTGCCATCGACATGCCCGCGCCGCAGGCGCTGGCCGTGTTTGCCGCGCTGGGCGTCGGCATGGCCCTGCCCTACCTGCTGGCCGCCTGGGTTCCTGCCGTGGTGGGCTGGCTGCCGCGCCCCGGCGCGTGGATGGACACCTTCCGCCGTGCCATGGCCTTCCCCATGTTTGCCACCGTGGTGTGGTTGGTGTGGGTGCTGGGCCAGCAAAGCGGCATCGATGGCGCCGGCGCCCTGCTGGCGCTGCTGGTGGCGGGCAGCAGCGTGGTGTGGGCACTGACGCTACGGGGCCGCACGCGCATCGTTATTGCTTCTGTTTTGATAGCATTTAGCGCATGGTTGGCGGGCACCATCGGCCCGAATGTGCTCCAACCCATGGAGACACCTGCCCCCGTGGCGGGCGTGGGCAGCGCCCCCGGTGCGCTGTGGCAACCCTGGTCGGCCCAGCGTGTGCAGGAACTGACGGCGCAAGGCAAGCCGGTGTTCGTGGACTTCACCGCCGCCTGGTGCGTGACCTGCCAGTACAACAAGCGCAACGCCCTGCAGGACGCTGGCGTGCTGGCCGACTTTGACAAGCGCGGCGTGACGCTGCTGCGCGCCGACTGGACGCGGCGCGACAGCGCCATCACCACCGCGCTGGCCCAGCTGGGCCGCAACGGCGTGCCGGTGTACGTGCTGCTGGCCCCCGGCCGCGCGCCCGTGGTGATGAGCGAAATCCTCAGCGTGTCGGAACTGCGGGCCGCGCTGGCCCTGCTCTGAAAGAGCCCCGGCCGATTTCCGCAGGCCTTCGTGGGGTCATGTAGTCAGGCTGTCACATCCGGTTGTTGCAATGGCAGGAAGCCATCGGCGCCTTCTGTACGAAGGCCCTGTTGGGCTTGGGGTGACCTGCACAACCCTCGCGAGTCGGTGGTAGTGCGGATCGGGATGGGCCACAAGGCGTCTTTTTGCGGCCAATAGCTCGGCTATTGGCAAGAAAAGCAACACAGTGGACCGCCCGAGGCCGCGCTATCGCAGACCGCAGGGAGTTGTGCAGGTCATCCCTGACCTTTTCAACAACTATCGGAATTGTTCCCATGAAAAAATCCCTGATCGCCCTGGCCGTGCTCGGCACATTTGCGGGCATCGCCGCGGCCCAATCCAATGTCACCCTGTACGGGCGCGCCGACGCCGCACTGGGCAAGCCCTTTGGCGGCAAGTCGCAAATGATCAGCAACTACAAGGAAACCTCCATGCTGGGCGTACGCGGCGTGGAAGACCTGGGTGGCGGCCTGAAGGCGTCCTTCAACTTCGAACAAGGCATCAACATTGAAGACGGCGCCCTGACGGGCGGCGCGGCAGGCGCCTGGAACCGCGCGGCCTGGCTGGCCGTCGGCGGCGGCTTTGGCGAGTTCGCCATGGGCCGCATGACCACGGCGCAGAACCGCACCATGGGCATGTTCGACCTCAACGGCACGGCCAACAACACCTCGGCGCTGAAGAACCTCGGCCTGGACGCCGACGGTTCGCTGGGCGGCAACCGCGCCAACAGCCAGTTCATGTACACCTCGCCCAATATGAGCGGCTTCCAGGCACGCGCCTCGGTGATCATGAAGGAAGACAAGGCCGCCCCCGCCGCCGGCGCTGCCGACACGCGCAAGGGCTCGTACCAGTTGGCTGCCAGCTACAAGAGCGGCCCGCTGAGCCTGGGCGCCGTGGTGCAGAGCAAGCTGGCCGAAGGCGCCAACAACCGCACCGGCTATGCCCTGGGCGCGCGCTACGACTTCCAGTCCTTCCTGGTCAGCGCGCTGTACACGCAGGACGAATCCAGGAGCACCGGCAAGGGCTTTGGCCTGGGTGTGGCCATGCCGCTGGGGGCCTGGGTACTGGGCGCGCAGGTGGCCCGCGTGACGGACAACCCCAACCCCGCCCGCGAAGACGCCACGGCCTACGAGCTGTTCGCCAACTACTACCTGTCCAAGCGCACCATGCTCTACGCGGGCTACGGCGGCCTCGACAGCGCTGGCAAGGCGGTCAAGGGCACGACCGGCTCCAACACCTTCGGCCTGGGCCTGGTGCACAAGTTCTGACCCGCGGCGGCGCATGCCGCCGACCTCTTCCTGCCGTTGCCTGCGGGGGCGGCAAGCTTTAGCTAACGCCGCGCCTTACGCGGCGTTAGCACTTTTCAGGCCCCCCACACGCTCCCACGCGGTGCGCGGTGCGCGGTGCGCTACCCACCAAGGGGCCGTTTTTTGCCTTGGGGCGACCCGGCGGCAAAAAAAAAGAGCCGCCAATGAAGCCGCTCTTTTCCCGGTCGCTCGCAATGAAGTCCCTCGCACACACCGGGCGCCCTTGTCACCCTCAACAAAGGGTTTGACCTGCTCACACGGCGTTGCTGGCGCTATTGTGTGCCCGGCGCATGACATGGGTATGACCAAAGCGCAGCGCACGGGGCGACCGCCCGTGTTGCCGCGTGCAAGGCGATGGCCATTCTGGAAGGCGATCGCACAGTGGCATTGCAGCGAGGAAACGACGGGCCTTGTGGGCGTTTCAATGGCGGTCGTCAACAGAGGGCTCCGGCCATGGCGCCTTCTTGCTTTTTGTCGTTGACAGCGGGCTGGGCGCAATTTTTGAAGGCCCTCCTGCGCTTTCTGGGTCATTGTGCTTGCGGACATGCGGGTTTGTGCCCGCGTTGGAATGGCCGCTAATGCAAAATTTTGCCCCCCTTCCGCGTGGAACCACACGCCTGTGCCAACCATGGAGGGGCGACGGTGTCTGCACTGCGCTATAACCCAGCCAATGACAACCCCCTTACCTCCCAACGTCGACACCGACGCAGCCATCACCACCCTGCTGCGCGAGTGCCGCTCCATTGCCGTGGTGGGCCTCTCGCCCAAGGCGCACCGCGACAGCCACCATGTGGCGCTGTACCTGCAGCAGCAGGGCTACCGCATCGTGCCGGTGAACCCGCTGGCCACAGAAATTTTGGGTGAACGCTGCTGGCCTTCGCTGACCGAGGCCGCCCGGTATGTGCAGATCGACCTGGTGGACGTTTTCCGCCAGAGCGACGAGGTACCGGCCATTGCCGACGAGGCCATTGCCATCGGCGCGCGGGGCCTGTGGCTGCAGTTGGGCGTGCACCACGACGCTGCCTGCGAGCACGCCCGCGCCGCCGGCTTGGCTGTGGTGCAGGACAAATGCACCCTGGTGGAACACCAGCGACTCAACGCCCTGGACGGAGCCGCACAGGGACGCCTGGCGAGCTAGGCGACAATCGGGGGATGAGTTACGCCCCCCTGACCAATGACACCTTCCTGCGCGCCTGCCGGCGCCAGGCCACCGACTACACCCCCCTGTGGCTGATGCGCCAAGCGGGCCGCTACCTGCCCGAATACAAGGCCACGCGCGCGCGCGCCGGCAGCTTCATGGGCCTGGCCACCAACGTGGACTACGCCACTGAAGTGACCTTGCAGCCGCTCGACCGCTTCCCGCTCGACGCCGCCATTTTGTTCAGCGACATCCTGACCGTGCCTGACGCCATGGGCCTGGGCCTGACATTCGCCGAGGGTGAAGGCCCGCGCTTTGCCAAGCAGGTGCGCGACGAAGCCGCTGTGGCCGAACTCGCCGTACCCGACATGGACAAGCTGCGCTATGTGTTCGACGCCGTCACCAGCATCCGCAAGGCATTGAATGGCCGCGTGCCGCTGATCGGCTTCTCGGGCAGCCCCTGGACGCTGGCCTGCTACATGGTCGAAGGCAAGGGCAGCGACGACTACCGCCTCGTCAAAAGCCTGATGTACAGCCGCCCCGACCTGATGCACCGCATCCTGGCCGTGAATGCCGACGCCGTGGCGCAGTACCTGAACGCCCAGATCGACGCGGGCGCCCAGGCCGTGATGGTGTTCGACAGCTGGGGCGGCGTGCTGGCCGATGGCGCGTTCCAGCAGTTCAGCCTGGAATACACCCGCCGCGTGCTCGCGCAGCTCAAGCGCACCGGCGTCGATGGCCAGGATGTGCCGCGCATCGTCTTCACCAAGGGCGGCGGTATCTGGCTCGAAGACATGAAGGACATCGACTGCGAGGTGCTGGGCCTGGACTGGACGGCCAACCTGGGCAAGGCGCGCGCCATCGTGGGTGGCCAGGTGGGTGGCCCCGGCAAGGCGCTGCAGGGCAATATCGACCCGAACGTGCTGTTCGCCCCGCCCGCGCAGATTGCGAGCCAGGTGCACGCCGTGCTCGACAGCTTTGGCAAGCCCCACACCGACCGCACGACGACCGGCCCGACGCACATCTTCAACCTGGGCCACGGCATCAGCCAGTTCACCCCGCCCGAGCATGTGACCGCGCTGGTCGAAGCCGTGCACAGCTATTCGCGCGCGCAGCGCCAGCGTTGAGCCTGGACGTCGCCCGCGCGGCGCCACTTATGCACACGGACGGCCCAGCGGGCACTGCGGCCGGTTCTCCTGGCCGCATGCGTGCAAAGTGGCAGCCAATCCATGGCATCAACGTAAGTGGTTGATTCATAAGGCGGCAAAGGCAATGCCTTTTTGGCAGGCAAAGCGACCAAAGCACGACGGCACAAGGGCTTGCGCGACCCACCAACGGGATATCAACAAAGTTATCCACAGAAAAGTGGGATGACTCCAAAAACCCTTGTCGCCACAAGCACTTGCGGCCGAAATGCAAAAAAATGAGTGAACTGGACACCCTGATTGACGCTATTGCGATCCACCGCCGCCCGCTGACGCGCCACGGACACTTGACTTGTGCACATTTCTGGGGGAGCGGCATTGCTGCGACCAACCCTATGCCCTGCAAGGCGCATGCTGTCGTAGCAAGTCATTGATTCAAAAGGTATTTTTTGCACCGCAGCAATTTTCTGCTTCTGGCACCGGTACAACGCGGCCAAGCTCCATACGGCCTGGCGGACAGGATGTCAACAAAGTTATCCACAGAATGCGGCCCGGCCTGTGCAAATGCCTGAAAATCAAGGCATTTGCCCTGATCGCCCCTCCGTGACCGCCCTCACCTACACCGTGCAGGTGGCCGTCAACACCCCGTCGCACAGCGGCGTGGACGACCTGCTCGACTACACCAGCACACAACCGCTTGCTCCCGGTACGCTGGTGCGGGTGCCCCTGGGCCGGCGCGAGGTGCTGGGCGTGGTGTGGGACGCACCGGCCAATGCCCCGGGCACATCCCCCCACCAGTTGCGCGCCGTGGCTGGGGTGCTGGAAGGCCTGGCCCCGCTGAACGCCCCCTGGCGCCGTCTGGTGGCGTTTGCAGCGCGCTACTACCAGCGCAGCCTGGGCGAGGTGGCCCTGGCCGCACTGCCCCCACAACTGCGCGACCTGCAGCCCGAACAGCTGGCACGCCGCCTGCGCCGCGCCAGCACACAGGGCGACACCTTCAACGCTACGCCTTTGATAGCGCTCAGCGCAGAACAGGAAAGCGCTAGAGCCGAAATTGATGCTAAAAAAGGCCCGTTCCTGCTGTTTGGCAGCACCGGCAGCGGCAAGACCGAGGTCTATCTGCGCTGCGTGCAGGACCTGCTGGCGCGCAGCCCCACCGCCCAGGCGCTGGTGATGGTGCCCGAGATCAACCTCACGCCGCAACTGGAAGAGCGTTTTGTGGCCCGCTTTGGCGCTGGCAGCGTCGTCTCGCTGCACAGCGGCATGACGAACCCGCAGCGCCTCAAAAGCTGGCTGGCGGCGCACAGCGGGCAGGCACGCATTGTGTTGGGCACGCGCATGGCGGTGTTTGCATCGCTGCCGGGCCTGGGCCTGATCGTCGTGGACGAGGAGCACGACCCCAGCTACAAGCAGCAGGAAGGCGCCCGCTACTCGGCGCGCGACCTGGCGGTGTGGCGCGGGCGCGAACAGGGCGCCAAGGTCCTCCTCGGCTCGGCCACGCCCTCGCTGGAGAGCTGGCATGCCAGCCGCCCGCCCAGCGCGGATGACCCCGAGGGCGGTCGCTACCAGCGGCTGGCCATGCCCAGCCGCATTGGCGCCGCGCAGTTGCCCCGCGTGCGCCGCGTGGACATGAACCACCAGCCCCGGCGCACCGTGTTCTCGGCCCCGCTGCTGGCCGCCATGACGCAGCGCATCGCGCGTGGCGAGCAGTGCATGGTGCTGCTCAACCGCCGGGGCTATGCCCCGGTGCTGCACTGCCAGGATTGCGGCTGGAAAAGCGACTGCCCGCACTGCAGCGCACACCAGGTGTTCCACAAGATCGACCGCAGCCTGCGCTGCCACCACTGCGGCTTTGCCGTGCGCGTGCCGCACGCCTGCCCCGGCTGTGGCAGCCCCGACATCGTGGCCCTAGGCCGGGGCACCGAGCAGCTCGAAGAACAACTGGCCGCCCTGATGGCCCACGTGCAGCGCCCGGACGGCGGCCCCGTGCGCGTGGCGCGCATCGACGCCGACAGCACCCGCGCCAAGGGTGCGCTGCAAAGCCAGCTGGCCCAGGTGCACGCGGGCGAGGTCGATGTGCTGGTGGGTACGCAAATGATCGCCAAGGGCCACGACTTTCGCCGCATCACCCTGGTGGCCGCGGTGCAGCCCGACGGCGCCCTGTTCTCCAGCGACTTTCGCGCGCCCGAGCGCCTGCTGGCCTTGCTCATGCAGGCGGCAGGCCGGGCCGGGCGCGACGCGGCCTATATGGCAGCGCAGGGAACGCAGTGCGAAATGTGGGTGCAAAGCTTTCACCCGCAGCACGCCGTGTTCGAGGCCCTGCGCACGCACGACTACCCGGCTTTTGCCGCGCAGCAGCTCAAGGAACGCGAGGAGGCCGCCATGCCGCCGTTTGCCTTCCAGGCCCTGGTGCGCGCCGATGCGCGCACGCAGGAGGTGGCCCAGGGCTTCCTCGCCGCAGCGAGCAGCGCCGCGCACGCCCACGGCCTGCCAGGGCTGGACCAGGTCACGCTCTACCCCCCGGTGCCGCTGACCATCCAGCGCGTGGCCCAGGTCGAGCGCGCCCAGATGCTTGTCGAGGGCAGCAGCCGCACCGCGCTGCAGCGCTTTCTGACCGCATGGCAGCCGGTGCTGCAGGCCACGCGGGGCCAGCCCGAGCACAAGGGGCTGATCCGCTGGCTGGTGGATGTGGATCCGCTGGCGATTTGATAGATTTTGGGTCTTAAGCGCTTGCCGAATAAGCGCGGACAGCTATTGAATTACAAGCGATTCACCCGCTTGGTCGCCCGCTTCACCCGCAACGCCAGCGTTGACCGAATACCATTGACCGCATGGAATTCGATATCCGGACTCTCTCTGTGCTCCAAGCCATGGCCTGGATGGTGTTTGCGCTGACCACCATGGTCATGGCGCGCGTACACCCCAAAGAGACTCACCTGCGCGACTGGACGCTGGGTGCCGTGCTGTGCCTGCTCGGCAGCGCGTTACACGCCTGGGGCACGCCGACGTCAGGCATCGCATCCCTCATCGCTGGCAATACGCTGCTGTGTGCAGGCGGCGGCGTGCTGTTCTTGGCCCTGCGCGGGCTGCTGGGCCAGCCGCAGCCGCGCTGGCTGCCATGGGCGGTCGCATGTATCAGCGTGCCGTCGCTGCTGTGGGCCACCTATGTGCAACCCAGCTTTTCGGCGCGCGTAGTGGTGATTGCCTTGTTATTGGCGATACCCCTGATCGCATCAGCGTGGGCCGTTTGGCGCAATGAACAAACGCGCAAACCAGGACGCCTGCAATGGGTCAACCGGCTGATGCTGCTGGTGTTTGCGGGCGGCGCGGGCGTTTTTATTTGGCGGTTGGTCTATGCCGCATACAACCTGACCGAATCGAAGTCGATCTTTGCATCAAGCCCTTTGTACGCAGCGCCCTACCTCTGGTGCATTCTGTACAACGTCTGGATCCCCATTGCCATCGCGCTCACCGTCAGCGAGCGGCTGCAACGGGATCTGGCGCAGGCGCGCGACCGTGCCGATGCCGACAACGAGGCCAAGAGCCGCTTCCTGGCCACCATGAGCCACGAGATTCGCACGCCCATGAACGGCATTCTGGGCATGGCGCAAATGCTGCAACAGCCCACCATGGACTCATCGGCGCGACAAGAAGCGGCGCTGGTCATCGTGCAGTCGGGTCAAACCCTGCTGACACTGCTCAACGACATCCTGGACATTTCCAAAGTCGAAGCCGGCAAGTTTGAGCTGGCACCCGTGTCTTTCGAGCCTCATCAGTTGATCCGCGAAATCGAGAGCCTGTTCGCCGAATGCGCGCGCAACCAAGGCCTGCGCCTGCTCTCAGGCTGGATCGGCCCACAAGACGCCCGTTACACCGCAGACGCCATGCGGCTGCGCCAGATGTTGTCGAACCTGGTCGGCAATGCAATCAAGTTCACGCCCCAAGGCGAGGTGCGCATTGAGGCGCGTGAGTTAGCGCAGACCGGAGTCGGCGCCGTGCTGGAATTTTCCGTCACCGACACCGGCATCGGCCTGTCACAAGAGCAGAGCGCGCGGCTTTTCATGCCGTTCTCGCAGGCTGACAACTCCATCACGCGCGAATACGGCGGCAGCGGCCTGGGCTTGTCCATCGTGCGCCGCCTGGCGCGCCTGATGGGCGGCGACGCCGGGATGCAAAGCCAGCCGGCCCAGGGCGCACGTTTCTGGTTCCGTGTACAGGTGGGCTTTGCTGCGGCGCCCGCAGCCGTGCTGGTGCCCGCAAGCCCACAGGGCATGTTGCAGCCGCCGACCACCCAAGGCGCGATGGTGCTGGTAGCGGAAGACAACGCCATCAACCGCGTCGTGATCACGGCCATGCTCGAGCGCATAGGCCTGACCGCCGTGGTCGCCGAAGACGGTCAACAGGCCGCGCAGCAGCTGGAGCGGCTGCAGTGCAACGGCACGCCGCCAGCACTGGTTTTCATGGATATGCAGATGCCCGTGCTTGACGGCCTAGCCGCCACGCAGCACATCCGTGCCAAGGAAAAAACACAAAACCATGCGCGCGTGCCCATCATCGCGCTGACCGCAAACGCCTACGCCGAAGACCGCGAGCGCTGCCAGAGCGCCGGAATGGATGACTTCCTCGCCAAGCCAGTGAACTTTGCGCAGTTGCAAGCCATGGTGGATCGATGGATACGGCCCCGTACCACCGGCTGATATTTCAATCTTTTTGATGCGTGGCGCCTATGCACACAGCGTTAGCAGCCACAAAACCCCAACCGCGTGTAGGGCGGCGCAAAAACACGCGCTCAGGTCAGCAGCGCCACCGCTGCAGAGAAGCTCAGGAATGCCAGCGCTGTGGACACCAGAATGATGCGCGCGATGCGTCCGTTGTGCGCGCCAAAGCGCTCTGCCAGCAACGACACATTGCTGGCACTGGGCAGCGCGGCCAGCAGCACCAGCACGGTGAAGGCAAACGGGTCCAGCGGCACCCCCAGCGCCATGGCCGCGCGGCCCACCCCCCACACCAGCAGCGGGTGCACCAGCAGCTTGGCCAGCGCCACGGGCACGTAGTCGCGCACCAGCACGCGCTCGTGCTGGTTCATCTGCGAGCGCGCCAGCACGGCACCAATGGTGAACAGAGCCACTGGCGAGGCAGCATCGGCCAGCATGGCCACGGTTTTATCGACCGGCCCGGGCAAGGTGAACTGAAGGGCGGACGCCAGCGCACCCAACGCAATCGACCAGGGCATGGGGTTGGTCGCCATGCCCCGGAAGGCATTGCGCAGTGCGACACCCACGCCGTGGGAGCCCGCACCATCGAGGCGCGAGAGCGCGATGCACAGCGAACTGGTGAACACCATATCCACCACGATGGTGACGATGGCCGGACCCGCACTTTGCGCGCCCAGCAGAGCGACGAGCAGCGGCACCCCCATGAACCCCGTGTTCGGGAATGCCGCCACCAGGGCGCCGAAGGCGGCGTCGTTCCAGCCGATGCGCGGCCCGCGCGTGGCCAGCACCGTGCCCGCCACCATCACCGACGCGCACAGCAGATACACGCCAGCCACCGCCGGGTCCAGGAGCTGCCCAATGGGCGTGGTGGCACCAAACCGGTACAGCATGCACGGCAGCGCGAAATACAGCACGAAGGCATTGAGCCCCGGAATGGCCGGTTGCGGCAAAATGCCGCCGCGCGCGGCCAGATAGCCGCACAGCACCAGCGCAAAGAAGGGGAAGGTGATCAGCAGGACAGACAGCACGGGCGCTATTGTGGGGGTAGCGGCGGCGGCGCGCTTGCAAGAAACTGGCGGCCCCGCCATGACCCCTTGGCGCCATGCAAAATGCTGCGCCGGTATCATTGCCGCCCGACCCTCTCTGCCTGGACGCCCGCCTGCGCGGTTTCCGTTCGCTCCACCTCCCCCATGTCTTCTGGTCTCAACCTTGCCCAACTGCGCGCCGTGCATTACACCGAGGGCCCTTGCCTGGTACTGGCCGGCGCGGGCTCGGGCAAGACGCGGGTGATTACGCACAAGATTGCACACATGATCGAGCGCGGCATGGAGCCCAAGGCCATCGCCGCGATCACCTTCACCAACAAGGCCGCCGCCGAGATGCGCGAGCGCGCCAAGAGCCTCATCGGGCGGCAGGCCAAAGACGTGCTGATCTGCACCTTCCACTCGCTGGGCGTGCGCCTGGTGCGGGAAGACGGCAAGCTCCTGGGCCTCAAACCCCAGTTCAGCATCATGGACAGCGACGACGTCACCAGCATCCTGAAGGACGCCGCCGGCGGCACCACCGACGCCGCCACCGCACGCCAATGGCAATGGACCATCAGCCTGTGGAAGAACATGGGCCTCACTGGCGCGCAGGCCCTGGCGCAGGCCAAGGACGACCACGAGCGCAGCATTGCCGTGCTGATGCAGCGCTACGAAGAGCGTTTGACGGCCTACCAGAGCGTGGATTTTGATGACCTGATCGGCCTGCCGCTCAAACTCTTGCGCGACTTCCCCGCGGTGCGCGAGAAATGGCAGCGCCAGCTCGGCCATGTGCTGGTGGACGAATACCAGGACACCAACGCCACGCAGTACGAGTTGCTGAAACTCCTGGTGGGCGAACAAGGCCACTTCACCGCCGTGGGCGACGATGACCAAAGCATCTACGGCTGGCGCGGCGCGACGCTGGACAACCTGAAAAAATTGCCGCTCGACTATCCCCAACTGCAGATCGTGAAGCTGGAGCAGAACTACCGTTCGACTTCCGCCATCCTGCGCGCCGCCAACAACGTCATCGGCCCCAACCCCAAGCTGTTCCCCAAAACGCTGTTCAGTGAACTGGGCGAGGGCGAGCCGGTGCGCGTGGTCGATGCCGACAGCGAAGAGCACGAGGCCGACCGCGCCGTGGCCCGCATCCAGAGCCTGCGTGCCGCCGCCAACCCGCCGCCGGATTGGAAGAGCTTTGCCATCCTCTACCGCGCCAACCACCAGGCCAAACCGTTCGAGAAGGCCCTGCGTCGCGCCAACATTCCGTACAAGGTGTCGGGCGGCACCAGCTTTTTTGACCGCGCAGAAATCCGCGACCTGTGCGCCTGGTTTCGGCTGTGGATCAACCAGGACGACGACCCAGCCTTCCTGCGGGCGATTACCGCGCCGAAGCGCGGCATTGGCCACACCACGCTGGGGGCATTGGGCGCTTTCGCCACGCAGCACAAGCAAAGCCTGTTCGCTGCCCTGTTCTCGCCCATGCTGCCCGCCGCCCTGCCGCGCCGCGCGCTTGAGAGCCTGCACGAATTTGGCCGCTACGTGAACGACCTGGAATACCGGGCGCGGCACACCATGGGCGCGGAAAACGCCCGAACCTTTCTCTGCGACTGGCTGAAAGAGATCGATTACGAAAAACACCTCTACGACGGCGAAGACAGCGAAAAGGTCGCTGCCGCGCGCTGGACCAACGTGCTGGAGTTTTGCGACTGGATGGCGCAGCGCGCCGGGGGCCAGATCGACGACACGGCGGGCAGCGTGGTCGCCAGCGAGTCCAAAAGCCTGCTGGAAGTGGCGCAGACCATCGCACTGCTCTCTACCTTGTCGGACCGCGAGAAGGACCAGGACGTGGTCACGCTCTCGACCCTGCACGCCTCCAAGGGCCTGGAGTGGCCGCACGTCATCCTGGCCGGGGTCACGGAGGGCATGCTGCCCTTCAAGCTGGACGACGACGGGGGCAAGCAACTCAAGGTCAGCGACGAAACGCTGTCCCGCCTGCAGGAAGAGCGCCGATTGATGTACGTGGGCATCACCCGCGCCCAGCGCACGCTGGCCGTGAGCTGGACCAAGAAGCGCAAAAAGGGCCGCGAGATGGTGGCGGCGCAGCCCAGCCGCTTCATTGCGGAAATGGCGCTCGACAAGACCACTGCGCGCGAGGACCCGCGTGAAAAACTCAAGGCTTTGCGCGCCGAATTTGCGCGCAAAGCCCAGGCGCTCCAAACATAGAAGGCCACCCCATGCGGCTTGAATCGCAGGCGCAATTCGCTCTCTATTTTGTAGCTTTCAACGCTTACCTATAAAGCGTTAAAAGCCATTTTTATTGAAATTTTTTCTACCCGTGCGAAAGACTCTGCCCATGCCTTCTCTTGCTTACCCCTTGAAAGCCTCCCCCGTGGCACTGGCACTGGTCGCCCTGCTGGCCAGCCCGGCCGCACAGGCACAGGTACCCAGCGCGGCATGGCAGCGCTGCGCCGCGACCAGCGACAGTGCTGCCCGCCTGGCCTGCTTTGACCAGTGGGCAGGCCAGCAGGCCTGGCAGGCACCTGCGGCATCGGCTGCCCAGGACGACCCGCCAGCAGCTCCCTCACTGGTAGACACCACCTTGCCGGCCACGCGCATCATCGAGGTGGCGCAGACTGCCGGTTGCCGCGACCCGCAGTACAGCACCCTCTCGCGCTTCTGGGAGCTGGAGTCGGGCAGCGACTGCGGCACCTTCAGTTTTCGCGGCTACCGGCCCATCACCGCCTCTGTGGTGGCGGCCAGCAATGTGAACCGCCAGCCCGGTTCGCCTTCGGCCGACCATACGGCGCAGGAGTCCACACCTTTCCGCCGCACCGAGGCGCGCCTGCAGCTCTCCGTGCGCACCAAAATCGCCCAGGGCCTGCTTACCCAGGGCCACCCCACGCGCAAGGATTCGCTCTGGTTTGGCTACACGCAGCAGTCGTACTGGCAGCTGTTCTCGCCCCAGATTTCGCGCCCGTTCCGCACCACCGACCACGAGCCTGAGGTGATGTACGTTTACCCCACAGACGCGCAGTTGCCCTGGGGCTGGCGCTGGCGCTTCAGCGGCATCGGCGTGGCACACCAGTCCAACGGGCAAAGCCTGCCCCTGTCGCGCAGCTGGAACCGCGCCTACCTGATGACCGGCATGGAACTGGACAACCGGTGGACGGTCAACGCCCGGCTGTGGAAGCGCATTGGCGAAAGCGCCACCAGCGACGACAACCCGGGCATCAGCGACTTCGTCGGTCGCGGCGAACTGTCAGCGTTCTGGAACATGGACCAGGGCAATACCTTGGGCCTGACGGTGCGCAGCGCGCTGAAAAGCAACTCGCGCGGCTCGGCACGAATTGAATGGATGCAGACCCTGGGCACCGCCCTCGGTGGGGGCAAAAGCAATCTGCGGCTGCACACCCAGCTGTTCTCGGGCTACGGCGACAGCATGATCGACTACAACCGCAAGCGCACCGTGTTCACGGTGGGATTGAGCCTGGTCGATTTCTGAGGCTCTGCCGGGACAACATCCCGTTACGCAATACCTGCGCTGTTTCTTGAATCGGTCTCAGGCAGCCGCCACAATGGCAGCCGCACCACTTGCGGCATCACCTGCCTTGTGGCGCGCTCCTGAAAAGAGCCTGTTTCACACCGTTTTCCCCGCCATTGGCGATGCGGCACACGCTCGACAATGCAGCCAAGAGGAACAACACCATGGACATGCAATACCAGCTCAAGGCCGGCAGCTACTACCTGTATGACATGCGCGAAGCGCCCAGTGTCGTCACGGGGGAGCGGCGCTTCAAGCTCAAGACCGATACCGTGGCCATTGCCTTCGATGCGCACACCGGCGAGGTACACCAGCATGGCAGCCCCACGCGCATCCAGTCGTGGGCCAACAACACGCGCCGCCGCCTGCGGGCTGCGGGCGCACAAGACGTCGCCAACGACATCGTCGTGGTCTCGGGCCCGCTGCCCGTGGATGAATTGAATAAATGCCTGTGGATTCGCGGCTATTGCGGCCGCATGTTCAAACGCCTGGCCACCTTGCCCCATGGCAAGCTGCAGCGCCCGGCAGAGCCCTGGCGCAAAGCCGCGTGAAGGACAACACCCCCCTATCTCGCTTCGCTCCTTCCCCCTTCTCTGGCATCGCTGCGCGATGCGGAAGGGGGACGCCCCCAGCGCGGCGGGACGGCCCTTGCGCGGGGGCCGCTGGTCTGGGCCAAGCCGGTTTCTTACGCCACTGATGAAGCGCAGCTCCATGGGAAGCTGAGACCACCTCCGAAGCCCCGGCCAGCCGCCGCAACGCGCGTCGGCTTTTCTTTTTCAGGCCAGCGGCTCTTCGGTGGCTTCGTCGTCCAATTCCATCACCTCGGCATGCTTGACGATGGTCACCGGCACGGGGCTGGCATGCACCAACTCCTGCGACACCGAACCCAACAGCGCGCTGCTGATGGCACCCTGGCCACGCGCACCGATCACTACCAGGTCGCAACCTGTGCTTTCGACAATGTCCACCAGCGTGTGCGCCGGGTCGCCCACCCCGATCTCGGTGGTGTAGGCCAGCCCGGCCGCATCGAGCAGCGCACGGGCCGAGGCCATGAGGTGCTCGCCTGCCTCCAGGCTGGCTGCAACGATCAGGTCGGGGTCGCGCGAGACCACCAGTTCGTACAGCGAGGCGGGCTCCTGCACGTTGGCCAGCACGCAATCGACGCGCAGGCCGTCCTGCACCAGTTGCAACACATGGTGCACGGCGTCCAGCGAGAGTTCCGATCCGTCGACGGCGATGAGGATTCTGGGCATGGCAATTCCTTTGTTGTGTGTTCTGTTCAGACCAGTGTAGCGGCCCAGCATGCCCGCGCCACACATGTGGGCGGCCTGGCGGCCATCTGGGACAATCGCGCCCATGCTGCAGTTTCAGATTCTCACCACCGACCCCTCCAGCCACGCCCGGCGCGCCACACTCACGCTCAACCATGGCGTGGTCCAGACACCCATCTTCATGCCCGTGGGCACTTACGGCACCGTCAAGGGCGTGATGCCGCAAAGCCTGCACGACATGGGCGCGCAAATCATCCTGGGCAACACCTTCCATTTGTGGATGCGCCCCGGCCAGGACGTGATGCAAAGCTTTGGCGGGCTGCACGCCTTTGAACAGTGGCACAAGCCCATCCTGACCGACTCGGGGGGATTCCAGGTCTGGAGCCTGGGCGACATGCGAAAAATCACTGAAGAAGGCGTGACCTTTGCCAGCCCCGTCAACGGCGACAAGCTGTTCATGTCGCCCGAGGTGAGCATGCAGATCCAGACCACGCTCAACTCCGACATCGTGATGCAGCTTGACGAGTGCACGCCGTACGAGACCAAGGGGCATCTGACCACCGAGGCCGAGGCGCGCAAGTCCATGGAGATGAGCCGCCGCTGGGCACTGCGCTCCAAGGTCGAGTTCGAGCGCCTGGGCAACCCGAACGCGCTGTTCGGCATTGTGCAAGGCGGCATGTTCGAGCACCTGCGCCAGGAGTCGCTTGAGGCGCTGGTGGAAATGGACTTCCCCGGCTACGCGATTGGTGGCGTGAGCGTGGGCGAGCCCAAGGAGCAGATGCTGCAGATCATGGCGCATACCCCCCACCGCCTGCCCGCCCACAAACCCCGCTACCTGATGGGCGTGGGCACGCCCGAAGACCTGGTGCAGGGCGTGGCCGATGGTGTGGACATGTTCGACTGCGTGATGCCGACCCGCAACGCACGCAACGGCACGCTGTTCACGCGCTTTGGCGATCTGAAAATCCGCAACGCGCGCCACAAGACCGACCACCAACCCCTGGACACCAGTTGCACCTGCCACGCCTGCGCAGGCGCATCGGGTGTGGCGTGGGACGCGGGCGGGCGCGGCGGCTTTAGTCGCGCCTACCTGCACCACCTTGACCGCTGCGGAGAAATGCTGGGCCCCATGCTCACCACCGTGCACAACCTGCACTACTACCTGAACCTCATGCGCGAAGTGCGAGAAGCCCTGGACGCGGGACGCTTCACCGAGTTCCGAGCGCAATTCAAGGCCGACCGGGCACGCGGCGTCTGACAGACAAGCCCACCGTGCAAACCCCCGTCCCGCGCCACGTGCTACCGGTATTGGTCACCGCACAGTTTGCGGGGACTTCGCTGTGGTTTGCCGTGAACGCCGTCATGCCCGACCTGCAGCGCGAGCTGGGCTGGCCCGCTGCGGCGGTGGGCACGCTCACCTCGGGGCTGCAGTTCGGTTTCATCGTGGGCACGCTGGTCTTCGCGCTGCTCGCCATTGCCGACCGGTTTTCGGCGCGCCGGGTGTTCCTGCTGTGTTCGCTGGCCGGTGCAGCCTGCACCGTGGGGGCCTGGGCCATGGTGCGCGACTATTCCGCCCTGCTGGTCTGGCGTTTTGCCACCGGTTTCTTCCTTGCGGGGATTTACCCGGTGGGCATGAAGATCGCCGCCCAGTGGTACACGCGCGGCCTGGGAGGTGCGCTGGGGCTGCTGATAGGCGCGCTGGTGCTGGGCTCGGCCAGCGCCCACGCACTGCGTGCGCTGGGCAACGCCCTGCCCTGGCCCACGCTGATGCTGGGCGTAGCAGGGCTGGCGGCAGCGGGCGGCCTGCTGCTGTTCCTGGGCACCACCGATGCACCCGGTGCGCAGGCGCGTGTGACCACGCTGCAGTGGCGCGCCCTGGCCACGGTGTGGACCGATGCGCGGGTGCGCAGCTCGGTGCTGGCGTACTTTGGCCACATGTGGGAGCTCTACACCATGTGGGTGATGGTGCCGCTGGTGCTGGCCACGCGGGTGCAAGGCCTGGCGCTGTCGTGGGCGGCTTTTGCCGTGCTGGGTGCGGGCGCCATCGGCTGTGCCTTCGGCGGATGGGTGGCGCAGCGCTGGGGCAGCGCGCGTGTGGCCGCCGTGCAGCTGGCCACCAGCGGTCTGTGCTGCCTGGCCACACCGTGGATGCTGGATGCCGGCGCGAGCCTGTTCTTTGGCTGGCTGCTGCTGTGGGGCGTCACGGTGGCCGGGGACTCTCCCCAGCTCTCCACCCTGACGGCGCGCAACGCTCCCGCACAGGCCGTGGGCAGTGTGCTGACGCTCACCAACAGCATCGGATTTGCCATTTCGATTGCCAGCATTCTGCTGTTCGTGTCACTGGCGGAGATCGTGGCACTGGGCGCGCTGCTGCCGTGGCTGGCGCTGGGCCCGGCACTGGGCCTGCTGGCGCTGCGCCCATTGCTGCGTGATGAAGCGACCCAGCCCAAGCAGGTCATTTCCCCCTAGCCCTGCGCAGCAGTCCATGGGGCAGAATCAGGCGTCATGGATTCCTCCTCCGAACTTCAGCAAACGCTGGAACTGGCCTTCCACCTGGCGCCGGTGGGCCTGTGCGTTTCACGCCACCGGACCATCGAGATCTGCAACGAGGCGCTGGCGCAGATCTTCGGGTATGCCCAGACCGATCTCATGGGCCATTCCCTCGCCCAGCTATACCCTTCTCTCGACGAGTTCACCCACATTGGCAAGCTCGGCCTGCCCGAGATGCAGGCCACCGGCAACTACAGCGACGAACGCATCATGTGCCGGTCCGATGGCACCCTTTTCTGGTGCCATGTGGCAGGCCGTGCGCTCGACCGGGCCGACCCTTTTGCCCATGCCGTGTGGATGTTCGAGGACATTTCGCTGCGCCGCCCGGTCGGCGCGGCGCTGACGATGCGCGAACGCGAGATCGCGCAGCATATCGTGACCGGCGCGACCAGCAAGCAAATCGCCCGCCTGCTCGAGATCAGCCACCGCACCGTCGAGGCCCACCGGGCGCGCCTGATGCGCAAGCTGGACGCCACCACCACGGGCGAGCTGGTTGCCCGGCTGCTGGGCCACCCCGGTTGACGGCGCCCGGCCGCAGGGGCTGCGTTTACTTCATCAAACGCCCGCTGCGTCCGATCACCGTCACCTCCACATAACGCGAACCCACGCGGTTGTCGGGCGAATAATTCACCGAGACCCCGCCCAGGTCGTAGTGGCCCAGGCTCTCCAGTGCTTTGATGACCTTGGCCCGCGTCGGCGCGGGTCCCGCACGGCGCAGCCCCTCGACGAGCACCTTGGCACCAAGGAATTCTTCGAAACTGGTGTAGTTGATGTGTTCATCGGGCGCATATTTTTTCAGCAGGGTCTGGTACTCACGCACCACGGGCAGGTTGGGCTGGTACGGGAAAGGCACCACCTGGCTGATGCCCAGGCCATGCGCGTTCTTCAACTCGGCCAGCTTGACGATCTCGGCCGCGTCCACCACGGAGATGTTGTACAGCTGGGCGCCGCCGCCCATCTCGCGGTAACGCTTGACGAAGGCCGACGTGGGCTTGTTCACCGCAATCATGATGATCGCCTGCGCATCGGACTTCATGATCTGCTGCACGGCCGCATCGACGTTATCGGTATTCCGGTCGTAGGGCGCGGCGGCCGACAGCTCCAGCTGGCGCCGGGCCAGCGCCTTCTGCACACCTTCCAGGCCCGCTTTGCCAAAACCATCGTCCTGGTACATGACCGCAATGCGCTTCATGCCCAACGTGGTCACCTGCTGCACCATGTGCTCGGTCTCGTCGGCATAACCGGCGCGCACATGGAATATCCAGGGGTTGAAGGGGTTGCGCAGCGGCTCACCGCCGGTATAGGGCGCCACCAGCGCGGCGCCGCCCTTTTCCAGCACGCCATCGCTCAGCAGCTTGCCAATGTTTGAAGTGCCCGCAAAGCCAAACAGCGCGACCACTTCGGGGTCGGCCAACAGCTCGCTTGTCAAACGCACGGTGTCGTCCACCTTGTAGCCGTCGTCCAGCACTTTCACCGCGATCTTCTGGCCATGCACGCCACCCTGGGCGTTGATATGCCGGAAATAGATGCTGCCGCCCAGCACCATCTGTTTACCCGTACTGGCCAGCACGCCTGACAGGGGGGCCACCTGACCAATGACGACATCGGCCCGGGCGGCCGACCACGGCAGAACGAAGGCCAGCATGCTGGCAGCGCCCCACAGGCCGATGCGCTGGGCCGCCCATTGCAGTCGTCCCACAAGCCCGGGATCAGCCGCACTTTGTGCCGCACCTTGCCACTCGGCTGATGCGTGGACTGGATTCGGGGGTCGCACAGCGGGCGGATTCGTCGGATGCAGTGCACCGGGCGTAGTCTGTCGGCTCATGGGGTCTCCTTGTCGTAAGGAGCGTGAGCCTAGGGCCCGCACCGGCGTTACGCCAGTCGTACGTTTACTTACAGGGGCTTGTGTTGACGTAGTTCTACGTAGGAGCTGGCAACAGGCGCATGCACAGCCCACCCGACGTCAATGCGCCTCGCTCGCGCCGGGTCTGCCGCTGGCCACCGTTCCACACGCATGGCAGAACTTGGCAAAGGCGCTCTTGCGCGTGCTGCACTGGCCGCAGTGGTCAAACAGGCCAATGCCGCAATGCGGGCAAAAATCGGTCTTGCCGTCTTTCAGGTCTACCGGCCGCTCGCAGCCGGGGCACACATTTTTGGCCAGGCGCGCCAGCGCCACGTCGTAGCTCAGTTCCTTGCGGCGTTCCTGGTCGGGCATGGACTCGGCCAGTTTTTGCCGCTCCAGGTAGCGGTTGAGCGCAAGGATGGCGTAGCGCCCGACCAGCGCCGTCACGCCAATGCCCACCACGTAGCGCACATAGCCGCCATAGCTGGGCAGGTAGGGCACCAGTTCGACGAAGAACGCAAACAGCGCGAAGAAGATGAAGCCCCACACAAAAGGCCAATAGGTGCCCTTGCGCTTTTTGACGAACAGCCAGGCGGCAATGGCCAGCAGCGGCAGCGTAAGCGCCAGGCGGTACAGGAACACGCGCAGCTCAACCTTGCGGCGCTCGGCGTGCAGTTTGTCGTAGGCCCCGGACTCCATCTGGCCCAGGCGCTGCTGCGCCGCTGCTGCGGCCTGGCGCGCATCCAGTGCCGCCTGCTGCTGCTGCTCCACCATCTTCTGGGTGCTGCGCTCGGCCTGTTTGAGTGCATCGAGGGCCCGGGTGCGCGCCAGCACCTCGGGGTCGTGCTCGGCCCGTTGCGTTACGCTGCGGGCCGCCAGCCAGTTGTTGAACGTTTCCCGCTCGGCAGAGCTTTCGCTGCGCGCCTTGTTGCGCTGCAATTGCGCCTGCTCCAGCGCGGTCTGGGCGTCCTGCTCGGCCTGGCGCGCTTCTTTTACCTGCGTGCGCAATGCCTGGGCCGCAGGCCGGTCCAGAAAGTCGTCCAGCGCCAGCGGTGTTTCGACCTTGGGCAGATCACCCACGACGGTGCCGCCCAGGCCAATGAGGAAGCAGGCAAACACCAGCGCTACCAGCCACAGGCCGCGGCGAAACCATTTTTCAGACAGTCGCAAGGATTTGCTCATGTTGTTCTCTGGAAATTATCAACTATTGAATTGATAGCTTAAGGCGCTTTGCTGTTAAGCGCTAGAGGCTATTTTTATCGAGATTCCAGACGCAGCACGACAGGTGCCGATGCCAGCTGCGCACGCTGCAGCCAGGCCAGCACCGAATCCACAGTGACCGTTTCGATGCGGTCGGCAAAGCGCTTGCCACTCGGGTGGTCGTCAAAGGCGATGTTGGCCGAGCCCACGCGGCCGCCCAGCCGCGTGAGGGCACCAATCTTGAGCACGCTGGGTTCATAGCCTTTGAACTGCAGCCAGGCCTGCGCCTGATCGCGCGTGCGCACGCTGGAGGGCTCCATGGCGACGGCCAGGGTTTCCAGCGCCCACTGGTTTGATTGCTGGTATGTGCGCCCCCACACATAGCTCACCATGCTATAGGGCGGATGCTGCAGGGCGCGGGCGCGCAGCCGGTCTTGCAGCACAGGCAGCAGGCGCTGCTGCACCTCGGGGGTGGGTACGGCCCATACGGCCTCGTAACGCCAAAGGTCGTCCAGGAAGAACTCGCCCAGCCCCTGGCGGTACAAATGCCCCACGGCGGTGCCGCACTCGTTGAGCTTGTGCACCACACGCCAGGGGCCCTCAGCCGTGCGATAGGCCCAGCCCAGGTGCGAGTAGCGCAGACCGTATTTGCCCAGGTCTTGTCCGGCGCGGCCCAGCACCACCACCTGGGCGCCGCTGCGGGCATGTTCGGCATCCAGAGCGGCGGCGGTCTGCTGCGCCAGTTGCATGCCGCGCTCGATGAGCTGCAGCGTGGGTTTGTGCGCCTCACACGAGCGGCCGGCATGGGCCGGTGCAGCGGCCAGCACCACGGCGGCTGCGATAAAGAAAACCGCCAGGGCGGTGCGCCGCCACGTGTTTGGATAAAGCATGGTGCGGCTCCTTAAAGACGTTCGTTGTGCAGCAGGGCCTGGCCCAGGGCATTGGGAATAAAGGCCAGCACCTCGCCCGCGACCGACAGCACGACACCCGTGCCGATCACGCTGCAAGCCACCACCGTGCCCACGCCATGGGCCGATGCGGCCACACCACGCCCCACGACTTCGACACTGACCTGTGCACCATCCGAAGCCCGTTCGAGCAGGTACACCGTGCCTGTCGCGGAGGCTTCGACCGTTTTCACGGTAAGCACTGCACCCGCTACCGACAGGGCGACCGGCAGCGCCAGCACCGCGCCGGACGCCGCCGCGCCAACCGAGGCCGAGCCCACCACCGACGCCACGGGCAACAGAGAGAGCGCAACCGAGGCCTCGCTCTGGGCCTGTGCGGGCGCTGCGACCAGGGCGCAGGCCAAGCCCGTGGCCGCCAGCAGGCGCGCCAGATGTTTGTAGAAATTTGCAGTCATGGAAGTCTCCGAGTCAGAAAAGGTTGTGGCATTCATTCAGTGGCGTGGGCCGTGCTGGCTTCGCGGCGGCCTTGCCAGCGGGCTTCCAGCAGGTCGGCCTCGTGGCGGTCACGCAGCATCTTGGCCAGCGTGAAGGCGGTGGTGATGAGGTAGAGCCAGCCCACGCCGAGGAAGGCCTTGTAGGTCACGTTGATGTCCATGCCCAGCAGGCCCCAGCCCGTCAGGCCCATGGCGACGGCAAAGCCACCCCAGACCACCAGCTTCCACATCGGCACATCTTTCGCACCCTGGCGGCTGCCCTCGTTGTCACGCACAAACTTGGCCAGCACCAACGCGGTAGACAGGCAGAAGACATAGCCCATCACCATGAACACCTGCTCCAACGGCTCGCCGGGCAGCCAGGCCAAACCGACGACGCACAGAAACACGGCGATACCGAAGGAGACCCACACCTGGAGCTGCCAGGCACGGCTGTCACGCGGGACGATGCGGGAAGATGAAGACATTGCGGTAGAGGCCCGGAGGCCATGGTTGAACATGGAACGCATGGTGCTGCCCGTCGGCCCTGCTGTCTGCTTTGGCATGCCAAAGCAGCGCATACAAAGCATTGGGGTATCGTTTTTTGATACTTTTTGTCCGCCATTGCCGAAAAACCCCAGGCCACTGCCGGTCGGCACCTGCGCGACACCCATGCCTTGGGCCGGTCTTCGACAATGCCCTCTCATGCCGCGCCAGACACCCTGGAATCACCGCCCAAGAAAGAGACACACCATGACCAAACCCTTTGACCTCGTCGTCCACGGCGCCACCGGCTTCACAGGCCGTTTGGTGGTCGAATACCTGCTGCAGCGCTACCCCGCAGGCAGCGGCCTGCGCTGGGCCATGGGCGGGCGCAACGCCGAGAAGCTGGCCGCCGTGCGCGATGAAATCGGTGCCCCCGCCGACACGCCACTCGTCGTCACCGACACCAGCAACCCCGCCAGCCTGCAAACCCTGATGGACCAGACCCGCCTGGTGCTGACCACCGTGGGCCCTTACCAGCTCTACGGCAACGAACTCGTGGCCGCCTGCGCGGCTTCCGGCGTGGACTACGTGGACCTGTGCGGCGAGCCCGCCTGGATGCGCCACATGATCGACGCGCACGAGGCCACGGCCAAAGCCAGCGGCGCGCGCATCGTGTTCTCGTGCGGCTTCGACTCGATCCCGTTCGACCTGGGTGTTTTCCTGCTGCAAAACGAGATGAAGGCGCGCTTTGGCCACCCCGCCAGCCGCGTGCGCGGCCGGGTGCGCAAAATGAAAGGCACTTTCTCAGGCGGTACCGCGGCGAGCCTCAAGGCCACGCTGGCCGCCGCCGCCAGCGAGCCCGGCGTACTCGATCTGCTGCGCGACCCTTTCGCGCTCACGCCCGGCTTCACCGGCCCGCGCCAACCCTCGGGCAGCAAGCCCATGGTGGACGAAGCGCTGGGCGAGGGCGTGTGGGTGGCGCCGTTCGTCATGGCGGCCATCAATACGCGCAACGTGCACCGCTCCAACTTCCTGCTGGGCCATGCCTACGGGTCCGATTTCGTCTATGACGAGATGCTGGTCACCGGCCCCGGCGCCAAGGGCGAGGCCATTGCCAACGCCGTGGCCTCCGACAAATCGCTCGGCTCGGACGCCGGACCCAAGCCGGGCGAAGGCCCTTCGCGCGAAGAGCGCGAGGCCGGGCACTACGACGTGCTGTTCCTCGGAGAGGATGCCCAGGGCCACCGCCTGAGCGTGTCCGTGACCGGTGACCGCGACCCCGGCTACGGCTCCACCTCGAAAATGATCGCCGAGGCCGCCGTGTGCCTGCTGGAGAACCGCAGCACGCCCGGCGGCATCTGGACCACGGCCCCGGCATTGGGCCAGGCGCTGATCGACCGGCTGCAGGTCCATGCCGGGCTGCGCTTCGCCGTCGAAACGCTCTGAAGCTCAGGCCCGCACCAGGCCCCACCACTGCCACAGCGCGAAGCCGGCCAGCAGCAGGGCGGAGCCGCGCTGGATGCGCAGGCGCCAGGCATCATCGATGCGTGAGCGCCAGCGCGCCACCAGGGCTGCCAGCAACAGCCACCACAGCGCCGAACCCAGCAACACGCCTGTCACCATGGGCAGGACGGCCACCGTCCTCGCGCCGCCCGCCATCGCACCGAAGATGGCGATGAACGAGAGGATGGTGACCGGGTTCGACAGCGTCAGCACCAGCGTGCCCCCGAAATAGCCGAGCAAATCCCCGGACGCGGGCGTGACCGCCACCTGCCGTGCCAGCGGCTGGCGCGCCACGCGCCAGGCCATCCACAGCAGCACCAGACCACCCAGCAGCGCCAGCGGCACGCGTGCGCCCACGAGCGCATCGATCAGCAAGCGCGTCCCCAGCGCGCCCAGCGCCCCGTACAGCGCATCGGCCGTGGCTGCGCCCAGGCCCGTGGCCAACCCGGCGCGCACGCCACGTTCCAGCGTGCGCTGGATGGTCAGCAGGCCGATCGGCCCCACCGGCGCGGCAATGGAGAAGCCTACCCACAGGGCTTCGGCGAAGAGCGGGATGGCAGAAGAGGTCATGCCGCCATGGTAGAAAGAATGCAGCCAAGACAACAGGCAAAAAATTCCGCCCAAAAACCTTGTTGCCTAAATTTTTCAGGAAAAGCACCGCCATGGCAAAAGATTCAGCCCTCCCACTCGACGACAAGGCCTGGCTGCTGCTGCAGGCGCTGCAGGCCGATGCCCGCGCTTCGCTGAAGGCCCTGGCCGATGCCGCGGGCCTGTCCCTGCCCGCCACGGCCGAACGCATCAAGCGGCTGCAGGAAGCCGGCGTGCTCCGTGGCTACCAGGCCCAGGTGGATCCTGCCGCCGTGGGCTATGGGGTGCGGGCCATCGTCGGCATCCATGTCCCCCAGCCGGGCAAGCGGGCGCTGCTGGACAAGCTGGCGAGCCTGCCCGAGGTGCTGGAGTGCCACCATGTGGCGGGCGAAGATTCTTATGTGATGCAGGTAGTGGCCACCACGCTGCAGGACCTGGAACGCTTCCTCGCCGGTATCAACGGCTACGGCGAGACGCGCACCTCGATCGTGTTTTCCACCCCCATCGAACGGCGCGGGCTGGCGCGGCCCGCGCGCTGACGCCAGGGCCTGTCACGCCTCCAGCAGCCGCGCCACGCGGGTCTGTAGCAGTTCGGGCTGCGCCTCGGCCGGAGCCATGGGCGCGCCCACGTTCAGACCCACGCGGCTGAACATGCCGCGGCGGAAGGGCCGCACCATGGCGCTCCCGCGCTCGACGCGGCTGAAGTACGAACCCCACAGATTGGTCAGCGCCATGGGGATCACGGGCACATCCAGCCCGTCGGCACGCGCGCGGTCCAGGATCTTGACGATGCCGCCCTTGAACGGCTGCAACTGCCCGTCGCGCGTGATGCCACCCTCGGGGAAGATCGCCAGCAAATCTCCTTCGCGCAACACCTGCGCGGCCCGCTCAAACGCAGCTTCGTAAGTGGCCGGGTCTTCCTTGTAGGACGCGATCGGAATGGCCTTGGCCAGCCGGAAAAGCGCGCCCAGCACCGGCACGCGGAAGATGCGGTGGTCCATCACGAAGTAGATGGGCCGGGGGCTGGCCGCCATGAGCAGCACGGCATCGACAAAACTCACATGGTTGCAGGCCAGAATGGCCGCGCCTTGCACCGGCAGGTTTTCGTCACCCTGCACCCTGAACCGGTACACCAGGCGCGAGAGCACCCAGGCCACGAAACGCAGCAGGTATTCGGGCACCAGCAAGAAGATGTAGGCCGCCACCACGGCATTGGCCAGGCCGGTGAACAGGAAAATTTGCGGCACCGTAAAGCCCGCGCCCAGCAAGGCCCCGACGATGAGCGAACTGGCGATCATGAACAGCGCGTTCAGGATGTTGTTGGCCGCAATGATGCGCGCGCGGTGCGTGGACTGGGCGCGCATCTGGATGAGCGCGTACATGGGCACGCTGTACAGGCCGGCGAACAGGCTCAGCAGCGCCAGGTCGAGCATGATGCGCCAGTGCGCACCCTGGTCCATAAAGGCCGCCAGGCCCATGATCTCGGCCGGGGGCAGACCCCGGGCAGCGAAGTACAGATCGATGGAAAAAGCGCTCATGCCCATCGCCCCCAGCGGCACCAGGCCAATCTCCACATGGCGGCGCGAGAGCACCTCGCACAGCAGCGAGCCGATGCCGATGCCGATCGAAAACACCACCAGCAGGAGTGAAGCGACCTGCTCATTGCCGTGCAGCACCTCTTTGGCCAGGCTGGGAAATTGCGACAGAAACACCGCGCCAAAAAACCACATCCAGCTGATGCCCAGCAGCGAGCGAAACACCACGGTGTTTTCGCGGGCCAGCTGGAGGTTGCGCCAAGTCTCCGTGACCGGGTTCCAGTTGATCTTCAGGTGCGGGTCCGTGGCCGGCAGCGAGGGAATGAACTCGGCCACCACACGCCCCACGAGGGCCATGCCGACACAGGCCAGGCCCACATGGTGCGCGCCGATCTCTGGCACGGCGATGATGAGGCCGCCTGCCACATTGCCCAGCAAAATGGCCACAAAAGTACCCATCTCCACCATGCCGTTGCCGCCTGTCAACTCGCGCTCGGTCAGCACCTGGGGCATGTAGGCGAACTTGACGGGGCCAAACAGCGTGGAGTGCAGCCCCATCAGAAAGGTGCAGCCCAGCAGGATGGGTACGTTGGCCGAGAAAAACCCCCACGCGGCCAGCGCCATGATGCCGATCTCCAGCCGCTTGACGAAGCGGATCAGCCGCTTCTTGTCGTACTTGTCGGCCAGCTGACCGCTGGTGGCCGAGAACAGCAGAAACGGCAGGATGAACAGTGCGCCAATCACCAGTCCGGCCATGGCCGGCTGCATCCACGACACGCTGAGCTGGTAGGTCACCATCACCGTGAAGGCAAACTTGAACAGGTTGTCATTGGCCGCACCAGAGAACTGCGTCCAGAAGAACGGCGCAAAACGGCGCTGGCGCAGCAGGGCGAACTGGTTGGGGTCCTCGTGCGCCTGCGCAGCGCTGGCGGAGGGGTTTTCGATCTTCATGCGTTTCTCCTCGTTCTCGACAGGTTTGTTGTGTTTTTTTGGTATTGCCCGCACCTCAAGCGCACAGCCAGCGTAGGCCACCGACGATGTGGGCGCGATTCTGCCCGGACACAGGGGCGCGCAGCATGACTGGAACCCTCCTGTTGCGCAATGTCACAAGTGCAGACAACACCGGCCCGAGGCATGCCAGCGCCAGCAGCGCAGCCATGCCGAGCAGCAGACCCATTTCAGCGCGTGACAGGACCGGGCGGCACAGAGGGCGCTGCGCGCACTGGCCTGAGGGGGATACAGAAAAGGTCATGGTCGTCGCATCCGTCAGTGGTCGATGCCCCGCAGTGTGTTCAGCGCAACCCATTGCACCGCCAAAAAGCTGCTTAAACAGCTACTGATGGCACCCGAAGTATTGATAATCGATACCCATGAGCACCACCGCCGACCTCGTGACCGCCCTGAAGAAGGAACTCAAGTCCGCCCAGATGACCTACGCCGACCTCGCGCGGCAGTTGGGCATGGCCGAATCGAGCGTCAAGCGCATGCTGGCCAAGGGCGACATGCCGCTCTCGCGCATCGACACCATCTGCCGCGCCCTGGCGCTGGACTTTGCCGACCTCGCCCGGCGCGTGGCCGACGCGCAACCCTTGCTCAAGGAGCTGACGCACGACCAGGAGAAGGCCGTGGTGGCCGACAAGAAACTGCTGCTCATGGCCATCTGCGTACTGAGCCAGTGGACGCTGGAGCAGGTGACCAGCGCCTACCGGCTGACCGAGGCCGAGGTCATCCGCTACCTGGTGCAGCTCGACCGGATCGGCATCATCGAGTTGCGCCCCCTGAACCGCTACCGCCTGAAGCTGGCCAAGACCTTCCGCTGGCGCCCCCACGGGCCAGTGATGAACTATTTCCGCGAGCACGCTTTGCTGGACTACTTTGCAGGGGGGTTTGACGGCACAGGCGAAGGTGTGCTGCTGGTGCATGGCAACATCAGCCGCTCCCTGGCTCCTGCCTTCATGGAGCGCATGCAGCGCGTGGCCCAGGACTTTGCCCAACAACACCTGGCCGACCAGAAATTGCCTGAGCACGAACGTGAGGGCTACACGCTTTTGCTGGCGCTGCGCAGTTGGGAGTTCGAGGCCTTTGCCCAGATGCGGCGTTGAGACAGCGTCAACGCCGATGAGCAGCCCAAAACGCTCTATTTTTGATAGCTGATTACGCTTTACCAGCAAGCGCTAGCCACCAAAATTACCCAGAATACAGCCACTCCAGGGCAAAGACACCCATCCGTCCTCTACCAAGAGCCTTGCGTGACATCCATCACGGTCTGGCGCATTGGTGCAGGCCGCCGAAACATTTGCTCACACGCCTTCGCCAAACGACTACACGGGCTTGACGAAGAGCACCACACAATGCCCTTCATTGGTTCCTTTCGGGACCATTTCAAAGGAGTATTCCCATGGCACGCATCGCCCTCGCCGCCGCAAGCATCGCCCTGCTGTCACTGTGCGCCCTGGCGCCCACCGCGCAGGCGGCCACCTCGGCCACCATCGTCATCCAGACAGCCCCGCCCCCCGTGCACTACGAGGCCGCGCCCCGGGCCCGGCGCGGCATGGTCTGGGTACCGGGCCACTGGGAATGGCGCCACGACCGCTACCGCTGGATCGACGGCTACTGGCTCAAAGCCCGCCCTGGTTACCGTTACAACGCCCCCCAGTGGCGCGAGCGCGGTGGGCGTTGGTATATGGAGCCCGGCCGCTGGGACCGTGACGGTGACGGCATTCCCAACCGCTACGACCGGACACCTGACGGTCGCCAGCCCCATTACAACGCCCCCCCGCACCGGCCCCCACACAGCCGCGGCGCCCCACCCCACCGCCGTGACAGCGACGGCGATGGCGTTTCCAACCGGCACGACCGCCAACCCAACAATCCGTACCGTCAATAAAACCCTGCGCGTGCGAGGCGCTTGGGCCTCTCCATAAGCAACTGTTGTATGGCATAAGGCCCTGCGCACCCCACGCAGGGCCCCGGGCGCGCCTAGAATCGCGCACTGCAGGAGAGCTTGGCGGCACCGTCCGCTGCACCGAAGGCGCAAACTCCCATACACGCTCAGGTTCCGTACTGCACCTTTCATCACAGCCGTCTGGAGAGCCGCCACCACCGTGGCGCACCGAAGGAGCAAACCCCACGCCATGCTGGCAGGGGGTGAATCTCTCAGGTCACAAGGACAGGGGGAGCGGCAGCTTGGCGGACACGCCGGCTGCATGCTATTTATTTAATAGCTGCTACCGCTTATCCATCAAGCGCTGGAACCCTGAAAGGCTCCAAAAATGCGCGTGATCGTTCTCGGCGCCGGCTTGCTCGGTGTCACTTCGGCTTATTACCTCCAACAACGCGGCCACGATGTGACCGTCATCGACCGCCAGGCCACGCCCGGCGCCGAAACCAGCTTCGCCAACGGCGGGCAAATTTCGGTCAGCCATGCCGAGCCCTGGGCCAACCCGAGCGCGCCGCTCAAGGTGCTGCAGTGGCTGGGCCAGGAAGACGCTCCCCTGCTGTTTCGCGTGCGCGCCGATATGCGCCAATGGCTGTGGGGCCTGCAATTTTTGCGCGAATGCACGCCAGCACGCACGCGCCACAACATCCAGCAGATCGTGCGCCTGGGCACTTACAGCCGCGCAGCCCTGCAACAGCTGCGCCGCGACACCGGCATCCAGTACGACCAGCGCACCCAGGGAATCCTGCATTTTTATACCAACCAGAAAGAATTTGACGGCGCCCTCGGCCCGGCCGAGCAAATGCGCCAACTAGGCTGCGAGCGCCAGGTGATCAGCGCCGACGAGGCCGTGCGCATCGAACCCGCCCTGGCCCACATTCGCCCGCAGCTGGCGGGCGCCACCTTTACCGCCGAAGATGAATCGGGCGACGCCAACCTGTTCGTGCGCGAACTGGCCGCACTGTGTGCACAAGCCGGAGTGCAGTTCCGCCTGGGTGAGCACATTACCGCGCTGCGTGCGGCGGGAGATGCAATCGACCACGTGGAAGTCACCAACGCCGAGGGCCGTTTTGAGCGGGTGCGCGGCGACGCCTTTGTGCTGGCCATGGGCTCGTACAGCCCATTGCTGGCGCAACCGCTGGGCGTGTCGTTGCCGATTTACCCGGCCAAGGGCTATTCGGTGACCATGCCGGTGAAAGACGCTGCCATGGCCCACCAGGTCAGCCTGACGGACGATGAATTCAAACTCGTCTTCTCGCGCTACACCAGCGAGCAGGGCGACCGCCTGCGCATTGCAGGCACGGCCGAACTCAATGGCTACGGCCGCGACCTGAACGCAGCCCGCTGCGAGGCCATCGTGCGGCGTGTGGAGCAGCTTTTTCCCGGGGCAGGCGATGCCACCCAGGCGCAGTTCTGGACGGGCTTGCGCCCGGCCACGCCGAGCAATGTGCCGTTGATCGGCCGCACCAAGCTGGGCAACCTGTTCCTCAACACCGGGCACGGCACGCTGGGCTGGACGCATTCCTGCGGCTCGGGCAAGGCACTGGCCGACATCGTCAGCGGCCAGGTGCCAGAAGTCGACTTTGCCTTTGCTGGCATGAAAGACCAGCGCCAGCCCCACCTGCAGCCAGCCACCTGAGCGCGTTCTCATTCTGCTTCCAAATCATTCGTATCTAGGAAGCTGTCGGACTTGGAGCGTCGAAAGCAAGAATCGGCCCCAGCGAGGACAGTTTTTGCTGGATTTGCAGCCGACGATTTCCAAGTCCGACAGCCTCCTGGGCGCGAAGCCGCGGACAGTGCTGTAGCACGGCAAGGCGAAGCAACATCGACACGGATGGTTTAGAAATGGAATCAGGCGACCGTAAGCACCGCCGCAGGGCGGTGCGCGCGCAGGAACTGCTCGCACTCCTGCGCAGGCAAGGGCCTGCTGTAAAAATAGCCCTGGATTTCATCGCAGCCCCGCGCACGCAGGGCATCGAGCTGCTCCTGCGTTTCCACCCCTTCGGCAATCGTGCGCAGCCCCAGGCTGCTGGCCATGCCGATGATGGCGTAGACGATGGCACGGTCCTCCGCATTCACCGTAATGTCCTGCACAAAGGACTTGTCGATCTTGAGCTTACAAACCTGGAAGCGCTTGAGGTAGCTGAGTGACGAATAACCGGTGCCAAAGTCGTCGATCGACATGCGCACACCCCGAGCCCGCAGGTCCGCCATGATGGCAATGGCCCGTTCGGGGTCGTTGCTGGCCACGCCCTCGGTCAACTCCAGCTCCAGGCAATCGGGCAGCACGCCCTCCTCGGCCAGGATGCGGCTCACCAGGCCCGGCAGGTTGGGGTGGCGGAACTGCACCGCCGACACGTTCACTGCCATCGTGATCTGCTGCAGCCCGCTGGCCTGCCAACGGGCCAGTTGCTGCACGGCGGTGCGCAGCACCCACTCACCAATCGGCAAGATGAGCCCGCTTTTTTCGGCAATGGGAATGAACTCTGCTGGCGAGACCATGCCCAATTCCGGGTGCTGCCAGCGCAGCAAGGCTTCTACGCCCACGACGCGCCCATCCTGAAGGCAACATTGCGGCTGATAATGCAGCGCCAGTTGCTCACGCTCCAGCGCGCGGCGCAGTGCGCCTTCCAGCAGCAAGGTGCGCGCAGCCTGCGTATGCATGTCGGAGGAATAGAAACGGTAGGCGTTGCGCCCGTCGAGCTTGGCGCGGTACATCGCCGCATCGGCGTATTGCGCCAGCGTGTCCAGGTCATGGCCATCCTCCGGAAACATGGCAATGCCAATCGATGGGGTCACCATCAATTCGTGCTCACGCACCTGCAGGGGCTCCGCAATCGATTCAATCAGCTTGCGCGCCAGGTGTGCGGCGCCATCGGCATCCGTACCCGGCAGCACCAACACGAACTCGTCGCCCCCCATGCGAGACACGGTGTCCTGCTCGCGCACCTGCTGGCGCATCCGCCGCGATACCGCGATCAGCAATTCGTCGCCAATGCCATGCCCGAGCGAATCGTTGATGTTCTTGAAATGATCGAGATCCAGGAACATCAGCGCCATCGGCTCATCGCTGCGCTGGGCCAGACACAGGTCATGGGCAAAACGATCCCGCAGCATGGCACGGTTGGGCAGACCCGTCAGCAAGTCAAAGTGCGCCATCCAGCGGATACGCTGCTCGTCTGCCTTGCGCTGGCTCACATCCGAAAAAATGGCGATGAAATGGCTGGCATCGCCCTCGGCGTTGCCGATGCGGCTCATGGTCAGCCACTGCGGATACACCTCGCCGTTCTTGCGCTTGTTCCAGATCTCCCCCTGCCACAGTCCCTCGGTCTGTACGGCGCGCCAAAGGGCTGCATAGAACGCGGCGTCGTGGCGCCCCGACGCCAGAAGCCGGGGGTTGCGGCCCCGCACATCGTCAAAGGTGAATCCGGTGATGGTCGTGAAGGCCGGATTAACCAGCAGGATCTTCTGGTGTGCATCGGTCACCATGATGCCGTCGTGGCTGTTCTGGAACACCTCGGACGCCAGGCGCCCTTGTGATTCGAACGACTTGCGCTGGATGGCGCTCCCCATGAAGTGGCTCACCCGCTCCACCAGCGTGGTGTCGTGGTGGTCCAGCGCGTTTTTGCGGCGGCTGAAAGTGTCCAGCACGCCAACGACCGTGCGCGAATCCGTCAGGATGGGCACCGAGGTGCAATCCATCCAGCGCTCCTGGTGGGCCATGGACAGGACCAGTGAACGCAGGGGGGTATTGTCCAGCAGCGGGGCAATGCCTTGCGCCCCACTGAACTCCACGACACCAGCAACATCGTTCTGCGCATGCCCCGGAAAAACGGCTCGCGCCTTCGCCAACACCCCCTCAAGGCCATGCGCCGCCTGCGGCTCCAGCTGGCCTGAACGCTCATCCAGGAGCCACACCAAGCCACGCACAGAGGGCAAAAGCTCCTCCAAGTGGCCCACCAGACGGCTCAGGATCTGGTCGATATCGGGCTCGCTGGCAATCAGCTCCAGTGCAAAAGCACGCAGCGCTTCCAGTTGCCGGGTCTGGTGCTGCGCGGTGAGGTTCATGGCGGTTCCGGTCACCCGGACGGGCCGTCCGGCAGGGTCGCGTGAGACAAACCCGCGCGCCAGCACCGGCACATAGCGGCCGGACCGGTGGCGCAACCGCACCTCTTCGACCACCACGTTATCCTCCGATGCCAGCAAACGCCCCTGCAAGGAAGCCATCCGCGCCAGGTCCTGCGGATGGACGAGCGCCTTGATGCGCAGGGGGCCCTGGGGCATGTCGTCCACCCCATAGCCGAGCATGTGCCAACCTTGGGGAGAAAACTCGGTCTGCAGGCTTGGCAACTGGCATTCCCACGGGGCGTCGGTCGATCCTTTGAGCACCAACTCCAGTTGCGCCTGGGAATGGCGCAGCAGTTCCTCGGCCCGCTGGCGCTGCGCTTCATTGGCGAAATAGTCCAGCGCGAAATCCACATCGGACGCCATTTGCGAAAGCAAGGTGCGTGCATCCGGTGAAAAGCTGTCGGCCGACCCGGCGATCAGCACAAACACTCCGACCACTTCGCCCGACCGGTGCAAGGGAAAAGCCACGGCAGGTCGGGTGTTTGGCCTGTCATTAATCCAGACCTCACGGCCCTCGCGCAGTGCCGTCCACGCACACCCCAGACCCGGCATGTCGGCGCCGACAACCAGATCAGCACCCATGTCCGGCGCGCCCGCTCCATGCGCAGCCACCAATTGCAGCGCCGGCGAGCCTGGTTCGCGCATGCCAATCCAGGCCAGATGCATCCCTCCCAGCGGAACAGCGGCCTCGCAAATACGCGCGAAAAGCGCTTGCGCCGTAGAGCATTGCACGATCGCCTGGTTGCAAGCACTCAGGGCCGCATAAAGCCGTGATTGCTGTTTGATCCGAAGTTCGTCTTCATGCCTGCGGGTGATGTCCTGGAGCGCCACGATGCATTGCTTGTGCCCATCGTCCTGCTCCAGCACGCGCAACTGCACGCTGACAAACGCCTGCGCACCATCGCCCCGGCGAATGCGCCGGTCCACGGCATAGGCCTCGATGTCGCCGCGCACCAGACGGTCCACCCCCTCCAGGTCTTGTACCAGGTCGTCCGGGCTGACCAGATCGGCCCAGGCCAGTCGCTCAACCTGCTCGGGTGCAAAGCCCACGATGCTACAAAAATGCCGATTAAAACGCCCCCAGCAGGCATGGGACAGATCGCCTGTCGCAATGCCGATAAATGGCAGAGAAAAAAACTGCCCCATCAACTGGTCTGAACGGGTCTTCTGAACCAGCATCTCCAACCGCTGTGCACGCCGCAGCTGCCGCCAAAATAACGCCAGCACCAATGCCAGTGCGATGACTGCGAGCGTGGTCACCGCGCTGACCCACCAAGCCAGCACATGCACGGGCTGCAGCACCTCCGCCCGGTCGATCTTGGCCACCACGTGCCAGTCGGTGTTGGCCACAGGCCGGAAGGCAGAGAGCACTTCGACATTGCGGTGGTCCCGGCCGGCCATCTGTCCAGGCTCGCTGGCACGCAACGCCGCCGCTGCGGGCAAGGTATCGTTGGCCATAGGCAAGCGCAAGCGCATGGCGGTGCCGCTGCGGTGGCGCAGTTCGTTCATGAACACCGCTGCGTCACCCTCCCTGCGCACCAGCAAAGTTTCGCCGCTGGGACTCAAGGTCGGCCAGGCCTGGATGACCGGAAACAGGAACCGCTCCGGCGAAATACCCATTTGCACCACCGCCACCATGCGCCGCTGTGCACTGCTGATGTCATAAATCGGCAGCAACCAGCGCAACTGCGCATGTCCTTGGGCATCGACGTTCAGGTCCAGACGCACGGCCTGCTCGGCCTGCACCAGTTGGGGAACAAAGCGGCCCTGGGATTCTGGCGTGCCGTCTTGCGTCGCCATGCTGGCCAGTACATGGCCGTCGAGATCGAGCAGATCAATGGCGTCGTAGTCGAAGGCGGTTCGCAGCAATGCAAAACGCTGCATGACGGCCGCCTGTTGTGCGGTGCTGCGCGCCGGATCCACCTGGAGCGCGACGACTTGCTGGGCAAAGACCGCGTCATCCGAGAGCATTTGGGCATTCTTCTGCCGCTCGCCCAGCCAGTTTTCGATCTGGTCGGACTTGAGGCGCGCAATGGCGGCCATATTGGCCAACGCCTCCGCCTCTGCCTTGGGCGCCTGTATGCGCACGACCATCCACCCGGTCAACGGCAACAGCATGGCCAGCGCACAGATCAGCGCTAAAAACTGTCTGGCTGTGGCTCGCCCGGTCAGGGTGGACATACTTTGGATCTCAAAACCTTCTCCGTTCCTTAGAATGATTCGGACCGGCCAGGCGCGGCGCAAACGAGGAATGCGGTCGCTGCGCAGCGACCGGTGCATGCCCCAGCTTGAAGACATCGACCCCAGCCACCAGTTGCTGCGCCTGCGACTTCAGGCTGTCCGCTGCGGCGGCCATCTCCTCGACCAGGGCCGCATTCTGCTGCGTGACCTGGTCCATGTGCGTAACGGCCTCGCCCACCTGGGACACGCCCAGGCTCTGCTCCGTACTGGCCGCACTGATTTCGCCCATGAGGTCGGTCACGCGCCGAATCGCGCTGACCACCTCGGACATGGTGGCACCGGCCTGGTCCGCCTGGGCCGTACCCTGTTCGACGCGGTCCACGCTGGCGCTGATGAGGTGCTTGATTTCCTTGGCGGCCTCGGCTGAGCGGCTGGCCAGGCTGCGCACCTCAGTGGCGACCACGGCAAAACCCCGACCCTGCTCACCCGCACGGGCCGCTTCAACCGCTGCATTCAGCGCAAGAATATTGGTTTGAAAGGCAATGCTGTCGATCACACCGATGATGTCCGCAATCCTGCGCGAGCTCTCATTGATGCCCTGCATGGTGGCGACCACCTGCGACACCACTTCGCCGCCCTTGACCGCGACCTGGCTGGCGCTGACAGCCAATTGGTTGGCCTGGCGGGAGTTGTCCGCGTTTTGCTGCACAGTGGAGTTGAGTTGCTCCATGGAAGCCGCTGTCTCTTCCAGCGAACTGGCCTGGCTCTCGGTGCGCGACGCCAGGTCGTGGTTTCCTTGTGCAATCTGTACGCTGGCGCTCGCCACGGCCTGGGCACCCTCTCGCACCTGCCCCACCACGCCGGAGAGCTGCACCTGCATTTCGACCAGGGCATTCATCAGGCTCGCAATCTCGTTCGTGCCCTGCACCTCGACCGCGGTCGTCAGGTCGCCCGCCGCAACTGCCTGCGCCAGCCGCACCGCATCCTGGACCGGACGCGTAATGCTGCGCACAAACGCCAGCGCCAGCGCCGCAGCCCCCAACACACCCAGCCCCAGCAGCGCCACCATGCCGTAAGCCAGCTGCTGTGCCTGGTTTTTGCGATCCTGCAGGGTCTGATTGAGCAGACGAACCGCGCCATCGTTAAAGCTGTAGATGGCGTCGATGGTGCGGGTGAAGTCGTCGAAATAGGCTGTGGGTGTCAGCGTGATGGTTTGCGCGTCAACCAGGCCCTCCCGGGTCATTTTGAGCGTCGCTCCGATCTGCTCGTTCAGCGCACGGGCAGGACCCTCCAGAGCCTTACGGAATACGGCGTTGTCGCCGCCAGCCTTGGCCAAGTGGCGCTGCAAGTCCGCCTGCACCTGGTCAATCTGCCGCAAACCGGCTTGCAGCGTGGCCTGGCCTTCGGGCGGCAGCGTGCCTTGCGCCAGATACATGGCACCCCGCGCACGCATCAACCCCATATGCTCTGTCAGCACCATGGCCTTGACCAACGCCACCTGTGTCAGCATGTGGGTATCGAAGTGGGAATCCAACGACAGGCCTGATCCATCGAGAACACCTTCGCCCACCAAAAACAACTGGTCGATCAATGCGGTGTGCAATCGGGTGCTTTCAGGGGCCGGCATTTGCTTGGCGGCGACCTTTTGCTCCAAGGCCGTCCACTCCTTGCGGCGCTCTGCCCATTGCGCAACGGTTGGCTGCGTTGCACGGTTCGATGCCAGAGCCTTATCCACCTTGTCGTAGCCCTGAGCCAGCGCGCTGGCTATTGCCGGACGCTGCTGCTCCAGCTGCGCGTTGCCTCCCAGCATGCCAGCGGACATTCCGCGGTGCTTCTGGCTGGACTGGATCACACCATTGATCTCCACCAGCACCTGCGCGCCCTGCACCTGACGCTCGGCCAGGGCGGCACCCTGAAAAGCCAGCCGCAAGTACAGCGCGGCAGGGAAGATCACCATCACCAAGGCCAACAGGCCCAGGATCATGAATTTCTGGGCCAGGCTCAATCGATGCAATAAGGACATGGTAAGTACCGGTGGAAAGGCGGTAGCGGGCAGTGCCGGTAGGCGCTGCACCACAGCCCATCAGGGCGCGTAACCCAGATGGCGGCTGGATTACTGTCCACCGCGCGAAAAGCGCAGCAGTCCAGAGCCCATCCTTGACGCCACACAACTTGTTACTATAAACCAGTTGCATATGCGCCCAGGCGTCTGCCTGCCCTTTCATCCGACGGCATCCGGCAATGCGCTGCACGATGTGCATCGCTTTATTGATTCACAGCAACCGGACAGCAGCCCGCACAGCACCTGGCGGGCAAATACCGCGAACAGGCGAACGAACTCAGTGATGATGGGACAGGAGACACTGCCTTCGCAGTGCTACAGCCCGCATCCAAAGAACGACTCTGCCCGAACGGAAAAATCAGCGCGCCAGGGGGGCCCCACCCGTGGAGTGGGAGACAAAGGCGGCAAGGGCCCGCATGTCCGTTTCACTGAGCTGCTCCGCATAAGACGGCATGACACCCAGGCCAGACTGCAAAGCCTGCAGCACACGGGCCGCATCTGGTTTGAGCTCATCCAGTACGGGGCCCACCTGCCCCTCAGAGCCTGCGGCAGCCAGTGTGTGGCAGACCACGCAGGCGGGTTTCACGGTGGTGAACAGGGCTTTCCCCCGTGCCACAAGCTCGGCGTCATCCGCCAGGGCAGGTACCGGCAAAGCCATGGCAAACGAACACAACAGCCAGGCTGCAGAACCTGCATGGCGCGAGGGAAACATGCACCGCATTCCCTCAGGCCACCGTCACGGTGACAGCGTGGTCACGCCAGCTGTTGTTGTTATAGCCACGGATGTTTTCCTCGCGCTCGGCAGGCTGCGCATGGCCCGCCGCATCGGTGGCCCGGCTGGCCAGCACATGGGTTCCTGCTGCCAACCGCACGGGCAGCACGAACTGGCGCCAGGCAAAACGCCCCAGGTCGGGGCCGATCAGCTGCGCCCGGCTCCAGGTGGCGCCCCCGTCGACGGAGACTTCCACGCCTTGTAGCGGCTGGGTACCGGCAAACGCCACACCGTGGATCTGGGTCATACCGGCCTTCAGAGGCCCTTGCTCGGAAAGGGGGCCATTGATCCAGGACTTGACCACAATTTCCCAGACCGAACGCTGGTCAGGACTGGACTTGGTGCCGGGGGGCGAGAGCCGGTAGCTGCTGGCCATGATGCGCGCCGGGGATTGCTGCGGGGTCAGCGCCAGCCGCTTGATGTACTTGATGTTGTTCACCCCCTGGTAGCCCGGCACGATCAGACGCAGCGGACCACCATGGGCGAGAGGGATGGGCTCGCCATTGAGCTCCCAAGCCAAAATGGCGTCGCCCAAAGCGGCGACGGGCACTGATCGCTCCACGAGTACCGTCAGCGGATCCACGCCTTCAGGCAGTTTTTCACCGCCCGTGCCGGTGAGATACACCGCGCCATCCACCGCCCCGCCCAGCGCGGCCACTACCGCACGCACGGGCACGCCGCTCCAGAACACACAGCCGGCAGCACCCACAGTCCATTGCGTACCGCTGGGCTTGCTGGGGAAGAACCCCCGTCCGTTGCCCGAGCACTGCAGCACCGTAGCCACCGTTTCCAGACCCATTGTCTTGAGTTCTGCCAGCGTAAATTCGCGTGGAGTTTTCACCCCTTCGATGCTGATGGTCCAGGCATCCCGGTTGTCCAGAATGGACGCATCCGGCGGCGGCAGGTTATTACGCACATACAACTGGTCTGTCGGGGTCAACACGCTGGTGCCAAACGAAGAACGCCGCGTTTCCATGGTGTTGTTGCTGTGCACGATCAGCGCCTTGGGGTCTTTCCAGCTGACATAGGCGGGCAAAGGTTTGGGCGCAGCGGCCTGGGCGTGCGCGCCAGTTGTCCAGCTGGCCAGGCCCAAAGTTCCAAGGGCGGCGGCACTGCCGGCCAACATGTGGCGGCGAGGCATTGACTGGGGGGATTTCATGGCGCGCTCCTTCGCAAGAGGTGAATATGAGAAATACAAAAAGAGACGCGCAATGCTTTTCTGCCCGCGCGCTGGCGCCCATTCTGGACTGTTCAAGCAAAAAACAAAACATTGACAAATGTCAATAATTGTAATAATTAAATGAAAAATGGAAACATCCGTTATTCGCAAGCTAGGCTGGAGCACATTTAGAGTTGTCGGCTTCGGCCACGGTAACGCCTGTTTTTTTACCCTGCTAGAGAAAAGCCATGAACCTCCGATCCATTGCTCGCAACTCTCTGTCGAGCCTGGCCTTGCTGCTGGCCGCGCAGCTTGTGCACGCGCAACTGACGGTCATCGTGGCCGTGGAACCCACGGCCCGCAAGGCGGCACACACCATTCTTCGCAGCGCCATGGAGTCAGGCCTGTCCAAGGCCACCTCGCTGACGGCGACCGTTTCCACCAGCGAAGATCTTGCCGATGTGATGCGCGCCACCCGCAGCGCGGGTTACGACGTGTTCATCGGACCTGCGCAGGTGGCGGCCTCCACACTGCCGCGCGGGTATGAGCTGATCGGCGCCACGCACAAGTCTGAACAATATCTGCTAGTCAGCACACCACAGGTGGACAACACTGGCGCCATGAAGGGACGCAGGTTGTACCTGCCGCAGCAGGATTCGATTTACACCTACATGGCACGGGGCATGCTCAACGAAGCCGGGCTGTCCTTCAAAGATCTCAAAACCGTGCAGCACGAAAAGCACCCACAGGCGGGACTGAGCTCCATCACGCTGGGCGCCACCGATGCCACCGTGGTGCGCGCCGATGAATGGGCTGAGTGGAACACCGCCCACCCCGGCAGCGCGAAAGTGCTGGCCACCAGCCAGCCCGTGCCCGGCGGCTTTACGGTGGTGGTCAAAAAAGACCTGCCAGCCGATGTGCGCGCCAAGCTCGCCCAATGGTTTGGCAGCGCCAGCACCCAGGCGGGACTGGCGCCGGTGATCTTGCGACCCGACGCAGCCGAATACCAGCGTGTGGCCGAGCTGGGTCTGTTCACGCCTTCCAGCCTGCCCGGGGTGCAGCGGATCACTGCCAAGGAGGCGCAGCAACTGCAGGGCGCGCTCTTCGTGGATACCCGGACGGAAAAGGAATTCAAGGCCCGCCGTATCAAGGGCGCCCTGTGGGCGGCCTATATCGAGAAAAGCCTGAAGGACGTTGCCTTCAATGCCGCGCAGGACGACTTCAGCGCGCTCGACAAGCTGCCCGCGGGCAGCCAGGACAAGCCCGTGGTTTTTGCCTGCAATGGAGCCGAATGCTGGAAGTCGTACAAGGCCGCCAAGGTCGCCGCCAGCAAGGGCTACAAGAAGGTGTATTGGCTGCGCGGCGGCGTGCCTGAATGGGCTGCAGACGGCTTGCCCACCGAGGGGAGCTAAGAGCGGATCACAAAACGCAGCGAAGCGGTTCTGGCCAGGCACTGTGTCGCAGGCAGTACGAGTCGTACGACAAGACGCGGCAACGACGCCAGAGGAGTTTTGTGAGTCGCTCTCAAGGTGAGGAGCCCGTGCAGAACACCGTCAGCACCCCGGTGTAGCCATACAGATGCTGGTGCGCAATCTCACCCCCGGCAAAGAAACCCACCAGCGGCACGTCGCCCAGGGCGTGGCGCACAATCTGCAATTCAGCCCCCGGGGCCCCAAAATGCGCTCCGCCCCGCCCTGAACAACTCACGTAAATGGCCCCTGTGATATGGCGGCCCGGCTGGGGCAGCGAAGTGGCACCCAAGGCCCCATGCAGCGGTGCCAGGCCTGCATCCGCAGGGGCGGTCAGGGACACGGGCTCCAACTCCTGCGGTGCCAGTTCTTCGCGAATTTCGGCGCAAATGCGCATGAGGTCGGCACGGGCGGCCGCCACATTGCGCTGGCAGAAGGCCAGGCGCATCCCCGTCTCAACCTGGTCGGCCAGTGCCACGCCATGGCGCGCACCATCCAGGCCAATGATGTGCCGTACCCGGGTGTCGGTGCCGAAGTGGCCCGTGCGCCCCGCCTGGGACGCACCATCGGCATCCATGAGCCCGGCCAGCGTGTGGCGCACGCGCTCTACCGCATGCTGCGGGTCGCCGTCGAGCGACACTTCCAATGTGTCCAGCAACACATCCAGTGCAGGCTGTCCATCGAGCTGCAGCACCACGTTGTCCTGGGCCGCCGTGATACGGTGCGTGGCCCCCACGGGCTGGCAGCCCTGGGTGACACGGGAGAGCAGGGGCACATCAGCACTGAAGGCGACCCCCGACAGCCCGCCGGCAAACACCCCGCCGGCAGCGCCGTGCCCTGCCAGGTTGCCACTGCCGCCGACGGCGAACTGCACGCTGGCGCCCCGGCTGGCCGAAAGACCGCCGAACACATAGCCACTGGTGGTGCGCTCCGCCATTTCGGCGATCAGGCCCGCCACGTCGGGCGTGCGGCCATCGGCATGCACCAGCGCCGTGTGCGCCACGAAGTCACTGGTGCCTGCGCGCGGCAAAGGGGCCACGCCCGAGAAAACCCGGTACTCGTTGCAAGGCAATTCCAGCAGCATCAGCGCCAGGGCGGGTTCGTCAAAATATTCGGCATTGCTGGCGCACACACCCACGCCCACGGTGCCGCTCCAGTCGGTAATTTCCGGCAGTTCGGCGGACAGGTAGTTCAGCAACTCCTGCGCCTGTGCGGCGAAGTGGTCGGTGATGTAAAGCAGCCCCAAGGCAGGCGCCTTGGCGTAGGCGGGCAGCGCCATCTGCGCGCGCACCTGCGCCAGCGCCAATGCAGCTGCCATGCGCCACTGCGGGTGCGTGGCGTGACCTGTTGGACAGAGCTTCATGGGGTTGCGGACTGCACAGGGCCTGCCTGCATGGTGTGCAGGCCAAGCACTGTCAGCGTGCCTTCTTGGCTGCGGGTCGGCGTGCGGTGGTCTTCGCCGCCGTCGTCTTTTTGGCAGCGGCCTTGCGGGGCGCTGCCTTGCGCGCAGGCGCCGGTGCGGCGCTCTGCGCCTTGGCGGGCATCACGCGGCGGGATGCGCTTTGCACCCCCTTGGCCGCCATCTGACCGGCCATGCCGGTGGCTGTACGGAAAGCCTCCTTGGCCAGGCCTGTCGCCAGGTTGCGGGTGGTATCAAGGGCGGTCTGCTTCGCGGCGTCCTTCATGGCGTCGGTGGCAATTTGCTGGAACTGCTGTGTGAGTGCCCCCCACCACTGCATGGGGTCGACCATGCTCGCCGCCTGTGCTGCGGCAGCTTTGGATTTCTTGGCGGGTGCGGCATGGGCAGCCGGTTCGGGCGCCGCCATGTCGGACACACGATGCGCCACGCCCGAGACAGCCTGGGCTGCGCTGGCCAGGGTTTCACCGGCTTTGTGCACGCCATCCATCACGGTATCGGCCGTTTTGAGTTTAAAAGCGTTGGCCACGTCGCCCATGCTGAAGTTCATGCCCTTGAGCGTGGCCAGGGTCATCTTCTGCACCTCCAGGGCCTGGATAGTGGCCGCCAGCGCGCGCGAATTTTGCTCCAGCCAAAACTGCACGGCCTTGAGTTCATCGACCCGCTTTTCCAGCTCTTCGACGTTGATGGTCGGCGCGACCCAGCTGGACAGATTGGGCATCTGCGGAATATTGCTGGATGCGCCCTTGGCAAGGTTCTGCAGAAAGTCAAAACCTGGCACGAATTTACCGAAACCGGTGGTTGATGTATCGCTCATGGCCGCTCCGCTGGGTTGGATGTGAACAAGGATGCCCGCAGCTTACTCCAACGGCGACCCAGCGCGAAAGGGCATGGTGCAAACACCATGCCCTTTCGCGCGCAGCGACCGGTATCCAGGCTCAGTGCTTCATGCCCATGCCATGGCCGGCGGCGGCCCCAGGGGCCTGTGCCGCCACGGGCAGCTGCAGCTGCATTTGACTCTCAGCGCCCTGGGCATCCTTGAACACCAGGGTCAGGGGCACTGTCGCGCCCTTGGCCAGCGGGGCCTTCAAATCCATCAGCATGACGTGGTAGCCGCCGGGCTTGAGCTCCACAGCCTTGCCTGCGGGCAGTTCCAGGGAAGGAACAGCACGCATCTTCATGACATCGCCTTCCATCTTCATCTCGTGCACCTCGGTCACACCAGCGGCGGGCGATTCGGCGCGCACCAGGCTGGTGGCCTGGGCAGCGGTCAGGCGCATGAAGGCGCCCGTGGCTTTTTGGCCCGGCACGCTGGCACGGGCCCAGGCGCCATCCACGGCGACAGGAGCCGCAGTCTGGGCATGGGAAGCGCCGCTCAGCAAGGCCGCAGCGAGGAACAAGGGGGTGGTGATACGTGACAGTGACATGGATTTCTCCCAATAAACAAACGAGCAACGAAGGGCACCGCAGACGCGGCGCAGGCAAAAAATAGAGACAAAACAGGCTGCAGCGCTTTACCATCAAGCGCCAGCAGCTATTGTTTCAGGAGCTTATGCGCGGACGGGCGGGCCGCGCGCAGGCTGGGGTACCGCCGTGGGAGCGGCTACATGCGCAAGCACCCGGGGCGGATTGGCGTACGCAGGGGGCGCCAGCCGGGGCAAGGCGGCCACTGCGGACGGCGGGGGCGCAACAGCGGGGCTGCACAGCGGGCAATCGAGCGCATGGCCCAGGGTCGGCAGCGCAGGGGGCCCAGATAGCACGAACCGGGCCTCGCCCGTGCCCGAGCAGATGCGTTCCAGTGACGCCATCGCCAGCCAAGGCGACGCCGTGGCCACCCCGGCAGACAGGACGAACCATGCCAGCACAAGACAGGCCAGCCAACGGGAGCGGCGCAGGGATTGCATAGATCCATTGTAGAAGGCCGTTGTGCACCCACCGCAACGGCACCGCTGCGCGGTCAGCATCCGCCGTCTGGCTCCAGCGGTCGCTCCAGCCGCTCGCGCAGCCCGCTGGCACGATAGGTGCGCGCCTGCACAGCCTGGGCCAGCAGGCCTGGTTGCGCGGCCACCAGGGTGAAGGCCTGGCGTGCGCGGGTAATGCCGGTGTAGACCAGTTCGCGCCCCAGCACCGCACCCGCGCGCGGCGGCAGCACCAGCACGGTGTGTTCAAACTCCGAGCCCTGGCTTTTGTGCACCGTCATGGCGAAGGCCGTTTCCACATGCGCCAGGCGCGCCACCCCGACCGAGCGCAGTTGCGCACCGTCGGCAAAGTACACGCGCAGACCCGACTGCGTGCTGGCGCCAGGCAGCACAATGCCAATGTCGCCGTTGAAGACCCCCAGCGCCGCATCATTGCGCGTGACCATGACGGGCCGCCCGGCATACCACTCGCCACGCCCACCCAGCAGGCCTGCAGCGCGCAGCGCAGCCTCGACAGCGCGGTTGAGTCCAGCGGCGCCCCACTCGCCCTCGCGCACGGCGCACAGCAGGCGAAAGCGCTCAAACGCAGTGAGCACGCTGCGCACCCAGTCCTCGTGCGCAAGGCCTGCTGAGGCATCCGTGGGCGGCTGCGCCATGCAGGCCAGGTAGTCACGGTAACAGGCGGGTGCGCCGGGACGCCCCTGCAGCGCCAGCCGCACCACCGCCACGGCATCCACCCCCTCCAGCGCCTGCACGGCGAGGGTGGCGTCGCCCGCCAGCAGTTGGCGGGCCGCAGCGCCATCGCCCCGGTTCACCGCCAGTGCCAGTTGGCCGATGGGACCGCCAAAGCGGCGGCTCTCGCGCAGCATCACGGTGTGCTGGGCCAGCGCGGGCGGCGTGCCCTGGGCTTGCAGGCACGGCGCCGGAATGCGCTCACCTGCGGCCTGCAGCACATAGCGCGCGGTCTCCGGGCTGTAGCGTCCGGCCTGCGCATCACGGCACAGGTCGCCCAGCACCGCACCGGCCTCCACCGAGGCCAGTTGGTCCTTGTCGCCCAGAAACACCACACGCGCACGGGCGGGCAGTGCGTCGAGCAGCGCAGCCATCATTTCCAGGTGCACCATGGAGGCTTCATCCACGATGAGCACATCCACATCGAGCGGATGGGCCGCGTGGTGGCGAAAGCGCCGCGTATCCGGCCGCGCACCCAGCAGGCCATGCAGGGTGCGCGCCGCGCCCATGCGCCGGGCAAAAGCATGCAGGTCCAGGGTATCGCCCAGGCGCTGCTGCAATTCCTCCAGGGCTGCATCAATGGACTGTTTGAGGCGCGCCGCTGCCTTGCCCGTGGGCGCAGCCAGGGCCACGCGCAAGCGTTCGGGTTGTGCGTCGACCGCCGCCAGCAGCGCCAGCAGGCGTGCGGCGGTATAGGTCTTGCCCGTACCCGGCCCCCCGGTGATGACGGACAAGCGCGAACGCAGCGCTATCGCACAGGCGATTTTCTGCCAGTCCACACCGCGATCGGGTACCAGTGCATCAGAGGCAAAGAGACGATCGAGCCACTGGCGCGCCAGCGCTTCGTCCACCGGCAAGGGTGCGGCGGTGCGCGCCCGCAGGGCCTGGGCCACCCGGGTTTCGTCGACCCAGTAGCGGCGCAGGTAAAGCAGCGGTGCATCAGGGCTGCCGCCCAGCACCAGGGGCTGGCCTGCATCGGCCTGCAGCCCGGCCTGGCGCACAGCAGGGCTGGCCTGCAGTGCAGCGACCCAGGTTTGCAGCCCATCGGGCAGGGTGTGCCAGAAGTCTTGCAAGGCGGCTTGCGCATCGGGCGGCCAGCCCAGCAGCGCGCCGGGGTCGCGCAGCTGGGGCGCCAGTGCAAGGCAGGTGTGGCCGCGCCCTTCCATGTGGGCCAGCAGGGCCGTGGCGACCAGTACCTCGGGCGCGGCCTGCGGGTCCAGTTCGGCCACCAGGGCGGCCAGTGCGCTGTCGAGCCGGCGCAGCCAGCCTGCGTCGCTCCACTGGCGCAGGATTGTCAGGGTGGTCTTCATGCGCGGTCCTCCGCGGGGGCGAGCAAGTCGTCAAGCGCGATGAGCAACTCCAGCGGCGGCGGCACAGGGTGCACGCCCTGCACGGGGCCGTCGATGCCACGCAAAAAGAAATACAGGGCACCGCCCAGGTGCTGTGCGGGCACATAGGCCGCGCCCAAACGCGCGCGCAGCAGGCGGTGCAGTGCCAGCAGGTAGAGCGCGGCCTGCACGTCGTAGCGGTGCGCGGCCATGGCCGCGTCCAGCGCTTGCGCGGTGTAGGCGCTGCCGTTGACGCCCAGGTGGTTGGACTTGTAGTCCAGCACCCAGTAGCGGCCGTTGTGCGCGAACACCAGATCGGCAAATCCCATGAGCATGCCGCGCAGCTCCCGCTCGGGCAGCGCAGGCCGCTCCAGGCCGGGCAAAAGGTGTTTGCAGCACAGCGCATCGACGTCGGCGGCGCGCAAGGCGTGGGCGGGCAGCCAGAATTCCATCTCGGGCAGCAAGGCCCCGAGCGCCTGCAGGGGCGCGCCCACACCCGGCAGCGGTGTACCCACCACGGCGCCCAGCCACTGCAGCACATCGTCGGCACGCTCGCCATGGCCCGCGCGCTCGCAGCGGCGGCGCAGGCGTTCGGCCAGTGCGGGCGTGCCTTGGAGGTCAAAGCCTTCGTCCGCCAGCCATTCGAGCTGGTCGTGCAGAAAATTGCCCGCCAGCGGCCCCCGGGGGAAGCGATGCCAGGCGGCATCGGGCGCAGGTACGGGCGAAGCGAACAGGTCCTCCGTCCAGCCCCGGGGATGCTCGGGCGGCGGCGTGGCGGCCCATGCGGGAGCGCTGAGCGGCCCCGTCGCCTGTGCCGCCAGGCCTGGCTCGTCGTCGGCTGGGCGCAAGGCCTGTGTGGGCGCCAGCGCAGGGGCCGCGGCGGAACTCGGTCGCACCAGTTGCGAGAAACTGCCAATGCCCCAGCGGCGCTCGAACACGGCGGCATAGGCGGCCTGCACGTGCAGCGGCGCAGGCGCCGCGCGCGCGGCCAGCCATGTGCGGGGCACCTCGGCAGGGGCTGCGTGCAGCACGATGCCGCTCTGCCCCTGTGCCAACTGCTGCAGGGGGGCGAGCCAATCGCCCGCCTCCAGGGCCGCGCCACCACTGAGCAGATAGCCCAGCGCGCTCTGGTGGGTGCGGCACTGGGCACCATTGCCCACCTTCAGCGCCGCAAAACCCAGCCACAGCGCATGGCGTGCGCGGGTCAACGCCACATAGAGCAGGCGCAGGTCTTCACGCTGGCGTTCGTGGTCGGCCTGGGCGAGTGCGGCGGCGTCCAGTTGCAGGTGCAGGCTGCGCTGGCCGTCCGCATCCACCAGGCGGACAAAGCTATTGGAGCGGCGCGCCATGGCACGAAAGCTGCAGGCAAACGGCAGGCACACCACGGGGTATTCCAGGCCCTTGCTCTTGTGCACGGTGACCACTTTCACCTGATCGGCATCGCTTTCCAGGCGCACGATCTGCTCGTCGCCCGTGGGCCGCCCTTCCTGCATTTGATCGTGCAACCAGCGGATGAGTGCGTGCTCGCCATCGAGCAAGGCGCTGGCGTCCTGCAGCAGTTCGGCCAGGTGTAAATAGTTGGTCAGGCGGCGCTCGCCCCCGCTCTCTTGCAGCCAGCGTGCGGGCAGCCCGAACTGGTGCAGGGTCTGGCGCAGCATGGTCAGCACGCCCTGGCTTTGCCACACGCTGTGCAGCGCGCGCAGCTGCAGGCTACGGGCATCAAAAGCCTCGTCATTGGTCGCCAGCCAGGCCAGCTCTTCGAGCGCCAGGCCCATGGTGCGCGTGGCCAGGCCGGCGCGGGCCTTGCGGGCATCGAGCGGCTCAGCCACGGCCTGCAGCCAGTACCACAGGTCGTGCGCCTCGTCGCTGCCGAACACCGAATCCTTGTCGGACAGATACACCGAAGCCACGCCGCGCCGGTGCAGTTCGCGCCGAATGGCCTCGGCCTCGCGTCCAGTGCGCACCAGCACGGCGATGTCTGCCGGGCGCAGGCGCTGCAAGGGCTGGCCCGGCTGCACGAAACCCGCCTGCGCATCACCCAGCCAGCCAACGATGTGCTCGGCGCAGCGTGCAGCAGCGCGCTTTTGGTGCTCGCCTGCGCTGAGCAGCTCCAGGTCGTGGTGGATGGCGAGGGCCGGCACCAGGCCGCCTGCGGTCTGGAACTGCTCTGCACGGCCGCGCGCCTGCACCGCGACAAAGGGCAGCGGGTTGTGCGCCGCGCCGGGCGTGCGGAAACGGAAAGCACCCTCGCCCGGGCGCTCTTCGGCGCGCACAAAGGCGTGGTTGACGGCCGCCACCAGCGCGGCCGTGGAGCGGTGGTTGGTGCCCAGCACGTAGTGCCGCCCAGCGGTCGCGCGCCGCGCCGCCAGATAGCTGTGAATGTCGGCGCCGCGAAAGCCATAAATGGACTGTTTCGGGTCGCCGATGAGCAGCAGCGCCGTCTCCGGGCAGTGCTCCTGCGTGCGGTAGAGCTGGTCGAACAACCGGTACTGCAGCGGCGATGTGTCCTGGAATTCGTCGATCAACGCCACCGGGTACTGCGCCGTGATGCGCGCGCGCAGGCGTTCGCCATTCGGCCCGGCCAGGGCCTGGTCGAGCCGCTGCAGCATGTCGGCAAAGCCAAAACTGCCCGTCTGGCGCTTGAGCTGCGCCACGCGCTGCTGCACGCAGGCGGCGGCATGCAGGCGCAGCGCCACGGTGGGGTCGGGCAGCGCCTGCTGGGCCGCCTGCAGATCGGCCAGGGCCTGGAAGTGTTCGGGCAACGCCATGGGCGGCGCGCCGTCCTTGCGCGCATCCAGCAGGCCCTCGGGAGTGAGACGGCTCCATGCAGCGGCGGTCAGCTCCAGCAACTGCGGCTCGGGGCTGTCGGCCCACGCCACGATCTGGTCCAGCCATTTACCGTAGCTTGCCGGTTTGAGCCGGGTGCGGTTCCAGTCGCATTCCTTGGGCGCGGTCTGGTCGTCCAGCCACTGGCGCATTTCCTGCGCGCGCCCGGCCCAGCCGTGTTTCAGCGCGGCTACGGCGTCGCAGCGCGCCTGCTGGGCTTGCTGCACGCATTCGGCCAGCGTGCCCGCGCCGGCACCGGGCGGCAGGTCTTGCGCGGCCAGGCCGCGCATGTCGTCCACCAGTGCCTGCACGCCGCCCCACACGGCCAGCACGGCGTCGAGCGTGGGGCCGTCCAAGGGGTAGCACTGCTGGCGCCAGTAGTCTTGCGCGGCTTCGGTTTGTACGGCGGTTTCATCGGCGCACAGTTCTTCGTCAAACAGGCTGCCGCTGTCAAACGCATGTTCGCGCAGCATGCGCTGGCACCAGGCGTCGATGGTGTGCACGGCCGCATCGTCCATGCCTTGGGCGGCCAGGGCCAGGCGCCAGGCGGCCTGGGTGCGCGCCGCGCCGTCGGGGTAGGCGGCCAGCAGATCGGCCAAAAAGCTATCGTGCGCGGGCACCACCGCCTCGCCGCGAAAGCACTGCGCCGCTTCGATCAGGCGGGCGCGGATGCGGTCCGACAGTTCGCGCGTGGCGGCGCGGGTGAAGGTCATCACCAGAATGTCGGCCGGGCGCAGCGGGCGGGCAAAGGCCTGCCCGCCCCCGTGGCCGAGCACCAGGCGCAGGTAGAGCGCAGCAATGGTCCAGGTTTTGCCCGTGCCCGCGCTGGCCTCGATGAGGCGGCTGCCCCACAGCGGGAAATCGATGGCGTGCAGCGCCGTGCTGTCGGCACCATTGTCCAGGGGCGGGCTCATGCGGCGTCTCCGGTGGCGTGAGCGGGGTTGCCCGCCTCGGGGTGGATGCGGACCTGCACCTGCTCTCGGGCCCATTCGTCCAGCGGCCCGCACACGGACGCGGCCAGGGCCTCGAAACGACCGTCGTCGGTCAGCGCCTCGTAGTCGGGGTAGAGCCGCGCCAGGCAGGGCTCGGTGCCTTCGCCCTCCCGGTTGAATCCGCCTTCGTAGGTGCTGGCTGCGTCGCCCCCGCTCACCCAGGCCAGTGCACTGCGCAATGCAAAAGGCAGCGGCACCTGCATGCCCTCACGCCACACCTGCAGCAGGTGCACCAGGGTGGCGCGGGCGCTGTCGGGCGCGAGGGGCGTGCAGTGCAGCGCGGCATCGCGCCCCACCAGCAGGCCGTGCACGCGGGCACCACTGGCGGCAGCCGCCAGGCTGCGCACCCAGGACACCAGCAGCGCATCGGCGCGCACCGTGCCCTTGCTGGCGTCCTGCAGCAGGCGCGAGGGTGTCAGGTCCAGCCACACGGGCAAGCCATCCTGGCCATGGCGCAGGTGCTCCAGCCAGTCTTCCAGCACGACAGGCGTTTGTTCAGAATTTGAATAAAAAGCACCGCTAACGCTTACTGGTAAAGCGCTACCAGCTACTACTTCAATAGCATTTTGTTCTTGTGTCGTGCAATGCAGAGGCAATCGGTCGGTGGCATGGGGATGGTCGGCCTGCGCTTGCTGCCAGGCATGCAGCAAAGGCAAGAGACTCTCTGCCAGTCGGGCCTGGGCGCGATCCCCCAAGCCGCCCAAGGGCAGGCTGCCGGCACGGCGCAGGCGCTGCAGGCGGCGCTCCAGCAAAGCATCCACCGGCGCATCGCCCGGCGTGCTCTGCAGATCGGCCAGCACACCGTCCAGCAGATCGCGCACGGTGCTGTACTCCTCCAGACCGGCCAGGCCAAAAGACTCATCGTCGTCGCCCTCGTCCTGCGCCGGGTCAAACACCACGCCCAGCCGCTCGCGCATAAAAGCCCGCACCGGGTTGCGCAAAAACGCGGCCAGC
>JAANMW010000301.1_pt1 | contig 57056 bp, 43 predicted proteins | sample 7279671 | NCBI WGS metagenome assembly JAANMW01 (sample SAMN14094541, study PRJNA606508) | bioreactor metagenome | isolation source: A lab-scale SPAN reactor treating ammonium-rich wastewater day 247 | place: Ireland: Galway | collected 2017-09-19 | reverse complement strand
GGTTGACGATGCGGAGACCCTCTTGGACCTTGAGTACGTCGACAGCCTGGCCGAGCTGGTCAGTCGCTCGCGGGTGACCGAGGTCACCGTGCGGCGGGGCGAGCGGACCGTCACGGTCCGTCGCGCTTCCGGCGAGACGGTGCCGGTCGCCGCGCCTGCGGTCGAACCGACCGACCTGCGGCCGGCGCCCAGGCTGGAGACCAGTCTCCCGGTCCCGGTCTCGGGCGAGATGGCCCTGGTGCCGGTCAACGGGAACGGCGCCGAGGCCGAGTCGGTGCTGGAGATCGTCACTGCCCACCGGGTCGGCGTGTTCCACCGCGCCGCCGCCGATGAGGGCGACCCGCTGATCCGGATCGGGGACTGGGCGGCGGCCAAACAACAGCTCGGAGCGATCCAGAGCATGCGGCTGTTCGACGAGATCGACAGCCCGGTCAGCGGCCGTGTCGTCGGCATCTTCGTCGCGGACGGCGCGCCGGTCGAGTACGGCCAGGAGCTGTTCCACATCGAGGTGGAGCCCGGGCCGGAAGCGGTGGCCGAGGGAGAACCACAATGATCGCCAAGCTGGCCAGGCTGGCGCTGGCGGCCGGGGTCCTGCTGGCCCTGACCGGCTGCCCGACCGAGGAGATGCTCCACCCGAAGCCGGCCAAGTCCGGCGAGCGGCAGACGACTTACGGCAAGGCGCTCGACCGGGCCGATCGCTCGGCTTGCGAGCAGTACGTCGGCCAGCTCAACCAGGCGGTCCAGGCGTACAAGGTGAACAACGAGGCCTATCCGCCGGACCTGGCAACGGTGATCAAGGAGTCCGGACTGCCGGCTTCCGAGCTGCAGAACTGCAAGTTTGACTACGACCCGGCCACCGGCCGCGTGTCCCTGGCGAGGTAACCTTGTTCTCGCGTGTCCTGATAGCCGACCGCGGCGAGATCGCCGTCCGGGTCATCCGAGCCTGCAAGGAGTTCGGGATCGAGACGGTGGCGGTCTACGCCCAGGCCGACCGCCAGGCGCGCCACGTCCAGTTGGCCGACCAGGCGGTGTGCATCGGCGCCAGTTCGATGCGCGAGAGTTACCTCAACATCCCGAACATCATCATGGCCGCGCAGATCACCGGGGCCGACGCGATCCATCCCGGCTACGGCGGTTTGGCCGAGCGCGCCCAGTTCGCCGAGATCGTGGCCGACAACGGGATCACCTTCATCGGCCCGCCGCCCGAGGCGATCGAGGCCATGGGCAACAAGGCCGAGGCCCGGCGGCGGATGCAGGAGGCCGGGGTGCCGATCATCCCCGGCACCGAGGTGGTCCACGCCGATCAGCCGCAGGAGGCGGTGGCCTTCGCCCGCAAGGCCGGGTACCCGGTGATGATCAAGGCCGCCGCCGGCGGCGGCGGGCGCGGGATCCGGGTGGCCCACAACCAGGAGGATCTGGTCAACGGCCTGCGGGCGGCGGAGCGCGAGGCCGAAGCCGCCTTCGGCAACGGCGCGGTGTACGTCGAGCGCTACCTCCACGAGCCGCGCCACATCGAAATCCAGATCCTGGCCGACCAGCGCAAAGGCGTGGTCCACCTGGCCGAGCGCGAGTGCAGCGTGCAGACCGCCCGGCATCAGAAAATGTTGGAAGAGGCGCCGTCGCCGTTCATGACCGACGCCCTCCGCCGGCGGATGGGCGAGGCGGCGGTGAAGGCGGCGCGGGCCGTCAACTATGTCGGCGCCGGCACCGTCGAGTGCATGGTCGAGCCGGACGGGCACTTCTACTTCCTGGAGATGAACACCCGCATCCAGGTCGAGCACCCGGTCACCGAGATGGTCACCGGGGTCGATCTGGTGGCGGAGCAGCTCCGGATCGCCGCCGGCGAGGCGCTGTCCATCCGCCAGCGCGACGTGCACCTCAACGGCCACGCCATCGAGTGCCGGATCGCCGCGCAGGACCCGTTGCAGCAGTTCCGGCCGTCGTCCGGGAAGATCACCCGCTGGGTGCTGCCGTCCGGGCTGGGCGTGCGCGTCGAGACCCACGTCTATCCGGGCTACGAGGTGCCCAGTTTCTACGACCCATTGTTGGCCAAGGTGATCTGCTGGGCGCCGCATCGCGACCTGGCGATCCGGCGCATGGAGCGCGCGCTCGAGGAGTTCGAGATGGACGGGGTGGTGACCACCATGCCGTTCCAGCGCCGCGTCCTGCAAAACGCTTTCTTCCGCCGTGGCGAGCTGAGCACCAGCTTCATCCAGCGCCGCTGGAACGAGTTGGTCGCCTACGCCGCGAACGGGGCCGACGGGCGCTGATCATGTCCGTCAGGTCGCGACGGCGCGGGCGCGAGGAAGCGTTCAAGCTCTTGTTTCAGGCCGACCAGGGCGTGCTCCCCTGGGACCAACTCCTGGAGCTCGAGACCGGGCTGACCACGGTCCCGGCCGAGCCCTGGCAGTTCGCCGTCGAGCTGGCCGCCGGGACCATGGCGCGGCTGGACGAACTCGATCCGCTGTTGGCCTCGCTGGCCTCCGGCTGGAGCCTCGAGCGGATGCCGGCCGCCGACAAGGCCGTTCTGCGCCTGGCCGCCTACGAGCTGCTCCACCGCGACGACACGCCGGTGGGCGTGGCGATCAACGAGGCCGTCGAGCTGGCCAAGAAGTACGGTACCGAGGACTCGTCGCGGTTCATCAACGGGATCCTCGGGACCCTGGCGCGCGAGCACTGCCCGGAGCGCGTGGAGCCCGGCGATGAGGCCTGAGCCCCTGCGCGTCGGCGAGGTGGTCGAGCACTTGGCCGCCGTCATCCGCGACGACCCGCTGCTGGCCGACGTGGCCGTGCGCGGGGAGCTGAGCAACTTCCGGCGGCACTCGTCGGGACACTGCTACTTCACTTTGAAGGACGCCGACAGCCAGTTGCGCTGCGTCATGTTCCGCCGCGAGGCGGACGCGTTGCGGTTCGACCCGGCCGACGGGCTGGCGGTGATCGCCGAGGGGCGGGTCGATGTCTACCAGCAGCGCGGCGAGGTCCAGCTCTACGTGCGGGCCATGGCCCACGACGGCCTGGGCGCGCTGTACGAGGCGTACGAGCGGCTGCGCGCCAGGCTGGCCGACGAGGGGCTGTTCGACCCGGCCCGGAAACGGCCGCTGCCGGCCTTCCCCCGCCGGGTGGCGGTGATCACCTCGCCCACCGGCGCCGCGGTGCGGGACATGATCGAGGTCCTCCGCGACCGCTGGCCGGCGGTGCGGATCGTCTTCCAGCCGGCCGCCGTCCAGGGCGACGAGGCGGCCGCCAGCCTGGTCCGGGCGCTGGACCTGGTCAACCGCGCCGGCGGGGTGGAGGTCATCTTGTTCGGCCGCGGTGGCGGGAGCATCGAGGACTTGTGGGCGTTCAACGAGGAGCCGGTGGCACGGGCGGTGGCGGCCAGCGGCATCCCGGTGATCTCGGCGGTCGGGCACGAGTCGGACGTGACCATCTGCGATTTCGTGGCCGATGCCCGGGCGGCCACGCCGACCCACGCGGCCGAGCTGGCCGTGCCCGACCAGCGGGCGGTTTCCAGCCACCTGCGGTTGTTGGAGCGCAGGCTGCACGGCGCCGCGGCGCGGGTGGTCGAGACGGCCCGAGCGCGGCTCGACGGCCTCGCGGCGCGGCGCGTGCTGGCCGCGCCCGAGGCGCTGCTCGAGCAGCGCGCACAGCGGGTCGACGACCTCGCCGACCGGCTGACTCGGGCGGCTCTGGCCACCACCCGGCAGCCGGCGCTGTGGCTGGCCGGCATGTCGCAGACCTTGGCGGCGCTCGACCCGCACCACGTGCTTGGGCGCGGGTACGCCATCCTGACCCGCTCGCGCGACGGGTCGGTGGTCACCGAGCCGGCGGCCATGCCTTCCGGCGAGGCCGGCGTGGTCCGCGTGGCGCAGGGCGACATCGCGGTGACGGCGAACTAAAGGACCAGGCCATGGACGAGCTGAGCGAGTGGACCGACGAGCGCCTGGCGGGGCTGGGCTTCGAGGAGGCGCAGGCGCGCCTGGAGGCGGTGGTCGCCGAGCTGGAAGCCGGCAAGCTGCCGCTGGAGCGGTCGCTGGCGCTGTTCGGGCTGGGCCTGCGCCTGCGCGATCACTGCCGCAAGCTGTTGACAGCGGCCGAGACGGCGTTGGAGAAGCTGGTCGAGCGGCCGGATGGGGGTGTCGCCATCGAGGAGAGCGAGGCGCCACAGTGATCACCGTGGAACTCAAGGACCATCTGGCGCGTCGCGCGGCGCTGGTGGAGGCCGCCCTGGACCGCTGGCTGCCGCCCGCCGACGCCGCGCCCGCCAGGCTGCACGAGGCCATGCGCTACAGCCTCGAGGCCGGGGGCAAGCGGCTCCGGCCGGCGCTGGTCCTGGACGGCTGCGCCTGCGTCGGCGGCGACCCCGACCTGGCCTTGCCCACCGCCTGCGCGGTCGAGTGCCTCCACACCTACTCGCTGATCCACGATGATCTGCCGTGCATGGACGACGACGACCTCCGCCGCGGGCGGCCGTCGTGCCACAAGCAGTACGACGAGGCCACCGCGCTGCTGGCCGGTGACGCGCTCCAGGCGCTGGCCTTCGCCCTGACCGCGGCCAACGCCGGGGTGGCCGGCGTGAGCCCCGCGCAAGCCGCCCGGGCCGCCGCCGAGCTGGCCGAGGCCGCCGGCGCGCCGGGCATGGTCGGCGGGCAGATGCTCGATCTGCTGGCCGAGCACACCCGCCCCACCGAGGACCTGGTCGAGGCCATCCATCTGCGCAAGACGACCGCCTTGATCCGCGCCTCGGTGCGCTGCGGCGCGATCCTCGGCGGCGCCGACGAGGCGGCGCTGGCGGCGCTGGGCCGTTACGGCACCAGCCTCGGACTGGCGTTTCAGATCGTCGATGATATCCTGGACATCGAAGGCGACGAGGTCGCGTTGGGCAAGCCTGTCGGCAGCGACCTGAACCATGATAAGGCCACCTGGCCGGCGGTCCACGGTTTGGCCGCCTCCCGCGTCCGGGCGCGGGAGCTGGTGGCCGAAGCCATCGCCGCGCTGGCTCCGTTCGGCGACGCGGCCGCGCCCCTGGTGGCGCTGGCCGAGTTCGTCGAGCAGCGCCGCAACTGAACCGGAGCCGCTCCGGGGAGCAACCGATGAACCGAACGCCGAAACCGTTGTTGGATTCGATCCGCGGGCCGGAGGATCTCAAGGGACTGAAGCTGTCGCAGCTTCAGGAGCTTTGTGGCGAGGTCCGTCGGGACCTGATCGAGGTGGTCCGCGAACTGCCTTGCGGCGGCCACTTCGGGGCCAACCTGGGCACCGTCGAGCTGACCGTCGCGCTCCACTACCTGTTCGACTCGCCGGCGGACAAGCTGATCTGGGATGTCGGGCACCAGGCTTACCCACACAAGATGCTCACCGGCCGCTGCGACCAGCTCGGCACCATCCGCCAGACCGACGGCCTGGCGCCGTTCTGCAAGACCGCCGAGAGCGTCCACGATCCCTTCGGCGCCGGGCACGGCGGGACCAGCATCAGCGCCGCCACCGGCTATGCCGTGGCCCGCGACCTGGCCGGCGAGAACCACCACGTGGTGGCCATCATCGGCGACGGGTCGCTGACCGCCGGGATGTCGTTCGAGGGCCTGGACCACGCCGGCGGGCTGGACACGCGGCTGATCGTGGTGATCAACGACAACGGCATGGGCATCTCGCCGAATGTCGGCGCGCTGAGCCACTACCTGACCCAGATCCGGGTCAACAAGAGCTACAACCACCTCAAGGAGCGGGTCGAGAAGCTGCTCCACAAACTGCCGCTGGGCGACGAGGTGATCGAGGGCATCGAGCGCGCCGACATCACGTTGCGCCACGCCATCCTGCCCGCGGTCTATTTCGAGGACCTGGGCTTCGAGTACCTCGGCCCGATCGACGGCCACTCGCTGGACGCGCTGCTGCGCACCCTGACCTTCGCCAAGAGCCGGCAGCGGCCGGTGGTGGTCCACGCCATGACCGAGAAAGGCAAGGGCTATCCCGCGGCCGAGGCCGACGCCGGGCGGATGCACGCGGTCAAGCCGGCCTCCGGCGGACCCAAGGTGGCGGCTTACACCGACGTCTTCGTCGAAATGTTCGACCGGCTGGCCGAGCGCGACGAGCGGGTGGTGGGCATCACCGCCGCCATGTTGGACGGCACCGGGCTGGTCAAGGTCAAGGACAAGTACCCAACGCGGGTGCTCGACGTGGGCATGGCCGAGCAGCACGCGGTGACGCTGGCGGCCGGGCTGGCGATGGGCGGGCGGCGGCCGGTGGCGGCCATCTACTCGACCTTCCTCCAGCGTGCCTACGACCAGATCGTCCACGACGTGGCGATCCACAACGCGCCGGTGATCTTCTGTCTCGACCGCGCCGGCTGCGTTGGCAACGACGGCCCGACGCACCAGGGCATGTTCGATCTCGCCTACCTCCGCCACATTCCCAACCTGGTGATCATGGCGCCGAAGGACGAGAACGAGCTGCGCCACATGATGCACACCGCCCTGCTTCACACGGACTCTCCGGCGGCCGGGCCGATCGCGCTGCGCTACCCGCGCGACAACGTCTTCCAGCTCGAGCCGGCCCGCGAGTTGGAGCAGTTGCCTCTCGGTCGGGGCGAGCTGTTGCGCCAGGGCGAGGGCACCGCGGTGTTGGGGATCGGCGTGATGGCTTCCCTGGCCGACCAGGCGGCCGATGTCCTGGCGGCGGAAGGCCTCCGCCTGACGGTGGCCAACGCACGCTTCGTCAAGCCGCTCGACGCCGAGCTGATCGTCTCCCTGGCGCGGACGCACCAGCGGCTGGTGACGGTCGAGGACCACGCCGTGACGGGGGGGTTCGGGAGCGCGGTGGCCGAGCTTCTGGCGCCGCTGGGGCCGACTTGCGAGCTGCACCTGATCGGCGTGCCGGACGAGTTCGTCGAGCACGGCGACCGGGCCGACCAGTTGCGGCACTACGGGCTCGACCCGGCCGGGCTGACGGAGCGGCTGCGGGCCATCGATAAAGGTGAGTCGGCCGCCGGCTTGAAGCTGGTCGGGTGAGTCGGGTCGTGCAGGAGGATGGGTGCGTGGGTCGAACGATGGGGGTCCGAGCAATGACTCCGAACCGAGCGAGGACGACGATGACGAAGCGAATCGCCTGGGTGGCCCTGGCGGCCTGCCTGGTCTGCCCCTTGATGGCACGCGCGGACGACAGTGCCGCGGCGCGCTACAACAAGGGCGTCAAGCTGTATCAGGACGGCCAGCTCGCCGCAGCGACGGCCGAGTTCGAGGCGGTCCTGGCGGCCGATCCCAAGGACAGCACGACCATGGTCTGGCTGGCGGTCATCGCCCTGCGCCAGAACAACGCCTCGCGCGCGGTCGAGCTGTTGGAAAAGGCCGTGGCAATCAAGCCGGACGACAGCCTGGCCCACAACAACCTGGGCAACGCCTACCTGGCGCAGGAGCGGCTGGACGACGCCATCGCCGCCTACCGGCGCGCCATCACCGCCAACAAGAGCTATGCCGACGCGCACTACAACCTGGGCATCGCGCTGGCGCGCAAGGGCGAGATCGACGGCGCCCTGGCCGCTTACCAGCAGGCGGCCAAGCTGAATCCGGAGCCGGCCGAGTACCACAACAACCTGGCCAACGCGCTGAAGGCCAAGGGCAAGCTGGACGAGGCCCTGGCCGAGTACAAGCTGGCCCGCCAGAAGAAGCCCGACGACGTGACCTTCATGGTCAACAACGGTCTGGCGCTGTGGGACGCCGGGAAGCTGGCCGAGGCCGTGGGCGAGTTCGAGGCCGCGGCGCGGCGGCAGCCGGACAACTTCACCGCCCAGTTGTACCGCGGCATGGGCTACCTCAAGACCGACAAGAACGTCGACGCCATCGCGGCCTTGGAGGCCGCGGTGAAGCTCAAGCCGGACAACTTCTCGGCCCAGTTCAACCTGGGTTTGGCCGACGGCCGCGCCGGCGACGACGAGTCGCTGCGCAAGGCTTTGGGGGCCTACGAGCAGGCCCTGGCGCTGAAGGCCGACGAGGTCAACACGCTCAACAACCTGGGCTGGGTGTACTTCAAGCTCAACGACCTGGACAAGGCCGCCGAGTATTTCCAGAAGGCCATCGCCGCGTCGCCCGAGATGCTCCTGGCGCACAACAACCTGGCCTTGCTGTACAGCCGGAAGAAGGACTACCAGAAGGCCGAGGCGAGCTGGAGCAAGGTGGTCGAGTTGGACTCCAAGAACCTGGCCGGCTGGGTCCAGCTCGGCGAGGCGCGGTACTCCCTGGAGAAGTGGCCCGAGGCGACCGAGGCGCTGCAGAAGGCCGTCTCGTTGGGTAGCAAGGACGCCGAGGTGTACAACAAGCTGGGCCTGATCGACGAGAAGAACGGCCGTTACGAAGAGGCCGAGAAGATGTTCCGCAAGGCGCTCGAGATGGACGACAAGTACGCCATCGCCTGGAACAACCTCGGCGTCGCGTTGGAGAAGCAGAACAAGCTCGACGACGCCAAGAAGATGTACGCCAAGGCCCTCGAACTCGACCCGACCTACGAGCACGCGAAGTTCAACCTGTCGCGGCTCGAAGGCAACGGATGATGGCCGGGCCGTCGGCGATCCGGCCCCGCGCGGCGACCACGGTCGCCGCGCCTCGCTGAGTCGGCCGGAGCCCGCGATGAGCCCGGCGCCCAGGTCCATCGGCGTGCTCGCCGCCGGCCGGGCCGACGCGCTGGCCGCGGCCGCCCGGGCCGTCGAGTATCTGACCGGCCGCGGACTCGCGGTCCGGCTCGAGCCCGCTACCGCCGACCACCTCCAGCGACCGGGCGCGGCCGACTTCCTGGCCGTCGATCTGCTGATCGTGTTCGGCGGCGACGGGGCGGTGATCTCCGCGCTCCGCGCCGCCAGCGAGCGCGGCACGCCGGTGGTCGGGGTCAACTACGGCACCGTCGGGTTCCTCTCCGAGATCGAGCCGGACCGCCTGCTGGAGAATCTCGACGACCTGGCCGAGGGCCGGTACGAGGTCCGCTCCCGGCTGATGCTGGCCGCCTGCGTGCTCGACGACGAGGGTCGCGAGTTGGCCGCGGCGGTGGCCGCCAACGACGTGGTGGTCAAAGCCGGCGACCCGACCCACGTACTCGAGTTCCGGGTCGAGGCCGACGGGTACCTGATCGCCGAGTTCCCGGCCGACGGCCTGATCGTCGCCACGCCGGTGGGCTCGACGGCCTACAGCCTAAGCGCCGGCGGGCCGGTGGTGGTGCCCGATCTCCCGGCGTTGGTGCTCACGCCCATCTGTCCCCACACCCTCTCGACCCGGCCGCTGGTCCTGCCCGAGTCGATCCAGCTCCGCATCTCGGTCGAGGCCGTCGGCCGCCACCGGCAGGCGATGGTCTCGGTCGACGGGCGGAACAACTTCGAGCTGGTCCCCGGCGCCACGCTCACCGTCGGCCGCGCCGAGCGGCGGATGGCCATGATCGGGCTGCATCCCAGCTCGTTCTTCGACAGCCTGCGCGGCAAGCTGCGCTGGGGGAAGCCGAAGTAAGATGCTCGCGGAGGTCGAGATCCGCGATTTCGCCATCGTCCGCCAGGCGCGGGTCGAGCTCGGCGCCGGCCTGTGCGTCCTGTCCGGCGAGACCGGCGCCGGCAAGAGTTTGGTGATCGATGCCATCGCCGCCCTGTTGGGCGAGCGAGTCGGGCCCGACCTGATCCGCGCCGGCGCCGACAGCGCGCGGCTGACCGCCGTGTTCGACCTGGCTGATTCCCCGGCCGCCGCGGCCCTGCTGGCCGAGATGGGGCTGTCGCCCGGCGCCGACGGCCTGTGTTTGATTGCCAGAGAGCTCCAGCGCGGCGGCCGGACGCGCTGCGCCATCAACGGCTCGACCGCCACGGTGGCCATGCTCCGCCGGCTGGGCGAGACCTTGATCGATCTCCACGGCCAGCACGAGCACCAGTCGCTGCTGCGGGTGTCCGAACACCTCAAGCTGCTCGACGCCGCCGGCGGGCCCGGCCTGGCCGCCGTCCTGGCGCGCTACCAGACCGCCTACCATGACTGGCGCGAGGTCACCGAGACCATGGCCGGGCTGCGGCTGGACGACGCGGAGAAGGCCCGCCGGGTGGACAGCCTGCGTTTCCAGGTGGATGAGATCGAGGTCGCCGGGCTGCGTCCGGGCGAGGTCGAGGAGCTGCGCGGCGAGCGGTCGCGGCTGGCCCATGCCGAGCGGCTGGCCGAGGCGGCGGCACGGGCCTGCCGGGCGCTGGCCGAGGCCGAGGACCTGCCGCCGGCCGAGGACCGGGTCGCCGACGCCCTGGCGGCGGTGCGCGACATGGCGCAGTACGACGGCGATCTGGCGCCGCTGGCCGACGAGTTGGAGACGGCGCTGGCCGTCATCGGCGAGGCGGCGCGGGCGCTGGCCGGTTACGCCGAGGGGCTGGAAGCCGACCCGCGGCGGCTGGACGCGGTCGAGGCGCGGCTGGACCGAATCGAGCGCCTGTGCCGCAAGTACGGGGAGACTGTGGCCGAGGTGCTGGACTTCGGCGAGCGCGCCGCGGCCGAGTTGGCAGGGATCGAGCGCGGCGGCGAGCACCTGGCCGAGCTGGAGCGGCGGCGGGTGGCGCTCGAGGCGACCCTGGCCGAGGCGGCGGCGGCGCTGCGCCGGGAGCGGACCAGGACCGCCGCGGACCTGGTCACCGGCGTGACCGGGCATCTGGCCGAGCTGGGCATGGCCGGGGTGCGGCTGGTCGCCGAGCTGACGCCCAGGCCGCCAGACGCCGACGCGGTGGCGGTCGACGGCCAGCCGTGCGCGCTCGGGCCGGACGGCGCGGACGCGTTGGAGCTGCTGTTCTCGGCCAATCCCGGCGAGCCGCCGCGGCCGCTGGCGAAGATCGCCAGCGGCGGCGAGGTGAGCCGGCTGATGCTGGCACTGAAGTCCCAGCTCGCCGCCTCGGACCGGGTGCCGACGATGATCTTCGACGAAATCGACGTCGGCGTGGGCGGGATCACCATCCACCACGTGGCGGCCAAGATGGCCGCGCTGGCCGCCGCCCGGCAGGTCATCTGCGTGACCCATCACGCGCCCATCGCGGCCCGGGCCGACCATCATCTGGCGGTCGACAAGTCGCCGGACGAAGCCGGCCCGGACGTGGACATCCGCCGGCTGGCCGGCGAGGCGCAGGTCCACGAGCTGGCCCGGATGCTGGGTCGCCAGCCGCCCACCGAGGCCACCCTGGCCCTGGCCCGCGAGCTGCTCGACGAAGTCCACGCCTAAATTAGGGACGCCACCCTATTTATCAGTTGACTGATAAATAGGGTGGCGTCCCTAATTAATATCTCTAGCCGTCGCGCAGGCGGTCGATGGTCTCCTGCATCGCCCAGAAGTTCTCCATCGGCGTGCCTTTGACGATCTGGTTGCTGCACCCGACGACGATCCCACCGTACCGGTGCGCCGCAGCCATGGCCCGCTCAGTCTCGGCGATGACCTGCGCCTTCGAGCCCTGGTGAAGCGTCTGGGAGTTGACGCCGCCGAACAGGACCAAGTGCGGGTAGGTCTCGCGCAGCCGCGGCAGGTCCATGCCGGCCAGCTCGTCGAGCTCGTAGAAGCCGTCGACGTACGGGAACAGGTCCTCGGCCACCGGCCACAGATTGCCGTCGCTGGCATACTTGTGGAACTGGCCGTTGGTGTGGCAGCGTTCGGTCACGCGCCGGATGGCGGGCGTCCACAACGCGCGGTAGGCGGCCGGCGAGTAGAACGGCCCCTTGGGCGAGGCGAAGTCGCCGCCGCCGGACATGATCCTGATCCCCACCGCCGCCGCCGCATCGGCCATCTTCTCGCCGCGCGCCGCCTGGGCCTGCAGCAGGCGGCCGACCAGCTCCGGCTCCAGGGCCACCGCCTCGACCCAGGCCTGGGTCCGGTAGTCGACGTTGATGCCGACCCCGCCGGCGCGGACCGCCCGCTGGCCGTCGAAGTGCTCCCGCGCCCGCAGCGCGCCCTCGAAGCTGTTCGGACCGGGCTGGAAGGCGTCGAGGTGCGCCTCGGCGCTCTCGACGGCGCGCCGGATATCGGCGGCGGTCGGCTGGCGGACCGGCGGCCGGCGGTCGACGATCTGGTACAGCTCGCTGGCCGGGTCGAGCTGATAGGTGAGGTACTCGCCCTCGGGGTCGCCGTAGAGGAAGGTGTGTTCGTCGAGCCGGAGGTCCGGCTTCCGGTTCATCCGCCAGTAGGCTTCCCGGACCAGGTCCTGGTCGAGTTTCTCGGTCAGCCCGACGGCGTCCTGGAAGGAGCGTTCGACGTACTCGGCGTGGGCGTCTGGCCCGTGCCACAGGGCGACCGCCTCCTGGTACTGGGTGATCCCGCCGCCGACGTGGGCGTCGGGCCGGCCCAGGATCTGCGAGGCCACGGCGCTGCTGAACCCGGCGTGGAAGACCGGCACACGATCGTAGGGACGACCCTCGAAGGCCGCCAGAATCCGCTCACGAGGCGTCATGTCTCACTCACCTTGGCGTTGGGCGCCGGGGCGTCAGTTGGCCGATCGCCGCCTCACTCCTCGCCCGCCATCGCCAGCGCGGCGGCCAGGGCCAGCTCGAAGGCGGAGTCGGCCTCGTCGGCCGGGGCGACCGGCGCGGCGCCGGCCACCTCGGCGACCAGTTCCAGGGCCTGCCGGACGGCCGACACGGCCAGCGCCAGGGCTGCTTCGCCCGGTTCATCGTCCGTTCGGGCGCAGGTCGCCTCGACGGCGGCGAGTCGCGGCCCGAGGACCGTCCGGTGATCGCTCCAGGCGGCCGACAGGGCCAGCAGCCGAGCCGCGCCGGCCAGTCGAGCGGCGGCGCGTTGCCGGTCGCCCTGCGCCTCGCCGGCGCGGCGGTCGGATTCCTGGAAGGCGGTTGCCGCGGCCCGCTGAGCCTCCTCGCTGTCGGCCAGACGATGGCGGCAATGGAGCAGGCTGAGCAGCGCCGCCGAGCGCGCCGGAGAGGCCTCCGGCTGGGCCTGGAGATCGGCCACCAGCCGGCGGGTGGTCTCGAGCTGTTCGGTCTCGGCGCAGCCGGCCAGCGCCAGTAGCCCCAGGCCCGCGGCCAGGCCGGGCAGCGCAGCGTCAAGCCGTTCGGCCCCGTCACGGCCGGCCACCGCCTGGCCGTGCAGCCGGCGCAGGTGGTCGGCGGCGGACTGGAGGGCAACGCGCATGCTACCGTCCCGCTCGGGCGCCCCAGGAGGCGAGCAACGGCTCGCTCAACCCCGGCGCCGGTCCTACCCGTTGCGGCTCGCCGGCGGCGTCGCGGCCGAGCAGGTACAGTCCCGCGCCGCCCGGCGCCTCGCGACGGTAGAGCAGATAGCGGGGATGCCAGGCGTGGTCCGCGGGCTCGAACGACTCCGCCGCCAGGCTCAGCCGGCGCTGGAGCAGCTCGCGGTCGGTCTCGCCGCCGGTGCGTTGGGTCAGCGGCAGGGCGCGGCCGGTTTCCGGTTCGATCACGTACCGCTCGACCGCCACGGGCCGCGCGTCGCCGGTCAGCGGATCGCGGCGGTAGCGGGTCAGCGACGCCTCCAGCCGCCCGGCGGCGGTCCACCGCTCGACGCCCCAGACCGCGCCCGAGTCGCCCTTGCCGAGGCAGGCCCTCTGGATCCCGTCCAGGTCGTACAGGCAGATGTCCCGCGTGCCGCCGTCGGGCCAGGGCAGCGGCGGCTCGGCCGGCCGCGGCGTCTCGACCGCCAGCCGGTCACCGTTTGGCGACCAGGCGTACACCCCGGTGTGGATGATCCGCGCCCGTTGCCGGCCGGTGGCCAGCTCGACCACCAGCAGATCACGCACCGCCGAGGTGCCGACGTCGACCGCGATGCTCTTCCCATTCGGCGCGATGGCCGTGCCGGACAGGTACAGGTACTCGCCGCGCAGCAGCAGACGCGCGCTGCCGGCCGCCTCCAGCATCACCCGCCGCCCGTCGTCGGTGACGTAGGCGAACGCCGCCTGGAGCGGCGAGGCGGCCACCGAGCGGACCGGGCCGAGCTCGGCCAACTCGACCAGCGGCGGCACCAGGCGGCCGTCCGGCCCGAGGTCGACCCGGCGCAGGAGGTGATCGGCGCCGACGTAGTACAGCCTGGCGCCGGGCAGGCCGGCCAGCACCCAGCGGGCCAGCCGCTCGGGCCGCGGGATGGTCGACCGGGCCCGGAGGAACGACATCCGCGCCGCGGCGGTGTCCTCGGCGGCGAGCATCGCCAGCCCGCGCACGAACTGCGCGGCAGGGTCCCGGTGCAGCTCGGCCAGCGCCTCGAAGGCGGCGGCGATCACCGGCCTGACCGCCACGAACGGCTCCGACCATCCCACCGGCAACGATTCGGGACCGTCCAGGGCCAGGATCCGGTCGGCCGCGGCCTGGTAGTCGCCGCTCAGCACCGCCGCCACCGCCGCGGTCACCCGCGCGTCCGGGCCAGTCGAGGCACCGTGCTCGGCGAGCTGGTCTGCGAACAGCTCGGCCAGCATCTCGACCACCCAGCGGTTGCCTGCCGTGGCCGGTCCGGGCTCGGCCCGCTCCGCCTCGGCCGCCGCCGCGCGGGCCAGGCCCCAGAGATGCCCGGCGGCGTAGCGGACCAGCCGCTCGGTCGGCTCGGCGCCCGGCCCGGTCGGCCGGCGCCAGCCCAACTCGACGAAGCGCGTTCCGTCCCAGGCGTAGACCGGCAGCGACCAGTCGGTCAGCCGGTGGGCATGGGACCAGAGGTAGTGGTTGCCGGTGGGGTGGACGATCTCGATTCGCCCGTCGCCGTCGATGTCGGCCTCGAGTCGCTCGGTCTGCGCGGCGTCGGAGAGGCTGAGCAGAGTCACCAGTCGGCCGTCGCGGGCGGCGAAGACCTGGTAGGCCGTGGCGTGGGCGCCCAGCCCGCCGGAGAGCACCAGCTCCGGCACGCCGTCGCCGGTCAAGTCCCGCGCCGCCAGCTCGGCCGCGGCCGTGACCAGCACGGTCTTGATGCCCGTCGGCGGCAGACTCGGCACGCCCTGGCCATCGTCAGTGATCAGCCCGAGGCGGTACCGGCCCGGCAACGCGGTCTCGTACAGGACCGCCGTCTCGGGCCGCCCGTCACCGTCGAGGTCGACGTCGCAGCGGCCGGCCACGGTTGCCGGGGGTTTCGGGAACAGCTCGACCAGCGCCGCGTCGCTCACGGCCAGGGCGCCGTGCGCCAGGACCGCCAGCCAGACGGCCGGAGCCACCCCCATCCGCGGCATGCTCAGCCCTTGTAGCGCATGTTGTGCAGCAGGGCCTCGAAGTCCGCCACGTCGCGGTCGAGGTTGGCCTTCGGCGTCATCAGCATGATGGCGTGGTTCCAGCCGGGCGAGCGAATGCCCAGGGCGACCAGCGCCAGGTCGGCGCCGTTGTAGTTGCCTTGCGCCACGGCGACATGGGCCACCAGCTTGGCATTGCCGGTGTCCATGGCGGAGTCCTTGGTGATCTTGAAGCCCTTCGCCGACTTGCGCATTTCCGTGTACAGCTCGTCGGTGATGGCCTTCGGCGAGGGGTACTTGCCGCCGCAGCTATAGACCGCCATGGGCAGGTTGCCGGCGTTCTTACGCCGGAACGAGAGCACGTTGGATTCCTTGTCGAACTCCGCGAGCCAGCCCGCCGGGAAGGTGAACTCGACCCCGGACACCGGGTGGGTGAAGGTGGTCTGGGTCACCGGGCCGCCGGCCTGTTCGAGCCCGCCCACCACCTGTACGCCGCCGTCGCCGGTCTCGAGCTGGCTGCTGCCGGTCCAGGGGTCGTTGCGGAAGCGGAAGGTGTCGGTGCCCAGCGCGGCCATGGCCATCTCGAGGCGGGTCGAGCCGAAGGGATGGCTGCGGGTGAACTCCGGCTCCTTCTCCTTGGCGCCCTTCATCCGCCCCGCGACGTTGTCGATGGTGGCCAGGAAGCCGAAGGCGTGGATGGCGCCGCCCTCCCAGACGTTCGGGCTCTCGTCGGCGGCGCGTTGGAGATGGGCGATGGCGGCGCTGTCGGCGGCCACCTCGCGCTGCTGGATGCTGAACGGAGTCGCCGGGTCCTGCCCGCTCTCGCTGTGGCGCAGGTAGTAGTGCGCCATCTCGTGGGACATGACCAGGCCGATCATTCCGTAGAAGACCTTCTCGAACCGAGCCGCCTCGTCGGCATCGGCGAAGTTGACGGGCTCCGGCTGGGGCAGCGGCCGGCCGCGCAGCACGGCCTCGGCCAGCCGGCCGGAGTAGTCGGTCAGCCGGGCGCCCAGCGCCTCGGGCACCAGCTTCTGATTGCGCAGGCTGGTGTACTCCTGAGCCAGCGCGGCGAACGACTGCGCCAGGGCGGCGTGGAAGGCCAGAAAGCCGGGTCCATCGTCGTTGCGGCCCAGGGCGAAGGCATTGAACTCGTGGGTCGGGAGGCAGTACAGCGCCAGCTCCTTGACCCGCTCGCGCGGCCGCGCCGAGAGGTACTGGGAGAGGAACCCCTTTAGGTTGCGCAGCGCCGGCTGCAGCGTCCCGCAGGCGCCCAGCAGCTCGGCGTCGAGGCCGTCCTTCTTGACCAACTCGTTCCACAGTCCCTGGAAGTCCGACTTGGCGCCGCCGTAGAGCTTGGCCTTGGCCTGCTCGAAGGCCTGTTTGGCGTCGCTGTCGCCCTGGCCGCGAATCGGGAACGCGCCGTAGCTGCCGGCGACCACCAACTGCACCAGATCGTCCAGGTGCATGTTCGCGGCGTGGACCACCTCACCGTAGGCGAAGCCCAGGGTCCCGGTCTCCTTGCCGATCACCGCCATCACGTAGCCGCGGCAGGGGAAGCCCATGCGGCTGAAGCGAACGGTCGCCAGGCGAACGCGTGGCCGGCCTTCGGGGCTGGTGCGCGCCGTCACCTTCCACTGCGCGTACTGCTCGCCCCAGGTGGCCAGAGCGCCCTCGAGGAACTTGTCCGGGGTGGGGGCCTCGCGGTACTCGTAGAAGCCCAGCATGACCGTGCCGAGCAGGTCGTGGGACTTGTCCCGCTGCGCGCGGACCCCGTTCTCGACGTGGGAAACGGCCCAGTCGTCGGGCATCTTGAGCACCGCCTGGCGCTCGCCGTCGTCGTAGGTGTAGTCGGCCAGCGGCGGCATCAGGCCGGACGCCAGCGAGGCGGCCAGCGGCAGCGTCAAGACCCAGCGGGCAAGGGCGTGAAGCCGGCAGCTCATGCGGCCCATCGGACTCTCCTCGACGGCGCGGAACACGGGGTTTCCCAGGTCCCGCCCAACCATACGCGACGGCTTCCGGTGACGTTCCGCGCCCCGGTAACCGCCGCCTTGCGGCGCCGTAACGGCCGCCCGAAGATCAGGAGAAACGCCGTTGCAGGCGCCGGTCGGTCAAGACGGTGATGGTGTACAACGGCATCCCGACCTTGAACAGAATCCCCAGGGGGTACGGGTGCGGGAAGAGGTGGAACAGGGCCACCATGTCGAACACGGCGATCTGCACCGCCCGTTTCCGCGCCCACTCCTGCAAGTTGTACAGGCCGAGGGCCGTGGCCAGGTGCCAGCCCGCCATGGTCAGCAAGGCGATCCAGTACAACGGGACGTTGAACTGGTACGCCTTGTAGCAGGCGATCGCCGCCAGCAGTACCTGCCAGGCCGCGGTGATCAAGACCGGGGCCGGCCGCTCCTCGACCATGCCGTCTCCCGCCGCCACGCGGCGTCACCGCATTATCGGCTGACGCCGAACCGGTGTCAACGCGACCGACCGGCGCGCGACGGTATTACAATGGGGGCGCTGACCGGGGCCGCGACGGCACCGGTGGGAGTGGTCCATGGACGGCAGGGGTTGCGGCGCCGGCTGTCTGAGCACGGTGGGAGCGTTCTTCCTCGCCGTCGCCGTCAGCGCGCTCGCCGAAGGCGGGGCAGGCAGCTTGGCCGGGGCGATGTTTCTGCTGGCCTGCGCCGGCTTCCCGTTGTGGATGGCCTTCTCGCTCGTCGGCTCGATGCGCCGCGACGCGCTGGCGCGCCAGGAGCTGTCGCGCGAGCGCGCCGAGCGGGTTTGTCTCCAGGTCGCCGCCCGGAACGGCGGCCGGGTGACGCCGACCATGGTCGCTCTGAACAGCGCCGAGGTAACCGTCGCCGAAGCCAAGGAGATCCTCGATCGGCTCGCCCGCGGCGGCTTCTGTACCATGGACTCCGACGACCACGGCAGCGTCTTCTACCAGTTCGATCTGGGCCAGCGGCCGGCTGAGGCCGGTCAGGTGGAGCCGGACCGGTGGGTCGAAACCATGACCCGCCGCATGGCCGACAGCGGCGCGAGCGGCCTGCTCGACGCCGAACAGTGAGACGAGAGCCCATGACCAGCGACCTCCGTCCCGTCGATCTTGCCATCAGCCGCTCTCAAGCCACCTGCACCATTTGCTGGGCGGACGGCCGCCAGACCGTCGTGCCGCTGACCGAACTGCGGCGGATGTGTCCCTGCGCGACCTGCAACGACCTGCGGCAGCAGACCAATCCGCTGACCGTGCTCAGCGGGCCGGAGCCCAGCGCCGAGGTGTCCGGGGTCGAGGCGGTCGGGAGCTACGCGGTCCGGTTCCGCTGGGCCGACGGGCACGACACGGGGATTTACAGCTACGCCTACCTGCGCTCCCTGGGCGACCCGTCCGCGGCTCCGGATCAGGCCGATCGCTGAACCGATCTCAGCTTGCCGCCCATCCGAGGTATCATGTTCATGACCGGCTCATCCGCCATTGGAGATGAACCGTGGACAAGACCGAACTCGTCATCTGGGCGATCGCCGGACTGCTGTTCCTGATCTGGTTCGTCCTGCTATGGTTCGACCAGGGAGCCTGGATCCACGCCCTGCTGATCGCCGCGTTGCTGCTCGGGGTGTTCGACCTGCTCAGCCAGAAGCAGCAGTCGGCCGAACGCAAGGCCGCGCGCTGAGCCCGCCTCAGCGCCGCTCGTCAGACTCCGCCAGGCGCTCGAGGATCTGCTTCAGATCCTCGGCTCGCGACGCGTGGCAGACCAGCAGCGCGTCCGGCGTATCGACCACAATCAGGTCCTCGATCCCCAACACCGCGACCAGGCGATCGGCGGCGTAGACCAGCGAGCGGCGCGCGTCCACCGCGACCACCTCGCCGCGGGTGACGAGGTCGTCGCCGGTGGCCGCGGCGACCACCTCGCGGAGCGTCCGCCAACTGCCCAGATCATCCCAGTCCAGCGCCGCCGGGATGGTCAGCACCCGGCCCGCCTGGCTCTCCGGCTCGAACACCAGGTGATCGATCGGCAACTTGTCGAACCGAGGGTACTCGAGCGCGATCACCGCCTGCGCGTCGGGCGTGCCGAGGGCGGCCTGAATGCGGCGCAGGCCGGCGTGGAGAGCGGGGGCGTAGGTCTCGATCCGGCGCAGCATGGTGTCCGCCCGGAAGACGAAGTAGCCGGCGTTCCAGAGGTAGCGGCCGTCGGCCGCGTACTCGGCGGCACGCTCGGGCGACGGCTTCTCCTCGAACCGCTCGACCGGCAGCACTGCCAGGGATTCGTGGTCCGCGCCGGCCGCGGTCTTGATATAGCCGAAGCCGGGGTTGCCCCAAGTCGGGCTCAGGCCGATGGTAACCAGCTCCTCGGGCCGCTGGCGGACGGTCGTCTCGGCCAGCCGCAGCGCCTCGACGAAGCGGTCCGGCCGGCCGATGACGTGATCTGCGTGGACCGTGGCGACCACCGCCCGAGGGTCGGCGCGCTCGGTGACGGCGGCGGCCAAGCCGATGGCTGGGCCGGTGTTGCGGCCGACCGGCTCGAGGATCAGGTTGTCCGCGGTCAGCTCGGGGAGGTGAGCCAAACAGAGGTCGGCCAGGTCGCGGGTGGTGGCGACGCGGATGTCGCGCGGCTCGGCCAGAGGTCGGACGCGCTCCCAGGTCTCGCGGAGCAGGCTGCGGTCGCCCACCAGCGCCTGGAACTGCTTCGGCTCGGCCCGGCGCGACATGGGCCACAGCCGCGTGCCGGAGCCGCCGGCCATGATGACGAGGTTCACGTCACCCTGCCGGCGCCGGCGCGGGTGTGGGCGCCGGCTCGGGCGCCGGCGCCGGGGCGGGCGGCGGTTCGACGCCCGGGGTGGTGCCGGGCAGGACCGGCTCGGTCGCCGGCGGCGGCGCGGGCTCGGTGCCGGGCACCGCCGGCGGCCCGGTCGGCTCGGCCGGGCTCTTCTCCTCTTTCTCCTCGATGTTCACCACGACCCGTTTGACGTTGTACCACTGCGAGATGTCGTGGTCGATGAACAGCCGGCAGACCTCGGCATCGACCACCTGGCCGTCGTCGTCCTCGCCGTGCACGCCGCCGACCAGATCGACCACGTCGCCGGTCTCGCTGCGATCCTTCTCGAAGTCGTAGAAGGTGGCCATGCCGGCGGTGCCGCGGCGGGTCTTCTGTTCGAAGCGGATCTTGGTGTTCGGCAGCCGCGGCTGCGCCACCCCCTTGCGGTCGCCCTTGCGGTACCAGTAGGTCAGCCGATCGCAATACAGCGTGGTCTCGTCCTTCTTCGCCTGCTCCACGTCGTCAGCGCCCTCGGCCGCCTTTTCCTCCGGGGTGTGGACCACCACCACGTGGTTGTCGATGACGGCGCGCTTCTCTTTGGTGAACACGTACCCGACATCGCCGGTGACCACGTTTTCCGGCTTGGGGATGGTATCCAGGCCGTTCTTCTTGACCAGCTTCCCGGTGACGATCTTCAGGTCGCCGGTGACGGTGGCGATACCGGTCTCCTCGCCGGAGTAGTCGACCGCGTTGCAGTAGATGATCACCTCGTCGTCGGGGATGACCATCTGCAGCCGGCCGCGGGCCACGACACTGTTTTCGGGACCCTTGATCTTGACGATGCTGTTGGGGTCGAGGTAGTCGATGTAGGCCTTCTTGCGGTCGCTCTCGGGCTTGGCCGGGGCCAACGAATCGGGCTCGGCGGCGCCGGCGGCGTCGGGCGGGGGCGGCGCCAGAGGCTTCGGCTCGGTCGGCCCGGCGTTGGCGGCGGCGTCGCTCTTGGGCGGCTTCGGCCCGCCGGGCTTGGCGCCCGGCTCCTCGGCCGGCGCGCCGCCGACCCCGGCGTCGCGGTTCGCCGCCGGCGGCTCCTTGGCGCCATCGGCCGCCGGCTCCTTGGCCGGCGGATCGTCGGCGAGGCCCGGCGTCAACGCCAGCAGCAGCGCCAGGACGGCCGGCAGCCGCAGCCGTCGCCACTTGCCCCGCGACGCCCGATCCCCGTCAGCGCACTCAATCACGGTCACTCCTCGCCGCGCAGATTGAACTCCGCCCGACGCGGTGATTCAATCTGCATCTCGTCGGTGCCCCGATCATAGATCACTTTGGCGGCTCGCGCTTGCTCGCCTGCCTGGTTCCAGACTCGCACGCCGCCGGACAGAATCAGGGTGTCTCGTTCTTGATCAAACGTCATCCGGGCCGCGGTCCCTTCACGGTCCTTCTGCCGAAACCGCGGCGAGCCGGTGGCCACCGACACGCGCGCGCCGGCGGCGAAGGTATGGACCAGCCGCGCGCAGGTGATGGTCACCGGCAGGTGGCGCGCCGCGCGCAACTCGTCGTCGCCGGCCGCGGGCCGTTGACGGGGTTCGTGGAGGACGCGCACCCGGCCGGTGAGCACCGCGCGGCTGGCTTCCAGATCGACCTCGGCCCGGCTCGCGGTGGCGGTGATGGTCCCCGAGCGGAGCGTCACCGGCCGGGTGGCGACCGCCCGCCGGCGGCCGGCGGCGTAGACGAAGGTCAGCCCTGGCGCGGTCATCTGGACCGGCTCCTGTCCCGGCTCGGTGTGCGTCAGCTCGACCGGCCCGCCGAACCGGGCCCGCTTCGCGACCGTGTCCACGTCGGCCCGGGGGGCGGTCAGCAGGTTGGCCGGATCGGTCAGCCTGAGCCGGCCCGAGGCCGTGATCCGTTTGGTCTGGTGCCCGTCGTAGACGGCCCGGTCGCAGGAGATCTCGACCCGGTCGGCGGGCACGCTGAGGAGCACCCCGCCGGTCAGCAACGACCCGCCGGTGCGGGCGTTGACCGCCAGGCTGCCGCCATCCCCAACGCCGAGGATGATCCGTTTGGCCTCGTTGCCGCCGCCCGCCACCGCTGAAGCGTCGCCCATGACGGTCAGCCTGGCGGGCCCAACCATGGTCAGCCGCGGCTCGTCGAGCCGGGCCGACAGACTCACCGCGGCGAACGAGTTGGGTCCCTGCCGCCCGGTGACCGGATCAGGCATTTCGAGCCGTTTCTCGCGCGGCCAGTAGAACAGCCGGTCGGTGCTGATGTCGGCCGCGGCGGCGTCGGGACGGCCGGGGTCGCGCCACGAGAAGTCGCTGATCTGGGGCACCACCATCCGGCCGGTCGATTCGAACCAGTACAGCGCCTCGGCCCGGAAGCTGAGCCCGCGCGGCGAGGTGATCAGGATATGTCCGCGGGCCGAGACGTTGTGGGTGCGGGACTCGAACCGGGCCAGGTCGGCCTGCATCGCGGCCTCGACCACGCCGCGATCGTAGTACTGGCCCTGGTCGAGTCCGTAGACCAGGTAGTCGCCCGACTCGAGCACGTCGGCGCGGCGGGCGTGGAACTGCCAGGAGACCTCTCCGCGGCGGGTGCGCACGCGCTCGACGTGATCGTGGAGGACCATCGCCGGGAGTTGCGCCGGCACCGGCGGCGCGGCCGGCTGGCCAGAGCCCTGCCGGCGCGCCTCGGCCCAGACGAAGGCCAGCAGCAGCGGCCCGACGCTGGCGGTCACGACCAGTACCCAGCGTCGCGTGGTCATGGCCGCCCGGCCTGCCCCCGAGCCCTATTGCAGGGCGTCGAAGTCGGGCGGGGGCGGCGGCTGCGTGACGTTGCCGAGGCTGCCGCCGCTGTGCGCCATCTGCACGTTGACCACGGTCGTGGTCGCATCGTTGACCTGCGCGGTCGAGTTGTCGTAGCCGGTGAGCTGGAAGGTGACGATCAGCGCCGTGGTCGGCAGACCCTGGAGCAAGAAGCTGCCGTCCTGCAGGCTGATGGTGGTCTTGCCCGACGAGCTGACGGTCACCCCCGGCAGGGCGGTCAGCGTGGAAGCGTCGACCACCTTGCCGCTGATGTCGCGGGTGCCGCCGGTGCCGCCGCCGCCCCCGCCGCCGCCCCCGTCGCCACCACCGCCGGTATCGCCGCCGCCGCCCCCCCCGCCGCCGCACGCCACCAGGGCGAACATGAGAACGACGGCCGCGGCCAGCGCGCCGCCACGGCCTCGTCCCGAGCTGAGCCACGCAAACATATCCGCTGTCCTCCTGGGCGTGCGACCTATCCCGCCGTGTGGCGTGAGGGTCCAGCTATCTTAGCACACGCCACCCCGCGCCGACAACCACCCCGAGCCGCGAATCAGCCCGCGGGCGCCAGTACCAGATTCACCTGAAGCCGCTCGTCCTGACTCACTACCGTCACCTCTTGAGACGCCACCAGGCCCCCGGACGTTGCCGACAGGGTGAAGGTTCCCACCGGCAGGAACAACCCGAACGCGCCGTCGGCGTCGGTCGTGGTCCGGGAAAACTCCTGGTTGTCGGCCTTCCGGGTGGCCACCACGGCCACCCCGGCCGCGGCCGCGCCGCCGGTTTGCTTGAGCGTCCCGACGACGTTGCCGGGCAGCGCCGACGGCGGCGTGATCAAGGCCACGGTGCGCATCGGCACGGTCGCCGTTTGCCCTTCCGCCGAGGCCGTCAGGGTCCCGTTCGCGCCCGCCGCGCCGGCGGTGAACAGACCATTGGCGTCGATGGTGCCCAGCGCCGGGTCGGACAAGGACCAGGTCGCCGGCACCGCCACCTGGTTGCCCTGCGCGTCGCCGACCACGGCCCGGAACTGACGGGTGGTGCCGGCCTCCACCTCGACCGGGTTGCCGACGGGCAGGATGCTCAGCCCGACGATCGACCCGATCACGGTCACCTCGGCGGTGCCTGCCGGGGCCAGGCCAACCGTCGCCGTGACCTCCCCGGTGCCCGCCGTCAGACCGGTGAACACGCCGCCCGAGGTGATCTTGCCCAACTCGCCGGAGCGCCAGTCGACCAGCAGGTTGGGCACCTCCTGCTCGAAGAAGTCGAGCGCGGTGGCGGTGAAGGTGGCCGTCTGGCCGGCCAGCACCGAGGCCGAAGCGGGCGCGACGGTGACGCTGAGAATGCCCGGCACGATCAGCAGCGGCACCTCGACCTGCAGGCCGAAGGTGGTTTCCTTGACCAGGATCGACCCGCGCAGGCCCTCGGTCGGCTCGGCAGCGGTGGTGAACACACCCTTCTCCGTGTCCAGCGTGCCGAACTTGGCGGCGATCACGTCGGCGGCCTCCTTGGCCAGGGAGTCCGGCGGCACCAATGCGTAGGTGTACTGGGGACTCGAGACGTTGACCACCGCCGGGGTGAGGGTCAGCACCTGAGTCGCCTCGACCGAGGCCTGGTTCGGGACCACGGCCAACGAGCGCTGCACCGGAGTGCTGTTGCCACCGCCACCGCCACCGCCGCCGCCGCCACCACCACAGGCGGTCAGCGCCGCCGTCAGGGTCACCGCCGAGAGGGTCCAGAACCGTTTCGCCACCGTCATGTCACCTCTCCACCCGGACCAGGCGGGTGGTCCGCACTTGCCGGCCATCGGGCGCCACGGCAACCAAGTCGAGTCGGTACAGGCCATCCGGCAGCGGCCGGCCTTGACCGTCCACCGCCCGGAAAGACACATCGTTGAGTCCGCGCGAGGCCACCTGGCGGGTGGCCAGGGCATTGACCAGCCGGCCGGACTGGCTGTGCAGCGTCACCGTCACCTCGGCCGGGGCGGTCAGGTTGTAGCTGACCGTCCCGCCGCCACGGCCGGTGCGCAGCTCCAGCGAGGTCACCACCAGCGACGACGTGGCCGAGCGGTCGGCGGTGACGCGGAAGGCTCTCCGCCCGCCGCGGCCGAGCTCGAAGCGGTACGAGCCGGTCGCGCGCAGGAACCGCCGGGTGCCGGTCTCCAGATCGGTCAGGACCAGCGACACATCGGCCGGGACCGTCGACAGGTCGGGCCAGGAGAGGGTCACCTCGCCGGCGCCGAGGTTGCTCTCGACGTCGAAGTCCCAGGCTTTCGGCGCGCCGTTGCCCTCGCGCAGGTCGACCGCGTAGCGCCCGGTCCGGCGGCCCCACGCGGTCTGGGGGAACGACACCGAGAGGGTCGGCCCGAACGGCGGCGGGCGCTCGAGGTCAAGGAGCGAATACCCGTCGGCCGCGTCCGGCGCCACGCCGAACGAGGCCAACCGGTCGCGGTAACCGCCCGAATCGGCCACCAGGCCGACCCGCCAGCTCAACGGATCGGCTGCGGCGCGACGGCGGTGCCGGGCGGCCCGGCCGCCGCCCACCACATTGGGATAGATCACCGTCGCCCCACGCTCGTCGAGGATGTTGATCCAGAAGCCCTCGTACGGGGTCAGGATGGCGTCGGCCGGGACCAGCTCGTAGCTGGAGGTGGTCCGGTTGTAGCGGAAGATGCCGCTGGACAGCAAGCCGCGCGTCTGGGCCTCGGACAGGCTCAGCTCAGCGGTGCCGTCGGCCGCCTGGACCTTCACGTCGCCGACCAGGAAATTGAGGTCGGTGTAAGGATTGCCGATCTGCTGCCAGCCCGGCGGGTAGTGCTGCCGGAACGGCCGGTCACGGCTGGCATCGACGCCCTGGAAGTCGAGGGTGACCGCCTCCTTGGCCTGCAGCCAGTAGGCGTATCCGGGCCGGAACGGCGGGGTATTCGGCCACAAGCGGTAGATGCTGCCCAACCGGTACGGCTCGAACGAGGTCACCGCTCCGTCGGCCCGGGCCAGGAGCAGGTCGCCCACCTGCACGCCCAGGATCTCGGCCACCGTCTTGCGGATGGCGAAGGCCGGGACGGTGACCATCGACAGACCGGCCGGGATATCCTGCTTGAAGGCCCGGAAGGTCTCCGGCGGCGTTTCGAAGACGATCACCGCGTCGCCCGTCTCGGCGTCGGCGCCTTCGCCGATGATCCCCAGGTACATCAGGTTGCGGCGCTCGACCACTTCCTGCGACCCGCCGCTGGTGTCGGGAGTCCAGGTCAGGGTGGCCTTCACCGGCGCCGCCAGGGTGACCGGCAGCCGGGCCTTGAAGGCGCCCTGGATGACCTTGGCGGTGACCGGCTCCTGGCCCTCGATGGCGATCTCCAGCGAGCCCTGGAAACCATTGGTGACCAACCCGTAGACGTGGTTGCGGATCTGGGAGTCGTCTACGGCCACGTCGTTGGGGAACCAGACCAGCCGCTCGAGGCCATTGACCGCCACCAGCACCTCGATCCGCTGCTGCTGGACGAACTGGTCGCCGGCGATGTTGAAGAACAGCGGCACGGCGCTGGCGATGCCGGCCGGGTTGCCGGCCTCGCCCACCTTGGCCTCGAGGGCCGAGGGACCCGAGGCGCCCTCGACCGCGGGGTCGAGGTCCAGGCCGTCGTAGGCGGCGTAGCCGAACCGGACCGTGCCGGTCAGCGGCCGCTGCTGGTTGGTCGAGCTGGTCTCGAAGTGGTAGACGTTCATCGGCAGCGAGTTGGTCGGCTCGCCGGTGATGAAGTCTTTCTGCGGGATGTTGAACACGTACAGCTTGGCGCCGGGCAGGACCGCGGTATCGAAGACGTGCTGGCGGCGGTACCAGTCGTCGAAGGTGCGGCCCTCGACCTGCGGCGCCACGGCGCGCATCAGGCTCTTGAGCTGCGGCACGCTGCCGGCCGTCGCCGAGGCCGTGGCGAACCGGGCGTAGTAGGCGTCGTTGAAGCGGCTGAACAGATCGGGCGATTCGGCATAGGCTTTCAACCAGGCGGCCTGCGCCAGGTAGGCGCGGATGGTGCCCATCCCCTCGAGCATGATGGAAGCCTCGCTGCCGGAATCGGCGCCGAGGAAGCTGGGCGATTCGAGGCCGGGCTGGTTGAGCACGTCGTAGGCGGTGAACAGGAGCGCGAAGTCGCGGGCGAGGAAGCCGAACTTCGGCCGAGTCTGGGAGATGGCCAGCAACTGGGCGGCTCGGGCGAGGCCGTCCTCCCAGGCCTCGAAGTACAGGAAGGCGTCGTCGTGGTAGGCTTTCAGCACGGCGTAGGTCAGGACGTACAGATCGTAGTCGTCGATGGGCGTCAGGCTAGGGTCGGCGCTGTCGACGTCGCGGAGGAGCTCCAGCCGCACCTGGTTGGCGGAGGCGTCGTAGACCGCCATGTTGAGCGAGTTGAGCGAGGGATCGTGAACCACCTTGACGCCCAGGTTGAAGGCCGGCGGGCCATAGATCCGCAGCAGGGCCGGCTCGATTTCCTGAAGGAACGAGGCGAGCTGGGCGCGCTGCGTGTCCGACCAGGCCCGGGCGGTGGTGTCGCCGGGCGGGACGGTGTAGTCGAAGGTCAGGCGGTTGCTGTCCTGGCCGATGGTCCCGGTTTGCCGGCCGCGGTCCAGGTCGGGCTGGAGCAGCCGGCCGCCCTGGCGCAGCACGACCGTCTGCGGCAGCGCCGGCGGCGGCTGGTTGGCGGGCAGGAGCCGGCGGTCCTGCAGCAGCTTGAACCAGGCCGGGACGCGCCGGCCGACGCCGCGGCTGGCGGGTTGCCGCAGCCGGCTGGCGCGTTCGATGGGCCGGGCGGGATCGGCCACGTCGACCACCACGCCGCCCAACGGCCCGTCGGCCACGGAGTCGTACGACCGGTTGACCAGGTTCCGATACCCGTTCTCGGCGCCCGCCGGCCAGGCCAGCCAGGCCACCACCACGGCGATCGCGCCGACGGCTCGTCTCATCCGCGTTCGCTCCCTCACGCCCGGCCGCCTCGACCGGGGCACCGCCACACAGCCTGCAACGCACCACTCGACCAGGATGTTCAACCGGATCGCGTCCGTTCAGGGTGCGGCCCGCCGCGCGATCCGTCCACCACCCGCGCGGACCGTGTCCTGGCCGGGGCCCGGCCGCCGGGGTGTCGGCCATGAGGCGGCCCCGCGAGGCCCTGGTGCTGGCCGCCCACGGCAGCCACAAGAACGCCGGCAGCGGCGAGCCGGCGCGCGAGTTGGCCGCCGCGCTGGCCGGCGTCGGTCGCTTCGACCAGGTCGTCGCCGCCTTCTGGAAGGAGTTCCCCTCGCTCCGCGAGGTGCGTTACCTGGTCGACGCCGAGGTGGTCTACGTGGTCCCGTTGTTCATGGCCGACGGCTACTTCGCCGCGCGGGTGGTGCCGCGCGAGCTGGAGCTGGACGGGCCGGTGACCGAACGGGAGGGGGTCCGGATCCACTACACGCCGCCGGTCGGGACCGACCCGCGGATGACCGAGGTGATCGCCGCCAGGGCGCTCGAAGCGGTCGGCGACGCGGTCCGGCCCGACGAGTTGGCAGTGGTCGTGGTCGGCCACGGCACGGTCCAGAATCGGCAGTCGCGGCAGACCGTCGAGGACCACGCCCGGCGGCTGGCCGAGCGCGGGGTGTTCGCCGAGACCGCCGCCTGCTACCTGGAGGAGGCGCCGCTCGTCTCCCAGGCGGCCGAGCTGGTCGCCGCCGAAAACCTGGTGGTGGTCCCGCTGTTCGTCGCCGACGGGCTGCACACCGACGAGGACATCCCGCGCCTGCTCGGCCTGAGCCGCCGGCCCGACGGCGCCTGGCAGGTGCCCGGCGAACTCGGCGGCCGGCGGCTCTGGTATACCTCGTCGGTGGGCACCAGCCCGGCGATGGTCGAGGTCATCCTGGCCCGGGTCGAGCAGGCGCGCGAAGGGCGGTACCAATGAGCCGGCCCCGCTGGGCGGACGACTTCCTCGACCACCTGCGTCGCCACGAGACGATGGATTGGCTGGAGGTGCGCATCACCCGGGACGGGGACGGGCCGACTTATCGCCTGCACCACCGGCTCGATCCTCCGGGCGCCGACCTGACCCCCGTCGACGACTGGCGCGAGCTGGCCCGGACCGCCGCCGCCGGCGACTACCGCCCGCTGCCGACGGCTCCCGACCTGCGGCGCGGCTGGTCCGCCGCCGGGCTGACCGAGGACGCGCTCCTGGCCGCGCTGGAGATTCTCTATCCCGCCGCCATCGCGCTCTGGAGCGCCGAGCGGGCGGGCCGGCTGGAGCCGGTCTCGTGGCGCGCGGTGCAGCGGCGCCAGACCGGTCAGCAAGGCTTGCTCAAACGGCTCGACGACGCCGATCTGCGGCTGGCGGTCGAGGCCCACTGCGCCGGTGGGTGTCTCCGGCGCGTGGTCTGGTCGCTCGACGGGGAGCAGCCGGCGGCGATGCCCGGCGCGGGCCGGGTGCCCTGCCCGGAGGCGTGCAGCCTGCTGCTCTCGTTCGCCAGAGAGCTGGTCGGCTGGCGGCGGGGCGAGACGGTCGAGACCGACTCCCCGGCCTGGCGGCGCCTGCTGGCGTTGCAGGAGGAGCACGGCGCGGGTTGAAAGCCGGCCGGCGGCCCGAAGGGAGGCACACGGATGGAGTTCGAGGGGATCAACCCGGCGATGTTCACGCCGTTCAGCGACGACGGCGACGCCATCGATCTCGACCGGTTGCGGAAGCTGATCGCGTTCCTGCTGCCGCAGGGCGTCAGCGGGCTGTTCGTCTGCGGCAGTACCGGCGAGGGCGTGCTGATGTCGCCGGAGGAGCGCGAGCAGGTGGCCGAGGTGACCCTGACCGAGGTCGCCGGCCAGGTCCCGGTGATGGTCCACGTGGGCGCCGCCGCCACCCGTGACAGCGTCCGCCTGGCGCGCCACGCGGCCAACCATGGGGCGACCGCGGTGAGCAGCATTCCGCCGTTCCCGTTCCCGCTCAGCACCCGCTCGGCCTACGAGCACTGGCGGCGCATCGGCTGCGCCACCGACCTGCCGCTGTACATTTACTACCTGCCGGCGATGACCGGCTTCCGGTTGGGCGACCAGGACGCCACGGCCCTGTTGGGCATTCCCAACCTGGTCGGGCTGAAGTTCACTGATCCCAACTTCTTCGTCATGCGCAACCTGATCGATCTCAGCGGCGGGCGGCTGCGGATCCTCTCCGGTCCCGACGAACTGTGCCTGCCGGCGCAGGTGATGGGCGCCACCGGGGCTATCGGCTCGACCTACAACTGGATGGGTCCGCTGTACGTCAAACTCTACCGCGCCTGGCGCGCCGGCGACCTGGCCACGGCCCAGGCCTGCCAGTACCAGGCCAACGCGTTCATCCGCATCATGTACGTGTACGAGCGGATCGCCGGGCAGAAGGTGATCATGGACATGCTGGGCGTTCCCTGCGGGCCGACCCGGCACCCGATCCATCCGGTCAACGCGGAAGAGCGTCAAAACCTTTACAGCGCCCTGGAACGAGAGGGGCTGTTCGAGGTTCACAGTTCCTAGGAGCGGCGCGAGGGCGCGGCGGGTGAAGGCGGCAGCGTGAGATCTGGAGCATGGCTGGGGCTGGTCGCCTGCTTGGCGGCGGCTTGGCCACCGTCTGGCGCGGCGGGCGCGCCGGTGGTGGTGGTCGAGGACGCCTCGGCCGACTCCGCCTACGACGTGTTCGTCCGCACCAGCTTCGTCAAGCGCGCCTTGAGCCGGGCCGGGCTGGCGTACGAGGCGCGGCCCGACGCCGTGCTGGAGACCGGCGCCCTGGACGGCCAGGCGCTGGCGGTGCTGCCGGCCAACCCGTCGCTGGGGCCCGGCGCGGCCGAAACTCTGCGGCGGTTCGTCGCCGGCGGCGGCCGGCTGGTGGTCTTTCCCCCGGCGCCCGAGTTGCTGCGCGGCCTGATCGGCGTGGACTCCGTCGACCGACCCGCCTCGGCGCGGGACGATCGGCTCAGCAGCCTGGTCTTCGATCAGGCCGCGCTCGAGGCGCTGCCGTCGACCTGGCACCAGCTCGACTGGACCTATCAGGGCTTCGAGCCGGGGCCGGAGGCCAGGCTGTTGGGGGTCTGGGCCGGCGACGACCAGGGTCTGAACGGCCGGGCGGCAGCGGTCATGACGCGCTACGGCGCGTTCGTCGGCGGCGCGCCGCAGGGCGACGACCGGCAGGCCGAGGCCCAGCTCCTGCTGGCCGTCGCCTGCTACCTCCGCCCGGACCTGTGGCGTCGGGCGGTGCCCGGCATCCTCCACCAGGTCGGCGCGGTCGGCGACGCCGCCTCGCTGCGCGAGGTGCGGCGTCGGGTGGAGGCGCCGGGGCTGGCCCCGGACCGGCGCGAGCTGGCCTGGCGTGCTTTGTCGTCGGCCATTCTCAAGGCGCAGCAGGGCCGGCGCGGGTACGAGTCCGCCGTGGCGCAGTCGACGCTGCCGGCCGGCCGGTCACCCACGGCCACGCCCACCGCGCGGTACCTGCCCGCCGCCCTCCTGGGTTGGGAGGCGCAGGTGGCCGCCGAGCAGGCGTATTACCTGGCCCAGACCTCGCGGCCGAACGAGTTTCGCGGAGTGTGGATGCAGCAGGCCGGCGACCTGCGGCAGTGGGGCTGGCAGCGGATCGTCGCGGCGCTGCGCGAGAACAACGTCGACGCGCTGTTCTACAACGCCGCCAATGCCGGGTACGCCAACTACCCCAGCCGGATCCTGCCCCACGTCACGGTCGAGGGCGACGACCCGCTGGCCGAAGTGGTCCACTGGTGCCGCGAGCTGGGCGTGCAGTGCCACGTCTGGCTGATGTGCAACTACCTCCGGCCGCTTACCCCCGCCGCGTTCTTCGCCGAGTTGGCCGACGACGGCCGGCTGCAGCGGACCGGCGGCGGCCAGACGCTCAACTGGCTGCGGCCGTCCGACCCGCGCAATCGCGACCAGGTGGCGCGGGTGGCGCGGGAAATCGTCGAGCGGTACGACATCGACGGGCTGCACCTGGATTACATCCGCTACTCGCCCGACGGCGACTACGGCGAGCCCGAGCGGGCCGCGTTCGAGGACTGGCTGGGCAGCCCGGTGGCGAACTGGCCGGACGACACCGCCCTGGGCCAGCCGTTGCGCACCCGCTGGGTCGACTTCCGCGTGGCCCAGGTCAACGAACAGGTCCGCGCCGTGGTCGAGGCGGTCCGGGCGGTCCGGCCGGCGGTGCGGGTCTCGGCCGCGGTCTACCCGATCTGGACCGACGCCCGGTTCCGCGTCGGGCAGGATCCCGAAGCCTGGGCCGCCGCCGGGTGGGTCGACTTTCTGTGCCCGATGAACTACCACACCAACGACACCACCTTCTTCCGGTACCTGACCGTCCAGCAGCGGGCGGTGGGCAGCTCGGTCCCGCTCTACCCCGGCATCGCTGCCTGGCGGCAGGAGAGCCCGGCCGAAACCATCGCCCAGATTCTCCGGCTGCGCAACATGTCCATGTCGGGCTACGTCCTGTTCCACCTCGACCGGCGCATGGTCCGCGAGTGGCTCCCGGCGCTCCGGCTGGGCGTGGCCGCGGCGCCGGCGGCGCTCGGGCCGGCGACCGGGATGGCCTTCGCCGGTGGGGCCGTCGCGACCGCGCGCGACGGCGACCCCGCCGTCAGGAGCCGGCCATGAGACGATGGCTGCCGGTCTGTCTGTGCCTCGCCTGCGGCTCCGCGCGGGCCGTCTCCGTGGCCGAGATCGTCGAGCGCAACCGGCAGGTGCTGGCCGGCGTGACCGACTTCTCGTGCCTGATGACCTTCACCGTCCGCTCGACCGACATCCGCGTCCCGGACACGCGGCTCCGCATCTATTTCAAGAAGCCGGATCGGTTCAAGCCCGAGGCGGTCGATCAGGACTTCGCCGTCTTGCCGAACACCTACCGCTTCGCCATCGGCAACGTGCTCGAGCGGTTGGTCGAGGAGCACCGCGCAGTGCTGCTGCGCGAAGAAGAGCGCGACGGTCGGCGCTACTACGTGCTCAAGCTGACGCCCAAGGAGGCGCAGCCGCCGTTGCTCTACCACCTGGTCGAGGTCGACGCGGCCAACGCCACGGTGTCCCGGATGACCAGCTACCTGAGCGACCAGAAGCCGAGCACGGTGGCCTTGAGCTACGAGCAGCACGGCTCGGCCTGGCTGCCCGCCGGCGCCGACATCATCGGCTGGCAGAAGCGGAAGGTGGCCGACGGCGAGGAGTGGGACGCCGTGCGGGTCGGGATCACCTTCACTCGGTACAAGCTGAACCTCGGGCTGAAGGACAGCTTCTTCGACACCGCCGACCGCACCTGAGCGGGGCCCGGCGCCGGAGGAAGCGGCGGCCGGGGCGCGAATTGCCGGACGGGCAGGCGGCATGGCGCAGACGGCCGACGGCGGCAGGCGTCCCCTCTCGCGCGACACCCTCGGCGAATCCGAGGGCGTGGTGGCGCTGTTCCGCACCTTGCTGGTGGCGGTGGTGCTGGTCGGCCTGATGCTGCCCGAAAGCGGCGAGCTGCCGGCCAGTTCGTACCTGTTGATCTCCCTGGCCGGTCTGTATTGCCTGATCGGCACCCTGTTCGTCTGGCGCCGCGTCCGGTTCGCCTTCCGCCGCCACCTGCTCCTGCTGGCCGACATTCTCTGGCTGACGCTCCTGATCCACGCTTCCGGAGGGATTCGCGGCGGGCTGTTCCCGCTCTACTACTTGACCGTAGTCGTCGGCGCGATGTGGTTCGGGATCGCCGGCGCGGTGGCCGCGGCGGCCATCGCCACCCTGGCCTTCGTCTCCGCCACCTGGCTGACGGCCCCGCCCGAGCGGGTCTTCTACCTCCTCCGGCATCTGGTCTCGCCGCAGATTCTGATGCTCTTCCTGGCCGCCATCCTGTGCGCCTACCTGGCCGAGGCCTGGCACGCCGAGCGGGAGGAGAAGGAGCGCCAGGAGCAGGTCAACCTCCAGTTCCGCAAGCAGATGGCCATGGCCCAGGAGCTGCAGACGCTAATCCTCCCGCCGTCGTTGCCGGTCGTGCCGGGGATCGAGCTGGGCGTGCGCACCCGCCAGGCGGCGCTGGTGGTTGGCGGCGATTACTACGACGGGCTGGCCTTCGACGACGGCACCCTCGGGCTGTGTTGCGCCGACGTCTCCGGCAAGTCGGTGCCCGGCCAGTTGCGGCTGCCGCTGGTCAAGTACGCCCTGCGCGTCTGCGCCAGCCTGTTTCGCGAGCCGCGGCAGGTGGTCGAGCGGCTCAACCGGCTGCTGTACGACGAGTTGCCTCCGGAGATGTTCGTCTCCCTGGTCTACGTCGTCCTCGACCCGGCCCGCGAGGTGGCGGTGATGGCCGGCAAGCACTGCCCGCCGCTGCTGCTGGTGGCCAGCACCGGACAGGTCAATGCGGTCGAGCTCAAGGGCGTGGTGCTGGGCATGGAGCCTGACATCCGCTACGAGGCGGTCGAGGTGCCCCTGGCCGCCGATGACTATCTGGTGCTCTACACCGACGGCGTGATCGAGGCCAAGGACCGCCGCGGGCGGGAGCTCGATGTGGCCGGGCTGACCCGGCTGCTGGCCGAGGCCACCCCGGAATCGGCGCAGGACCTGGCCAACTGGCTGTTCCAGGCGCTCGAGGAGCACGAGGTGGGCGAGAAGCGCGACGACCTGACCGTGGTCGTGGCCCGCCACGCCGGCCGGGCGGGCTGACCGTCATGCGCTCCACCAGGCAACTGACCTGGTTGCTGGTCACCGGCCTGGTGCTCGGCCTGGCCACCTGGCGGCTGGTCCCGCCGGCCGCACCGGAGAGCCGGGCACCCAAGGCGGTGCCGCACCGAGTGGTCAGCCTCAGCCCGGCGCTGACCGAAGTGGTCTACGCCATCGGCGCCGGGGACAAGTTGGTCGGCGTCTCCGATTTCTGCAACTGGCCGCCGGAAGCCACCGTCCTGCCGCGCTGCGGCGGGCAGATCAACCCCAACATCGAGCAGTTGACCCGCCTCCGGCCCGACCTGGTTCTGTTCCAGGGCGAGCACGACAAGGTCCGCGAGTACTGCGAGTCGATGGGCCAGCCGTGGTGGGCGCACCGGCTCGACGGCTTGGCCGACCTCCTGGCCCTGATGCGCGACCTCGGCCAGACCCTCGGCGTGCCGCTCCAGGCAGCCGCTGCGGCGGACCGGCTGGCGGCGCAACTGGCCGACGTCCGCGCCGCCGTGGCCGGGCGGCCGCCGGTGCCCGCGTTCGTTTGCGTCGGCCGCCAGCCGGACCGCATCGCCGGGCTGACCACCTGCGGCCCGGGCAGCTTCGTTGATGAGATCGTCAACCTGGCCGGCGGCCGCAACGTCTTCGCCGACGCCGACACTCTCTACCCGCAACCCTCCCTGGAAGCCCTGACCGCGCGCCGGCCGGAGGTGATCATCGATCTCCAGCCCGGCGTCGCGCCCACCCCGGCGAACCTGGGCAGGCTCCGCGGCGACTGGGACGTCCTACCCTCGCTGCCGGCGGTGCGCGACCACCGGGTGGAGGTGATCACCGACGACTCGGTCCTCATCCCCGGCCCCCGAGTCGCCGCGGTCGCCGCCCGCTTCGCCCAAGCGCTGCACCGGTAGGCCCCGGGAGGGTCCCGCGAACGTCGCTCAGCTCACGACACCGAGGAGTCTAACCCGCCTTGCCGATTGACTCGGCATTCCAGTCGAGCAGCACGCCGAGGGTGCGGTCGCGGTGGGTGACGAGGCGCCGCCAGGCCTCGGCGACCTGAGCGGCCGGGAGTCGATCGGTGACCAGCGGGAGGGTGGTCAGCCGGCCGTCGCGGACCATGTCCAGGGTCGCGTCGAGCCGCGGGCCGGTCCAGCCGGACGGCGCGTGCAGGGCGGCCTCGCGGCGGCGGAGAAGCTGGATGTCGATCCGCCCGCGGTCGTGGTGGTAGCCGGCCGAGACCAGATGCCCGAACCGGCGGAGGCGCCCGATGAGCCGCTCCAGGTCGGCCACCGCGCCGACCGTATCGACCACCGCCTGAACGCCCTCAGGAGACCATCTCCCGACCGCCTCGGCGAGGTCTTCGGCCCGGGTGTCGACCGTCGCGCAGCCGTCGCCGGCGAACCGCTCCAGCCGCTCGGCGTGGCGGCCGGCCAACAGCACCCGCGCGCCGCGGGCGAGCAGGGTCTGCGCCGACCAGTGGCCGACCAGCCCATCGCCGATGACCACCGCCGCGTCGCCTGGAGCGACCTCCGGCCGCATCCCGCAGTTGTACCCGACCTGGGTCAGGACCAGCCCGGCATAGGCTTCCGGCGGCGGGCCGTCGTCGGGCAGGCGACGCACCTGGTCGCGGTGGACCGGCGCGCTGAGGACGTGTCCGCCATACCCCAGGGCCAGCCCCTCGACGCGGCTGATGGTGGCGAAGACCAGCTCGCCGGGAAGATACCCGCTGGCCTCGCCGGCGGCGGTGACCACGCCCACGCGCTGGTACCCCGGCACGATGGGGAACGGCGCCGGTCGCTCGGCGGAGGCGGGCGTCTCGCCGTCGGCGCGTTCGCCCCGCAGATAGGAGCCTTCGGTGCCGTTGGAGATCCACGACCAGGTGGTCCGCACGACGACCTCGGCCTCGTTCGGCTCGGGGACCTGGACCGTTTCGAACGCCACCTCGCCCGGTCCGGTGAAGACCACCGCCCACGTTTCCGGCATCGTCCACTCCCGCCGTCCGGCGGGCGCAGTGTATCCCGTCGTGGCCTACGGTGCCAGGGCTCGTTAGGCCGAGCCGGCGGCGTGGGGCAGTTCGGCGGCTTCGTCGTGGGGTGCGACGTGGGTGCCGGCGAGGCGCTGTTCGGCGATGATCCGGCGGGTGGCGACCGTCTCGTCGCGCTCCATGTGCCCGTCGCGGAAGCGGACGATGCGCCGGGAGTGCTCGGCGATGTCCTCTTCGTGGGTGACCATGACGATGGTCACGCCCTCGTCATTGAGCTCCTGGAGGAGGGCCATGATCTCCTCGCCGGTGCGGGTGTCGAGGTTGCCGGTGGGCTCGTCGGCGAGGATGATGGCCGGCTCGTTGACCAGCGCCCGGGCCACCGCCACGCGCTGTTGTTGACCGCCCGACATCTCGTTCGGCTTGTGGTGCAGGCGGTCGCCCAGCCCGACCCGCTCGAGCGCGGCGGTGGCCCTAACGACTTGCTCACCGGCGGCCACGCCGGCGTATTTCAGCGGCACCGTCACGTTGTCCACCGCCGAGGTCCTGGGGAGCAGGTTGTAGTTCTGGAAGACGAACCCGATCTTCCGGTTGCGGACCGCCGCCAGGGCGACGTCGTCGAGGGTGGCCACGTCGCTGCCGTCCAGCCGGTACTCGCCGCCCGTCGGCCGGTCGAGGCAGCCGAGGATATTCATCAAGGTGGACTTGCCCGACCCCGACGGGCCCATGACGCTGAGGAACTCGCCGGGGTAGACCTCCAGCGTCACGCCGCTCAGGGCGACGACCTGGATCGAGCCGGTGTCGTAGACCTTGCGGATGTCCCGCAGCACGATCGTGGGCTGACGCTCATTCATACCGCAACGCCTGGATGGGGTCGAGCTTGCCGGCCTGCGAGGCCGGGTAGTAGCCGAAGAAGATGCCAATCCCGGCGGCGCAGCCGAAGGCCAGGAGCACCGACGACGGCGCGACCTGGGCCGAGAGACCGAACTTGGTGCGGATCAGCCAGGACAGGCTGACCCCCAAGATGATCCCCAACGTCCCGCCGAACACGCTCAGCACGGTGCTCTCGATCAGGAACTGAAGCTGGATATCCTGTCGCCTGGCGCCGAGCGCCTTGCGGATGCCGATCTCCCGGGTCCGCTCGGTGACCGTCACCAGCATGATGTTCATGATCCCGATCCCGCCCACCAGCAGCGAGATGCTGGCGATACCCGCCAGCAGCAGCGAGAAGGTCTTGGTGCTCTCGGCCATGGTGCTCTGAATGTCGGACTGCGTGGCGATGCTGAAGTCGTCCTTGTCCGACGGCCGGAGCCGGTGCCGCCGGCGGAGGAAGCGCCGCGAGGCGTCCTCGACCTTGCTCAACTCCAACCCGTCCTTGCCGCTGATGGCGATCATCCGCACGTACTTGTCGCCGCCCAGTCGCTGGCGGTAGGTGCTGAGCGGGATGACCACGTTGTCGTCGTCGCGACCGAAGCCGCCCAGCGAGGCGCGGACGCCGACCACGGTGAAGGGCACGCCCTTGATCTTGACCCGTTTGCCGATGGCCCAGTCGCCCTCGAACAGCGTCTCGGCGACGTTGGCGCCCAGCACGCAGACGCGCCGCCGGCCCTGCTGCTCCAAGGCGGTGAAGAACCGGCCGGCGGTCAGCTCGACGTTGCGGACGAACTTGTAGTCGGGCAGCGTGCCGATGACGCGGAAGTCGCCGTTGCGAATGCCGGCTTTGAGCTGCACGTTGCGCTGCATCTCGGGCGCGCTTCCGGCCACTTGCGGCACCTCCGCCTTGAGCGCCTTGGCGTCGTCGACGGTGAGCGTTTCGGCCGAGCCGATGCCGCGCCAGATGTGCCCCTTCTCGGCCTGGCCGGGGACGATGTAGAGCAGGTTGCTGCCCAACTTCGAGATGCGCTCCTGGACATCGCGCTTGGCCCCCTCGCCGAGGGCCACCATGGTGATCACCGCGGCCACGCCGATGATCACGCCCAGGGTGGTCAAGGCCGAGCGCATGCGGTTGGCGCCCAGCGCCGTCAGCGCGATGCGCATTGCTTCGAGCACGCTCATGTCGCTCTCCGCCCCTTACTTTCCGGCTCCGATGCCGCGCATGCCCTGTCGCATCGAACGCTGGAAGTCGCGTTGCCGGGTGTCCTTGCCCTGGCTGCCCTTGCCCTGGCCGCCCTTGTCCCGGCCGCCCTTCTCGTCGCCGCTGCCGCCGGCGGCCTGCGGCAGGACCACCTCGTCGCCCTCCTTGACGCCGCTGCTGATCTCCACCTGCTCCAACGTCTGGACACCGATGGTCACCGGCTGGTCGATCTCCTGGCCGCCCTTCATGATCTTGACGGCGAAGCCGGACGGGCCTTCGTGGAGCGCCTCCACCGGCAGGGTCAGGGCACCCTTCCGGACCTGGGTGAGGATCTCGATCTCCGCGGTCATGCCGGGCCGCAGGTGTCGCGGCGTCGGCCTCACTTCCATCTCGACGGTGAACAGCGTGACATCCGCCTCGGCGGTTCCGCGCGGGTAGACCTTGCGGACCTTGGCGACGAACTCGTCGTCCGGAAACGCCTCGACCCGTAGCGAGGCCGGCTGCGCAGCCTTGACCTTGGCCACGTCGGCCTCGTCGACCTCGGCCAGGCAGTACAGCTTGGTGACGTCGGCGATGGTCACGATCTTGGTGCCTTCCGCCACCGAGCTGCGGCCCGAGGTGATGATGGTGCCCTCCTCGACGAACCGCTCGATCACCACCCCGTCGCGCGGGGCGCGGATGATGGTGTCGCGGAGCTGCTCCTGGGCGTTTTCCAGCTCGGCCTCGCGCCGGGCGATGGAGGCCTGCGCGGTGCGCACGGCGCTCTCGCGCTCGCGGACCTGATACGGCCCGGCCAGGGCCTGGATCAGGGCCGCTTCAGCCTGCTTCAACTGCGCCCTGGCGATGGCCACGTCGGCTTCGCGGAGGGACACCAGGCGGCGGTTGGCCTCGGCCTGAGTCCGGGTGGCGCTGGCTTGGTCGCGGCCGGCCACGGCCTCCTCCTGCTCCCGGCCGCGGATGTCGACGTTGAGCAGCCGCGCTCGGGCGGCGGCGGTGCTGGCGCGAGCCTGCGCCGCCGAGGCCTGGGCCCCGGTCAGCTCCTGCTGGCGCAGCGAGATTTGACCGGCGCCGGCCTCGGCCGTGCGCAGATCCGCCTCGGCCTGCTTCACCGAGGCCTGGGCCGCGGCCAGGTCGTACGGCGCGGTGCCCGCCTCGCGCGCCGCCTGGCGGGAGGCGTTGAGCGACGCTTCGGAGCGGCGGACTTCGGCCTCGACCTCCGCCAGCTCCGCCGCCTGCGATTCCTTGAGGGTCTGGAAGCTCTTCTCGGCGACGTCGAAGCGGCCCTTGGCGGTGGCCAGCTCGGCCTCCTTCTGCTCGACGGTCTGCAGCGGCACGAAGCCCTTGTCGTAGAGCTCCTTCTGGCGCTTGGCATCCAGCTCGGCGTTGCGCAGCGCGGCCCGGGCGGAGTCGTACTCGCCGGCGGTGCCGGCGGCGGCGGCGGGCTGGGTCGAGGTCTTCAGCCGGGTCAGCCGCTCACGCGCCGCCTGGAGAGCGGCTTCGGCCTGCTGGACCTCGGCGGTGGCGCCGGCCGGCCGGGTCTCGGCCTGGACCTTGGCCGTGGCCAGCCGCGCCTCGGCGCCGGCCTTGGCCTCCTGGGCCTTGGCCAGTGCCGCGTCGTACAGCTTGCGCTGCAGCTCCAGATTGGTCTCGGCCTGGTCGATCCGCGAGGCGGCGGCGGCTTCGGCCTGCTCCGCCTGGCGGACCTCGGCGGCGGCTACCTGGACCTCGATTTCGCGGCTGGTGCCGGCCTTCTCGACCCGCGCCGTGGCCGCGGCCACGCCGGCGCCGGCCGAAGCCACGTTAGACTGGGTCACCCGGCGCTGGAGCTCGAGGTTGTCCTGGGCCTGGTTCAGCCTGGCGCGCGCCAGTTTGACATTGGCCTGGGCGTCGGCCACGCGGGCCGGGGTGACGGCCGCCTCGTACCGCGCCGAGGCCCGCGCCTGCGAGACGTTGGCCTTGGCGGCGCTGAGGTCGGCGCCGGCGGTGCGCACCGCGGTCCGCGAATCCTCGGGGTCGATGGTCGCCAGCAGATCGCCGGCCTTGACTTCGTCGCCGACGTCGACCAGCAGCGAGGTGACTTCCCCGCCGGCGTTGGCCTTCACCTCGACCGAAGTCTCAGGCTCGATCACCCCGGAGGCGACCACGGTCGCCTTCAGGTCGCCCCGCGCCACCTTGACCGTCTCCACCCCGGCCTGCTCCGCTTCCGGCTTGCGCCGATGCCCAAACAGCCACCAGGCCAGCACCACCACCACCAGGGCGGCCACGCCGATGCGGCGGGACGTACTACTCACCGGCCGTCTCCTTCGTCAGCGGCAGGCGGCCCACCGCCAGCCGCAGCCGCACGCCCGACAGATCTCGGTCGAGGCGCGCCTGAATGCGGTTCGTCTCGGCGCGCGCGTACTCGGCGCGCGCGTCGCTGACCTCCAGCAGGCTGGAGATCCCCAGCCTGAAGCTGTCCTCGGTCTGGTCCAGCGTCCGGCGCGCCAGAGCCACGGCCGACTCGGCCGCGGCCAGCCGCTCGACGGCGTCCGACCAGGTCAGGTGCGCCTGCTCGATCTCCAAGGCGGCCGAGTCCACCTGGCGCTGATACTCCTCGGCGGCGCGCTGGTAGGCGGCCTGGGCCTGCGTCTCGCGGGCTTCACCGGCCTGGCCGTCGAACAGCGGCACCGCCACCAACCCGCCGATCACGTACTCGTCGGTGACGTTGCGGCTGGACTCCAGGAACTTCTCGTATGAGGCGCTGATCTCCAGCCGAACCCAGCGCGAGAGCGTGGCCGAAGTGAGCGCGCTGCGGCGGGCCTGCGCAGTGGCCGCGGCGGCGTGGAGGCTGGGCCGCTCGCGGCGGGCGGCGGTGAGCGCTTCGTCGAGGCTCAGGTCGACCGGCGGCACGCCGGCGTCATCGGTCACCTCGAGCGGCGTGCCGGGCGGCACCACCAGGTCGTAGCGCAGGCGGGCCAGGGCGTCGCGGTACTGGTTGGCCGAGTTCTGCAGCTCGACCCGGGCGTTGGCCAGACTGACCTCGGCCCGGGTCACTTCCAGCCGGGCGCCGGTCCCGGTCTCGAAGCGCGCCTGAGCCTGCTCGAGCTGCCGCCCGGACAGGTCGACCAATTGCTGCGCCAGAGCACGCAAGGCCGCGCCCCGGACGGCGTCGAAGAAGTCGCCCGAGATGCGGCCGGCGGCGTCGAGCTGGGTCTGCACTTCGCGGTATTCGGCGGCGCGGGCCTCGCGCCGCGTGCGCTGGATGTCCAGGATGGTCTGCGCGGTGTCGAAGATGAGCTGCTCGACCCGGACCGAAACCGAGTGCGAGGCGTCGGCGCCGGCCGCGCCGGAGGAGAAGCCCTGCCGAGCGGAGTTGAACCGGCTGTAGTCGGCGTTGAGCTCGAGGTTGGGCTGGTATCCTGCCCCGGCGACCGTGGCCGCGCCGCGGGCGGCGAGGCTGTCCAGCTTGCCGATCCGCACCAGCCGATCACGCTCCAGCCCGAGCCGGAGGGCGTCCTGCAGCGTCAGCTTCAGCGGCGCCCCGTCGGTCGCCCGGAGGGCCGCCGGGGCGACCACCACCGGCCCGCCCAGCGCGCCGGGCAAGGCGGTTTCCGCCGGCGCCGGCGGGCCGGCCGGCGGCGCCAGCAGGAGTAGCCAGAGGACAGGGCTCACGGGTCTGCTCCGTTTCGCGCCGCGCGGGCTTCGCCCGGTGCGGCTGGGTTGAGGCAGTCCGCCTCGCCGGGACTGAGCAGCGGCACCAGCAAGTCCAGCGCGGACCGGACCACGGCTTGCTCGGTGGGATCGAGGGCGCTCAGGGCCTCGGCCAACTCGTGCTGCGTGGCGGCGCGGTGCTCGGCCAGCAGGCTCTCGCCGTCTGCGGTCAGCCGGACGGCCACGCGGCGGCGGTCGTCGGCCGCGGTCGCGCGCGCCACCAGGCCGCGGGTCACCAACCCGTCGATGGCCGACGAGGCGGTCGCCGGCGCCAGACCCAGCGCCTCGGCGATCTCCGCCAGCGACGCGCCGGGGTGTTTGCGCAAAGTGATCAGCGTCCGGAACTGCGCCACCGAGAGATCGTCGCGGTTCTCGCGCATGCGTGAGCGCAGCCGGCGCATGACCGCCATGGCCACGTCCAGTAAAGCGCGCGCACTGTCTTCCGGGTCACCCGCCATCGTTCGGCCTTCGAATAGTTCGCTATACGAACGATAGTGCCGGGGCGACGACGATGTCAATGGGTTGGGCGAGATGGCGCGAGAGTCCGACGGCGGGCGGTGGTCGCGGCCAAGGAGGTGGCCGGAGTGGACCGGGGGACGACGACTGCTCCGTGCGGGCGCCCACTTCGTCCACCCCGTCCACCTCGTCCACTCGGAAGCCCTTCCGAACAGGCAACCGCGCCCCGCGAACGTTGTCTAAACAAGAGCACCATGTCCGCATCGCGCGTCGGGGGCTTCGACCGGCTTCGGAAGCCGCTTCGCGACGGCCTTGGCGGCTTGACGCAAACAACGATTCGTGGTACCCTGCGGGGTGGGTCGAGCCGGGTTCCGAACGGTGTTCGAGACGCACCCTCAAGCGGCCGGGCGTGAGCGTAGCAGGGTGGTGTGACGGAGGGTAGATTCGTGGCCCAACAGGCGGCATACGACGCGGCGCAGATTCAGGTCCTGGAAGGTCTGGAGGCCGTCCGCAAGCGCCCGGCGATGTACATCGGCACCACCGACACGCTCGGCCTCCACCACCTCGTCAGCGAGGTCGTGGACAACAGCATCGACGAAGCCATGGCCGGCCGGTGCGACACCATCTCGGTCACGGTCCATCCCGACAACTCCGTGTGCGTCGAGGACAACGGCTCGGGGATCCCGGTTGACCTGCACCCGACCGAGGGCAAGCCGGCGGTGGAGGTGGTCATGACCAAGCTCCACGCCGGCGGCAAGTTCGGCGGCGAGGGGTCCGCCTACAAGGTCTCCGGCGGTCTTCACGGCGTCGGCGTGTCGTGCGTCAACGCGCTGTCCGAGTGGTGCGTAGTGGAGGTCAAGCGCCTGGCCAAGGTCCACCGCATCCGCTTCGAGCGCGGCCGCACCGTCGAGCCGGTGCGAGTGGTTGGCGACTGCCCCGAGGATGTGACCGGCAATCTCACCCACTTCCTTCCCGACCCGACCATCTTCACCGTCACGGTGTTCAGCTACGAGCGGCTGGCCGAGCGGCTGCGCGACCTGGCCTACCTCAACGGCGGGGTCAGGATCCTGCTCACCGACCTGCGCGACCGGGACACCGAGACCGGTCTCCCGCGGTCCGAGACGTTCCATTTCGACGGCGGCATCACCCAGTTCGTCGAGTTCATGAACGAGACCAAGGACCCGCTCCACCGGCCCATCTCGATCCACGAGGAGCGCGAGGGAATCGACGTCGAAGTGGCCTTGCAGTACAACGAGGGCTACCTCGAAAACACCCTCTGCTTCGCCAACTGCATCCACACGCCGGACGGTGGCACGCATCTCAGCGGGTTCCGCACGGCGCTGACACGGACGCTCAACTCCTACGCCCGGAACGCCAACCTGCTCAAGGAGAAGGACAAGAACTTCAGCGGCGACGATGTCCGCGAGGGGCTGGCGGCGATCGTCTCGGTCCGGCTGCCCGAGCCCAACTTCGAGAGTCAGACCAAGGTCCGGCTGACCAACCCGGAGGTGGACGGCCTGGTCAACTCGATCGTCGGCGACGCGCTGATGGCGCACCTGGAGGAGAACCCGCAGGTGGCCCGAGCGGTGGTCGAAAAGGCCATCACCGCCTCCCGCGCCAGGGAAGCGGCGCGGCGCGCGGCCGAGCTGATCAAGCGCAAGTCGGCGCTGGAAGTCGGCGGGATGCCCGGCAAGCTGTGGGACTGCAGCAGCCGCAGTCCGGACGAGTGCGAGCTGTTCATCGTCGAGGGTGACTCCGCCGCCGGCACCGCCAAGGCCGGCCGCAACAGTCGTTTCCAGGCCATCCTCCCGCTGGGCGGCAAGCCGCTCAACGTCGAGAAGCACCGCCTCGACAAGATTCTCAACCACGAGCACATCCGGACCATGATCACCGCGCTGGGCACCGGCATCGCCGATCCCAAGCACTGGGAAGAGATCCACGCGCAGATCCTGGCGGTGGAAGAGGAACGGCGGCAGAAGGCGGCGGCCGAGGCGGCCGAGATCGTCGCCACCGAGTTGCCGTTCGAGGACGAGGAGCCCGCCGAGCCGGTCACCGAGAAGGCCAACGGTGAGAACGGCAAGGCCTCGAAGAACGGCGGGGCGGCCAACAACTTCGACATCGCCAAGCTGCGCTACGGGAAGGTCATCATCATGGCCGACGCCGATGTCGACGGCAGCCACATCCGCACCCTGCTGCTGACCTTCTTCCTGCGCTACCTCCGGCCACTGGTCGAGCTCGGGCACATCTACATCGCCTGTCCGCCGCTGTTCGGCGTCAAGCATGGCAGCACCATCGAATACGTCCACACCGAAGCGGAACGCGACGCGGCGCTGGAGCGGCTGAGCGGCCGGCGCGGCGTGAACGTGCAGCGTTACAAGGGTCTGGGCGAGATGAACGCGGAGCAGCTCGAAGTGACCACCATGCGGCCCGAAAGCCGGACGCTGCTGCAGGTTACCGTCGAGGACGCGGTCGGCGCCGACCATATCGTCTCGGTGCTCATGGGCGACGCCGTCGAGCCGCGCAAGAACTACATCATCGAGCACGCCCGCAAGGTCCGGAACCTGGACATCTAGGCCGCGCGCCAGGGCCGGACCATTCCAGGCAGGAGCCGCGATGAGCGACGACATCCGCGAAGTTGGTGAGGGGCGCGAGCCCGCGCCGATCGGCACCATCAGCCTGACCGACGAGATGAGCGCGTCGTACATGGACTACGCCATGTCGACCATCATCTCGCGCGCGCTGCCCGACGTGCGGGACGGCCTGAAGCCGGTCCAGCGGCGCATCCTGCAGGCCATGGCCGATCTCAACCTGCGCAGCAACCGACCGACCCTCAAGTGCGCCAAGATCTGCGGGCAGACCAGCGGCGATTACCACCCGCACGGCGAGCAGAACGTCTACCCCGCCCTGGTCCGCCTCGGCCAGGACTTCTCGCTGCGCTATCCCCTGGTCGACGGACAGGGCAATTACGGCTCGGTCGATGGCGACCCGCCGGCGGCGATGCGGTACACCGAGGCCCGGCTCACCTCCCTGGCCGAGGCCATGCTCGAGGACATCGACCAGGACACGGTGGACTTCCAGCCCAACTACGACGAGCGCGTGCAGGAGCCGCGAGTTCTGCCCGCCCGGTTCCCCAACCTGCTGTGCAACGGGAACGAGGGCATCGCGGTCGGCATGGCCTGCAAGCTCCCGCCGCACAACCTGCGCGAGGTGGCCGCCGGCATCTGCGCCTACATCGACGACGACAGCCTGACCGTCGAGCAGTTGATGGAGCATATTCCCGGCCCCGATTTCCCCACCCGTGGGATGATCCTCGGCCGGCAGGGCACCATCGACGCCTACACCACCGGCCGCGGGTCGATCACCATGCAGGGCCGCGCCGCGTTCGAGCCGTTCGAGGGCAACCGCACCGCGATCATCGTCACCGAGCTGCCGTACCAGGTGAACAAGGCGCGCTTCCAGGAGAAGCTGGCCGAGTTGGTCCGCGCCGGCAAGCTGACCGACATCTCCGCCATCCGCGACGAATCGGACCGCAACGGGATGCGGGTGGTGATCGAGCTGAAGCGCGACGCCACCCCGGAAGTGGTCCTCAACCAGCTCTACAAGCGCACCGACCTGCGAGTCAACTTCCCGGTCATGAACCTCGCCCTGGTCGACGGCCGGCCGGTGACGCTGACCCTGCTCGACCTGGTCGCCCAGTTCGTCCGCCACCGCGAAGAGGTGGTCACCCGGCGGACGCGGTTTCTGCTGAAGCAGGCCGAGGAGCGGGCGCACCTGCTCGAGGGCATGTTGAAGGCCCTCGACATCATCGACCAGATCATCGAGGTCATCCGGGCCAGCGCCCACCGCACCGAAGCGCGGCAGAATCTCCAGGACCGGTTCGAGTTCTCGGCCAAGCAGGCGCAAGCCATCGTCGACATGACCTTGGGGCAGTTGACCGGCCTCGAACGGCAGAAGCTGCAGGACGAGTACGACGACCTGACCGCCAAGATCGCCTGGTACCGCGAGCTGCTGGCCGACCGGCGCAAGCGGCTGGACGTGGTCAAGCAGGAGACCCAGGAGATCGCCGACAAGTTCGGCGACGACCGCCGCACGCAGATCCGCGTCAAGGAGGCGGTCGACTTCCGCATCGAGGACCTGATCGCCGAAGAGGACATGGTCATCACCATCACCCGCGACGGGTATGCCAAGCGGCTGGCCATCGATACCTACCGGGTCCAGCGCCGCGGCGGGCGCGGGCTATTGGCGCTGACCAAGAAGGAAGAAGACGCTGTCGAGCACATCTTCGTCGCGACCACGCACCACTACCTGTTGTTCTTCACCAACCGCGGGCGGGTCCACCAGCTCCGCGCCTTCGAGGTCCCGCAGGCCGGCCGCCACGCGCGCGGGATCCCGGTGATCAACCTGATCAACATCGAGCCCGGCGAGTACGTTACGGCCACCATCCCCATCCCGCACCTGGTCTGTGAGGGGTACTTGACCATGGTCACCCGGCAGGGGACCATCAAGCGGACCAGCATGGACGAGTTCGCCAACATCAACCGGATGGGGCTGATCGCCATCAACCTGGTCGACGACGACGAGCTGTGGTACGTGTTGCGCACCTCCGGCGAGGACGAGCTGGTGATCGCCACCCGGCACGGGATGAGCATCCGCTTCCACGAGAGCGAGGCCCGGGCCATGGGCCGGGCGACCCAGGGCGTGCGGGGGATCAAGCTCCGCAATAGCGACGAGGTCTGGGGCGTGGCCTTGGTCGAAGAGGGCAAGGACCTGTTCACCTGCGGCACGGGCGGTTACGGCAAGCGGACCGAGTTCGCCGAGTACCGTCCCCAAAGCCGCGGCGGGATCGGCATCATCACCTACAAGGTGACCCCCAAGACCGGGCCGGTGACCGGCATCGTCGCGGTCGAGGACAGCGACGAGCTGATGATTCTGACCGAGAACGGGGTCTTGATCCGCATCCCCTGCAAGAGGATCAACCGCACCGGCCGCTCGGCCATGGGCGTGAAGCTGATCAACCTCGACGAAGGCGACACGGTGGCGCGGGTGACCAAGGTGATTCAGATGGTCCCGGCCGACTCCGGCTCCCGCCACGCGCAGCTCGAAGACGGCGACCTCGACCTGGACGACGAAGACTTCGACGAAGAGCTCAACGACTTGGACGACGAGGAGTCCGACGGCGACGAGGACGACGCGCTGCAGGGCGAGTTGTTCGAGGAGGGGGACGAGGAGTAATACCACCCGCAGGTGATTCCAGAATCCAGGGAGTCATCCTCTCCTGGGCGGCGAATCGGGCGGCGTGTCACATCCACGATACCTGGCCCCGCACCTCATCGTCGAGCAGCTTGAGGCGCGCTACAAGGCCTGCCAGTGTCGCGTGGAAAGGACGCGCTGGCAGGCGATGTGGCTGACCGCCAAGGGCGATTCCACGGTGGCTATCCTGGACGCCACCGGCCTCGGCCGGACGACCTTCCAGATGGCCTTGCGGCGCTACAACACCGTGGGGCCGGACGGGTTGCGCGACCGGCGGCACGACAACCCCGGTCAGGCGCCGCCAGCCGGCCAGCGGCGAAACCTGGTGGTTGATCCTGCCGACGGTCTCCATCGCCTGGTTCGCCCTGGCCCTAGCCGAGTTCGCCGCGGCCAGGAGCCTGAGCTGCCGGCGGCGGCTGCTGCTGACCCTGGACGGGGCCGGTTGGCACCGCAGCGCGCGGCTGGAGCGGCCGGAGGGACTCGACCTGCGGTTTCCCCCTCCCACAGCCCGGAACTCCAGCCGGCGGAGCGGCTGTGGCCGCTGGTGGACGAGGCGGTGGCGAACCGCGTGATCACCGACCTGGACCACCTGCAATCGACCTTGGCCGCGCGCTGTCTGGCGATCAGCAGCCAGACGGAACTGGCGCGGGGGCTCTGCTATTACCACGGGTGGCGGGATGCCGTAGAGTTCGGGAGTTAGCGGCGGGGGGCACAAGATCGCACGCCGCCGCTCTTGCCGTACGGCGACGGTGGCCGCGCCACGCAAGCATGCCTCTGGACATCTTCATTTCTGATTCCGTTCCGACCCGCCCGGCAGGTCACCGACCGGGACGGGGGAACTGGCTGACCACGGGAGGGACGACATGGTCTTCCGGGTGCGGACCGTTACGTTGGTGGCCTGCCTCGCGCTCTCGGCCGCGGCGGCGGAGTTGCCCGGCAAGTCCCCGCTGCTGCCGCCGCGCGGCGACTGGCGGTTGGGCAGCACCTGGCAGCCGGCCAAGCGGATCGGCGAATCCGACTTCCATTTCTGCGCCCAGGGGCCGTGGGTCCACTACACCCCGGAAGGCGTGGCGAACCTGCGGCAGGTCGGGCTGCTGGGGCGGGTCATCCCCGGTCTGTACAACCTCAAGTACTTCGACCCGGAAACCAAGGCCAAGGAGCCGCCCGGGTTCGTCGCCATCGCCGACCAGTACCTCCAGCACCGCTGGCCGCTGGCGACCATCGAGTACTGCGTGGCCAGGGGGAACCCGCCGCCGAAGCCGGAGGTGGTCGAGCTGGTCAAGGACTTCTGGATCGGCGACAGCATGCCCGAGGCGCCGATCTACCGGCTCGAGCCGGTCTTCCATTACCTCAAGACCGGCGAGATCTGGCAGGGCTCGTCGATGGGGTACGTGGACAAGGAGAGCCTGACCGCTTTCTTCCGCGACCAGTTGTGCCCCAGACTGGACAAGGCGCTGCCGTTCTACCGGGACCCGCAGCATCAGTGGACGCGGCCCGAGCTGCGCCTGCTGTGCGACCTGTACTGCGAGGAGTTCTTCCGCAAGGTGGGCAAGCCCATCGCCTGGGGCATGTTCGTCAGCCCGCACCACCTGGCCAGCCTGCCGCGGACCACCGCCGTCGGCGAAAAGGCCGGCGACGCCTTCGCCCTGGCTCGCGGCCGGGGGATCAGCCGGCAGAACGGTGGCGGCAAGTTCCTCTACTGCTGGCGCGGACACGAGCCGACCGAGCGGTACTTCTACCCCGAGCGCGGATGGTACTCGATCAACCGCGAGGAGTGGGGCTACCCGCTGCCGCACCTTTGGTACTACCTCTTCCGGCCCTTCCTGGCCGGGGCCAACATGTACGTCAACGAAGGCATGCCCGCCTCGCTCTACCAGGACATCGAGGGCGATGGACAGCTCGAAATGTCCACCCTCGGCCACCTCGCCCGGGCGCTGCTCGACTACGCCGACCGGCACCCGGACCGCGGCGTGGTCTACACCCCGGTCGGGCTGCTCATGGACTACGACCGCGGCTGGCCGTCCAACTACCACTCCGGCGGCACCACCTACTTCGGATACGGCATCCCCTACGATGATGCGGACCACATGAACCACGGCCTGCTGTGCGACCTGCTCTTCCCCGAGCACCGCGACGTGGCGCCCAGCGGCACCTACTCGCGGACCGCGCCGTACGGCGAGATCTTCGACCTCCTGGCGCCGAACCGCACCGGCAACGCCATCGACCCGCGCATCTTCGACGGCTATCAGGTGCTCATCGCTCTGGGCGGACAGACCATCGCGGCCGACTATGCCAAGGTGCTCAAGGACTACGTCCGCGCCGGCGGCACGCTGGTGATCGATGTCAAGGACCTCGGCCCGCACCTCGAGCCGGCCTTCTTCGGGGTGACCATGACCGGCCAGGTGCTGACCGCCACCTCGGTCACCTTCACCGGCGACGGGAGCACGTTCACCGAGGCGCCGTTCGACTACCAGGCGCTCACCCTGACCGGCGCCGAGGCGCTCTACACCGCCGACGGCAAGCCGTTGGTCACCCGTCATCGGGTGGGCCAAGGCACCGCCATCCTGATTACCGCGCATCACCTGATCCAGAAGGAGGCGGTCGAGAGCCGGCAGGGGATGCTGGGCCGGGCGTGGACCAAGAAGCCGCTGTTGACCTTCGTGGCGGACTTCATCGAGCGGCTGACCACCGGCCTCGGCCCGATCGAGGTGCGCTGCCGGCCGGAGGATCGGGAAGACCTGTCCTGGCAGATCGCCCGCGTCGGCGACGGCTGGACCGTGACCATGTTCGACTACTCGCTCCGCCGCGAGACGCTGGTGGCCCAGCCGTTGGGGACGGCCAAGGTGATCGCCGACTACCCCTACCGCGAGGTGCCCTTCGAGATCGTCTGCCGCGCGCCGGTGGCCGACGTCATGGAGCGGTACGGCGAGCGGGACGTCAACTGGCGGCCGGCCGACGGCGGCGCGGTCATCGCCGAGACCATGCGCGCCGGCGACATCCGGGTCTACGAGCTGCAGCCGAAGCCGATCCCGGCGACTCGGTTCAAGCGGCCGATCAACTACGCCGAGAACCGGCCGGTGACCGCGTCGTCCACCCTCAAGGGCTTCGCCGCCCGCGCGGCGGTGGACGGGCGGCTGGACAACGACGACTTCTGGCAGTCCGACCTGGACCAGCAGAAGCACTACGTGTTCGACCTGCCGCAGTGGCTGCAGGTCGAGCTCGAAGCGCCGAAGCTCATCGACCACGTCTACGTCCAGTTCCACACCTGGCCGCACCAGAGCCTGGAGACTCGGCTCCGCGTCTACAAGTACCTGGTCGAGGCGTCGGCCGACGGGCAGACCTGGACCACGGTGATCGACGAGCGGGTCAACGAGGATCCGGCCAAGACGGAGGGTCTGGAGCGGTGGTTCGATCCGCTCACGGCGCGGTACGTCAAGCTGACCGTCCTGCGCAATTCCGCCTTCGCCGGCGCGCAGGTGGTCGAGCTCAAGGTGATGGGCCCCGAAACGGAGTTGGCCACGCTGCCGCGGCAATCGATCAAGCCGCGCTGGCAGGCCGACTTCCCGCCTGAGGTGGCCGACGCGCCGGCGGACAAGCTGCGCTACCTGATCACCCTCAAGCCACTGGTCGCCAAGCCGGGCTGGATGCCGGCGGGCGCGACCTGGGAGAAGCTCAACGGGTGGGTCCGCCTGTACGTCGATTTCAGCCTCACCGGGGCGGAGCTGACCCGCAGCCTGTACGCCCAGACCGTCAGCGAGTTCACCTACGCGGTGCCCCCCGGCGCGCGCTGGTTCGCCGCCGCCTGCGGGCTGGGCAACCGCGACCGGATCGCCTCGGTCGAGTTCAAGGTAGCGGTGGACGGCGTCGAGAAGTACACCAGCGGCATCTACCGCTTCGGCGAGCGAGTCTTGCCGGTGGTGGTCGACGTCCGCGGCGCCAAGGAACTGACCCTCCGCGTCACCGACGGCGGCGACGGGATCATCAACGACTACGCCTGGTGGGGCGACGCGCGGTTTGTCTTGGACTGATCGGGGTCAAGCCAGGTCGAAGACGCGGATGTGGTCGATCACGAAGGTGTCGGGGAGCTTGTCCAAGGTGACCTCTTGAGCCGGCAGGATGCCGCCGGCGGCGCCGCGGATTTCGGTGGTCAGGAGGATGAACTCAGGACACTGCGGCACCGCCTCGCCGCTGCGCCAGGTCTCCTGACCATCGATGAAGAAGGCCAGCGCGTCCGCGGTCCACAGCAGCCCGTAGTTGTGGAACTGGTCCTGCCAGTCGTCCACCTGGCGCGGGCCGCTGCCGCGGGAGGTGAGATCGGCGCCGTAGCCACCCCAGTGGATGTTGTGGCTGACGATCCCGTCGCGGGTGAAGTTCTCCATGACGTCGATCTCGACTCCGGCCCGGCGCGGGTCCATGCTGCTGCCGATGACCGCCGACTGAAGCCAGAACGCGCCCCACCAACCCGGCTGGGTGGGCAGCTTGCAGCGGGCCTCCCAGTAGCCGTAGCAGTGCTCGAACTTGGGTGGCTCCAGCTTGCCGATGGGCCACACCCGTTCCGGGTTCCCGTGGAACGGGGAGCCGGGCCGGTCGAGGAAGTTGCCGCCGGTCTGGAGCGCGCCGCAGTACAGCCCGCCGTCGCGCTCGAAGGCGGTCAGTTCGAGCTGCCCCCGCCCGTTCAGCCGCACTCCTTCCGGCACCCACTGCTCGACCCGCTGACCGAACCGGTGCAGGCGGTACGACCACTTGCTCTCGTCCAGCGCGTCGCCGTCGAACTCGTCGTGCCAGACCAGCTTCCACTGTCCCGGCGGCAGCGTCGAGGTGCTCAGATCCATGACCAACTCCCGCGTGCGAGCTTCGTTGGCCAGCCGGCGCGACCTGCGCGGGGCTGGCACTGTCCCTACCAGTCCGTGCCGCGCAGCTCCCAGGTGATGATCCCGCCGTTGTCGGTGGTCCCGGCGATGGTCCGGCCGTCGGGGCTGAAGGCCAGCCGCGAGCCGCTGACCTTGCCGGACATGCCGAAGGTCGCCGTGTTCAGCGGGACACTCTGCAGGGCTCCCTCGCCACCGAACAAGGTCCGTTTCCAGGCCCCGGTCCGGGCGTCGAACAGGATTACCTTGGTCACCGCCCCCAGCGCCACCGTCCGGCCGTCCGGGCTGAAGGCGACGTCCTGATAGCCGTCGGCCCCGAGCGCATCGCGAGGGAGGTATAGGGTGCCCTGGTCCATGGGCTTCGGCTCGACCAGCGTGACCCGCCGGGCGCCGCTGGCCACGTCCCACAGGGCCGCCGCCCCGTCGCGCCAGGCGCTGGCCAGGGTCCGGCCGTCGGGGCTGAAGGCCAGCCGCCAGATGTACGTTGGGTGGCCGGCCAGCTTGCGGAGCACCCGACCGGTGGCCAGGTCAGCGATCACGATCATCGCCGGAGTGCTGCCGGCCGTCGGGTAGTTCGGGTGCGCCGACCAGGCCACCGTCCGGCCATCGGCGCTCAGCGCCAGCGACTTGGACCAGCCGATCCCGCCCGGCCCAACCGTGCGGAGTCGTTTGCCCGTCGCGGCGTCGTAGACGGCGACGGGCCGATCTCGGCCGTCGGTCGTGGTGACGATGGCCCGGCCGTCCGGCGTGAACGCCGAAGACATTGACGGCCCGTCGAGATCGCACATCTTGCGGCCGGTGGCCGGATCCCATACCGCTCCTTCGACGCACAACCGGCGACCGTCGCGGCTGAAGGCGACGTCGTAGCTGTGGTCACTCGTCTCCGCCGCAGGCAGGCGGAGCCGGAGCGTGCCGGTGCCCAGGTCCCACAGCGCCGCCGGGCCGGTGCCCTTGGTGGCCACGGTCCGGCTGTCCGGGCTGAAAGCCAGGCTGTTCACCTGGTAATGGCCGCAGGCGGGCAGGGCGGCGACGCGCTCGCGGGTGGCCAGATCCCAGACCGACAGGGCGGGCTCGTTGGTGACCAGCCAGCGTCCGTCCGGGCTGACCGCGAACCGCGAGGCCACGATCCGCTGGATGGCCTTGCCCGTCACCGTGTCCCACAGCGCCACGCCGCCCCAGTCGGCCGAGACGATGTGCGTGCCCTGCCGGTGGCCGGCGGCGTCGGGCTGGTCGGCGTATCTCATCAGGTTGGTTGCCAGGACCCGCCCGTCCGCGGAGAAGACGGCCTGCCAGCCGGTGTTCTCGAGCGTCGCGCGTGGCTCGCCGGAAGCGGCGTCGAAGAGACGCAGCCGTCCGCAGCAACGCGGCCGCGCCGCCGCCAGCCGGCCGTCGGGGCTGAGGACCACGTCGTCGATCCCGTGGCCGTCGTCAGCGACCTGCCAGGTCGACCTCTGGGTGCCGGCCGCCACGTCCCAGACCATCACCCGGTGGTCGAGGTCGACCGAGATCAGCGTCCGCCCGTCCGGCGTGGCGGCCAGCGCGGTGACCGGTTTGAGGTGACCGGTCAGGGTCCGGCGCGCCCCGGCGGCATCGGCCGGGAGGACGATCCGCTCGCCCTCGGCCTCGGCCACCCGGCCGTCGGGCAGTCGCGCCGGGAACGGCCGTGGGACGCCCCACGGGGGCTTGTAGCCGGACACGCAAGCTTCTTCCCAGAGCCGCTGCGCGGCCTTGCCAGGCCACACGTTCCGCCGTTCGCTGGAATCCAGGAGCCAGGCCTGGAACAGGAACTTCGCTCCCTTCTCCCAGCACACCGTCGCCAGACTGCGCCCGTCGCGGCTGAAGGCGATCCGGTCCACCTTGGCCCGGGACCCATCGGTCTCCCACGCCGGCAGCCAGCGCGTCTCGCCCGTGCGGTGGTCCCACAGGAAGACCCGATTGAGATACGCGGCGGCGACGGTGGCGCCATCAGCGCTGAAGGTCACGGGGTCGAGCCACTTGGGGGACCAGCCCAACCGCCGCCAGGCCACCCCCGCCTCGCCCTCCCGGTGGTGAATGCGCCCGTCGCCCGCGGCGACCCGCAAGTGACCGTCAGAAGTGTAGCCCACGGCCCACACGCCGCCCAACCAGCGCTGCCGGTAGACCGTGTTCCCGGTCTCCAGGTCGTACTCGGTGAGCACCTCGGAGCCCTCGCCGCCGGCCACCGCCAGCCGGCTGCCATCCGGGCTGAGCGCCGCCTGTTGGCAGAGCCAGGTCTCCGGCCCGGCGCGTTGCCGGAGCAGCTTGGCGGTGGCCAGCTCCCAGACCCGCACGCGGCCGGAGCGGGCGACCGACACCAGCCGCTCCCCATCAGCCACGAACCGCACCAGGCGCGGGCCAGTGGCTTGCCAGGCTCCCGGTGCGACGGGCGCTGGGTCCTCCACCAAGGTGCCGCGCAGGGCTCCGGATTCCAGATCGTGAATCGCCACCCGAGGCCCCGCCTCCGAGTCGACGGGGCTGCCCCAGTCGACCACGGCCAGCCGTCGCCCGTCCGGGCCGAATGCCAGCGCGGAGCCGTCGGCCGCGATGGCTTTGCGTTTCTCGCCGGTGGCCGCGTCGAACAGCATCACCTCGACCGCGCCGACACCCTTGCCGACACCCGGCGGCCTGGCCACCACCGCCAGCCACAGCCCGTCCGGACTGAACGCCATGCCGCGACCGTCGTACAGCGGCTGCCGCCAGCGCGGGGCGCCGTCGGCAACGCTCCAGACCGTCACTCCGGTTCGAACCGTGTGGCTGTCGATGTCCGGCTCGACCTGACCGATGGCCGCCAGCCAGCGCCCATCGGCGCTGAAGGTCCACGCCGTGTCGCGATCCGAGGCGTCGCGCAGACTGGCCCGCCCGCCGCCGGTGGCAGCATCGCACAGCCGGACCGAGTGGTTCCATGGGTCGCCGCAGACCGCCAGCGAAGCGTCCGGACTGAAGGCCAGCACGCGCCCGGGGACCGCCGGCCCGTCCGCCATGAAGCCCTCGCACACCACGGCCGACACCGCTTGCCCGGCGGGAGGGCTCGTGGCCGGCGCCCGACACTGCGCCACCCCCGCCTTGGCCCGCGGCGAGGTGGGCAGATAGGTGAGCACCTCCTGGTAGAGCTTCAGCGCCTCCGCCACCTTGCCCTCGGCCAGCAGCTTGTCCGCCTCATCACAGGCCTTGGTCCCCGCCGCGATGCGGACGGAGGCCGGGTCGGTGGGGACCGCCGCGGAAACTCGATGGACGGCGAGCAGAACGCCGAGCAGAAGGACCATCACGAGGGCCGTGCCACCTTCGTACTTCCCGGCTGGCCTCGCCAACGAGCACCTCACGGCAGTGCCTCCCCGCGGACGGCTTTGGCCACCAACTCCGGCTTGTGGTAGCGCGCCTGGAACTCCTCGGCCGGGTAGAGCCGGTCGCCGACGCGCCAGCGGATCGCCGACAAGGCGGAGGGCGAAGCGGCGTAGTAACCTGCTGGCGTAGTGACGAGCCAGTCACGACCGGCGTCGAGGCTGTAGCAGGTGGCGAGCAAGCGACCGGCGGAAGCGTCCCAGAAGCGTAGGGTGCCGTCTCGGCTGGCGGAGACCAACCGGCCCCCGGGCAGGAAGCAGAGCCCCAGTACCCCGGCAGTGTGGTCGCGGAGTGCCCGCAGCGGGGTGCCACGCGGGCCATCCCAGATCACGATCGTGGCGGCCTCGCCCGCCGAGGCCGCCAAGTTGCTGTCCGGGCTCCACGCCACGTCGCGCACCCAGCTTGCGTGCAGGCTCGCGCTGTGCAGCAGCGTCCCGCTGACTGCGTTCCAGAACGCCACGCGGTTGAAGGGCCCGCCAGTGATGGCGAACCTGCCGTCCGGGCTGAGGGCCACGCCGAGGTCGCTCAGCCCCGCCTCGGTGTTGCCCAGGGTCGCCTGCCGAGCGCCGGTCCCGAGCCGCCAAAGGCTGAAAGGCGAGCGGTTGCCGCCGGTCACGAGCACCTCCCCGTCGCGGCTGAAGGCCCACGGCCAGCCGCCACCGAAAGCCCGCCTTTGCGTCCCGGTCACCACGTCCCAGATGCCGGCGGTCGTGGCCAGCAAGTCGCCGGTGGGGCTGTACCGAACGATGCCGGTAGCTCCCGTCTGGAGCTGAGAGCGGCGCTCGCCAGTCGCGGTGTCCCACAAGCCGACCTCGCCCCCCGGTGTGGCGACCGTGCTGCCATCCGGACTGACCGCGCAACCCACAGCAGCCGCTCCCAGCACGCACCGCGCCACGCCGGTCGTGCCGTCCCAGACGGTCACGCTGCCGTGGACATAGTCGTTGTCCTGGCGGCTGGTCGCCGCGACGATCCGGCCGTCGTTGCTGGCCGACACCTGGCGGACACAGTCGAGACGGTTCCGCAGTGTGGCGCGCACGCGCTGGTTGGCGACGTCCCACAGCACCAAGCCCCCGTCCCTCAGC